>Ga0315268_10000781_pt1 | contig 37077 bp, 26 predicted proteins | sample C1_top_MG_FD_204535 | JGI IMG/M metagenome (GOLD analysis project Ga0315268, IMG submission 204535) | Sediment microbial communities from Yellowstone Lake, YNP, Wyoming, USA - C1_top | ecosystem: Environmental > Aquatic > Freshwater > Lake > Sediment | place: USA: Wyoming | collected 2017-08-01
GGGGTGAAGCGGTTGAGCAGCACCAGGAGGAGACCCGTTTCATGTTGTCCCCACGCGGGTGGGGGTGAACCGGAGGAACAGGGAAGATGGAGAAAAATGATTTAGTTGTCCCCACGCGGGTGGGGGTGAACCGAATAAGGCGGATGCTTATGCGGCAGGGGTTTCGTTGTCCCCACGCGGGTGGGGGTGAACCGCTCGGACCTCAAACCCTTAGAATCCTGGAAACGTTGTCCCCACGCGGGTGGGGGTGAACCGTAAAATGGCCATGAGGGTTTTCCCGAGCATCGCCGATAAGCACTCCCCCACGTTTATTGAGATGATGGGCGGCAATCTTCTCCGCAGCCATCTGAAATTCAAAGAGATGGTTGCCGAAGTCGCGGGGGATGCGAAATTCGTATAGCCCATCACGGGCCTACTGGGAGAGGTGGTAGGCAATTTTGAGGTAGATATGATAAGGGGGTAACTCCTTTTCCCGCGCCCAACTGCTGTCGATGATCTGGATCAGCCCAGTAGTACTTGGTTGGATCTTGATGGTGAAGGACAGCGAGGGTTTGGAACGGCCCCCCGCGACTTCCACCTTCACTTCTCAAGGCTAAAAATGATGGGGGATGCGGGATCGAGCAGCGACAAGGAGACGTGAAGATGCCGTTGAGAAAGAACCAATCTGACATCCTGGGATGCTAATAAATCTGTGTTTCAGTCAACCCCCGGTCAAACCCAAGTACTTTCTATATAGCACTGATAATTCTTCAGATTTGGCAAATGCTTTGTTTAAAAGGGATTCGAGAGCTTTAAAAATACACTCTGTTTTTCCGGCATATCCAGATAATCCAATGATTTAATATGCTTATGTCACTTTTTAAAAAGTTCATGAAAAAGCAGACTAGTATCATGTAACATTGCATTATTCGTAAAATATAGTATAATAGGGCAAATTCCCAGGGGGAGGGATTTGCCATGAAACCACGATACCGGGTGACATTAACAGAGCAAGAACATCAGGAACTCGAGGCTTTGAAAACGGCTCGGACCAGTGCGAAAAGGTTCCTTTACGCACGCGCGTTACTCCTGTGTGATGCAGGACCGCAGGGGCCTGCCTGGACTGTAGCAGATGTTGCTGAGGCTCTGGGGGTTACGCCTCGCACCATCGAACACCTGAAGAAGCGTTTCGTCGAAGAAGGGCTGGCTGCGGCGCTGGCAAGGAAACAACCGGCAAAGCCGGGGCGAGAGATTACTTTCGATGGGGCTTTCGAGGCCCGTCTGATTGCCTTGGCCTGCTCGGAAACGCCGGAGGGTCGGCGGCGATGGACCGTACGGTTGCTGGCTGAGAAAGTAGTGGAATTGCATTTGGCTCCCAGTGTCTCGCATATGACCGTGCAGCGCATACTTAAAAAAACGAACTTAAGCCTCATCTCCGGAAGTACTGGAAAATCCCGCCGGCGGGGAGCGCCGCGTTCGTAGCTAATATGGAAGATGTGATTCATGTTTATCAGTTGCCTTACGATCCCGACTATCCGCAGGTCTGTATGGATGAAACCTGTAAACAGTTAACCGGAGAAGTCCAGGCGCCAATGTCTTGTGCGCCGGGAAGACCTGCACGGGTCGACCATGAATACGTCCGCAACGGAGTGGCCCAAATCTTCCTCGAAGTGGAACCGTTGACCGGCAAGCGCCATGTGGCGGCCCTTGAGCATAGAACGAGAAAAGACTGGGCCTGGTGGATCAAGGGCATGCTCGATGAGCGCTATCCCAACGCCGCCCGAGTGCGCTTGGTCCTGGATAACTTGAACACCCACGGTCTGGCCTCCCTCTATGAAACGTTTGAACCACAAGAGGCCCGGCGTTTGGCAGAGCGCCTCGAGTTTCATTACACCCCAAAGCATGGCAGTTGGCTCAACATGGCTGAGATCGAGTTAAGCGCCCTTAATGGGCAATGCTTGGACCGGCGCATCCCCGATCTTGAAACCTTGCGAAACCACATTGCCGCCTGGGAGAATGACCGGAACAACCGGCAATCAAAAATAAATTGGCGCTTCTCAACAGCCGATGCCAGGATAAAGTTGAAACGCCTTTATCCGAAACTATAGATGTTACATTGTACTAGGATGATGCCTGAGGAGAAAATGCCTTGGTAGAAGGTGCCGACGCCGACGGTGCTGCCCACGATTTCGTCCCGCCCCACCTCCAGGTCGCCGCTGCCGCACAGGGTGAAGGCGCCGGCGCCGAGGCCGCTACCCAAGATGAGGTCACGGGTCACCGAGTGATTGCCGGAAAAGCCTAGGATGCTGCCTGTGGAGAGGAGGCCTTGGAAGAAGGCGCCGGCGCCGAGGCCGCTGCCAATGTTTTCGTCCTGCCCCACCGACAGGGAGCCGCTGCCGCCCAGGGTGAAGGTGCCGGCGCCGAGGCCGCCCACATTGAGGTCCCACCCCACCGAATGGGTGCCGGAAAAAGCAGCGGTGCCTTGGCTGAAGTCGCCGACGCCGGTTTTGCCGACGTACTCATTTTGGCCCACCGAGAGCTTGTTGGAAGCCAGGAAGCCATCTAAAGTGTACACGGCGGCGATTTCCAGGGTGAGGGTGGTGTCAATGACAGTGGTGCCCCCGATCTGGTTGAGGTCTCCGACCGCGATGGTTACTTTACCATAGGCCTTGTCTTGAAACAGTAGTACATATGGCGAATTGGTAGGATCGACTAATAGATCCTCGGCGCCCGCCGGCGAAACCGCCGCCAGGACCGCCGCCAGCACCAGGGCCGCCCCCCAAAGCGGCCGCCAGCCATTGCGTATCCTCAAATTGCTAATTTCCATAAATTTCTTCGCCTTTCGTTTGAGGTGCTGGAGGTGTCACTTGCCGGCCGGAGGCGCCTGTTCTTCTGTTTTGGGCGGTCCGGCCGAGGGCGCCTTGGCCTCCCGGATGAGCTGGGCCACCCGGGAATCCGGGGCCACCGGTTCGATGTACACCACGTGTTCACTGTTGATGCGCATTAAGTCCGGGGCGTGCCACTCGCTGCCCCGCTTGATGAGAACGTTGACCTCCTTCTTGTCCGGGGTAACCGTCCGCTTAACGTAAAAGACATCCCGGAGCGCCAGGAAAGGAGCCCCACCCTCCAGCTTGCCGATAAAGGCCTGGCCGTTATCTAAAAACACGGCCTGGTACTCGGTGGAAAACCTGAGGTCGGTGACGCCGCACCCCGAAAACAGGGCCAGTACCGCCAGGAACGCCAACCCCCACCGCCAGGTGCCATGAGCCAGATGTTTAGTTGGTTTCATCCATCCCCCCAAAACCGGATTGATTTTAAGTAACCTGCCCTTAACCGTGGTTCTATCTGATTGTCCCCCCCCCCAGGCCTACCGCCGCATCGACAATAGCCACCGCGCCGGAAACCGTAAACCCACCGGAGCCGCCGCCGCCGATACTCTGCGCCAAGATGCCATGGGAGTTATTTCCCTGGGTGTTGATATTGCTGCAGCTAGTAACAGAGACCTCATTACCGGCGCCGCCACTGCCGCCCTGGCTGATAGCCAGAATTCCAATGGCATTCGAGCCCGCGGTGGTAATGATAGTAGACGAATTAGCGTTTTCAATGGTGTTAACCGTGACATTGCCCCCAATGGATCCGGCGCCTCCCGAGGTTGATCTGTGAGACTCAGTGGTATTTTCGCCGTCCCTCCCCGCACTGCCCTGACTTTGCGCCCTGATACCGAACCTATCAGTTACATTGATCAAAATATTGCCCGGGGTGAATCCGTTGCCGCTGTTGATAGTGGTATTCAGGCTGCTGCCGTTGGTTAAACTGATGCCTGGATCTCCCACGCTGGGATTTATCGGGCCGGTAAACCCATGAACGTAGAGCGTGGTCACGGGTGGAGTATAATCAGTCCCGGTAACCTTGATCCCTGACGACTGATCGGTGGTGCAGGTCATATTGCCATGTCCGTCCAGAACTGAAGGAGTATTGGCGGTTGCCGGACCCGCCAAGAGTATCCCCAGAACGACGGCCACGACCGGCAGAAAGGAGAGCAAGAGCGCCCGGCCCCGGAAGGCGCGGGCTAACGTTCTCCAGCGTGACACCCCCCCCCATGCGGTCCACGGCGCTCCGGCTGCCGCGTTCCGGGCTTTGCTGCCTGCGTAACCCCAGCTGCAGGAATTGTCACTGTTGACCTGGGACCGGAAAGAAATCGGTTATTGATCAGCACGGATACCCCCAGTGAAAATAGAAAAGTTAACGTATTTGTGGGAATGGCATGGCGCCGCAGGTGAAGATATTTCGGAGTGCAAATCGCCTTTGGCCGGGATTATGCTGCCGGCTTTGCCACTGCAGTCGAAGAATGGATTTGGGGACCTCTTTGCTGCGGTGAGAATCTCCCAAAAGGAGTCATCCCATAAGCCGAATAGTCCGCTCGATACCATCAATTTCGCTGAAAGTAAAGTAATATTTCCCTGAAAATTGAGCATACCGCACCCCAGAACCAAAATAATTCACTGGCGGTGGAGCTTAAGGACCCCAGGCCGGCACCGTTCGGTAATGGTGAGCCAGGGGAAAAGGCGGGGCCAAGCGAATTTACACCGAAGGGCGTTGTAAGAAACTCTGACTTCTGCCCCTGCGGATTGATTCTGTTACCAAGAGGGCCCACCAAGAATAGCGAAGATCTTGCCACTATCTATCATTCTCTGAACCCTGCGATATATTTATAATATCAGTGCTGCGATGCCAGAGGTGCGGGACCGGGCGGTGCTGGCACCGGAAGCAGCAGGCGGGAAGAAATCTGCACGGGGTGTCGTTCCCCTTCTCCTGGCCGACCTTGCCCGCCGGGAGCACCGGCAACCTGAGATGCGCCCCCAGACCTCTACCAAACAAGGTAAATCTACGGCGCACAGGGCCACTCACAGCCCCACCACGGGCCGCAAAGGGGGCACCAAGGTAAGGAGTCGGTGGGGCAAAAGGTGTTCGCCGCAGGGGCCCGGAATAGGCGAATCCCGAGTGAGAAGCAGATGGAGGGTTTGGCTCGGGGGCAGGGGCAGTCAACTCCTCAACCAACGCCTTGACCTGCTTAAAAGTGACGACCTTGCCATCCGCGGATCTCACGGCTTCCTCCCATACCTCGCATTGTTGGTCGGGTTCAAGGATGGTCAGGGGGCGGACTTGGGCTTCATTAATCGGTTGGATTTCACAAGGTGTGTAAGTGGTGCCCGGGGGCACCAGTTCGCACCCTTGCGCCAAATTGGCCGCCACCTGGGACCCGCTTATCAGCCTGTTTTCTCACCTCTCCTTCAGAAAGGCCCCGCCTCCAGGCCGGATTTTTGTTTATAAAATTTTTGGGGAAAAAGAAGACCGGGGGGTGTTCAAGCCTGGATCCCGCGGGAAACAAAAGCGGTATAAACGAAAAATTTGAGGTGGTGTTTGGTACCCCGAAATAAAAATGGGGTTAGCCTACTTAGCTAACCCCTCGATTTCTCTGATGGGCCGTCAGGGACTCGAACCCCCAGTTGGCCACAGGCTCCAAGGTGGCCAGAGCCCATCGTGTGGAGGGAGCGGGGAAGCATTACCCCCATTATATCTGAACACAGCTCCCGCAATCTTGTTAGCCCAGGGTGTTAGCCCAATATAAGGAAAAATCGAGGGGTGCTATCCGGGTGCAAGTGTTAGCCCGAATGTTAGCCCAAGACAAAAATGGGGTTAGCCGATTAGGCTAACCCCTTGATTTTTCTGGTAGGCCGTCGGGGGCTCGAACCCCAAACCTAGTGATTAAGAGTCACTTGCTCTACCAATTGAGCTAACGGCCCAGCATGGCGCCTCTGATTATCCCTAATTCACGGGAGATTTGTCAAGGGTCTGGCAGTTTCCGCCGCCAACTAAATTCCCGGATCACTGCCAATGACGGAGGGATGAATCGCGAACTTCGGAATGCACCCAGGCAGGAGACTGGCAATTTCCTTGATCCTCTGGTAAGTTATGACATAAATACCACAGACCTCCCAGGTGGCACATCCTCATGACTGGCAAGGCCGCTCCTGCACCCGGCAGTTGGTTCTCGCCGGCGCTTTATGTGTTGGCCGGCCTGGCTCCTTTTACGGCCGGGACGCTGCTGGCCGCGGCGTCCGGATTGCCGCGGCGCCCGGGGGTGTTTCTCCTCGGACTGGTGGGGGTGGCGGCCCTGATCAAAGCGGCTTTTGCGGCGCGAGAGGTATTTGCCCCGGCATGGGGCCGCTGTCCGTCCTGGCGGGCCTGGCCGCAGGTGGGGGCCAGGCGGTTGGCCTATCTCTGCCTGGCGGTGGCGGCCTTGGCGGGGTTGCTGTTGCAGGTTTTCTGGCGCACCGGCGAGCTCACCATCCCCCTGGGGGGATTGGGGGTTTTGGGGGGCTATTTCTACTTTGCGCCCCCCCTTAAATGGGGCCGCCGGGGGTGGGGAGAGGCGGCGGGGGCCTTCTGTTTCGGCCTGCTGCCGGTGGCCGCCGGTCTTTACCTGCAGTGCGGCCATCTGCTGACGGAGGTCCTGCTTTACGGGTTGCCTTTGACCTTTGCCGCCTTTAATCTGTTCCTGATTTACGGCTTCCCCGGCCCCGAGGGCGAAGCCGGGGGCACGGAGAGCGGCAGCCTGGCGTCCCGCCTGGGGCCGGTGGCCGGAGCCCTGCTTTACACCATAAGTAATCTTCTGACCATCCTGGGGTTGGTGGCCATTCTGCTGTTTCCGGCCCCGGCGCTGCCCTGGCGGGCCGGACTCTGGCCCTTGCTGCTCCTGGCGGTGGTCAACCAGGAGCTGGTCAAACGCAAGGCCTATCTGGAAGAGGGCCGGCTCCGGCGGCTGTGCCGGCTCACCCTGACCCTGCACCTGGGCATGGGCCTGATGTTTGTATTGATGCTGTGGCAGCGGCTGTAAATGCAGTTTTCAGTTTTCAGTTTTTAGTTGAAAAATGATTAATGGTGGAATAACCGCCTTCGGCTGTCGATCCTCCATTTAGTCACAAGCGAGGGCGCCTACGACACCTATTGATTATTCATTGGGATTGCCCAGGGGCCGTTAGCTTTCCATGAATTAGGAAAACAAGCCCTGACCACAATTCTACCCACAACTTTGAACCTTGAACCTTGAACCTTTAACTTTGAACTACTTGGAATACTGAAATCATGCCGGGGCGTGGACTTATGAAAGGAAACGGGTGGAAACGAAAGGCGGTGGCCCTGGCCCTCATCCTGGCCCTGGTGCCGGCCTGTCAAATAAGACCGGCCCAGATTTACATCCCCCTGGCCTATGCGGTCACCGGGTTGTGCGTCGCCCTGCTGATGTCGCCCACGCCCACCACGGCGGTGGTGGGGTTCGTGGTGGGCGGCCTCCTGGGAGCCGCGGTCTATAACAATTCTCTGAAACGCCAGATACTGGAACGCCAAAAAACTGGACCGAGAAATTAGCCCTGGCATTATCTATTAATTCGTCAATATCGCAACTTCCTCCAAATTACATATAGTGGCAAGTTATGTGGCACCGAGCAAAGGCAGCTCTCCCAAACAAACGGTCGCAAAGGTCAGATGGTTTTGGGGACAGATAGGTTCATGTAATTCCTCCAGAATATCGATATCTAAGCCCACTATTGATTAAGGTTGATTGCCGTTAGCCGCCGGGTAAGCTTAGGCAACCCTCCCGGATTTCTAACGACCATCATTATCGACTTCGCCATCTTTTTTAAGGCTCCTTAAAAACCTTCGGCGCTGCCGGCCTCGCCGGCCATAAGTATAAATTAAGTGAAAGACCCTGGGCCGCCCTGGGCCGAGATGAAAGGAAAAGACCTTCTCCTCCACGGCCCGGTCTGCCACGGTCAGCCGTTCGTGCTGCCTCAGATGCTCGATCCAGGTTTCCACTATAAAGGTTTCCAGAAAGCGCCCCGGCTCGGCGGCATCCTGGAACAGCCCCCATCTGATGGCACCGTCCCGGCGTCGGATGTGGTTCAAAGGGCGCATGGCCTGGGCAAAACGGCGTGATTCCGCGGGGTCGATGTGATACTCGACCATCACCATGATTGGTCCTTGTTCAGGATGGGGCTCGAGCACCAGATGAGGTTCGGGCCAGTGCAAGGAGGGAGATAGATCGGATTTATCATCAAGATTGAGACGATAGCGGAGGGCTGGCAGCAGGCTCAAGACTACTCCCAGAGCGGAGTACAAGAGGGCGGCACGAACGGACCGGTGGGTGGCCAGCGTCCCCCAAAGAAGGCTACCGGCGCTCAAGCCTCCGGCAAAGAACAGCATATAAACCGCCAGGGCCCGGGCTCGGATCCAAGCAGGGACCGTGGTCTGCACCGCCACATTGAAGCTGGAAACTAATACCAACCAGGCAACGCCGCTAAGTAGCATCGCCCCGGACAACACCACCATGAGGGGGACCAAGGCGAAAACCACGATCATGGCGGCAGCTAAAACCGTCATTAAGGTAATCAAGGCCTCGGCGGAAACATATTTCTGGAGCCGTGGTAAAACCGCGGCTCCACTGACGGCGCCGGCACCGAAACATCCCAGGAGGACGCCGTAATCGGTGGGGCCACCCCCCAGTTCGTAGCGTACCACCAGCGGCAACAGGGCCCAGAGAGAACTGGAGAACAGCATGAAGAGGCCGGCGCGAATCAGCACGGCCTTTAGCCTCGGGGCATGGCGCACATATCGAATCCCGCTACGCATGGCGGCCACCATGCGCTCTCCCGGCAGCGCCGCTTCAGTAGCCGGGCGTCGCCAGCGATAGAGAACCCACACTACTCCCAGAAAGGAAAGGGCATTCAGGACAAAGGTCGCTCCGGCCCCGGCTGCCGCCACCAGGGCCCCACCGACCGCGGGACCCACGGCCCGGGACAGATTGAAACCGGCGCTGTTGAGAGAGATGGCCTGGAGCAATTCGCGACGCGGCACCAACTCGGGGACTATCGCCTGCCAGGCCGGCCCGTTCAGGGCGGCGCCCAGGCCCAGGATGAAGGTGAGCGTCAATAGAAGCCACGGATTGATAAGCCCCGCCAGGGTCAGGGCTCCCAGAATGGCCGCAGCGGCCGTCATCCACCCCTGGGTGAACAGAAGCAGCCGCCGGCGATCAATGATATCAGCCAGGGCCCCGGCCGGCAGAGATAGCAAGAACATGGGCAAAGTGGTGGCGACTTGCACCAGGGCCACCAGTACCGGGGATTTGGACAAGGAAGTCATGAGCCATGCCGCCCCTACGTTTTGTATCCAAGTGCCGACATTGGAGATTAAGGTGGCGATCCAGAGGGCTCGAAATATCGACTGCTTAAAGGGGCTCCAGGCCGAAACGGTCTCAATTGGCGAATTCATGTGGCGACCGGCATTTTCTCCCTGTTTAAGAAATAGGTAAATGGTTAAGGACGCCGCCACCGGCCAGCGCCTCATTCTGGCCTATGCAGATTAAGCGGGAGGAAAACAACCTCTACCTGCCGGCTCTGAGCCCGCAGCGTCATAACCGACCTCTCGGCCTCCGACATGCACCCCCGAGAAAAAATGGCAGCAAGCCGGGACGAGACTGCTTCTAGCTCCTCCCCGATTCCTAGGAGAATTTGATTTAAAGATAACCATGGGCCCGGGCTTGTCGAGACCCCCCAGAGCCGAATTGCCGGAATTAAGGCTGCTACAGAAGTCGGTGAAGAGGGGACCGGGGGAACTTTTGCATATTAATCCCCCGTTCCGATATGCCGATCATAGCTGCAGTTTTTTCTGGCCCGTTGATAAGCAAAGGTTTTGGCAAGTTTGCCGAATATGGCCGGGTTCATGGAGGCCTTTGGTGCGGAGATTTTGGTTAGGCGTTTGTAAGCTCTGGATCAGATATGAAGACCGGCTTTGCGCAAGCCGTCGAGAGGGGCTGGGGCCAGGGACTCGAATTTCACATAACAGCTAATTAGAAAGGGGCCCATGATGGGAAAATCGGGCCTCAAACGCGGGTATCAACGTTGGGGCAGAATCTGCCCACAGCGTCACACATTGACGCCAGACAGGCTGCATGGGCCGCGTGCAGCCAGAACAAGGCCAAGGCAGGGAAATCCCAGGTGACCCCCACCTCCCGGACGGCCAGGAAGCCCGAATCCAAAAACCGGCGATCCGCTAGGCTTGGATCTCCGGTTGAAACATCTTTTGGCGCACTGCCGCGATTCTGTCCGGGGCGTCGCCGGTCCGGTCATAAACTGTCCGGGATCTCAACAGCCGATGAGGGACCAGACCATTGGTGGCACAGCAAAGCTCTCCGGGTCGTATAGGGTCTTGGTGGGCAGCCAAACCAGATCAATCATTAACAACCCTGCCTTAGCTTCGGGAAAATGCAGGCGCTGCAGGCAGAGATCGTCGACCTGGCCAAACGCCAGCAAGTCGAGGTCGGAGGTGGACGGACAGGATGGATCGATTAGGGGCTCGCGGTCTAAGATGACCTCGGCCCGGGCCGCCAGGTGGGAAACGGCTCGTTCCAGGGTCATCCGAGCCGCGTTGAAGTTCGGAGGCCTCAAGAAAGGAGTGGAAGTCGCTCTTAATAGCGCCAGGCGCTGCGAGTTGAATAAAGTTTAAAGATTGGGAGGACGCAAGGCCTTCATGAGCATGCCAGAGAAGCAATTATATGGCAGTACCTAGCAGGTTAGCCACAACTTTTCGGTTAGGGGATTTCTTTTTTCCCAAGGCCTCGCCAGGCGGCAGGGGTGGGGTCAACCGCAGCAGCCTGCTTTTGAATTCCTTCAGGATCAGATCGGCACTTTCCTGGCTGCCGGCCAGGTAAGCCCCGCCGCTGTAAACCGCAAGATGCACGGTTTCTTCTTGGGAGGGGGGTGGGGCTATTCCCCTGACGATTCTTTCCAGGTCCGGGTCAGGGCAATGGGGAAGATCTTTCAGGGTGGCCGGCTTCACCCGATAGACAAATATACGGACAGATTGATACTCGCCGGTGATGGGCTCTCTAAACTCGGAGGTCTCATATTTCAAGACCACAATGTCGTCGGTTTTTATGGAGACCTGGTAGCCCAGGGATTCTCCGATACGGGAGGCGGTGTCGATGACCAACTCCCGTTGCGCCAATTCGGGCAGATCGGTCTGCGCCATGACATGCCGGTTTGGAGAGGTCCCGGCGACGATCGTCAGCGGAAAGATCGCACATCCGCTCAGGGTCTGCGTGCAAAGGAAACCTAAAACCAGCATTGCCGCGATGATCATTTTGTGCCTGGTCATTTTTTAGCCGCTCTCCACCGAAGAGGCTGATTCATTGACAGATGGAAGAAAAATGGGCGATGAATCGCGTCTTATCGATTGTTGGATCGGCCCATGGCATTGCCAGTCAATACCGCTTTCGCATTACTGCGAATAAGGTCCAGGACAAAAATTCCTTCGGCCTTGTCCAGGCTCAAAAGAGAAATCTGATAATCATACTTCTTGTTGATCAGGTTAACTTTAGCGGTATCCAGAGTGGAAAATGCCTGACTAACCTCCATGATCGTCGCGGCCCCATACTTGAACTTGGAGAAAATGATGTCATAACTCTTCTGAGCCAGCTCCACCTGTTTCTGTAACTTCAGCAACAGGCTCTTATTGTTTTGGGTGGTGAGCAAGGCGTCTTCGACTTCGGTTTTGATGGTGCGCCTTTTGTCCTCCAGGGACAGTTTGGCTTGCAGCAAGCTCTCGTTTTTCTCCTTGAGTTCCCAAACCCGTAAGCCGCCCTCCGCCAGGGGCATCTTCGCCATTACCATGCCCATCCAGTTGTTGGACTCCTGGTCGAACTTCGGATGTTTTACGGCATAGTATTCCCAACTGGCATCCAGGGAAGGGTAGAACTTGGCCTTAACCAGGTCCACTTCGGTCTTGGCCAGTTCCACCTCCACCAGGGCGATACGATGGTCGTAACGGAATTCATAGGCTTTGCTGGTCAAGGTATCGTAGCTCTCGCTCACCTCCGGAAGCAGCGCCGGTTTTCCCACCTCGTAGTCCGTCACCTTGAGGGCAATGAGGTTTCTCAAGGTATTCCTGGCCAACCTGAGCTGGTTGGAACTCTCGATAAACTTGTTTTCCGCGGTGGCCATATCCAATTCCGCCTTGAGCACCGCATCTTCGGTGACGGCGCCGGAGGTCAGTTTCACTTTGCTGACCCTGATTTCTTCCTGCGCCGTCTTGATTAGGTCCCGGGCGTTTTGCACCAGTTCACCCGTCCGCAACACCTGGTAGTACAGGGTCGCTACCTGGAAAAGAACGTTCTGGATAGTCTGAAAATAATTACTGATGGTCTTGTCGATGGTTTCATGAGCCTTCCGGCGCTGAGGGAAAAAATCAGGATTATAGATGGAGTTTTTGACTTTAATATTGCCGACGGTCTGATCGTGGGGCAAAATCAGCACATTGCCCACCGACGAATTAATCGGCTTGTTGACCTTCTGAAGCGCCCCACCGACATCCGCATGAGGAAGCATCAAGGAAAAAGCTTTATAAGGAAGCAGCCGGCTCTTTTTGACTTCCTTTTCGGCAATCAGAATCTGCTCGTGCGTCTCCAAGGCCAGTTTGTAGGCTTCCTCCAAGGCGAGCCTTCGCTCTTCAGCCCGGCAGGTGGCGGCCCCTCCCCCCAGGACGGCCAACACCACCAGGACCACCAAGAAAGATTTCCTCTTTGGCTTCCCCCCCAATCCCTCTTCCCCTGATCTGATACCCGGCGCGATAATCAAGATATCCCCCCTTAGTCAAAGGGTTTCCAACCCTTCCCACTCTCTTACGGGATCCACGACCACACTTCCACCATCACAAACCGCACCAGCCAGCGGGTAAAAGCCACTCCCACCGGCTTCCAACTCCCCTCAATCTTGGCATAGCCAGTCATATCCGTGCGGAGAAGCCCATGAGGATTGGGAAATTCCGACACCACCCGGATGACTCTCCCCTGCTCCTTCACCACCTGCATCGTCCGGACCTCTTTTTCGGTCAGCACCCGCATCACCTTTTTCCGGCTCTCGTCATACGCCACCGGGGCGATGGCGGTAACCTTCCCATAAAAAGTCTTGGTGGGGTAAGCCCAGGTTTTCAGCCTCACCTCATTTTCCACCTTGACCTCTTCGATGTCTTCTTCCGGGACCTCAATTTCGGCAATGTACGTCCTGGCATCCTCCACCACTCCCAAGAGGTCTCCGACATCCAAATAATGGCCAACCTTTTGTAACGGTTCGGCGGTGATCAGTCTGCCCTCCATGGGGCTGAGGATTTTGGTGAGCTTCAGATTCTTTTCCGCCAGGACTACTTCGACTTCCAGCCGTCGGACTTCCGCCTCCTGCGCCTTAATCTCTTCCGGCCGATAAGGGTTTTTCACGACGTCTAAATTTTTCTTAGCCAGGATAACTTTTTCCCGGTCCTCATCCCTGATCTTCAGGGTATCCTTATAATCTTTTTCGGAGACCGCCTTTTCCCGGTACATCTGGGTATAGCGGTCGGCCTCCACCGTGCTGTATTCCAGGGCCTTGGCGGCCAGTTGCACCTCTTGCTGGGCCCGGGCCACCTCTTGGGGTTTCGGGCCTTTGATCATCCAGATGAGTTTCTCCTGAGCCGCGGTGAGGGACTCTTTGGCGAAGTCCAGCTTCGCCCGGTGATCCTTATCCAGCAGAACGGCCAACAGTTGCCCCTTGTTCACCCACTGACCCTCATGCACCAGCACCTGCTGAATTTCGCCCTGCACCGTGGCCCGGATGCTTAGCTGGTTGACCGGCAACAGTTTGAAGTCGCCGCCGGGTTCAAAGGGATAGGGCAGCAGCAATAAGATAATGAACAAAACCAGTAAGCCCACCTGCACCAAACGGCGGACTTTAAAGCCGCCCAGTTCGGTCTTAAAAAACCTCTTCAGAAACGAGCTTCGCATAAAAGGCCTCTTTAAAGATACTTCAAAGCGGAGTCCCAGTAAACCCAGAAACAGACAAGCGCCCAAACCTTTCAGTTTCCACCGCCAGATAATCAGATACCCAATGGAAGCAAGGAGAAAGGTCCAGATAACCCACTCCCAAATGACAGAAAGCACCCCGTACCATTTGAAGTAGCGAATTTCCCGGCGAGGTAGCGGCTCCGGCAGCGGCCGCCCCCAAACCCAGGCTTTGGCCAAAATTCTGGACCGCTCATATAGGGCTGGAATCTCCAGCCAGATAATCAGCAAAATGTAGCCGTCTTTGGGGAAGAGTGGAATGAAATTTAAGAGAAAAAAAATCAGGGCGGCCACGCTGAATATCACCCAGAAGGTATGGATACCTGTCCCCGGGGCGGAGAGCTTCCAGCCGATGGCCGTGACGGACCAGACCAGCAACTGGCAGATGAGCCCGGTAGAGAAGAGGCGCATAATGACGGGCTTCTCCATCAGCCACAGACTATCTCCGATATCCGCATAGAATCTGGGCATGAGCCGGTACGCCATAGCCACCCCGAACTCTTTGACTGCCCCGCCGTAATGCCGGCAGGCCAAACCCTTGGCAATTTCACCCACCACGTTGACCATCAGGATGCCCAGGAGGGTCTCCAGAAAAAAGGGTCCCGGCTGCCACAGGATCTTCGTCTGGGTAAAGAAGACCCGCCAGGAGGTCACCGCGATCCCCAGGCCGCAGATGAACACCAGAGCCGCCCCCAGGACAAAGGCCTTGGAATAACACCAGCTGAGGGCCCCGGCCAGGCGGTTAAACCAGCGGCCGGGATACAGCAGCGGGAAAGTTCTCAGGGGCATGGTTTCCAGGTAGTATTCGGAAATCGTCTCTGGCGGGACGCCCCCCATCAGAAGGCCTTCATGCTCCAGATGGATGACGAAACTTTCCAGCCGCGGCAAGTCCAGGGTGCGTCCAAAGTGTTGCTGGAAGTTCAGCTGGATGGAGTCGAGGGGGGTGACGCCATTCAGTTGCTGGCAAATAAAATACTCTTCTTCGGCCAGCTCAAAAGTTTGCTGGGTTTGCGGGTCCTGGAGGAAATACCGAAAGCCCCCGCCTTCCCCTATACGGGGAGTAACTACCAGGTCTTGGCGGAAACTTGGCAACAGTATCGTCAAACTCTATTCCCCGAATCCACAGACTGCTGGACCGCGATATTCTTCCCGGTGGGACAATCCCGGGGCCCTAGAAGCTATTGCAAAGCCCCCTTTTCTGTCACGCTGAGCGCACCGAATGGGTCTAGGTAATTGATCAGACTAGATTCTTCGCTTCGCTCAGAATGACATTTCTGGCGAATTGAGGTTTGGCAATAGCTGTTAGTAATTATCAGGTAAGGCGGCCGGCAAGGACCTGTTCATGCCGCCCAAAATTCCTCCCAGGCCTGATATCCTTTATCCTCCGGGAGCAGTTCAATGCCAACTCGATATTTGGGTTCCAGTTCCCTTTTATCCACCCGGACAATCCTGGCTTTAATTGCTATCCTCGGAGCTCCTTCTCCATTCTGATTCAGCCGGGTCAGCACTTCCACTTCCGAGCCCCCTTGCATTTCTCCGGAGCACTCGATGAGCAGTCCCTGCCTGGAAATATTGATGGTCTCTCCGGGGAAATAGGTGTTGGGCCCTTTCCGCAAGTCCACCGGCATCCGCAGGGCAAACCGGGGATGCCGCCGGCGATCGCTTGGAGCCGGGGCCGGCACCTGAGGCAACTTCCCCGCCATGGCTCCAGGCACCACCAATTCGGAGCGCAGATTAAGGGCCACCCGGTACTCGCAGATGGCCTGGAAAAAAAGCCCGGCTGCCAGGCAACGGTCGCCGGCTTCGCTGCTGCGGTCCGCCAGTTCAAGGGCCCTGCGGTAGCAGTCAATGGCCTCTTCATTTCTACCCTGCGCGGTCAAAGCCTCTCCCAAATCAGCATGGGCGGCTTGAAAGTGCGGGCTCAGTTCCAAGGCCGCTTGATAATGGGAAATTGCCTTATCATATTGCTGCAATTTTGCATAAATAAGCCCCAACTTATGTTGGGCTTCGGCAAACTTCGGGTTCTCCAGCAAGGCATGCCGGAAGCTGCTAATGGCTTCAAGGTATAGTTCGCTAATGAGATGGACTCCCCCGACTTTGTAATAAGCCTCAGCCAGGTGGGGATTCAACCGGGAGGCTTCATGATATTCCGCCAGGGCGGCGGCATAATCCTGACGAGCCAGATAGATGTCGCCCAGAAGCAAGCGGGAGCGGGCCAGGGTGGGATTTAGCCGGAGAGCTTCCTCCACTTCGGCCAGGGCGGCCGTTTCCTGGTTTTGCGCCAGGTAGACGTTGGCAAGTTGATAATGGGCTATCTCCAACTGCGGGTTAAACTTCAAAGCGGCTTTGAAGGCAACGATAGCCTCAGCAAGACTTTGTTGAGCAAAACAAATCTCGCCCAACAGCAAGTAACCGAAGGAAGATTTCTCGTCAATTTCGAGGGCCTGGCGACACTTGGCAGCGGCCTCCTGATATTGTCCCAGTTCTTTATAAATAAAGGCTAATTGCAGATAAGCTTCAGCCGACTGCGGATCAACCGCCAAGGCCGATTCACAGGCCGCAATAGCTTCCGGGAACTTGGTTAAATCGGCATAAATTTTGGCCAGTGCCAGATGAGTTAACTGAAACCGCGGGTTGAGTTTCAGCGCCGCCTGACACTCTGCAATGGCCTCCTCAGCCTTTCCCTGGCCGTAATAGGTTTCTGCCAAACTCAATTTAGCTTGGATGCTATATCCTAGTTTTCGCAAACGAGGCAAAAAGTTTTCCATTGTTTTCAACCTCAGCTATTAGGAGAAATCATAAAACGTCTTATTTAAGGACCTGATTAGAATAACATGATGTTGAAGCATCCCGAAAGAAAGTTATCCTCGATCTTATAATGCCCCCTGAGTCAATGAGTGTCAATAATTATGATATGTTTATGTTGATCATGCTTATTCAGCCGGTGGAATAGGTTGTCTTGGCATGGCCAGGCTGTTTCGGTTTGGGGGCAAATACCCTGTATTGCCTAAAGGCCTCTTGGCCGGCTTCCTGTATCTGCATTTTTTGAATTTCGTTAAATTCTCGATAAAGGGCTTTGAGGTCGGCCATGTTGAGGCCGTGGCAGTAGAGGTTAAACAGGCTCCAGCCCCCGCCATCGGAATGGGGCACGTTTATGCTCTCAAGCTTGTCGATCATCTCCATGTGGATCCGGGCGGCCTCCTGACTGTCCATGGTATGGTGCCGCCATTCGGCCCCAAAACCTGTCAAGCCATATTCTTCGGCCAACTTGCCCACCGGAGCCTCGGGGTCATAATAAAACACCCCTCCCCGGGAGAAAGTGATCCGGGGGTCATTGACCAGCCTGAGGGTATCCATGGCGGTCTCATAGGTTTCGCCCGGGTACCCCACAATATAAGAAACGGCCACGATGATTCCCACGCGGTCCAGCCAATCCAGGCCCTGGTGATATTGTTCCAGGGTCACATGCTTGCCCATTTTCTTGAGGATCTCATCATTGCCGGATTCGACGCCGCAATACACCATGCGGCACCCGGCCTCAAGCATCTTGGTGACGATGTCGCCATTGGCGAATTGGGGCCGGAAAAAACTCACCCATTGCATATCCAGTTTTTCTTGAATCATGCGGTCCATAAGGGTTTCGAATCTCTTTAAGGGCACATTAAAGGTATCATCGATGAAATAGAGATACTTGACCCCCATATTTTTCAATTGCCGCAATTGGACGATGATGTCATCGATATCAAACAGCACGAATTTGCCCTGTAGGTGGGGGAAGGTGCAGAACCGGCAATGAAAAGGACAGGAACTGGAAGTCCTGACATGGACGATATCCCCGATGAATTTTGCTCCGATATTGGTAAAGTCGATCATGGGGCGACCAGGAACCTGCTCCTCGTTGATGACGCGATTTATCCGGTATCTTTTGCCGTCATAGAGGCAGAGCTGGCTCTTGTGGTTGCCGGGAACGGCGTCCTGGCGGTAAGCCAGGTTGGGCAGGTCCCGAACCTTTGACGGGTCCCCGCTTTTTAAGGCGAGCAGCAGCTGGTATAAGGTTTCTTCCCCGTAGCGGTTGATAATGAAATAGTCAGCATTGGCCTGCACCAGGAATCTTTCCAGCTTGGCGCTAAGATCGAAATTTTTGTACTGGCTATAGACCCATTTACCTCCCACGACAATCCTGGTTTCCGGCTTTTTATGCTTATTCAGCCAGGCGACGCAGGTGTTGAGATACTGGGGATAAAAAGCCAGGGTGCTGGAGATGGCCACCAATTTGGGGGGTGAGTTTTGCAGGAGGTCCAGGACCTCTTCTTTATGGTAGTTGAAGTGCCAGACAATATGGAACTTCAGGTCCAGGCGGCGCTTCAGGAAGTCCACTAGTTTGCAGATGCTCAGATTAGGTATATCGTAGACGCACGTCTGGGCCTCGGAGGCGAACACCTGCCGCCGCTTTCCATAGATGAATTGAAACGGCGCCTGCCATTTATCGTTGCAGCGGATGTAATTGGCCAATGACCCGTTAGAGCCATCATAGTCCATTACCGCCCCGATAAATAAAACGTCTAATTCGTGCATCGTCTATCTCCAGTTAGTCTTTCAAGGACCGGCGCCACCTGGCCATGGCGCCAAGGCGCTCAGTTTTGGCAGGGTAATTCTCCCTGGCGGCGGGCCACAATTTCCAACCAAAACCGCGGCACCTGCTCCATTTTCAGGGCGGCCAGGGCCTCCCCGGCGGTTGCCTGCAAGGCTTCACTGGCTTCGTGGACCGGATAACCGCTCAAGATAATTTTGGCGAAGCCCCCGTAAGCCCCGATGGTTTCAAAACTGCGCTGGCGCATAAGTACCGTGCGCTCATAGACGCTTTGGACCTTAAAGCCATGTGTCCTAAGGGTCTCGACCCACTCCTGGGGGGAAGGCCAGCGGTGCGAGAAGGCGCCCGACACCGTGCCGCGTTTCCGGGGAATACCCGGTTGCCCATTTTGGCGGAGCAGCCGGTCCTTGTTCATGAGGTAGAGAATGGCCAGCTTTACCCATTCGTGATAGAAGGGTTCGGTATTGGGGGCAAAGGTTCCGGCGTAAAATGAGCCATTGAAGGCAAATAAACCCTCAGGCCGCAGCACCCGCCGAACTTCCTGCAATAATTTGTCCGGCTCGGCCAGGAGATGGATAGAATTCCCCATGATGACGGTATCCACGCTGCCTCCTTTGAGAGGCAGGGAATAGGCGGTCCCCTGGAGCAACAGGTTGAGGCCATTTGTCCCGGACATTTGAGTCAGCCGCAGGGACTCATGGGAGAGATCGAGCCCGATAATTTTCACCTGGGGCCTGAATTCAAGGATCAAGTCAGCCATCGTGCCGATACCGCAGGCCAGATCCAGGATTAACCAGGAGGATTCCAGGTCCATGGTGCGAATGAAGGCCCGGTTGGCCTCGATGTATTCCGGCTCCTTGGCGAAAGGCTCGTAGGTCATATTGACTTCGTACTTGGTCATGTCATTACCAGTCAATTACCCCATTGCAAAGTTCAAGAGATCATCCCGCCCTTTTTAATCCTGCGGTCAACAGATAGTAGCGGAACTCCGGGACAAATTCGAAGGCCTTTCTGACAAACAGCCGTAAAGACTTGGCATTCATTTCCCGGGATAACAGCTTTTCGTGGCTGAAGCGGACCAGATGCCAGAAAGAACCGTGAAAGCAAGGTGCGGTGGCGTCAACCACCATGAGGTCGACAAAACCGGCCTGGCGCCAGAGGTCCTCATAGGCCGTTAAATCCCGGACATAATTTTTTTCCGTCCGAAATTTGCCCCGGGCCTCCGCTTCCCGGGTGAGGAGGATATCCGACAGCACGAGGCGGCCCCCGGGCTTCAAGACCCGATAGGCCTCCCGGAGGAACCGTTCCCGGGTATTAAAATGGAAGGCGGCCTCCACGCAGATGATGTTATCAAAAGACTCGTCTTTAAAATGCAGGTCCACGGCATCCATAAGCACGAAATTGCCCCGGGGAGCATTCTGCCGGCAAGTAGCCAGTTGTTTCTGGGAAATATTAATCCCCGTTATCCGGCGGGGCTCATAGAACTTCTCCAGGTAGCGGGTGCCGGCGCCTTTGCCGCAGGCCACGTCAAGAATATTGCCGCGCTTTTCCGGGATGAAGGCGAGCAACTTGTCCATCAGGTTTTGGCTGGCCTGGCAGGCGTCCCCGGTGTTTTCCTCCCAGTAGCCAAAATTGACAAAATCGCTATGGCAGTAATATTCCATCAAGGGAGGCCAGTACATCAAGCTATCGTAGCCCCCGTGCTGGGGCCTGGCGGTTTCATCAAGATTGAAGACGTTCATGGTTCAACTTTCTTTAAGACAATCTTGCCAGGAAAAATAAACATAAGGCAAATAAGGAAGCTGCCGCTCTTTTCATGGCTTTTTTCCCCAAGAAGGCTGCTTTGTTAAGCAGGTTTTAAAGCCGCCACCAGGAGATAATGCTCCAAATCTTCCGCCAACCGGTAAATCCGCTCTAAAAAGGCGTTCAACTCCTCCAGATTGATTATGCCCCATAGAAACTTCTCATGGGCAAACCTGATAACGCTCCAAAACCCTCCGTGCCAACATTCTTTGGTGGCGTCGACGATCTCCACCCTCGAGAAGCCCGCCTTTCGGCAAATAGCGGCGTAGTCCTGTGAATCCGTGACCAGGTTTTTTTCATGCCAGTGGGGCCGTTGCTCCAGGTTGACCGGGGAGATGAGGACATCCGTCAAGAGAAGGACCCCGCCGGGCTTGAGAACCCGGTAAGCTTCGCCCAGAAACCTTTCCCGGGTGTGGAAATGGAAGGCGGCCTCCACGCAAATAATGTTATCAAAGGATTCGCCGGCAAACCCCAGGTGGGCGGCGTCCATTTTTAAAAAGGCGCACGGGGCCAGTTTGTCCCGGCAGGTATGCAACTGTTTTTCTGAAATATTGATGCCTACCACGTTACCGGGCTGATAAAATTTTAACAGGTATTGGGTAGTGCCGCCGGTGCCGCAGGCTACATCAAGGACGCTACCCGGCTTGAGGTTCATAAGAGCCAGCAGCTTTTCCATAAGCCGTTCGCTGGCCTCCCTGGCATTGCAGGTGGATTCATCCCAGTAGCCAAAGTTGAGAAAGCCGCTGCCCCCATAGTATTCGTCAATAAGACGTTCATACATGCGATCATCGTACAATCGGTTTATGGCGCCGATGGTGGCAGATTCAGCTTTCTGGGTGAGATTTGCGGTCATTGTGGCCCTTGCACTTATTGGCCTACCGGTAAAATCAAGGCAGATGGGTGCGTCTGATCTTGAAAAACCTGGTTCATGGCCACCAATTTATGCCGGCCCAAGAGCCGCTTCCGGCCCACATTAGGGTTGACGGCGAACCTCGGGTAGTTGGAAGACGTGACAATGACGCAGATGCGGTGCCCTTTCAGAAATGTATAGGCCGAAGGCGAAAGTCTGACCGTAACCGGATAAATCCTGCCGGGCACCATCAGTTCTTCCCGGGACTGGGAGTCGCGAAACCGCATGCGCTGGATACCGTCGGCTATCAGCATGGTGCGGCCATCGGGGTAAACATCGCACAGGCGGATGGCAAAGTCGGTGTCTTCCCGGTCGGAGGAGACAAAGAGTTTAACCATAGCATCCCCCTCAAAACGGACTTCGTTAGTGAGCACCTCGGTGGTGAATACGAGGGCATCGCCCCGTCCTTCCACTCGTTGCCGTTGATCCCGGGGGCCCGCGCCCATGGCGGCGCTCTCCGCAAGCTTCGGCAGGAGGACGTTCATGCCGCCCACGGTGGGGGAGGGGTTATCGGGGTCATAGCGGAAACTCGAGCTGAACAGGTTTATCTTCGGAGGGCTGGGGCTCAATATCTTGCCGCCATGCAGGTAGTAAGCGCTTTGACTGAGGTTAGCCGGCGGAAAGGAATTGGCTTCATGCCACTGATTTCGGCCCATTTGAAAATAGCGGACCAATGGCCGCCGGTCCCAGCCATTATTCTCTTGACCGCGCAACCAATAATCGAAAAATTGCCTGGTTTCGCTGACGTTGACGTTTTCTGCCTGGGGAAACTGCAGTTCGCCCTGAGTAAGCTTTCCCACGGCGGTATGATGCCAGGGGCCGATGAGGAGCCTGGCGTTTTGGCGGGCTCTGGGACCTCCGAAGCGGCGGAGGTTAGCAAAGGCCGCCAGGGCTCCTTCGGGATATAAATCGTACCATCCGGTAATGATAAGCATGGGGACATCTATGCGGTTAAAGTTGGTTAAACTGGCGAGGTTGCGCCAGAACTGATCATCGGATGGATGATTGAGAACCTGTCTCTGCAACCCGTAGCCTACCCGTCCCAGGATGTCGAGGTAACCCTGCTTCAACACCCCGCCGAAATAGTAAGTATCATAACTGTAGCCATAGGATGAGACCGCCGGCACCGCGCACACCAGATGGGGCGGCCGGGTGGCCGCCGTGAAATATTGGATGCGAGCCAGGGCGGAGGGACCCCACATGCCCACTTTGCCGTTGCTCCACGGTTGCTTGGCGACCCACTCCACCGTGTCATAGCCGTCGTCGCTCAGCTGGCTCAACAAGGTTTCATGTCTGAGGAGCCTCAGGAGCCGGGAGGTTTTGGCATCCTTGGAGCCGTGGAAACCCCGCCAGTCCACGATGACATAGGCATAGTGCTCGCGGTCCAGAAGGTTTTCCACAAAAGCAGGATCTGGCAGAGAGGCGCCCAACAGTTTCCGGTTATATGGGGTCATCATCAAGATGGTGGGGAATTCCCCGGTCTTGGCCGGAAGCCAGATGTCCGCCTTCAGTGATTTGCCATCCCGCATGGGGATGTCGACCCCGTCCATCTGCGGCCGTTGCGTCACGGCAGCCTCCCTGGCAGCTCCTTTTTGAGGGTTCCTGGCTGCGGCCGTTTCCGGATAACTTATTAATCCGGCCAGGCTCACCAACATGAGTCCCAGGGCCGCACCCAGAAAAAGGTAGACGATCGTTGGATTAGTAAATATCCTCAGGAGTCGTTTCATGGCGTTCCTCTCCGCGGATCACCGAATCCATGGGTTGAGATTTGTCTGAAATTTTTGCCCCTTAAGCCAGGAGCAACTGGTCTTTCCACTTTTTTCCTCGTTCTCTTTAAATTTATTCATATGCGGTGCCAATCTCGTTTTCATTTATAGGCCTTACATCATCTTTGGAGAAGCCCAGAAGTTCAGTAAGAACATATTCGTTATGCTGACCCAGATCTGGACCCCGCCAGCGAATATCACCACTACCCATGGACATTCTGAAGGGCAGGCCGAGGAAAAGGCCTTGGGTGCCGTCTTTGCTCCTCAGGAAGTAGCCCCGTTGCTTCAAATGCGGATCGTCGCTGAGTTCCGCCACATTAAGGATTGCGCCCGCTACCAGGCCATTATCCTGCAGGAGATGCATCACCTCATAGTGCGTATGTTGGCGGGTCCACTCCTCGATTAACCGGTCCAATTCATCATGGTTCTCCTGCCTGACGGCTCGCGTTGCGAATCTCTGGTCCTTTTGCCACTGGGGGTGACCCAAAAGTTCACAAAGTTTTTGCCACTCCTCCTCCGATCTTACCGTGAGGACCACCCACTTGTCCTCACCTTGGCACCGGTAGCATCCTTGGGGAGCAAACCAATGATGTCTGTTGCCCAGGGGCAAAGTCTGAGTCCGGTTCATCACATATTCCAGCAAATGCTCCCCAATCAGGGCATGGGTGACCCCTTCCATCTGAGATAAATCAATCCATTGTCCTTCTCCCGTCCTTTGGCGATGCAAAAGTGCGGTCATGATGGCACAAAGGGCTATCCAACCATTCACCACATCCACTTCTCTTATTCGGTATTTTTTCCCCTCCTTATAATATCCAGTGAGTTCTTGCAGCCCAGTTAATGCATCAAAATTTGCTCCAAAGCCAGAGTAAGAACTATACGGTCCGATTGCGCCGAAAGCCGCCATGTTGATTGCTATTACATTTGGGTTAATTTTGATTAAGTCCTCGTATCCCAAACCTAATTTATCCATAACCCCAGTTCGGGAACTACTAGCCACCAAGTCAGACCTACTAACAAGATCTTTCACAATTTTCCGGTCGCCCGGCAGGCTCAGATCTAATGTAATAGAAAACTTATTGCGATTGATCTGATACCAGCGGGGGTGACGGTTATACTTTTGATTTTTTACCATACCTCCTCTAAAAGGGCACATCCTCCGAACATATTCAACTCTGATGACTTCGGCACCAAAGTCAGCCAAGATCCGGGTTGCAAAAGGACCTGCCCACTCATGGGTAAAATCCAGGACCCGAACTCCTTTCAATGGCTCGGTATTCTTTGGGAAAGAGAATGCGCTATCAGTGACGGTAGACTCGCAAATGGAATCGCTATTTACCGATTTATGCCTCCGATGCGGTTGATGCTTGACTCGTTGCTGAAAAGATGGACGGAATTCGCCCAAAATCCTTTTAGTATGCTCCCCCAGCAGGGGGGCTCTCGAAGAGTGCCACGGTGTCTTAGAAAGAGTAAATGGCGCGCCACAATACTTATGATCCCCAACCACAGGATGAGCGATTTCTACGAAAAATTCTCTGGTCTTATGCTGGAGTGATTCAAGCACTTCATTGATGTTCTTCAGATAACCAAATGCGAGATTATTCTGTTGCCCCTCGCGGAAGAGGTCTTGTTTTTTGTACTTTTTGAGACAGCTTAGCAGAATTCCTTCAAATTCTTCCCGATATTGAATACGATCTATGACGTGTCGAAATTTCTTGTCAACAAGTTTTGGTTCATTAAAAATAATCTCAGCCCCTCGAAGCCAGTGTCGAACGGGTCCTCCAATAATCGCCACTTCTCCATCGGCACACGGATACAATTCCCAAGGAACCATGATATGTTTATCGTTATTTCTCTTCTTGATTTTCCCTAAATGAAGATATTCTATAAGGGCCACTTCAATACTATTTAATGCTGCTTCCTGTATGGAAATATCCACCTGTTGGCCTTCGCCGGAAATATGGCGTTGAAACAGCGCCATTAGGGTGGCTATATAAGCGCCCAGACCTGCCGTATACTGACATACAGACGGTCCTGCAGTAAGGGGAGGCCTTTCGGGGTCCCCGGTGAGATACATGCCGCCGCTGAGGGCATATGCTACAATTTCCTCGGATTGATAATCATTGTAAGGTCCGGTCTGACCAAAATTGGTGATCGAGGTCAGGACGATGCGAGGGTTGATCTCCCTTAGCTTCTCGTATCCCAAACCAAGCCTGGATATGGTGCCGGGAGAGAAATTCTCCAGCACGACATCAGCGTCACGAATCAAAGTCCGCAAAATTTCCAGGTCTTCTTCTGTTTCAAGGTCCAGGGTAACGCTTTTTTTCCCGGTATTCAGCCAAAGAAAAGGGATACTTCTCTCCAGGCCCGGTTTATTTTGAAAAAAAGGCCCGACCCCCCGCATCTTGTCACCCCTCTTGGGCGGCTCAATCTTGATCACCTCGGCGCCAAAGCCGGCCATCAGCTTGGAGCAATATGGTCCCGCAATATATTGGCTCAAATCAATAACCCGCAAATGTGACAGGGGACCCTTAGCCATATCAATGGCATCCTCTCTAACTCCAGATAAGCCTCATAATTGCAGTCTATTTGAACCCTTTGGTTCTCGAAAAATCGGACTTAAAATGTACTTCGGTCAGTCGTAGCATCTCTATATTCCCATCCAAAGATCACTCTTGATCACATGTGGGTGCCGATACCGTATGCATTTATGGGTTTAACTTCATCTTTGGAAAAGCCTATAACCTGAGCCCCAGGGCCACACCCAGGCAAACGCAGACGATCCTTTAACTAGGAAATCTCCTCGGGATTCGTTTCATGAAGGTCCTGGTTTTTCGCCGACCAGATCAAGAAATAACCTTGGGGCTGTTCTGCGCCGCCGGGCAGGCGAGCCAAAAAGTCCCGCTTCAGGTCTTCTTTGATTTGGACAGAAAAGGTTTTCATCTCCAGGAACTTGAGGCAGTGTTCCCGGAAAGGCACTAAACAGTTTTGGGTGGCGTCCACCACTTTCACCGCCTGGAAACCCAGTTTTTTCAAGAACCGCTCATAATCCCAGGTGTTTTGGATGCCGTTGTCCCGGGCCCCCTGGATGAGCAAATCGGAACAAACCAATTGCCCGCCGGGCTTGAGGATGCGGTGGATCTCCCGGAAAACCTGGCTGCGATTATCCCCATCAATGCCTTCCACGGCGATCACCAGGTGGAAGGTGTCTTTAGGAAATCTAAATTTGGAAAACCGCGGGAGGCAGAAACAGACGCCGGGGACGTTTGTTTCACAGAGGCGCTTTTCCGCTTTGCTGCTCACGAGGCCCACCAGCTGCTCCGGGGCAAAATACCTGAGCAAATAGCGGGTGGTGGCCCCGCCAAAGCAGCCCACGTCCAGGACGAGTTTCCCGGCCGCGTCTGCCGGGACCTCTGCCCGGGGCAGTTCCGCAGATTTCTTCCGGAGCTGCCGCTCGATTTCCGTTTCCGTGGGAATGGGCCGCAGCTTACGCTGAGCTGTGGGCCGGGTGAAAGCCAGGAGCTCCTCCATTAAATTTTCACACGCTTCCCGAGGGGTTTGGATGTGCGGCCGCCAAAACCCCACGTGACGCCAATCGCTTTGCTCATAAAATTCTTTGATCAAAGCCTGGCAGGCCTCTCCGGAAGGCTCGGCCGCCGGCCTTGGGCTCGCGTCGGCACTCAAGCAGGCGCCGGTTTCATGGAGGGGGACGATGGTAATCTCCCGGTCAGGAGGATCGTGAGTCCCCAACCAAATCTCCACGCCCCCCCGGGGGTTGGGCTCATATTTCCACCCTGCCGTCCTTTTGACCGCGACCTCGGGGCCGAACTGGTTGGCGACGCTGACAAAGAGTCCATGAGGGGTGGAGACCATGGATCTGATGCCGGAGTTATAAGGATTGCCAAAACCGTTGCGGGTCACTGCAGTCCAGTTAAGGCCATCGCGGGACCGCCACAAGTCAAAGCCCCCGTGGTTTTCCACCAGCCGGTCGAGATCGATGGAGGCCACCATTTTCTTCACTCTGTCCGGCCACCGTTCCTGAGAGGCAAACGGCAGCCAGGGACTCCAGACGAAGGTGCCGGCATAGAGCCAGCCATCGTGGGCGCCTATCCGCCAGATATAGCCGGCAAACGGGTTGTTAAAGCCCGGCCCCAGGCCGCTCAGAGGAACTTTCAAACCCTGGGGGGTGAGGCGCGGTTCGCCCACGATGAGATCCCAGGAGTCATCCGGGTTCAGGCGGATCAACTCCGGGGAACCCGGACCGACGTTATAGATCCGGTCAAAGCCCCCGGCATAAATCGCCCCGCCCACATAGAGGCTGCCGTTAAAAACACAGAAGCTGCCGGCAATCTCGTTCAACTTCCCCCGGAAAGCCCCTTTGGTAATGACCCGTTGCCACTGGTAGGGCGGTGTCCCCCGACCGTCTGTTTTCCAGACCTGATAACCTTCGTAGGGGTTCATGGTCCCCACATACAGGTGACCGTTGAAGGTCGCCATATCCATCAGCATGACGTTTTGGGGGTCGCCAAAATGCGGGAGGCTCACCGGCTGCCAAGCGCCTTTGAGGGGGTCGGAACTCTTAAGAACCACCGCCTCGTGAAAGGCGTGGGAGCCGTCGAGGCCGCTGTCCCGGCCGGTGGGCAGGGTAAACAGCCGGCCGTCAAAAGCCACCAGGGCCCGCAGGGTTTGGCTGCCGAAGTATTGCCGGTCAGAAACCGCCACTTCCTCAAAGTGCCGGCCGTCGAGACAACGAAGAACAAAAGGGCCCAGACCCATGTGTGATCCCCAGGAGACGGTGTAGAGCGCCGGAGCCGGATCACTCTCTCCCTGGAAAACCTCCATGTCCCGAAAACCGTAATGGCGCGCCACTTCAAACCCTTTGCTGCCCATGACCATGGGGGAAAGGTAAATGTTTTCCCAGATGCAGTGGCGGGGGTCATATCTCCAGATCTGGGCCCGCCAGTCCAGATCCCATTGGAATTCTGGCAACCTGATAGGGAAGACTTGATACGCTTGATCAAGATTGTAGGGCCGGGAAGCTAAGTAACAGTGACGTGCGATGCCGGCGTAAAGATAGCCGTTAAACCACGCCAGGGAGTGGGCGTAGGCATTGGCCGGGTCGCCAAAGCCATGGCGGGCCACCGGCACAAAATTCTTCTCCGCCAACGGCCGCCCTTTCGGCGAATGGCTCAATGCAAGCTCTTTATGGATGCTGGTCTGTTCCATGTCCGGAGCCTAAATGATTTCCTGGCTGCCATGCAATCGGTTAACCGCTGCGGCTCAGCCTGTTTTTTTGCGCTGCCGGAACTTAAAAGGCAGCATAACCAAATTACTTAAAACCGTATCCCGGGGCAGGGCCGCGAGATAGCAGATCAGATCAGCCACCCGCTCCGGAGCCAGAGAACTATCCGGCGCCTGGATGGGTGCGTTTTGCTCCCACATGGGCGTATCCACGGCATCCGGCAGGATAACCTGAACCTTGATGCCGTACTGGCGCACTTCCTCTGCCAGGGCCTCCGAGAGCCCCACCACGCCAAACTTGGAGGCGCTGTAAACCGAGTCCAGAGGCCGGCCTTTAAGTCCGGAAGTGGAGGAGATGTTAAAGACCTGGCCCTGCCGCTGTTGGATCATGGCGGGGATGACGGCCCGATTGCTGAGAAAGGTGCCTTTCAGGTTGGTATCCATGACCGCGTTCCATTCCTCCAGGGACACCTGGTGCAGGAACTGGGGCCTGCTCCCCTTGATCCGGAGAATCCCGGCGCAGTGCACGAGAATATCAATGCGGCCAAAGCGTTCCAGGGTCCGGCCGGCCATCTCTTGCATGTCTTGCTCCAGCCGGACATTCAAGGCTATCCCCAGAGCCTTCAGGCCCGACACTTCCGCCTTCAGGGCCCCTAGCAGCTCATCCAGGCCCCCCTGATTGACATCCACCGCCACCAGGCTGGCGCCTTTCCTGGCCATGGCGCGGCACGTGGCCTGGCCGATGCCGCTGGCCCCGCCGGTAACGATGACTACCTGTCCGGCCAATCCACCCTCTAAATTTCCGGTCTCAATCATGGGGGATCTTTCTTCTCTCTTCTTGATCTTCAGATGCTTCAGCAACGGTAGCCTTTACCCCGGGCCCGGTCGCAGAATCCCGGCCAGGCTCCGGGGTGGAACCGGACCAGGAGAGGTGCAGCCGGGTCTTTAAGGGCTCTATGACGGAATCCGGCATGATCACGTCTGCTGGCAGGGTGACGAGGTATCGGATAAAGTCAGCCACCCGGTCAACGGAAAGAATATCTTTGGGACGCGGCAGGGGATTCTGGCTCCACATGCCGGTGTCAATTGCTCCGGGCAAGAGCACCTGGACCCTGATCCCATAATGGCGCATCTCCTCCGCCAGGGCTTCCGAGAGGCCGATGACCCCGAACTTGGAGGCGCAATAAGCCGAGTCAAAGGCCAGGCCCTGACGTCCGGAAGTGGAAGAAACGTTGACGATGTTGCCCCGGCGCCGGCTGATCATGGCCGGCAGGACGGCCCGATTGGCCAGAAAAACCCCTTTCAGGTTAGTGTCCAGGACTTCATCCCACTCCGGGACGGACATGTGCCGGAGGGTTCTCAAGTCCCCTGCCCCGCTCCGGAGAATGCCGGCGGCCGTTACCAGGATATCGATCCGGCCAAACCTTTCCAGGGTGCGACTCGCCATCTCCGCCATCTCCGCCTCTTGCCTCACATCCAGGGCTAATGCCAGGGGCTCGGGGCCGGTCTGGTGCCGGGCCAGTTCCGCCAAGGTCTGCTCAAGGCGCTCCCGGCTCCGGCCCACGATAACGACCTGGGCGCCTTCCCTGGTCAGAGCGACGCAGGTGGCGCGCCCAATACCCACGGTGCCGCCGGTAACGATGGCCACCTGGCCAATAAGGAGGCCGGCTGCCGGGCCCGCCACCGCCTTCATCTCAGGCAAAGTTCTTTTTCCATCGATCAATGCAAAAATTAAATTTTCTGAGTAGAACCTGCGCTCCAGGGTCGATGCCCGGTACCCCCGGACTACCCTCCTGACCACCGCGGTTCAGGCCGCCAGAAATTCTTTCCACGACTTATAGCCCCGACCTTCCGGAATCAATTTTATGCCAAACCGGCGGTCATGGCCGGTCTTTTCGTCATTTCCCCTGACCACCATTCCCCTGATGGCTATTGGCTGGCCATAGGGCTTGAGGGTGACCAGGACTTTAACTTCGGCTCCCATCTTGAGCACCTGGGGACTGTCAATGAGAAGCCCCTGTTTGGAAACGTTGACGGTCTCAGCCTTGAGGTACCGGTTGGAGAGTTCCCGCAGTTCCACGGGAAGTCGGCGCAGAAACCGGTCATACTTCCGGCGGTCCTGGCGGGCCACTTCTTCCAAAAATTGGCTGATCAGGTCACTGAAGAGGCCTTGGTGGGTCAGGGGGAAAAAATGCCCCCCCCCGGGAACAATAGCAGTTTTACATTTAGCCAGTTGGCGTTGCAGCCCTCGACAAGAAGGCATCACCGCGGAATTCTCTCCGTAGACGGCCAACGTTGGATGGGGGATTGCCGCCAGCTTGTCCAGGGTCAAGCCCGCCGTGGAGATGAGATCATGCCTGGCGGTGGTGGTCCGCATAAGTTCCAGCCAACGCTCGGCGGTGCGCTGGCCGCCGTTCCAGCCGCCAAAGGGGACGAACATGGGACTGCCTTCGAACTGCTTTCGGGCCTCTCGCATTTCCGGCGAGGCCAGCCGTTCAAGCAACCAAAGGCCGGGGGCGGCTTCATCTTCAGGGATGGCGAGGCCAAGTTCCCCCAGCTTTTTCAGGGCCCGGTCGCGATTGGGCCAATCTTTGGGACTTTGAGTGGGTTGCAGGGCGCGCACCCGGGAATCGGCGATGGTGAGACTTAAGACCCGCTCCGGATGCAAATGAGCATAGTGGAGGGCGACGACCCCGCCAAAACTGTGCCCGACTAGATTAGCCTGGGGTATCTGGAAATGGTCCAGGAGGTCATGCAGGTCTGCGGCCAGATCCAGGGAGGAATATCCCCGGGGCGGCATGCCGCTGTTGCCATGGCCGCGCAGATCATAAACGGTGACCCGATAATCCCGGGCCAAGGGCAGAAGGACGTTAAGGTGCCAAAAGGCAAGGTTTGCGGCCAAGCCGTGTATCAGAACCACGTGTTTCCCTTTCCCTACCTGCCGATAGGATAGCGGCACGCCATTACAGTTAAATCTGCCCATATTAAGACCTCTTCTTCTGCATTACTCCAGGTAACCTAAGGCTCTTAATTTCTTGTAAATTTCCTCTTCTTCCTCACTTTGGACCGCCGTTTTCCTGGGCCTGAGAGCATAAGAATCAGGGGGTTGGGTGGGTTCTCCCAGGCGGCACGGATGTTCCTGGAGAAAGGCAGGCTCAAAGATCCCGGGGATAAGGCGCTCCTCAAAATCCGCCGGGATTGCCAGTCCCAAACTATACAGCAGGGTCGGCGCCACCCCCAGGATGGAGAACGGCGGCAAGGCTGCGCCTGGCTGGATGCCGGGCCCTCTTGCCAAAAAAACCCCTTCCGGATAGTGGGTGCCCACGACTTCCGGGCGGCGGCAGACAATGGGGGTTTTGTTCAAAATAGAAATGAAGCTGTGATCGCGCATCACCAAGGTTAAATCGGGGGCCTGCCCGTTGTTGCTGCCGGGATAAGCTTCTTCCCTGGTAAAAATATGTTTGATGATGGGCTCGCCGGTCTCGGGATCACGGATGGCCAGAAGCTTGGACATCAGGTCCCGGCGGAAGGCTTCGTACTGCTCCAGGGGCACTCCGGTGTGTCCCGGCCCTTTGGCGACGCGAATATAAATGCCGTTGGAGGTAGTGGTGCGTGCGTAAGCGGTGGTTTTGTCCCAATCCAGCAAGACAAAGTGCCGGTCAATCAATTTGGCAACGCTGTGCCGGCTCTTTTCGTCCAGGTCGCCCAAATCCTTCCAGGTAAGGTAGCCCTGGCTATGCAGCCAGGTATTTACCCGGAATACTTCCCAGGAAGGGCCGAAACCATGGTCCGAGGCCATGAAAATCCTGGCTTCGGGCCCCGCCAGGGCGGCCAATTCGGCCAGAAAGCCGTCCAGCTCCCGGAAATATTCCTGGCAAAGGTCCCGAATCCGGCGCTCCCAGGGGGAGGGGTCTGCCGGAAAACCTTTGGGGTCGAGAAACCGCCAGCCGATGTGCAAAATCTTGTCCGGCCCGTCAAAAATGATACTCTCCAGATCGCAAGGGTGGTGCTGCATCAGGTGCCGCAGGATCTGGAACCATTGCCTTTCCCGGCGGATGTGAAACTGGATCCAATTTTCATACTCTTCCTGGGGGACGCCTTTGGCGGCTTTTTTTTCCAATTCAAAGTCCCAAGCCAGTTCCCTGACATTAAAACCCGGCAGGCTCTGCAGCTCAGCGTACAAGTCGGCAGGATGGATATTTAAGCGCAGATGCTTCCAGGACACCAGGCCTGGCACTACAACACCCGAGAGAGCCGGGGGCGGGGACATCATGGGGAAATTGAGGGAGCAAACCAGGCCCCCCGACCGGCTCACGATGGACCAGACGGTTTCGCATTGGATATCCCGGTAATTATACAGGGTGAAATAGACGTCTCTGGGACGCTCCTCCGCCCAGATAAAATCGAACACCCCATGATTGCCAGGGTTGCGTCCGGTCATCATGGAGATCCAGGCTGGCGGGGTCAGGGGATTGGGGGTGGAGAGAAGCCCGGCGCGGACGCCCTGCCTGGCAAATTCCTTGAGAAACGGCATGGTGCCGTTCTCCATCAATGGGTCCAGAATGGCGAAAGTCGCACCGTCCAGGCCGAAGAGGATGGTGTGATGCATCATGACTCTCTTCCAAGATTATTGAGATGGGTGCAGAGGAACTCGGCGGTATCGCCCACCCTGATTTCGTCCGCGTATCTCCCGTCGGACATGAGCAGTTCTTCGAAGGGCAAGCCGCGCCGCTGAAACCGTTCTTCAATGGCGACAATGAATTGGACCACATCTATGGATTCAAAACCCAGGTCAGCGATCAGCTTGGTTTGGGGCCCCATGGGTCCGGAGAATTCCATGTCCCAGTCCAAGGTCATGTTTTCCAGGATGTCGATGAGATCATGAAGAACAGCTTCCTTGGCCAGGGGCGGTTGGGATGATTCATTGCTCATCAAACTCCTCCATTTATTGCGGCAATGGCAAAGATGAATTCACCTTCCATCAAGGTGTAAGCCTCCAAAGTTTTTCCCGCCAGGTGGGGCAATTCCCGGGCCAGTTTCCCCGAGACCTCAAGCTGCAGCCGGCCCGAGTCGCCGTTAAGCTGCCGAATAATCAGATCCCGGGGCCCTCCCGGCAAGCCGCGGCCCAGGGCCTTGGACACCGCCTCTTTGGCGCACCAGCAGCGCAGGACCCATTCCTTGGACTCAGGCAAACCAAGGGAGGGCGCCAGGTCCAATTCTTCCGGAGTAAAGGCCAGCTTCTCAAAGCCATCTCTCGGGGGCCGGAGGCCCTCCAGATCAATGCCCACGCTCAAACCGTTGGCGCCATCCGCTGCCAGAGCCACCGCTACGCCCTGGGAATGGGTCAAGGAGAGGGCCGGCGTCCATCCCAGCACCTTAAGCCACTCGCCGTGCACCTGAGGTTTGCCGTGCTCATCAGGCCGGATCTCGATGTCTGCGGACCAGACTTCCAGGCCAGCGCTCTCTTTTACCAGGCGACGGACGGCTTCTTTTGCCGCAATCCGGGCCAGCAGCCATTCGGTGCGGCGGTTTTCCGGCCTGGCCAGCTCAGCCCAGTCCCGGCGCTCCTGACGGTTGAGAACGGCATACGCCACGCCTTCGCGCCAGATTTGGACCTCGGGGTTATCAAAATCCAGGCTGTCCTGGCTCAGCCGGCAACAGACCATCGCCTTCGCACCGTTAAGTGGCTTTAAAGGCTCCGGCCACGGAATGCTAAGCATTACTTCCCTAGAGCCCCGGAAATGGTGCAGAATGTTGGGCATGAGGGCGCGCTGGTGCTTTAAGCCTCTCAGCCGGGCCTGCAGGGACCCGTCCCCTTTGACCAGCTCAATCTGGGAGTCGAGATAATCATTTCCCTTGAGCACCACTTGCGCCCGGCAGGTTAAGGGGGCGCCGCTCTCCCCAGGCGGAGCGTAGAACCGGACTTCCTCCAGTCCGGTGGGGAAAATCACAAAGTTTTTCTCCAGATTGCTGGTGGCCCATAAGCCCACGACCTGCCCGGCCCCGTCTAGAAGCACGGGGTCCGTCAGAAAGCCGGGATGGGCCGCGCCGCCTAAGAGTTGAGCCTGGGAAGGCACCTGCAAAATCGCCTCCGCGCCCCGGTTCCCCACGGCCAGCAGCCTGGAGACACTCCTGAGCGACGGCCCGTGAAAGAGAGCTTCAGGATAAAATTGCTCCGGCAAGATAGCTAAGGGAACTTCCGAACCTGGCTGAAAAGCGCGGGGGCGCGGAGCAGCCGGGTAGGCGTCGCCGAAGACCATGGTTCCTTCCACGGCTAATTGCGGCGCCCCCGTTTGCTTCGCACCGGGTTCTTGCACCCGCAGCTGCAATTTGATTTCCCCGGCCGCGCCGGGGTTGACCCGGGCGGTGATCTCAAGATCGAGAAACCTGTCCGCCACCACGATCCAGTTATGGACCTTAATGTCTTTCATGCCCACCAAGAGCTGGCCCGGCAGCAGTTGGGCTGCGGCTCCCGCCATCATTTCCAGGCTCATACTCAGGGGCAGCATGGGCAGTCCCATGAGGGTCTCGTCCGTTTGGGAGACCTGGCCTCCCAGGGTGTGATGCTTCAGAAACAGGTCTTCTTCCAGGTCCAGGTGCCAGTTGACCTGCACTTCCGAACCTGGGGTGAGAAGACTCACCCGGCCCCGGAACAACAGGGCGGGGGCTTCCCCGTAAAGATGGCGGCCTTCCTGAGGGGCTACTTCCTGTTCCTGGGGTTGCCCCCTTCCATTCCGAGGTTGGCCAGGGCTGGCAGCCTCATCCAGATACTGGGCAAGCTCGTCAATCAGTTCTTCTATGGTCCTCAAGGAGCTTAACTTCTCCATGGCCCCTTCAGGCATCGAGTCCATCTGCTGGATCAAGGCACCTAAAATCTCAAGTCGTTTAATGGAATCAATTCCCAGATCGGCTTCCAGATTCTGATGTTCATGCAGCATATCCACGGGATACCCGGTTTTGTCACTGATAACGGCAAAAAGCCTCGCAGTCAGATTCTGTCCGGGGGGTTGAACCCCGTTAGAGGACACCATGTCCGCGTCGGTGGCCGGATACTGGTCGGCCACCGGAGAAGGTGCCGGCAGAACGTTATCCAGGAGAGATTCAGCCTGACCTTGAGGCTCGGCTTCCGACTGCCGGATGGCGGATTTAGGTTCTAAACCGGCTTGAGAACTTGTAACTCCCTGGATATATGCCAGCATAACCTGTTCCTGAGTCTCCAGGAAATCTGCCATGGTTGACAGATACTCTTGCATTACTGCCTGGGCCTCAGGCTTTATATTCAGGGTGGCCATGTCTGGCGCGGTCTGCAACCTCTGCTCCGGTCTTTGTCCGACTCCGGCCTCTGCCCTTGGCTTTTCCGGGAGGACGGCATGGTTAGGGCTCTCTGGTATTGTGAAAACCCCCTCAGATCCCCCCGCCGGGCGAATATAAAGGGGCACCGGTTGTGCTTCTCTGGGAGCGTCCATCTCATCCTGGTGGGTGGGAGATTCAATCTTTCCCAGGCTCAGCATCGGCAATTCCCGCGATAAAATAACCCCCTGGTGATGTCTCGCCTTAATTGTCCCGTTTTCATCCAACCGTCGGGGGGCTCGACGCTTATAAAGGATACTGAGATCCATGTCTATGCCATGGGCCGCGAGCAAACCCAGAGCATGGTGCAGTTGGGTGATTCCGGACCGGTGGTGCAGGTTGGTGGCCACTGCCAGAAATTCTTGGCCTTTCAGAATATCATTGACGAAACTGACAAGGTTGCCCCGGGGACCAACTTCCACAAAGATTCGAAACCCATCTGCATACAGTGCTTCAATGGTTTCCCGAAAACGCACGGGCCTGGCCCACTGCAGCTCCCCATTGCGGCGGATCGCCTCCGGCTCCGGAGGGCAAGGGCCGGCCGTCATACAGGAATACAAGGGAATGGCCGGTGGGATGACGGTAGCTTGCTGAAAAAATTCCCGGAGCGGCTTCAAGATGGGCTCAAAGCGTTCCGTATGGTAAGCCCGCTTGAACGGCAGGGTTTGGCAGAGGCCCCCCTGTTCGAGAAACTTTGCCTTGGCCTCGGGGATGGAGGTTTCCGTCCCGCAAAGCACAAATTGATGCGGGCAATTGTCCATGGCCAGCACCAGAAATTCCGAGGCCGTTTCAATGGCGGCGTCGATGGCTTGGCGATCCAACCCGCCAACTGCCAGCAGGATTCCCTCCGGGATCTCTTGGGCGGTCATTAACTCCCTGAGCATCCGGTTGCCGTCCTTGATAAACTGAACCAGATCCTCGTCGCCACTCAGGGCAATGGCGCCCGCGGCCTCCAAGGCCATGAGTTCACCGCTGCTATGCCCCACAATACCCTGGGGAGAAATCCCTAAAAGGCTGAGCAAACGGAAGAGGGCCCGATCCGCGGTGATCACCGCATCTACCGCACCATCAATCTGCCAGATTTTGGCTTCCGCCTTGGACGAGTCTTGCTCCGTCGGAGGGAAAATGACTTGACTGGGCAGATAGTTTTGGGGGTGGGTGACAAACGCCCGGTCCAGGAGATCGAAACAATTCCTCACCTCGGGAAAATGCTGGCAGAGATCCCGGAGCATGTTTATATACTGGGAACCCTCTCCCGGGAAGAGAAAGGCCATCTTTCCCTGCCTTCCCAGGGCATTTTCAAAAAAGTAGATGCCACTTCTCTCTTTAATCCGGCCCCGTTTTTGATCTTTCAGCTTCTGAATGGCATGGTTCAGCTTCTGCGTCAGATTTTCCCAGGACTCCGCCACGATGGCTAGCCGATACGGCTTTCTCTCCAGACGGTTATTCAGGTTATATGCGATGTCAACCAGTTCGGCGCCGGACTGTTGGGCCAGAAATTCCAAGGTGGTTT
>Ga0315268_10000783_pt1 | contig 37045 bp, 32 predicted proteins | sample C1_top_MG_FD_204535 | JGI IMG/M metagenome (GOLD analysis project Ga0315268, IMG submission 204535) | Sediment microbial communities from Yellowstone Lake, YNP, Wyoming, USA - C1_top | ecosystem: Environmental > Aquatic > Freshwater > Lake > Sediment | place: USA: Wyoming | collected 2017-08-01
GGCCCGGATGGCCTTGCCCGGCCGGGTAAAATAGAGGAAAAGGTAGAGCGCAGCGGTGAACAGCACCGCGCCCAAGGCCGCCACCAGCCGGGTGCCCGGTACGGTGAGGGGGCCCAGTCCCAGGGTCCCCATGGAGAAGTCAATGTTTTGGGGAGAGGTGCTGAAGATGGCGGTGCCCAACCCGATGATGATCATGTTGACCGCAAAGGTAGCCAGCAGGGAGGAAAGATGGGGGGCGTTGATCACCCGGTGGACCGCGGCGCCGTAAATCAGGAAACCGAGGAGCAACCCCAGGACGGCCACCGCCACCAGGGCCAGGTAGGGGTTCAGGCCCAGGTGGCTGAACAGGAGATAGGCCCCGAACATCCCCAGGGCGATGACCGGGCCGTGGGCCAGGTTGATCACGGCCATCACCCCCCAGATGAGGGTGAGGCCCATGGCGGCCAGGCCGTAGACAAAACCCAGAAGGAGGCCGTCGGTCAGGGAAGCAGCCAGTTGCGACCACATGGGAAGAGTTCACCTGTTACCCTGCCGCTCCCCCCAACAGGCAGCGGCAGGGCGGCAATCAATGATAGTTAACGGGCCGGGCACACGATGGCGGACGCGGTGGCGGCTGTTTCCGGCCACACCACCTGCTTCACCGCTTTGCCCTCCTTGTCGTACTGCCACTGGATGTACACCATATCATGGCCCACCTGGAGGCCGTGCGCTTTGGGAGTGTTGTCGAACTTGATGTCCCCGTAGAAGGTCATCATGTTCATGGAGTCCAGAGCCGCCTTGACCTTGGCGGTGTCCGTGGAACCGGCTTGTTGAATGGCCTGTTGCAGGATCAGGCCGGCTGCGTAGCCCCCGGCGCTGTGATAGGAGGGGATTTCACCTTCATACTTTGCTTGATATGATTTGGTGAAATCCGCCGGCAAGGGCCCGAAATATTCCACCCCGGCTTTCTTAGCCGCTTCCGGGCTGTACTTGGCCGCAGGTTCCCACTGGGAGGAGCCCACCACGCAAATGCAAGCCGCGCCCAACTCCGCGAACTTGGGTTCCGGCGGCGCCACCAGCAGAGCGATCATCTTGGCGGGGACCTTCTTCTCATAAAGCTGCCGGGCAAAGGTGGTGGTGTCGGCAAAGTGCCCCCCGCCCATGATCGCATCCACCCCGGCGGGAATCTTGTTGATGAAGGGGGCAAAGTCCGTGGCGCCGGGCTCGTAGCCCTCGAAGAGGACCACCTGGTAGCCCTTGCCTTCCGCGTAAGCTTTGAGGGCGGTCACCACGTCCGTGGAAAATTTGTCCTTTTCGTGGACAATGGCCACTTTTTTAGCCTGGGGGGCCAACTTGGCCAGGAGGTCGATGGCGCCGGTGAGATAGCGGCTGGCCGGGGTGTAGGCCTGGTAAATCAGGGTGTAGCCTTTTTTATAAGTGGAATCCGAGGCTGCGCCGGTGGTGATCATGATCTTGTTGTACTGCTGGGCGATGACCGCGGCCGCGTCCGCCAGGCCGCTGCTATAGGGACTGATGAGGAAATCCGCCTTGTCGCCGCTGATCAGCTTGGTGTAAAGCTCCTGGACCCGCTCCTTCTTGCTTTCGTCGTCGTAGAACTTGGTGGCGAATTTGACTACCGTGCCGTCCGGCAGCTTGATGCCGCCCGCGGCATTGACCTGGTCCACCCAGAGATTCAAGCCGTTGGTCTGGCGAATCCCCTCCACGTTGAGCTTCCCCGTCTGGGACGCGGTGAAGCCGATGGTCACCGTCTTTTCCGCCGCGGCAGCCGGGGTGCCGGAAACCGCCAGGAGCAAGCCCATTACCGCCAGGCCGGCCAGGAGACAAAAACTCAAGCGTTTCATTTGCCTTCCTCCTTTTCATTGACCAGTAAAGGCCCATAGCAGTGCTTTTTATACCTTTTTGTGCCATTTGCATAGCATGAATTTGCGCCAATTGGAGGAGAAAAAATTAGCTGCGGGGAAGTGCCTGAAGGAGGCGGAAGCTTCAGCGGCGGCGGGACTTTAGCAGGTCCAGGCCCTGCTCCGGGCTGACCTCCCCCTGGAAGTGGAAGGGCACTCTCAGGCCCCCCAGGAGGGAGGCCAGGCGCAGGCCGCCGGCGAAGTGGTAAGGAATTTTTTTCTGGCGGGAAAGCAGGGCGGGCGCGATTTTCACGAGGGCCGACAGGTTGATGAGAATGGGGACCTCCACCACCGTTTCCCCCAGGGCCGGCAGGAGCACCTCTTCCTGGGACGACCCCTGGGCCACACTTTTCCCTTCCAGCCAGAGCTCGTAATCGTAACCGAGGACCCGCAAGGTCTCGGGGTTGGGATTCTTCAGCTTCAGGAGGCAGAAGACCTGCCAGACCCCGGCGTGGGGCAGGGTCAGGGTCAGGCCCTGGAGGTCGACGTGGGGGGGCTTGATTTCGCCCCGCATGAGCTGGCGCACCCCGCAGCCCGCCAGGGCCGCGGCCCCGGCCAGCGCCGCCAGCAGGGCCAACACCAGGCTCAGGGAAACGGGCAGTCGGCAGGATTTGGACATGAGGTCCCTGGTTCACACCTGGGGGAAGGGCAGCGCCCAGCCCCGGCCCTTCCCGCCCAGTGTAACCTATTCCGACTTCCGGCTTAAGAAGAAAAGTGTGAGGGCCAGGCCCAGGAAGAGGAGCATGATGAAGACCGCGAAGTTCTGGCGGAACCGCAGCTCCTGGAAGCCTTTCTGCACCCCCACTTGAATGGCGGCCAACCTCTGGTTGAATTCCTCGGTCTTATCTTTCACCAGGGTGACGTCCACGGTGTGAAACAGCGTGCGGTACTCGGCCTGGGTCCGGAACAGGTCTTTTTCCTCGTCCCCGGTGGAGATCAATCCTGCCCTCAGGGTCTTCAGGCCGGCGTCGAGCTGGTTGATCTTCTCTTCCGTCAGCATCAGGGAGGCCTTCATCACCTTGGCCCGCTCATAAGTGTGGCAGGTGGAACACAGCTTTTCGTTGATGAGGTCGATGTTCGCCTTCTTGATATCATGGGCCCCGTGGCAGGTCACGCAGTTGGGCCCCTTGCCGGTGGCCATCAAGGCCTTGCCGTGGCCGCTTTCCAGGTAGTTTTGCATGATGCCCAGGTGGCATTTGCCGCAGAACTTGGGGACGTCCTTAGGCTTGGGGGTGCCCACGAAACCGCTGGCCGGCAGCATGGCCTTGGCCGCGTCGTTGGGGTCGCCCCCATGGCAGTTCTGGCAGGACACGTCATTCCGGTAATGCCAACTCTTGCGCCACTCCGCGGGGATGGCCCGGTATTGGGGCTTGATGAGGTCGGAGTCGTGGCACACCAGGCAGACTTCCTTTTCCACCCTGGGTTTTTCGGGGTGAAAGAATTCCTTGTGGAAGACGTCCGTCCAGGCCCCTTGGGCAGGGGAGAGAAGGGCGAAAAAGAGCAGCAGCGGCAGCAAGTATCTCATCAATAAGAGCCCCAGATGCTGAGACCTATCCATACCACGATGGTTCCCAGGAAGCAGGCGAGCAACAGGGGCCTTTTCAAGAGGTTGTGCTTCCGGGACAGGTCCAGAAAAGGCCAGAGGATGAAGATGGCCACCAGCACTACCTGCAGGGCGATCCCCAGGAACCGGTTGGGGATCAGCTTGAGCATCTCATAGGGGGCCCGGAAGTACCATTCCGGCCGGATATGTTCCGGCGTATTGAGGGGGTCGGCCGGGGTGAGGCTGTCCTGGGGCAGGAACAGGGCCGGCACAAAGGCGATGATGAAGAACATGACCACGAAATAAAGGGCGATCATCACCGCTTCCAGGGAAACGAAGTAGGGGTAAAAGGGAAGCCCGTCCGGATGGTCCTCATGCCGGAAGGTCAGCCAGGGCCTTTCCTCTTCCGTGCCCAGGGGAGGCGCGGAGATGCCGATGCGCCGCACCAGAAAGACATGCACCGCAAACAGACCCAGGAGCAGGAAAGGCAGCAACCCCACGTGCAGGGCAAAGAAGCGGTTCAGGGTCACCCCCGAGACCTTGTCGCCCCCCCGGATGAGATTGGCGGCAAAATCCCCCACCCAGGGAAAGGCGGTGGGAATGGTGGTGACGATGGTGGTGGCCCAGAAACTCAGCTGGCTCCAGGGCAAAAGATAGCCGCTCAGGCAGAAGGCAAAGGTGGTGAGCAGCAGCAGGGCGCCCACCACCCAGGTGAGTTCCCGGGGTTTTTTGTAAGCGCCGAAGAAAAATACGGAAGACACGTGGAGAAGGAGGACCGCCACCATGAGGTTGCTCCCCACCACGTGCATCTCCCTGAAGAGCCAGCCGTAAGGCACCTGGTTCATGATGAGCCGGACGCTCTCAAACGCGTCCTTGTCGTCGGGAATGTAATAGATGAGCAGGAGGATGCCGGTAGCCACCTGCAGCAGGAAGGCCGCAAAAGCCACCATCCCCAGGGTGTAAAAGAGGTTGATGTTCCTGGGAACCCGGTAATCGGTCAGTTGCGACCTGACGAGTTCGTCCAGGCCGATCCTGACCTCCAGCCATTCCCTGATCCTTGAGGTCATCTTTTCACCCGACCACCACGTTGTCGCCCATGACGCTGACGCTGAACCGCTCCAAGGGTTTGGGGGGCGGCCCGGAGATGACGTTGCCCCGCAGGTCAAAGGTGCCCGCATGGCAGGGGCAGATGAGGACCTGGCGGTCCTTGTCGTACCGCACCAGGCAGCCCAGGTGGGTGCAGACCCGGGAGAGGGCCACGAATCCCGGCGTGCCCCGATTGATCAGGATAGCCGGGGTGCCGCCCATTAAAAAGTCCTTGTAAGAGCCCACGGGGATTTCCCCCTTGGGGAAGGTCACGTTGATTTTGGCCCTGACCGCAGCCTCAATGGGAGAAAGCAGACGCAGCAGAGGATAGGCAAAGGCGCCCAGGGCGGTCAATCCCAGGAGGGAGGCCAGGGCCTTTAAGAATCGGCGTCTGTTCATGGCGGACCGGTGGTGACTATTTAAAAATCAATATAGGGCTCTGCCCCTCCCTGTCAAGTCAAGGGCCGGGGTCGCCTTTTCCCGGCCAGGCGAGGGGGAAGCCGGCTGGGCAAGAAAAAAGCGGCCCGGAGGCCGCTTTTCTTTATCCAGGTAATGCCGCGGGAATGCCTCCTCCTCCCTTCCGGCGGCAGACTCAGATCATCTGCCAGATCAGGATATAGAGGGTGTTGTTTTCCCTGGCATTGCGCGGATGGGGCACCCCGGTGGTGGGAGTCCCGTCATAACCTGTCTCCGCCCCGTTGAACTTGTTATAGATGGTGTACTGCACCGTGATCTTGGTGTACTTCCAGGGCAGATAACTGCCCTCAACGATGAAGCCGTTGCTGTTGGGGTAACCCGCACGGCTGCCGCCCCCAGGGCTGGGAGCATAAAGGCCGGTGTCCCTGGTCCCCCAGGTGGTGAAATAAGCTGCGGTGCCGCCCAAGGTGCCCCAAGGACTGCGGTAGTAGTAATTGAGATTCACGCGGTAAGTGTCCAGCCGGTCATTGCGGTTGGCCGAGACCTTTTGGCCGAAGCTGGCGCCCAGGTGCTGGAATTCATGAATCCACAGAGTCTGGGCGGTGAAAAGATGCTTTTTGCCGAGGAATTGATACTGGGCATCCACGGCCACGTCGGTGAAGTGGTCGGTGGGGCCCCGGCTCTGGTCCGGGGGAAAGATCCGGGCCGCCAGGCCGAAAGTGCCCAGGGCGAAAGAGTGCTGCTTCCATTGATGCTGCAAGAACACCCGCCAGTAGGGGACCACCTGGTCCACCACCGTCTCCGTCACCGTGCCGGCGCCCAGAAATTGGGTGAAACCGGTGCGGGTGGTGCGGTAGAAGGTTAATTCCCCATAGAGCAGGTTATTCCAGTAAAAATATCCCCCGAAACCGCCCACCTGCTGGTCCAAGCCGCCATCGATGACGGCCGCCGCGGCCGGGGTAAGGGACACCGACGAGGCAGCCCAAGGGAAACCCCAGGCCGGGACGGTGTTCAAAACGTCCTGCGCCGTAGGGGCGTTGTTCATGGTGATGCCCAGGACCAGGCTCTTGCTCCACAGTTTGGTAGGATAGGCAAATCGGACATCGGCATGGTCCAGGAGGAATTGAGTGCTGACCCCATCGTAGGTCCCCTGCACAAAAGCTCCCACATAAGGGACGATGCGGCCCGCATAGAACAGGCTCATCTCCTGGGGAACATTGACATTATCATTGCGGCTGGAGCCGTTGGGCGCAAGCCCCCCCTGAGGCAGAGGTTTTGCCAGGTTGGTAAAAGATGCCAGGAACGCGGCGGAAATGGGAGGGGGGAACTCATAGGGCTTGTCGCTTTTTTTGCTCAGGGTATATCCGGTGAGCTTGAAGGTCCGTCCGAAGGGCGTCAACTCGGGAAACACGGTGTGGCAGGCAGTGCAGTCCATGCCCGTCTGCCGTGCGAAGCTGGGCACCGCCTGGGCCTGGCCAGCCAGCAACAGGAGCCATACCCCCAGGACCCCCAGCACCACTGCCGTCATCCGCCATCTGTTCCGCAGCATTTCCCCCCCTCCCTGCTGGCAAGTTGCCTCTAAGGAAGCAAACCAAACCCGCCCCCGGTTCGTATTGCCACCGGGACCCGTGCTCCAGATTGTCCTTAGCCTTTATCTACTTCTTAAAAAGTCTTGGTAATGTACTCGGTAACTGCCTTGATTTCTTCAGGTTTGAGGTTCTGGGCCGGCATTATTCCCTTGCCGTTGGTGACGGAATCTGCAATCTTTTTTTCCACGTTACCTTGCCAGAACTGGGGGCTGAGGAAGTCGCCGGGGGGGGTGGTCAGGGTTGCCGCGGCCGGCCCCTTGCCGTCTCCTTTGGGGCCGTGGCAGAGGGCGCATTTGCTCATATAGACACTTTTCCCCAGGTCCTCGGCCGCGGCTAAGGCGCTTCCGCACCAGAGAAATGCCACTCCCAGGCAGATTCCCGCCATGATGAAGGCAAGGGTCTTGTTCATGAGCGCATCCCCTTTTCTTTGTAGGGTCATACTGGCCGCATTAAAGCGCAAATTCCCGGCAAATTCAAGCCATTTATTGCCGCAAGCGAAAGGTATCAGAAGGCCTGGGATTTCTTTAGAAAGAGCCCCAGCCTCGCCAATGCTCCCCGCCCCGGCTACTGTCTTACTTGCCCCGCAGGGCCGCCACCATGCCGGGGGTGACGGCCGGGGCCCGGTTGGACCAGGAGTTGCGGATATACGTGATGGCCCCGGCAATCTGCTGGTCGTTTAGCTTGTCCTTCCAGGTGGGCATCCTTCCCAGGTTGCCCTTGCGGCCGTTGAGGACGGTAAGGATGACCGGCTTGGGGTCCCCCAGCACAAAGGGGTCTTTGTCCAGGGCCGGATAGGTCCCCGGGAGCCCCTGGCCGTTCAGCCGATGGCAGTCGGCGCAGATATTTTCGAAAATTTCTTTGCCCGTCTGATAGAGGGCCACCTCCTCTGACGGGCCCTGGGCCAGGCCCAGGCCCGTAAGAAGAGTTAAGGCCAGGAAGACCGCGCCAATCCTCACTTGGACTTGGGCTTTCCCACGGCCGGAGGCGCCGCGGCCCCGGGCAGCCCCAGGGAGGATACCGGGGTCAACAGGTCCTGGAGGCCGTACGGGTCCTTGAACTCCTCCTCCGGCTGGAAGTTCAGCTCTTTGACTCCTCGCTTCTGGAGGTACTTGGCCAGGTCCAGGTTGACGAACACCGCGGGCTCCACTCCCGCTTTGGTCAGGGCCTGGCGCAGCAAGGAGGCGGACTGGCCGGCAAAGGCCACGGTATCGGCGCAAATGCGCTCGGCTTCCGTGGGGTTGTGGAAGCCCGCGGAATTCTCGGCGCCGATAAAATTGATGCGGTAGAAGGCCTCCTCGTAAAAATCCCTGGCTTTCTGGTACAGGTCTTGATCAATGGCCTTGCCCGCGGCCTGGGCCTGGTTGGCGGCCTCAAAGAGCTTGGCGGCCACCGCGGTGGCGTAGCCGGCCCGGTTGAGCAGCGAGGTGGTGCGCTCCTGGATGGCCAGGACCCGGGCCTTGAGCCAGTCGGCGCTCTCCGCATGGCACTGCTGACAGGCCACCAGGCCCTGCCACAAGGGGCTGCCCACGTTGTGGTTGGAGATCTTGTTCACCCCCACCCGGGTGTACTGCATGTGGCAGTCGGCGCAGGCGACATTGGCCTGCCAGTGGGTGCTGTTCCGGGAGTAAAGCTCGTACTCCGGGTGCCGGGAGAAGCCTAACTTGAAGCCGGTGACCCCCTGCTTCCACTCCAAATACGCGGGGTCGCTCTTGATGACCTTGATGATATTTTCGATGGAGATGTCGCCCTCCTTGCTCCCCTGCCAGGGAAAGAAGACGTCCACGGACTTCATGTCCTGATCTTTCTTGATGATGTAGGACACGTGGCACTGGGCGCACACCAGGGACCGCTTCTCCTGGCGGGTGGCGGTATTGGGGTCCTTGCCCAGGGCGGTGAGGGCCTGGAGCAGAGTCCAGCGGGAAAACTTCAGGTCCATGGTCTTGTTGTCGTGGCAGTCGATGCACATGACCCCCATGCACTGGAACTTCTCCGGGATCTTGGCGTGCACTTCCACGTAAGGGTCTTTGAAATAATTGGGCCCCAACTCCTGCTTCAGCTTGGGGGCAAAGGGGGTTTTGCAGGTGAGGCAGACGCCGCCGGCCTTGAGGCGGGAGGGGTCGATCTCCAACTGGTCGATGAGCATGTACCAGTGGCCCCGGATTTCGTTGTACTCCACCCCGAAGCCCCAGCCGTTGAAGAGCAGGGCCATATAGGGGTATTCGCTGAGCTTGTCGAATTTTTCGCCGCCGGTCCAGCCCTTGCGGTATTTGCTCAGCCCCGGGGGGTTGGGCTCCTTGCTCTTGAGCCAGGAGTCGTACTCCAGGGGGTAGGCCTGACCCCACACCGCGGGATCATATTCCCCGTCAGGGATGGTTACCGTCTTCACCGGCTCGGACTTGGGCGGCGAGCAGGCCCCAAACAGCGCCACAAAGGCCGTCAAGAGTGCGGCCCCGATGAAAATGGTTGCTCCTCTCGGTCTCATAAGCCTGTCCATCCTTAATCAAGGGGTTAGGGCGGCAATGACCCCGGCATGTTGGTGTGTCAGGCGCCGGTGGCAGTCCCAGCAGCGCCGCTCAATGTTGACCCGGGCGACGGTCTCGGCATGGCAACGCTGGCAGTTGGCCTGCACCACCAGGGCCCCGTGTGCCGAGATGCGGATGGGCTCGGAGACCATGCCGGTATGGAACTTGACGGTGTCCTTGACCCCGTCCAGGGTCTTCCACAGCAGGTGGTCGGGGAGGTTGTTGTTGGGGAGATGGCAGTCAATACACTTGATGCGCTGGTGGGCCCCGGAGTGGAACCAGGTTTCGTACTCGGTCTGCAGGATGTGGCAGCTGCCGCAGAACTCCGGGCTCTCGGATTTGGCATAAAGCCCGGGAGGGCCGAAGGCGATGAAGACCCCGAAGGCCCCGGCGGCCACCACCAGGACCAGGAGAACCAGCAGGATTCTGGTTTTACGGGGTAGGCTCATCCGCCGGGACTCAATGGTAGTCAGCAAACAATAATCAGTCCCGCAACAGTTTTCAAGACAAATGTGGAAACAATTTTGCCAATCGGAGGTCTGGCGCGGTTTTAGTCCGCCAGCCAGAGGGGCAGGCGGTCGGCCAACAGCAGGCCTTTCCGGGTGGGGAGGAGGCGGCCCCGATGCACCTTCATCAGCCCCGCCTGGGTGAGGCGGGGCAAGGCTTGCGTCCGGACAGAGGGACTCAGGGACTTTAGGGGTAGGCCCTCCCTGGTCCTCAGGCCCAGCATGCAAGCCTCCAGCCGAAGCTGCTCCGGGGTGAGGGTTTCCTCACCGGCCACGGGCGCCTGGCCCCGGGTAAGCGCCTGAAAGTAGCAGTCCAGGGAGGCGTGGTGCCACCAGCGCCGGCTGCCGTCAAAGGAGTGGGCCCCGGGGCCCAGGCCCAGGTAGGGGTCGTGCTGCCAGTACTTGAGGTTGTGGCGGCTGCGGCGGGCCTCACCCCGGGCGAAATTGGCGACCTCGTAATGGCGGTAGCCCTGCGCCTCCAAAAACCGGGAAGTGAGGAGGAAGAGGCGGCGCTGGGCCTCCTCCGCCGGGGGGGCAAACTCTCCCCGGATCTGGCGTTGGCCCAGGGGGGTGTCCGGGGACAGGGTGAGCTGGTAGCAGGAGAGGTGCTCCGGTTGAAAGCCCAGGGCCGTCTTCAGGGTGCGGCACCAGGCCCCGTCCTCTTGCCCAGGCAGGGCATAGATGAGGTCCACCCCTAAGTTGTCGAACCCCGCATCCCGGGCCCATTTCAGGGCCTGCTCCGCCTGGCGGGCGGGGTGGCGGCGCCCCAGGAAACGCAGTTCGGCATCGTCCAGGGACTGCACTCCCACGCTCAGGCGGTTGATGCCCAGGTCCCGCAGTAAGGCCAGCTTCTCCGGGTAGAGGTCGTCGGGGTTGGCTTCGATGGTGATTTCCGTGTCCGCCGCGAAAGAGAAATGGCGGTGCAGAGTCTCAATGAGCGCGGTTAACTGCGGCCCGGAAAGCAGGCTGGGGGTGCCGCCGCCCAGGTAGAGGGTATCGAAGGTCGCAAACCGGCCCTGGTAAAGCCGCGTTTCCCTCTCCAGGGCCTCCAGATAAACCGGCACCAGGGAAATGTCCGCGATGGAGTAAAAATCGCAGTAATGACACTTGCCCCGGCAGAAGGGGACATGGACGTAAAGGCCGGGTGTTTTAGGGGAGGGGGCCAAGGGCACATCCCCTTTACCCCCTCCCCCAAGCCCCCTCAAAGGGGGTTGGGAGCGGTTGCGGGGAGGGCGATTGTAAGCCCCGGCCCTCCCCGCAATATTACTCTCTCCCCTACTCACTCTCACTCCTCAGCACCGCCACGAAGGCGCTCTGGGGGATTTCCACCGCGCCCACCATCTTCATGCGCTTTTTACCGGCCTTCTGTTTTTCCAGGAGTTTGCGCTTGCGGGTGATGTCGCCGCCGTAGCACTTGGCGGTGACGTCCTTGCGGAACGCGGAGATGGTCTCCCGGGCGATGATCTGGCCGCCCACGGCCCCCTGGAGGGCGATTTTGAACTGCTGCCGGGGGATCTCGGCCTTGAGGCGCTGGCAGACCCGGACGGCCCACTCCCGGGCCCGGGCGCGGTTGACGATCATGGCCAGGGCGTCCAGCTTTTCGCCGTTTACCAGGAAGTCCACCCGCACCAGGTCGGCGTCCCGCCAGTCCAGGAGGTCGTAATCAAAGGAGCCGTAGCCCTGGGTGATGGTCTTGAGGCGGTCGTAGAAGTCGATGATCACTTCCGCCAGGGGCATTTCAAAGGTGATTTCCACCCGGCCCGGGGTGGGATAAAGGATGCGGGAGTTCACCCCCCGGCGCTCCACCCCTAATTTGAGCACCGCGCCCACGAAGCGCTCCGGGGTGAGGATGGAGGCCCGGATGTAAGGCTCCTCAGAGCCCTTGATGCGGGTGGGGTCGGGGTAATGCAGGGGGTTGTCCACGGTGACGGTGGCGCCGTCGCTGAGGAGAAAGCGGTACTGCACCCCGGGCACGGTCATGATGAGGTTCTGCCCGAACTCCCGCTCCAGGCGTTCCTGGACGATCTCCAGATGGAGCAGGCCCAGGAAGCCGCAGCGGAAGCCCTGGCCCAGGGCGGCGCTGGCGTCTTTCTGGTAAATCAGGGCGGCGTCATTGAGCTTGTACTTCTCCAGGGCCTCGGACAAAACCTGGTAGTCGTCCGCAGCCACGGGGTAGACGGAGGCGAAGACTACGGGCTTCACTTCCTTGAAGCCGGGCAGGGGCCGGAGGGCGGGGTTATCGTCCAGGGTGACGGTGTCGCCGATGCGGGTGTCGCTCACCGTCTTGATGCCCGCCAGGAGATAGCCCACCATGCCCGCGGTGAGCTCCGGCCGGGGCTCCCGGCTCAGGCTGAAGATGCCCACCTCCTCCACCTTGTAGGTGTTGCCGCTGTACATGAGGCGGACGGTGTCGCCGGGGGCCACCCGGCCGTCAAAGACCCGGCAGGAGACGATGGTGCCCCGGAAGGTGTCGTAGTGGGCGTCGAAGATGAGGGCGGAGAGGGGCGCGTCCAGGCGGCCCCGGGGCGGGGGGATGCGGCTGACGATGGCCTCCAGCACCTCCTCGATGCCGATTCCCTCCTTGGCGGAGCAGAGGATGGCGTCGGCCGCGTCCAGGCCCAGCTCCTGCCGGATTTGCTCCTTGACGCCCTCCACGTCCGCGGCGGGGAGGTCAATCTTGTTGATCACCGGGATGATGGCCAGGTCGTGCTCCAGGGCCAGGTAGAGGTTGGCTACGGTCTGGGCCTCCACTCCCTGGGAGGCGTCCACCAGGAGCAGCACCCCCTCGCAGGCGGCCAGGGCCCGGGAGACCTCGTAGGAGAAATCCACGTGCCCCGGGGTGTCGATGAGGTTGAGCTCGTAGTCGCGGCCGTCTGCCGCGGTATAAGGCAGGGCGATGGTGTTGCTCTTGATGGTGATGCCCCGCTCCCGCTCGATGTCCATGGTGTCCAGGAGCTGGTCCCGGAAGATGCGCTCCGGCACCTGCATGGTGAACTGGATGAGGCGGTCCGCCAGGGTGGACTTGCCGTGGTCGATGTGGGCGATGATGCTGAAGTTGCGAATCTGGCTCATTAATTACATTATATCCGAAGATCAGGCCCAGGTTTATATGGCCAAAAATATTTCCATGAAGTATAATATCACAATAAAGAGCGCGGGAGGGCGGCCCGGGGAGGTCCGGGGCGCAATGCCCGTTAAGCGAGGTTAATTGATGGACGAATTCGGCCACGATTTTAACTGGACCCCGGAGCCCAAGAAGATGGTCACCGCGGTGCTGCCCCACCCCATCCACGGCCGCTTGGTGGAAAAGGTGGTGCTCATGGTCAACCACTGTCTCTGGTTCAAGGGGTGCTTCTACACCCTGAGCTGGCGGGACGGCGACGTGTGTTTCTACCAGCGGGCCTTGGCCCAGGCCTGCTGCGTTTAAGTTTCAACCTGGCGTTCCTTAGGGGACGCGCGGAAAAACAGGGGCGGGTTTAAAACCCGCCCCTACTTTTTTGCCCTCTGGGCGGCGCCTCTTCCACACCCCTTTCCCGGTCCTGGGCGCGCTCCCAGCCCTCCATGATGGCACCGACGAACTTGGCGGCATAGGCCAGGAAATCCCCTTCCACCACCAGGCCCTGGCGCCGGTAGCTTTCTTGCTCATTCACCCTGACGTTCTTCACCACCAGGTAGGTATTGGGATTGGGCGGCTGGGGGCCCGAATAGCGGTAAAAGAGGTTGGGGACCCGGCGGGCGATGATGATGAGGCCGCTGTCGTCCAGGACGGTGAGGCGCTCATAAGTCTTGACCTCGGTCTTCACGCCGCCGATGACCGCGCCCTTGGCGATGAGGCCGTGGCCCTCTTCATTGAGCTTTTCCAGAGCCGCGTTCAGGCTGTCCAGCATCTTCTCTTTTTCTTTCAGGGGCAATTTGCCGTAGCGGTAGAAGTAGCCGGAGGGCCACTGCTTGGCGCTGACCGCGGGTTCCGGCGGGGCCGCGGCGGCAGTCCCGGAGAGAAAAAAGAGGAGCGGCAAAAGCCGCGAAATGTGTCGCACGGCATTCATGGCGAGGTCCGGAGCGCCGTTTAAGGGCTTAAGTTTGTGCGGCACCCTCAATATATCAAAAAATTTCCCGCCCACCACCCGCCGGGGCCGCAGGGCCCCCCCGGGCCGCGCCGGACCCTCCTTTCAGGGAAAGCGAAGCCCAAAATCAGGAATGCCCTCATTGCGGCATTTTCCATTTGATCCCAAGATAAGCGCAAATTGCTAGAGGAATACTCGAAAATGCTTTACGCCCTGGAGGCAGGTCCGAGGGAGCAGCACCGTTCCTTATTCCGCTGGTTTTGGGCTGGACACCTGCGGGTCTGCCTGGGGGTCGAGAGGCGCGCGTTGCCGCGGGCCAGGGGAAGGGCTAAGGAGCCGCCATGGACTATACGGTCAGGGTGGGGCAGGAAGAGATTGGCCGCATCTTGAACTTGCGGGAAAACCTGGACCAACGGGAGCTTTTGGTGACTTACGTCTCCCGCTACCAGAGGTTGGGCTGGGTCCTGACCGCAGTGACGGGGCCGGGAGAGGAGGCGGACCTGGATTTCAACCAGCCCCCGGCCGCCTGGGCCGGGAAGCTCAGGGACCTGGGGGTGGACAAGATCCAGGTCAACGTGGGCCTGCGCACCGGCAAGGCCTCGGGACTGCTGGTGCTGGAAGTCAACCAGGGGGAGGGGGCCCCGCCCCTGGAGTCCCTGGGGAGCTGGCGGGCCGATTGCGTCGCCGCGGTGGGGGAGTCCCGGGAGCAGCATTACTACGCCCTGCCCCCGGGAGGCCCCTGGCCGGCCTCCTTTTTCCTGGCGCCCCAGGTCATGGTCTATGGGGAAGGGGGCCTGGTCCTGGCCCCGCCGTCCCTGGAATGGCAGTCCCTGGAGCCCTGGCGCTGGCTGAAGCCGCCCTGGGAGAGCCCGCCCCGGCCCCCCGGAGCCGCAGTGTGGCAGTTCTTACAGGATTACCTGCCTGAGCCTCCGGTCCCGGCGACGCTGGAGGAAGCGCAGATACCCCCTTGGGAGGAGGTTTACCAGCGCATTTCCCGCTGGGACACGGTGCTCAAAGCCCTGCTGGCTCCGGCCGCGTCTCCCGAGGAGTACTACCAGGGCCTGCTCCAGGCGGCTCTGGCCGTGGGGCTGACGGAGGCGCCGCTGCTGCTGGGCCTGCTGTGGCACGCCCCCCAGGGGGACGCCCGGCAGCGGCCGGAGCGCTGGCAGTACCTGCAGGGGCTGGTGGCCCAGGCCGCGGTCCATCCCCGGGTGCCGGGCCTGCGGGGAAACGCGGCCGGACCCGCGCCTGCCGGGGCCGGGTTCGAGCAGTCCGTGGCCGGGCAGTTTTTCCGGCTCCTGGCCGGCCTGGGCGAGCGGGTCATCACCGAGACCTGCCGTTATGAGGCCCAGCGCCTGGAGGGGGGACTGAGCCCCGGAGGCCGTACCGGCGCCTGGAACCGGCATTTCCTCCCCAACGCGCCCGGGGGCGAGGCCCTGGCCGCGGAGCTGGGGGAGGACCCCCTGGGCCTCTGGGAAGAGGACCAGCAGACCCGGGCCCGGTATTTTCAGGAGGTCCAGGAAGCCACGGCCGAGTTCCTCCAGAACCACCCGGATCTGGCCAAGGACCAGGGCAAGGTACAGATGGTGCTGTTGTGCTTGAAAAATTACATCAATCTCGATCCGGAATTTGCCGAGATGCCGGTCAAGGTCAAGCTGGAGCGGGCAGCCCAGATGGCCCGGGATTTCTTGCAGGAGATTGAGTAGAAAAACCGGGAGCCGGGGTCCGACGGCCGCGCGGAAAATTCCGGGAGCCTCCCAGGGAGCTGACGATGCCCCGGAATCATGAGGAAGAAGAGTTGGACAGCCCTAACAACTTGGGGATATTTCTGGAAGTCGAGCGGCCCGGAGAGAAGCCCATGGAGTTACCGGTGCAGGTCCGGAATTTCACCCGCGACCTGGTAACCCTGGAAGTCCAGGGGTGCTGCGGCGGGGAGGTGGGGTCCAGCCTGGTGGGCCGGTGTTGCAACCTGCACCTGGTCCCGGCGGGCTCCGACAGGGCGCTGGACCTGCCGGCCGCGGTCACCTGGATCCGGGATGCCGAGGCGGAGGAGGACCACCTGACCCTGGGCCTGAAACTAACGCAGTCGTCCCGGATCACGGAACGCCTGCTGGGGGAATACCTGGCCCCCAGGCACCGGGACCTCCAGGGCCTGTGGGAGCGCTGGGAGCAGGCCCGGGCGGCTCCTGTGAGCGAAGAGGCCCTGTCTCCCATGGAGCATTTTTTGGCCGGAATGGGGCTGCTGGTGGGGGGCCTGACCTTGCAGCTCCACGGCGGCAAGGCCCTGAAAATCTTCGGCCTGGCGTGGTGCCTGTACGGCGGAGTCGTCATCGGCGGCACCATCCTGTGGCATTGGTGGCGCCGCCGGCGGGATCCCCGCTGAGCGGCGCCAGACAGGAGGCTAACGTGGCCATGCACATGAGCAGAACCAAGCTCTGGGCCATTGGCGGCGGCAAGGGCGGCATCGGTAAAAGCATCTTTACCCTGGGCCTGGGCATCTCCCTGGCCCGCCTGGGTAAACGGGTGATCCTCTTGGACTGCGACCTGGGGGGAGCCAACCTGCATACCCTGATGGGGGTGCGCTATCCCGGCGTCACCCTGGAGCATTTTCTCCTGCGCAAGGTGAGCCGCCTGGAAGACACCGTCATCCCCACCAAGGTGGAGGGCATCGGCCTCATCTGCGGGGCCGACGACATCCTGGGCGCGGCCAACCCCACTTATGCCCAGAAGCTGCGGCTCTTGAAGCAGATCGAGGAGCTGCCGGCCCAGTTTGTCCTCTTGGACCTGGGCGCGGGTACTTCCTTCAACTTGCTGGACTTTTTCAACTATGCCCCGGGGAAGATCGTGTTGTTCACTTCCCAGGCCACCTCGCTGCAGAACGCCTACGGGTTTATCAAAAGCGCCCTGTACCGCCAGCTCTCCCGGGAATTTGCCAAGGAGGAAGAACTGATCGGGCTCCTGTTCCCGGAGGGCGTCGAGACGGAGAGCCATCCTCCGGCTATGGGAGAACTCTTGATCTGGCTGAAGGGCGCGGCGCCGGCACAGCATGAGCGGCTGTCCCGGGCCCTCTGGGACTACCGGGTCCTCCTGGTGGTCAACATGGTGAAGAGCCGGGCGGACCTCAGGTCTCCGGAGATCATCCAGTCCGTGTGCACCGATTTCCTCCAGATCAAGGCGGAATGTCTGGGGCACCTGGAATTTGACCCGGTGGTGGAAAACGCGGTCAACCAGATGCTGCCTTTTCCCCTGACCCAGAAAAAAAGCAGGGCCGCCAAGACCCTGCAAGATCTGGCCCTTAAGGTCCTGAAGGCCTCCCGGCTGCCCCAGTCGCCCTGGGTGCCGGGAGAGCCGCGGGTTGCCGACGAGGCCCCGGAAGCGGTCCCTCTGGGGGCGGAGCTTTCCTGCAACCCCGGTTCCTGAGGGGGATGGGGGGGTGTGGCTGGAGGCAAAGATAGGGGGCAACATGGGTGGGACAGACAAAATAGGGGAGGTGCTCATGCGCAGGTTCGCAAAACTTTGGCGCAATGAGGCGGGAGCCAGCGCGGTGGAGTACGGCCTGGTGCTCACCATCATTGGCCTGGCCGCCATCGCCGGCATGACCTTGCTCGGCCAAGGCATCGGCGACATGATGACCAGGGCCGGGAACAAGATGCCCTGAGGCCCGGCCCAGGCGCACCGCCCGCGGCTGGCAGCAACCTTTCAGCTCTTGTCTGCAATGGAGTAAAACGCCATGAATCTGGCCGCACGTCTGCTTAAGGCGCAGGTGCTGACGCCGGAGCAACTGGCTCCGGCCTTGTACCGGCAAAAGAAGTACCGGGGGTTTCTGGCCCGGTACTTGCTGGAGCTGCGCCTGGTGCCGCCGGAGGTGCTGACCCCATTTGTCAGCCCCTATCCCCTGGAGCCCCAGACCCTGGAAGAGACCGGCCTGCCTCCGGGTTTCCTGACCCAATTGGCCCTGAAGCATTACTTTTACCGGGATTCCATGTCCACCCGGGACCTGTCCCGGGATTTGAAGCTCCCCGAGGCCTTGACGGAAGTGCTGGTGGAACACTTGAAGGAGCAGAAGTTCCTCTATGTCAAGCCCCGGGACGCGGCTCTGCAGAAGCAGCCCCACCTGGCCATGCAGATGCGCTATACCCTGAGCGACATGGGCAAGGGCCACGCGGAGCAGTGCCTGGAGGCCAACCGCTATGTGGGCCCGGCTCCCGTGCCCCTGGAAGACTACTGGGACTGGGTGGAGTACCAGACCATCCAGCAGGTGAAGGTGAGCAAGGAGCGGCTCAGGGAGGTCTTCGCGGATTACGTGGTCTCCGACGCCCTGCTGGACAAGATCGGTCCGGCCATCAACAGCGGCCGCTCCATCTTCCTCTTCGGACCTTCGGGCAACGGCAAGACGGTGACGGCCAACTGCATCGGCGCGGCCTTCGAAGACCCGGTGTTCGTGCCGTATGCCCTGTACGTTTATGGCCAGGTCATCCGCCTCTACGACGAAGTGAACCATCAACTGGCGCCCTTCGGGGCCGAGGCGCCCAAGTATGACGCCCGTTGGGTGCGCTGCCGCCGGCCGGTGGTGGTGGCCGGCGGAGAGATGACGGATGACGCCCTGGAACTCAACTTCAACCCCATCCTGAAATTCTACGAGGCCCCGCACCAGCTCCGGGCCAACAACGGGGTCTTCATCATCGACGATTTCGGCCGCCAGAAGGTCTCCCCGCGGCAGCTCTTAAACCGCTGGATGTACCCCCTGGAGATTCGCCAGGACTTCTGCTGCCTGCACACCGGCCAGCAGTTTGCCGTGCCGTTTGACCAGCTCATCATCTTCTCCACCAACCTGAACCCGTACAGCCTGGCGGACGAAGCCTTCTTAAGGCGTATCCGCCACAAGATTTACCTGGGCTACGTCTCCCCGGACCAGTACCTGGAGATCTTCCGCCGCGCCTGCGCCCACAACGGCATTGCCTTTGCCCCGGAGGCCGTGCGGGACATGATGGCCCGCTACTACGTCATCACCTCCCGGCCCCTGTGCGCCTGCCACCCCCGGGACCTGGTGGAAAACCTGGTGGACCGGGCCCGGTTCATGGAGCAGCCGCCCCAGCTCACCTCCACGGAGCTGGACTATGTCTGCCAGACCTATTTCGTCAAGCCCATGGGCATCACCGACTACGACGCGGTGGAGGGCCCCAAGGCCGCGGCCTGAGCAGGGTTCAAACAAATTAGCCGGGCAATGTAAAAGGCAGGGCCCTGGAGCGGACCCTGCCTTTCCCATGACAGGCAGTGAGGCGTAAAAAAGTGGCAGGAGCTTTTTATGCTGCGCGCTTTTAGGGCACCATAACTTGCGTCCTCCTGCCGTTATTTCCCCGGGGCCGCCAGCGCGGGCCGGCCGCCGTTCTTGAGCTTGCCCAGGGCCCGGGTGAGTTCCACCAGGACCCCCAACCCTTCCTGGCATTCCTTGCTGCGCAGGCGCCAGAGCATCTCCACGGGGCCTGCCGGCCGGCTTTCTTCCAGTCTTACCTGGGCCGGCACTGCCATGATTTTCTCGAGGAAGCCGACGACTTCAGGCTCGGCAAACTTCCTGATGACGCCGTGCATGAGCACGAAGCCGTCGCCGATGGCGGCCAATTCCTCCGAGGTGTAATGCTGGGCAATCTTGGCATAGCCCTCCAGCATCCCTTTATAGCCGCGGAAGATCCCTTTTTGCTCCAGGTCTTCCAGGAAGTCGATGAAATGCGGCACCGCGATCTTCAACATGGGCTCCATGTCGTTCCACCAGTCGATGAGGTTCTCCAACTGCTCCAGGGCCCAGGCGAGATGCCGCAAACTGAGGAGGAACCGCTTGAGGAGGACAAAAAAGTCTTCCAGCTGGAATCCGGTTTCCACCTCCGCCAGCTCTTCCGTGAGTTTCCTCGCGGCCGGGCCCATTAGGAGGGAGAGGTCCCGGCCCAGGTCGCTGAGGCTCTCCCAGGAGCTGCTAAAGCCTTTCAGCCGCTCCTCGATCCTGGCGACTCCGGCCAGCTGTTCTTCGACGCGGGCGAGCCGCTCCAGCACCTGATCTTCGTTGCTCATGGCCGTCTCCTCCTCAGGGGCATCTCAATGTCCGGGGAGAGAATGCCTCGCACCTTACCGGCCAAAACGAATTGGCTTTCCAGGGGCAGATGGCTGCCCTTGAGCATCAGGTTGTAATAGACCCAGCGGAACATCATCTTGCCGATAAAGTTGGAGAAGCTTTCTTTGAGAAGGTCCATGGGCCCCAGGCCCGGAAAGGGAAATTTCCCCGGCAGGGGCTCGATTTTGTAGTTGAAGTCGAGAAGGGACCCCTTCTCGTAACCCGTGACCACCAGTCAGGTGGCGTGGCCGTCGTAATTGGGCAAAGGCGGCTGCCCATCAATTTCCCGTTTCAGGTTTTCCAGGATGGTGTCGGCCTCGTAGTGGGCCACGGCCCCGGCCTTGGAGGTGGGCACGTTGGTGGCGTCGCCGACGACGTAGATGTGGTCAAAGTTCTTGGCCTTCAAAGTGTTGTGGTCAGTGTCCACATAGCCCATGGGGTCACCCATGCCGCTGTCAATGAGGCACTGGGCCCCAAAATTGGGGGGAATGGCCACCAGGAGATCGTAGCTCACCTCCTCGCCCCCATAGGATTTGATGATTTTCTTGCCCGCGTCCACCTGGGCGATCTGGTAGTTGGTGGTCACCTTGATATTCTTTTCCTCGCAGATGTGGCCCAGAACACCGGCCGCCACCGGCTTGGTAAACGCGGCCCCCAGCGGCGTCACCAGCTCGATTTCGATGTTTTGCCGCACCCCGTTGACGGTGAAAAACCAGTCCGACATGAACGCGAATTCCAGCGGGGCCACCGGGCATTTGAAGGGCAGCTCGGCGATGTTGATGACCACCCGGCCCTGGTTGAAATATTTCAGCTTGTCGTACAGGGCCACCGCGCCATCCTGGCTGTAGAAATTGTGGATGTCCTTGCCCCAGCCCTCCATCATGCCTTCCACTTCCTCCGGCACCAGGCGGCAGCCGGTGGCGATCACCAGCCAGTCATAGGCATAGGTATCCCGCTTGGTCTTGACCTGCTTCTGCACCGGGTCGACGGCGATAATTTCATCCAGGACAAAGTTGACCCCGAAGGGGATATATTTGCTCTTGGGCTTGACGCAGTCCGCCGCGGTGTAGATGCCGAAGGGAATGAAGAGCCAGCCCGGCTGGTAATGGTGCTGCCAGTCCTTGTCGATGACGGTGATGTCCCATTGGGACTCGGGTAGGATTTGCCGCATTTTGGTGGCAATGATGGTGCCGCCGGTGCCGGAACCTAAAATCACCAACTTCTTCATAGCCGTGACCTCCTTATTTTGCTGGCCGGTGCTTCAGCCACGGGGGTAACCCCCCGGGAAGCCGCCCTGGACCCTGATGCACATCTTCACATTTAAGAGATTAAGCATGGATATGGGTTCAGGCAACGGGTATTGAAGAGAGAAGGAATGAAGAAGTTGCCCTGGGGAAGTGAGGGGCCTTAAGGTGCGGGTCCCGGCGGGGCCCGGCTCAGTCCCCATTTTGTAGCTGCCAACGACAACAGGAAATTATAAAAAAGTTATCTATTCACGTGTGGTTGACGGCTGCGCAAAATGATAAGGTGGAAAAACAAAATGCCAGGCCCAGGAGGGCACCATGATGCAAGGATGGCTCAGGAGAGTTCGGGTCCATGCCGGGCTCAGCAAGCTTTTCTGGTCTCTTTTTCTAACCTGCCTCACCTTGGCGGCTGGGGTTGCCTGGGGGGCCTCCCAATACGAGGTGCCCAAGGACCGGCGGGCCTCGGAAATTTTGCCGGCCAACCTGATATCCGGCCCTCACTTCCGGGTGCGGAACCAGGTGATTGCCGACGGTTACATGTACCGCTTCACGGTGGACTCGGATTACGGGACCTTCCCGGTGGGCGGCCTCTACGGCCTGCGCAAGCTCGTTAGGGAAATCCAGGCCATCGCCGCCCTGAAGGAAGTGAGAAAAGGCCAGGCCGTCCTGGAAGGGGCCAGAGACAAGGGCAGGGAGACGCTACAGTTCGCGGCCAATCTCGTGGCGGCCCCGGCCGACACCGTGGCCAGTGTCCCCCGGGGGGTGGCCAAGCTCTTTGGCAACATCGCCTCTGGCGTCCAGAACCCTCACGATCCCCGGCGCAACACCGTGGCCCAGGACGTCCTGAAGGTCTCCGACGCCAAACGGAAAATCGCCTACGATCTGGGGGTGGACGTCTACTCCAGCAACCGGGCGCTGCAAGATGAGCTGGACAACGTCGGCCGGGCCCAGGCCCTGGGGGCCCTGGGGGTCTCGGCCGCCATCCCCTATGGCGGGGGCACGGCGGTGGGCCTGGGCACCATGGGCTATACCGCCAGGGAAGTCAACCGGCTGCTCCGGGACGAGTCGCCCAACGGGCTGCGCAACCTCAATGAGGAAAAGCTCGTGGCCATGGGGGTGGACCGGGGCCTCGCCGAAAGATTCCTCAACCACGCGGTGTTCAGCCCCCGCCATGACACGGTCATCGTCACCTGCCTCGAGAGGCTCTCCGGCGCCCGGGGCCGGGAGGCCTTCATCAGGTTTGCCCTGGCCGCGAGTGACGAGGAGTCGGCCAATTTCTTCCAAAATATGGCTGAGATTCTCAGGTATTACCACGAAACCGTCTCCTCCCTCCAGGAGATCGCGGTACCCGGGGTGCTCTGCGCCCGGGCGGCCAACGGCTCGGTGCTGGTGCCCTACCCCCTGGATTACGGCGTCTGGAGCCTCCGGGCGGAGCGGGCGGTCAAGAATACCCTGGCTGATTACCGCAAAGGCCGCCCGCGGGCGGCCAAAACCGAGCTCTGGGTGACGGGTGCCCTGTCCCCCCTGGCCCGGCAGCAGCTCGAGGACCGGGGCATCACGGTAATGGAAAATGTTTACCGCCGCGTCCCCATGATGGATTAAAGGCCGCAAGGATTGGGCGACATTAGCTCAGCGCCTGATAAATTTCTTGAGAGGGAAACGCCGTGAAAAGCTACTGCTACAGATGGTTAGCGGGCCTCATCTGCCTGAGCCTGACCCTGGCCCCGGGCCGGCTGGCCCAGGCGGACACCTGGCCCCATCGCATGGAGCACCCCAAGGGCACGGTAATCATGTATCAGCCGCAATTGGAGACCTTCCAGGGCGACAAATTGACGGGCCGGGCCGCGGTGTCGGTGCAGGCCCAGGACATGAAAGCCCCGGTCTTCGGGGTGGTGTGGATCGCCGCCCGGGTCTCCACCGACCGTGATACCCGCACGGTGACGGTGGAAGAAGCCAAAATCACCGACGCCAAGTTCCCCGGCGCCCAACCCGAGCAACTGGAGAAGTTGAAGGCCTTCATCAACCAGGAGATGAAGGATTGGGACCATGAGCTCTCCCTGGACCGCCTCCTGGCCATGCTGGAGGAGGTGGAGAAGGAGAAGGTGAGCGACCAGGGCCTGAAGACGGAGCCGCCCCGGCTTATTTTCGTCACCCATCCCGCGGTCCTGGTGCTCCTGGACGGGGACCCCAAGCTGCGCCCCGTGGAAAAGTCCACCCTCATGCGGGTGGTCAACACCCCCTTCCTGATGTTTTATGACCCCGGGGCCAAGGCCTACTACCTGCGGGGCGACGCCTGGCTCACCGCCAGAGATCTGAAGGGCCCCTGGAAGAACCTGGAGACCTTGCCCGAGCCTCTCAAGGCCGTGGAGGCCCAGGTGGAGAAGGCCAAGGAGTCCGCGCCCCCCGCCCCCCAGGTGGAGGCCAAAGCCGGGAAGATGCCGGAGGTCATCATCAGCACCACCCCGGCGGAGCTCCTGGTGACTGCGGGGGAGCCCAATTACACGCCCATCTCCGGCACCAACCTTCTCTTTGTCAGCAACACCGAAGAAGAAATCTTCCTGGATACCGGCTCCCAGCAGTATTACGTGCTGCTTTCCGGCCGCTGGTTTAAGGGCAAGTCCCTGAAAGACGGCCCCTGGTCCTACGCGGCGCCGGATGCGCTGCCGGCTGACTTCGCCCAAATACCTGCCGCCTCCCCCAAGGGGTTTGTGCGGGTGAGCGTGGCCGGCACCCAGGAGGCCAAGGACGCGGTCATGGACAACTTTATTCCCCAGACCGCGGCCATTGACCGCCAGAAGGCCACCACCGAGGTGAAGTACGACGGGGAGGCCAAGTTCGACAAGATCCCGGGCACCGACCTGGAGTACGCCACCAACACCGGCCAGACCGTGTTCAAGGAGGGCGCCAGGTATTATGCCTGCGACCAGGGGGTATGGTACGAGGCGAACTCCCCCAACGGCCCCTGGAAGGTGTCCGTGGCCCCGCCGAAGCAGGTCAATAACCTCCCCCCCACTAACCCCCACTACAATGCCAAGTATGTGCAGGTGTACGACGCCACCGACGACGTGGCCTACGTGGGCTACACCCCGGGGTACACGGGCTCATACGTCGAGGGCGACACGGTGGTTTACGGCACGGGCTACAGTTATCCGCCCTATGTCAGCAATACCGAGTACATCCCCTACCCGGCCACCTACGGCTACGCGGCCACGTACAACCCCTATGCCGGCTGCTGGGGCTATCAGCCCCCCTATGACCCCTACGCCTGGATGGCCGCGGGCCTCGTCGGCCTGGGCGCGGGCATTGCCATCGGCGCGGCCCTGGGCAACTGGGGCGGCTGGTGGGGCCCCGGGGGCTACAACACCATCAACATCAACAACATTCACAACAACGTCATCCACCACGACCATCACCGGCCGGACGGCAGGCCGATCATTCATCCCGTTACCAAACCGGGGGAGGGCGGTCGCCCCAACCTTTATAACCGCCCGGACAACGCCCGCAATCTGGCCCAGAAGCCTGGGGTCAAGCCCGCGTCCCGGGTAACGGCTGCCAAGCCGGAACATCCCGGCGCCAAGGGGACCGGGGGCGCCCCGGGCCCGAAGCCCGGCCAGGTGAGCCCGGCCAAGGCGGCTCCGGGGAAGGCCGCGGCCAAGCCGACTCAGGCCAAAGCGGCCCCCAGCAAAGCGGCCCAGGCCAAGGCGGCCCCAAGTAAAGCGGCCCCGGCCAAGGCGGCCACCCCCACTGCCAAGGCGGCCCCCAACAACGTCTATGCCGGCAAGAACGGCGACGTTTACCGCCAGACCAAGGAAGGCTGGCAGCAGCGCCAGGGAGACCAGTGGTCCAAGCCCACGGCCTCTCATCCGGCGCCCACCGCGGCTTCCCGGCCGTCTCCGCCCAGCACCCGGCCGTCTCCCGGGAGCTTCCAGCCGCCCGCGTCCCGGCCCGGACCGGACACCACCGCGCTGAACCGGGACTATGCGGCCCGGCAGAGAGGCGAGACGCGCACCCAGAACTTCCAGCGCTCCACGGCCCCGCCTTCCCGGCCCTCTGGTGGCTTCGGTGGCGGCCGCGGCAGCGGAGGCGGCGGCGGAGGCGGAGGCGGCGGCCGGCGGCGATAGTGCCCGGGCTGAAAAGGAGTCTCAGAGGATGAACGGCAGAGATACCCGCAGGAAGGGATGGCCGCCCGGACCCTGGCCGGCCCTGCTCACGGCCCTGGTCCTGGTCTTGGGCGGGTGCCCCGCGAAGGAGCCCCCTTTGACCCCGGCGGAGGCCGCGTTCAAGCAGGAGGTGAAAGGGATGATCCACAAGCTTTCACCCCTGCTGGTGGAGCCGGTGGCTCAGGGAAGCATCGCTCAGATTAACGTGGCCCTGCAAAAATTCTTCTCGGACCCCCAAAATGAGCCCCGGTCCTGCCCCTTGAACATCGTGGTCACCGACAAGACCGGGGTGACCCTGGGGAAATACCCGGTGGGCAAGGGCTTCGGGGTGGATTTCTCCACTTACAGCCTGGTCCAGAAGGTGCTGCAGGAGGGTAGGACGGCCCAGGGGCGCTTTTTCCTGCAGGACGGCTCCCGCATCTATGTGGTCTGCGCCCCGCTGTTGCAAGATAAGGAAGTGGTGGGCCTCCTGGCAGTGGCCGTGGACGCCGGCGAGGCCCACCGCGCCTGCGGCCTGTCGGAATCCAAGTTCCTCGCCCTGGATTTCAACCGCTAGCCGGGGCGAGACCCGAACCAGGGTAATCAGGCGGGTATGAAACAGGGAGCAATGCCGGGAAAAGGCTACTCCATCAGCCTCACGGGCAGCAAAGGTGCAGCCGTCACCCTGGCCCTCTCCGGCCGCGTGGCGCTGGAGAACCTCCGGGCCCTGGGCGCGGAACTCGAGGCGCGCCTGGGAGAGGCAAGCCCCGCCGGGTTTACCGTGGACCTGTCCGGGCTGAAATACCTGGACAGCGCCGGGGCCCTGGCCCTCCTTGAGCTGGAGAGCGAATCCCGGGCCCGGGCCATTCCCTTCAGTTTCGTCAACGTCACTGAAGAGGCCCGGAGAATCATGGGCCTCATTGACCGGGAGGCCCTGGCCCGGCCTCCGCTAATTTCCGACCAGCGGACCCTGGGCCTCATGGAGCAGGTGGGGGAGGGGAGCCTCAAGTTTTCCCAGGACCTGGTGCAGGTGCTGACCTTCCTGGGCGAACTGCTCCTGGCCCTAACCTACTGCTGCCGCCACCCCCGTTCCGTGCGGTGGAACGACGTCTGGTTCTACATGAAGCGGGCCGGGGTGGACGGCCTGCCCATCGTCGGCCTCATCGGCCTGCTCCTGGGACTGATCATCGCCTTCATGTCGTCCCTGCAGCTCAAGCAGTTCGGGGCCAACATCTATGTGGCCTCCCTCCTGGCCATTGCCATGGTGAAGGAGCTGGGGCCCATCATGACCGCCATCCTGGTGGCGGGCCGGTCGGGCTCGGCCTTTGCCGCGGAGATCGGCACCATGAAGGTCAACGAGGAGGTGGACGCGCTTCTCACCATGGGCTTCAACCCGGTGAGCTTCCTGGCCGTGCCCAAGGTGCTGGCGGCCCTGGTGGTGGTGCCGGTGCTCACCATTTACGCCGACCTCTTCGGGCTCATGGGCGGGCTCATCGTCGGGGTCCTGGGGCTGGATTTGACGGTTTACACCTATATTCAGGAAACCAGGAACGCCCTGGAGCTGTTTGACATCATCACCAGCCTGATCAAGTCGGGGGTCTTTGCCGTGCTCATCGCCGGCATCGGCTGCCAGCGGGGCTTCCAGGTGCGGGGCGGCGCCGCGGCCGTGGGCGCGGCCACCACCTCCGCGGTGGTGGCGGCCATCTTCCTGGTCATCGTCACCGACTCGGCCTTTGCCCTGGTGCTGCACTATATTTACTGAGGGTAACTATGCCCGTGGCGGACAGAACCCCGGTCATTGAAGTTAAAGGCCTGACCGCGCGCTTCGGCGACGATATTATTTTGCAGGACGTCAGCTTTCAGGTCTTCCCCGGCGAAATCCTGGTGGTTTTAGGGGGGAGCGGCTGCGGCAAGTCCACCCTGCTGAAGCACCTGGTGGGGCTGTACCAGCCCTATGCCGGCCAGGTGCTGATTCACGGGGTGGACATCAATACCGAGGACGAAGCCGAACTGCGACGGCTGCGCATGGGCTTCGGGGTGCTTTTCCAGTCCGGGGCCCTGTTCGGCTCCATGACCCTGGCGGAGAACGTGGCCCTGCCCCTGACGGAATACACCGACCTCTCCCCGGACCTCATCGGCCATATCGTCAAGATGAAGCTGGGCCTGGTGAACCTCTCGGGATATGAAAACCACCTGCCGGAGGAACTCTCCGGGGGCATGAAAAAACGGGCGGGGCTGGCCCGGGCCATGGCCCTGGACCCCACCATCCTCTTTTTTGACGAACCCTCCGCGGGGTTGGACCCCATCACCTCGGTGGAGCTGGACCTCCTGATTAAAAGCCTCAACGCCGGCATGAGCACGACCATGGTGGTGGTCACCCACGAGCTGGAATCCATCTTCAACATCGCCCACCGGGTGCTCATGCTGGACAAAACCGCCAGGGGAATCATCGCCCAGGGCGACCCCCGGGAGCTCAAGGAAAAATCCTCCGACCCCCGGGTGGTTAATTTCTTCAACCGGCGGCCCGCCGGGCCGCAGCAGGAGAGAGCTTAACATGGCCGGGAAGACCTCCAAGTTCATGGTGGGACTCTTTGTCACCCTGGGAGCCATCTTAGGGGTGGTGGCCATCATCTGGGTGGGGGCCACCAAGTACTTCGAGAAGGGCAACATATATGTCACCTACTTCGACGAGTCGGTGCAGGGCCTGCAACGGGACTCCATCGTCAAGTACCGCGGCGTGGAAGCAGGCCGGGTGGAAAAGATCCGGGTGGCCCCGGACAACAGGCTCATCGCCGTGGTCATGAAGGTCAACCTGAAGGAAGACCTGCCCCACACCGCGGTGGCCCAGCTCAAGGTGGCGGGCATCACGGGCCTGGTGTTCGTGGAGCTGGACCGCAGAAAGCTGGAGGAACCGGACCAAGCGCCCAGGCTCACCTTTCCTTCGGAGTACCCCGTCATCCCTTCCCGGCCCTCGGAGATTCAAAGGATCATGGCCGGGGTCAACGCGGTGGTGGAAAAATTCAACCAGATCGACGCCCAGGGCGTCTTTAACCAGTTGAAGTCCACTGCCGCGGAGATCGAAGTCTTCTTCCGGGGCAAGAGGATGGAGTCCATTCTGACAAAAATCGAAGGCACCACCGCCAACCTCCAGGCCATCACCCAGCAGGTGGACAAGACCGTCGCCGCGGGGAGGGTGGAGGAAGTCCTGGTGGAAGCCAGAGAGGCCCTGAAAGGGACCCGGGCGTTGATGGCCAGCTTGCATAAAGAACTGGACGGCATGAATGTCAAGGAGACCATGAGCCAGACCCGGGCCATTGCCAGCGAAGTCAAGGCCACCAGCGAGAACCTGCGCCAGGCTTCGGAAACCCTGGATTCCTTCCTCACCAGGGTCAACGACCGCCCCTCGGACCTGCTCTTCGGCAAACCGCCTAAAAAGAGGTGGAACGAATAACGGGAAAGGTAAGAAGATGACAAAGGTTCATAACCGCAGGTCCGGCCCGGGGTCCCACCCCGGGTTTCCTCAAGCTGCCGTTCTCTTGCTTTTCCTGCTGCTGGCCGGCTGCGGCAAGCCCCCCACCCTGGTGCAAAAGTACATGTTCGAGTACCCGCCGCCGGTGCCCCGGGCTTCCCAGCCGCTCAAAGATGCCATCAAGGTGGAGTCCTTTGCCGTGGCCCAGGCTTTCAACAGCACGGCCATGATCTACCGGCCCGACGCCTATAAGAGCGAAGCTTACACTTACCACCGCTGGCGGGTCAGCCCGGGCTACCTGGTCACCGACTACCTGCTCCGGGACTTGAGGAAATCCGGTCTCTTCCAGGCGGTCCTGCCCCCCACCAGCGCGGATAACGGCAGGTTCCAGGTGGAAGGAGGAGTGGAGGAAATCCAGGAGATTGATGCGCCCGACGGCTGGAAAGCCTCCCTGGCCCTGAATATCACCCTCCTGGACCTGAAGGAAAAGGAGATCACCCGGCGGGTGGTGTTTCAGAAGGGCTACCGGGCCGAGGAGCCCCTGACGGAAAAGACCCCCGCGGGCCTGGCCCAGGGCATGAGCCGGGCCATGGAGCGGTTGTCCGGGGAGATCATCACCGACCTTTATCAGGCCGCCAGGAAACGGGAGAAATAGCGGCCCACGCATTTTTTAAGGACCGTTTAAGTGGAGAATTCCCGGGAAAAGATCGGCCTGCGGCGGCTGCTCACGGGCTTGGGCCTGGTGGTGGTGCTGCTCTTGGCCGCGGCCTTCGTCCTGGGGCTCCTGTCCCTCAGGCGCACCCAGGAGATCGTGGCCGACGATTTCCAGCAGCAACAATTGCTCCTGGCCCGGACTACGGCCCGCCAGATCGAGGACGGCCTGGCCTTTTTGCGCCGGGAGCTGAAGGTCTTAGCCTATTCTCCCGCCATCCAGTACCTGGAGGAGGTGGCCTGGGCCAACCGCTTGCAGGTGAGCTTCGACGAGCTCTCCCGGCTGGGGGTGGTGGCCATTGAGCGCCTGGATTTTCAAGGTCCCCAGGTTCCCCGGGCCTATATCCTGGATGCCCAGGGCCCCCGGGTGGTGCAGCAGGATTTCAGCCAGAGCCCCGCGGCCATCTGGGCCCGGGACCCGGCTAACCGCGGCCGCATCTTCCAGGGGCCCATTGAGGTCCAGCCCCAGGGGGAGTTCAAGGTGCCTTTCCTGGACCTGGCCACCCCGGTGTACGAAGAGAGCGTGGACCCATCCCACATGAGGCCCACGGGAAGGCTAGCCGGGGTCTTGCTGTTTCATCTCGACGCCTCCCGGTTCACCGGCCACTACTGCGCCGACATCCGCTCCGGCCGCACGGGCTACTGCTGGGTCATCAACCATAAAGGGATTTTTCTCTACCATCCGGAGCGGGAGTTCATCGGCGAGGACGCCTTTACCGCCCGGGGCCGCCGCAACCCCCTCATCAGCTTCGCCAAGATCAACGAAATCCAGAAGTCCAGGATGCTGGCCGGGGAGGAAGGAACCTCCCAGTACACTTCGGGCTGGCACCGGGGCGTCATCCGCCCCATGGAAAAATTCGTGGCTTTTTCCAATGCCAGGGTGACACCCGACGGGTCCGTCATCTGGCCGGTGGCGGTGGTAGCCCCCACCGACGAAGTTTACGGCACCATCCATTCCCTCTACGTCCGCCAGTTCCTGCTCCAGGGGCTGCTCATCTTCGCCTTGGTCCTGGCCGCGGTGGCGGTGATTTACTATGAACTGCGCTGGTCTTCGGAGTTGCAGCGGGCCGTGGACCGCACCACGGTGGATTTGCACCGCAGCCGGGAGCAGTACAAGTCGGTGGTGGAAAATGCCCTGGACCTGATTTTCACCGTGGACGAGTCCGGGACCTTTATCAGCGCCAACACCGCCGCGGCCCGGGCCTTCGGCCTGCCCGCCGAGGCGATCCGGGGCAGGTCCCTGGCGGACTTTTTTTCGCCGGACGACGCCTCCGCCTTCCTGGCCCAGGTCAAGCAGGCCGCGGACCGCGGCCAGAGCCTGGAGGTCAAGTCCGCGGTGCGCCTCCGGGACCGGGTTTACTGGCTGTCCACCCACTTTGTCCCGGTCTTCGGGGAAGACGGCCGCACCGTGGAGCGGGTCCTGGTCATGGCCCGGGACATCACCGACCGCCAGCGCATGGAGGAGCAGCTCTTCCAGACGGAAAAGCTGGCCTCCCTGGGCACCCTGTCCGCGGGCGTGGCCCACGAAATCAACAACCCCATCGGCATCATCCTGGGCTTTACCGAAATCCTGCTGGACCGCATCCCTGCCGGCACCAAGGAACACGAAATCCTGAAGACCATGGAACGCCAGGGGACCAACGCCAAGAAAATCGTGGAAAACCTCATGACCTTTGCCCGGCACCCCTCCACCCGGGGAGAGGCCACCGATATCAATGCGGATATTGACAGCGTGCTGGCCCTGGTGGAAAACAGCCTGCTCACCAAGAAGATCGAGCTGGAGAAGCGCCTGGCCCGGGGCCTGCCCCGGGTTCGGGGAGATTCCACGGAGTTGCAGCAGGTCTTTTTAAACCTCATCAACAACGCGGCCGCGGCCATGCCCCACGGCGGCAAGCTCACCGTGGTCACCAAGGTCAACCCTTACAACCAGATGGTGGAGGCCATTTTCGCGGACACCGGCAGCGGCATCCCCAAGGAGCTGGCGGACCGGGTCTTCGACCCTTTTTTCACCACCAAGAAGGTGGGGGAAGGCACCGGCCTGGGTCTGGCGGTGAGCTATGCCATCATCAACAAATACGGGGGCACCATCCGCTTCGAGACCCGGGCCCAGGAGGCGGCCGCAGGGTTGCAGGGCACCACCTTCTTTGTCTCCTTGCCGCCGGAAGCCGGGGCGGCAGACTCCCTTACTCCGGAGCCGGCCGCGACCTGATGAAGGGTAGGGGGAAGGATTACTCCGGCGTCCCCCACCGGAGGTGCTTTCCTCACGCCCCGGAGGGGCCCCTGAAAATCCAGGGGTTCGCCGGTCTATTTCACTAAAATTACTTAGGAACCAGCAGGCATTCAGTCCTGGTGGAATCCTGACTGGCCACGGCCAAAATCATGCCCTTGTCGTTGATGGCGTAGGCCTCTTCAATGATCATCCCCGGCGGCAGGTCCACCACCAGGTCGTTCAGGTCCAGCATGCCGGTCTTCTGGCTCCAGAGGAAGCCGTGGCTGACTTCGTTTCCGGCCAGGTAGGAAAAGCCCACCACCTGCCCCTTGCTGTTGATGGACTTGTTCTCAAGATAAACCCAGTCGCCCCCCAGGGTGCCCAGGTCTTTCATGCCCTCCTTGGCGGACCAGATAAAGGTGCGGGTGCCCAAGCCTTCCGGGGGGTCGGAGGTGCCCACCACCTGCCCTTTGCTGTTGATGGCCAGGGCCATGCTGGATTGTCCCCCCAGGGTCTGCAGGTCCTGCATGCTTCCCGTGCCCGTCCATAAAACGGCATGTCTGCCCCCACCGGGGATGTCCGACCAGCCCACGATCTGGCCCTTGTCGTTGACGTCCCACGCCGCGCTCCAGCCGTAATTCTGCAGAGTCCCCAGGTCTTTCATCATGCCATCCTGGAGGGTCCAGCTAAAGGCGTGGTCTGGGTAGTCTGGGGCCTCAGGCGTACTTGCCTGCCCCACCACCTGGCCCAGGCCGTTCAGGGCATGGAGCAAAACATCCTCCACACCCCCCAGTTTGCCCAGGTCCTTCATCCCCTCCTTGGGACTCCAAAAAAAGGCGCCTCGGGCCCATCCTGCTGCAGGAAGGGTAAATCCCGCCACCTGGCCCTTTTTATTGATGAACCAGGCCTCACTAGATTTAAAACCGCTCGGGGCGCCCAGGTCCTCTTTGCCCCCCTTGGCCGTCCATAAAAAGGCGGTTTCGATACTCCCCGACCACTGGCCGCCCACCACCTGCCCCTTGTCGTTGATGGCCCAGGCCTCACTGGAACCACTGACCCACTGGGCGCCCAGGTCGGTGCCCTGGCCGGCCAGGTCCCAGATAGCAGTATGGTAATGTGGACCGGGAAAACTGAAATTGACTTCACCCACCAACTGGCCTTTGTTGTTAAAGTCGGCGACCCCGATACTATTGCCTCCCAGGGTGTCCAGGGCCACGTAGTGATACTGCGGCGGCTTCGTGGCCGCCGGGGCGAGACCTGCCAGGGCCACCACCGCGGCCAGGGTTATAGCCACTAGCCGCCAGGAGCGCCTTCCCATATGCTCCTCCTTTCCACTCCGCCGGAGGCTGCTAAACACAACCATATTCTGTCAGGCTTCCTGCATTTTGTAAATAATTTTATATAAGCATCATCAGAAACCTGAGCTATAACCAGGGAAAACCCGGTATCCGTCCCGCCGTCACCACCGGTGCCAACCTGATTCAGCCACCCAAAGCCCCGAGAAAACGCCTTCCTCAGGGTAGGTGACTCACTCAACGAAAAAATGTAGGGGCGGGGTCCCCCCGCCCGCCTGCGGGCGAGGAAACCTCGCCCCTACAGTTCTTGGGATAGGCCGGGCCCGCCGTATGGCTGTGGCCGCAGGCCACCCATTAAGGCGCCCAAGCAGAGCTTGGGTAAATAGTTGCCGTTCCCAAGCAGGAGCTTGGGAACGAGTGAAGGGTAGGGGGTTCTGTCAGGCTCCTTCCAGGGAGGCCGGCGGCCTCAGGTAGTGGACGTAGGGGCGGGGTCCCCCCGCCCGGAGACGGGCGAGAAAACTCCACGGTCTCGCTCGGGTCTAAAATTAGGGTTTGAGAAGGTCCAAATCAGGAGAACCCTAATTTACAGGTAAATGTCGCTAGAGCATTTTTATAACTGCACTACCATATCTTTGGGGGTCTGCCGGATGAGCGTGATCGCTTATGAGGCCTGGCTTCCGGGGAAGGAGAAAAGCGCGCTCAGGGCTTAGTGCTAGTTTTGCTCTAAGGAAATACTGCCCCCTGTGATCGGCTCCAGGGGGGATTGAGGGGAAGCAAACTATGAATCACTGCCAGGGGAAAAAAGTGGGGACATGGTGGTGCCGGAAAATTTTCGCTCTGGCCTGCCTCGGCGCCATCTTGCTCACGGCGGCCCCGGTAAAGGCGGAACTTCCTCCGCTTTTTTTATTCAAATGGGGCACCGGCGGGGTGGGCAACGGCCAGTTTGATTTCCCCATGGGCATTGCCCCGGACCGGGCCGGCAACATCTATCTGGCTGATTATAATAATGATCGGGTCCAGAAGTTTGACGCCAACGGTGCCTTTCTGAGCAAATGGGGCTCAACCGGGACCGCGGACGGCCAGTTTCAGAGCCCCATGGGCGTGGCCGTGGATAGCTCGGGTAACGTTTATGTCGCCGACACTAACAACCATCGGGTCCAGAAGTTTGATGCCCGCGGCGTTTTTCTGGGCAAATGGGGCTCCAGCGGGACCGGCGACGGCCAGTTCAGCTTCCCCAGGGGCATTACCACCGATGGCGCGGATAACATTTATGTGGTTGACGACAATCATGTCCAGAAGTTTGACCAGGGCGGCAACCTCCTGGCCCAATGGGGCTCACGCGGTACCGGGGTCGGCCAGTTTGGCAAACCGGCAGGTCTTGCCGCCGACAGCTCGAACAATATTTATGTGGCCGACACCTATAACTGGCGCGTCCAGAAATTCAGCAGCACCGGCACCTTCCTGTCGCAATGGGGTTCCTGGGGTCCGGGCGACGGCCAATTTGTCTACCCCAAAGGCGTGGCTATAGATATTTTGGACAAGGTTTATGTGGTTGACACCAATAACAATCGCGTCCAGAAGTTTGATAAAGATGGCAATTTTCTTCTCAAGTGGGGTTCATCTGGGACCGGCGACGGCCAGTTCAGCGGCCCTACCGGTTTTGCCATCAATACTGCCGGCCGGATGTTCGTCACCGATACGTATAACTACCGCGTCCAGGCGTTTGCCCTGAATCTTAAAGCCGAGGCCGGACCGGACCAGACAGTGGCGGAAGGGGACCTGGTCCAGTTGAATGGGGCCAATTCCATTCCGGCGGAGTACCTTGCCTCCTACTTGTGGGAGAAAATTTCAGGGCCGGGGGTCATTCTCTCTGACCCCACCAACAGCCGGCCAACCTTTTTCGCCCCTGATGTGGGACCCGACGGAGCTTCCCTGACTCTCCGGCTTACGGTGACCGACCGGTATCACAACACTTCCCAGGACACTTGCATTGTTAATGTGACTTGGGTCAATGCCCCCCCGGTGGCCAGGGCCGGAGGAAACCAGACGGTGGCGGAAAAGACCCTGGTGACTCTGGACGGCTCCCAGTCCGCCGATCCGGATGACGGCATCGGCTCCTACTGCTGGCAACAAACCGGTGGCCCGGCGGTGGAGCTTTCTTCACCCGCCGCGGCCAAGCCGTCCTTTATGGCCCCGGACGTCGGCCCCCAGGGGACACTCTTGACTTTCCAGTTAACGGTCACCGACAACCACGGCCTGTCCGCCTCGGATACCTGCATTGTCAATGTGACCTGGGTCAACCAGCCCCCGGTGGCGGATGCGGGCGGCGACCAGACCGTGGCTGAAAGGACCGCGGTAACTCTCGATGCCTCCAAATCTTATGATCCTGATCAGGAAGCCCTCGCTTCCTATTATTGGGCGCAGCAGTCAGGGCTTCCCGTGACCTTAAGCGACCCCACCGCCGTTAAACCCACTTTCACCGCCCCCCAGGTACCCCCCACCGGGGCCGCGCTCACCTTCAAGCTCACGGTGACTGATCAAGGCGGGCTGCAGTCGTCGGCTGAATGCACCGTGCAGGTGCTCTGGGTGAACACCCCGCCGCAGGCAGAGGCGGGAAATAATCAGACCATTCTGAGCAAAGACCAGAATCTCCTGACCCTTAAGGGCACGGCCAGCGACGCGGATGGCGACCTCCTATCCTACCGGTGGCTGGAAGGAGACACCGAGCTCAGCCCCCGGCAAGCGGTCCTGGACGGGCAGGCGCCGTTGGACCTGGCCACGCTCCCGCCCCTGGCCGTGGGCAGCCACACCCTCATCCTGGAAGTAAGCGACGGCTTTACCGCCTCCCGGGACCAGATGATCCTGACCATCGACAACTCGGCGCCCGTTGCGGCCCCCACCGGTGGCGGCACCTTCCAAGTGAATACCCCGGTTGTTCTCACCGGACAGGTGTCGGACTATGACGGCGACCTGGTCGCCTGCCAGTGGCTGGAGGGCGAAGCGCTTTTGAGCGAGGCCGCGGTCCAGACCGTCAAGGGCGGAGCGCCGGTGGCTTTGCCCGCCTTCAGCCTGCCCGGTTCCAAGGTGGGTACCTATATCTTGACTCTCCGGGTCAGTGATGGCATCAACAGCCCGGTGTCAGCCACCATTACGGTCAGCATCATCGATACTCTGGCTCCAACCCTGGCGCCCGTGGCCAACAAGACCATCCTGTGGCCCCCTAACCGGCAGATGGTGCCGGTGACCATCATGGCCAATGCTACTGATAACAGCGGCCTGCCGGTGGCCTTGCGGGTGGCTGTGGCCAGCAATGAGACCCAACCGGGGCAGGTAGATTGGACCGAGCCGGTCATTGACCAGCTGACGGGAACCATTACCCTGCAATTGCGGGCCGAGTGCTTCGCCAAAGGGACGGGCAGGCAATATACGGTGACCATCGTCGCCGCCGACGAATCGGGGAATGAGAGCGCCGCCAATGTGAAGATCTTGGTGCCTCGTAACCCCAAGAGCCAGTAGACCGGGACCTCCGGAGATAATCCTCCCGGCCGGGGCCGGCTGCCTTGGCAAAATTTCTCACGTAGGGGCGGGGTCCCCCCGAAGGCGGGCGAGGAAACCTCGCCTCCACAGTTTTTGGGATGGGCCGGAGGCGCCGCCTGGGGGCGGCCACAGGCCGCCCTAGCGAGACTCAATAAAAAGCCGGCCCCCAATGGGGCCGGCTCTTTCTTGGTGGAAGAAGTCCCCTGGCTCTAAACCGCCTGCTTTATGGCAGCCCTGTTTGCGGCGTTAAGGTGACCTTGAGGCTGCCATGCCAAACATAATTATCGGCCATTTCTCCGGAAGTGAAAGGAGGGCCGCCGCCCATTTTCATGGTCATGGAGATGGAGTTGGGCTGGCCGCCGCCCGGGGTGAGCGTGCCTTTGCTGATGTCCAGGTAGACCGGCCCCATGCCGGTATCGCTGTAAAATTCCCCTACCCCCACGGCCATAATCGTGTCGGTCTTGGCGTTGGGCACCTCGGACTTGATCATGGCCAGCGACTTGATGGCCACCCTCAGGCCGTAGGTATTGGTAACAAACTCCATGTAATTGCCATTCTGGTTCTTGGTGGGCCCGTTCTCACCCAAGTAAAAATACATCGTCCCTGAGTCGGACGAGCTATCCTTGGCGATTTTGCCATTGGCCCCGATCTCATTGCTGGTGGTCGTAACGGTGAAAGGTCCCGCAAACGTCTGGTAGCCGTCCGCGGCCGCG
>Ga0315268_10000784_pt1 | contig 37029 bp, 33 predicted proteins | sample C1_top_MG_FD_204535 | JGI IMG/M metagenome (GOLD analysis project Ga0315268, IMG submission 204535) | Sediment microbial communities from Yellowstone Lake, YNP, Wyoming, USA - C1_top | ecosystem: Environmental > Aquatic > Freshwater > Lake > Sediment | place: USA: Wyoming | collected 2017-08-01
GGGGCAAGCTAGGCGTTGCGACTGTCCCTTGCCCGAACTGCAAGGCGCCGGTGCCTGAAGGCACCAAGTTCTGCCCGGAGTGCGGCAAACCCGTGGCCGCCACGAAGAAGTGTGGCTCCTGCGGGGTCGACGCTCCAACCACATCCAAATTCTGTCCATCGTGCGGAAAAGAATTGTGATCAGGAGTAATCAGTGGGAGTATCCGGTTCGAAGGAGTTGAGCTAGCTTGGCATCCGTCAAATGTCCGAAGTGCGCCGCCCCAGTGCCGTTCGACACTGGGGTGAAGTTCGTGAAGTGCCCGTACTGTAGCTCGCAGATATACCTCGACAGGTCGGGCGCAGGATTCTACTACGCCCTGCCGTTCATGGTGAACGAGAATGACTCCGTCGGTGTTTTCCGACGCTGGGCTTCGGGGTCGACCAAGGCGAAGGACCTTGACAAGCTCGCCCAGCTGGCTGGGGTGAAGAAACAGTACTTCCCCGTGTACATGCTCAAGAGGGACTTGAACGGGGTCGAACAGGTGTTCATCGAGACTGCCGGATCGACCACCTTGCCCGGGCTCCACAACCTCAAGGTTCCCGCTGGTGACCTCAAGATATTCGATGCGTCTTTCGATCTTGGCGGCGCTGAGCTGATCAAGCCGGACATCGAGATGAACTCATACCTCAACACCCTCCCGGGCAAGTCGAAGGAGCAGGCGCTCGTGTATTTCCCTATATGGAAGATAGACTACGTGTTCAATCAGAAGAAATACCAAGTCGTTGTGGACGCATCATCGGGCGAGGTCTTCTCAGCTGAGTTCCCGACGCGCAGTTCGATGGCCTACTTGGCGGTCGCGGGCATAGGCTTCTTGGCTTTCATAGGTGAAGGATTGCTGGCAACAGTATCTCTGCCGGTTGCCATAGGATTGATGGCGGCGACGGTGGTTGGCGTGTTTGTCGTTGCGCTCTACGTCGCGAGGAGGATGTGAGCATGGCGGAATTGTCTGTTGGCTTGAACTGCCCAGCATGCGGTGGCGCTTTGTCCATGGCCGAGGGAGAGAGCACCGTGCTCTGCAACTACTGTAACTCGACACTGTTCGTTGAGGGTGACCAGGGCGTGAGCACGATCGCGTTCATGAACAAGGTTCTGCGCGATAACGCCATGAACTCAACGCAGTCGTGGTGGAAGCACGGGCTCAAGGCGAGGGACCTTAAGTCCACGGGCAAGATACTCGAGGCGTATCCAATCTACCTGCCGTTCTGGAGGACGATAACGCGCGTCGCTGGCTGGATATGCGGTTACGAGGAGCGCAGGCGCACCGACCAGAAGGGCAACGTGACCGTCGAGAAAATACCGAAGGAGGTCATGATACTTCAGGACTACACCTTCTCCGAGATTGCGTGCGACCCCGGCGACCTGGGCATCCGTACGCTGAAGAACTTCGCGGGAACCACCGGCTTCGCCGATTTCGAGATGATCCCCACATTCGAGTCGACCACGAGCAAGGACGATGCCGTGACCCGTGCCAAAGCAGACGCTTTGTCAAGGGCGAAATCGAGCGCTCACGTGCCTCATGTAACCTTCGAGAAGCTGCACATATTCCCCAAGATGCTGTCATTGATCTACTACCCAGTCTGGGTGGTCAGGTACAACTATAGGGACAGGATGTACATGGACACTGTGGACGGCGTGACTGGCCAGGTCCTCTCCGGCAGGGCTCCAGGAGACCCGCTGTTCCAGAGCATGGCCGTCACTGGCGGAACATCCATAGGCGGCCTGATTGCTGCTGCTGGAATAATACTCTCCGCTAGCGACTACAGGATTGCGCTCGTCGGCCTGGCAGTCGGGGCTGTCGTGCTGTTCTTAACCTACAGGTTCTTCAGGCACGGCTCTGAGATAGTCCAGGGCGAGTTCAAGGAGAAGAAAGCCTCGCTCGGATCGGCCGTCAAGCAGATGCAGGACCTCGGCAAGACCTTGGAGGGATTGAGATGAAGGTGATACAGGTCAAGTGCCCTTCGTGCAACAGCCCGATATACATGAAGCAGCTGGACAGGTTGTTCTACTGCGAGAAGTGCAATGTGATGCACGTCCGGGACGGAGGCGTAGAGAAGGTCGACTTCGAGATTGCCGAGTTCAGCCCGAGCGCCGCGGGCGAGAAGGTGTACGTGCCCTACTGGAGGCTGTACTCGTCCTTCATGATCAGGTCAAAGAGCGTCGAGGGTGGGAACCTTTTCAGGCTTGCGAACTGGCTCAAAGGCAACAACGACAGCGGGAACATCTTCATCTACGTGCCCGCAACCGAGCTCGACACTGGCAGCTTCCGGAAGATGGCGACGGATACTACCTCGAGGTCGCCCAGGTATGCCACGAGGCTCAACTTCGGAGGGATTCCGAGACTGCCGGTCGCAATCTCAAAGGCAGAGGCGGCGGAGATGGGAGACTTCGTCATCGTGACGATGGAGGCGGAGCAGCCGGGGGTGCTGCAGCGTCTCGACTACACCTTAACCGTCAACGACACGAAGATGGTCTACCTGCCATACATCAAGTCGGCACAGGGACTGGTCCCAGCCTTCTGAGCCGGAACGAAGACACCACAAACTCATTTCGCGTTTCTCTTTCTCTTCGAAAGGTAGTCCTGGACTATCTTGCCGTGGTCGAAGGCGAACTTCGGAAGGTGGTCGAGAGGAACCCATTCCACTTCGCTCGCATCGTCTCCTGCTCTAGCGGTCCCCGAGATGGGCGTTAGATGGTAGACCGCAGTCACGAAGTGTCCCCGCGGGTCCCTGTCCGGCGCTGAGTATACCCCCACGAGGTCGACGATGCTTGCCTTGACACCCGTCTCCTCGAGGACTTCCCTGACGATACAGTCCTCGAGCTCCTCGCCGTAGGTCAGGAAACCCCCGGGCAAAGCATATGATCCCTTGAACGGCTCGTTTCCCCTCTTGATCAGCAATATCTCATTGCCTCGGACAACTATCCCATCGGCGGTCACGGAGGGCTTCTTCCAACCATTCTCGAACTGGCTATGGAGCGACGCGACCTTGTTCTCGTATTCTCTCAGGATCTCCTCGCCGAACTGTGTGAGCTTCGTAGCACCCTTCCCCTTCCCGCCGCGGGCGGATTCCACGACCTTGCCGCCCGCGCTCTGCGATATGCGGTGCAGGACGCCCCAAGCGTGCCTGTACGACATGCCCATCTCCTGGGCCGCCTTGGAGAGCGAACCAGTGTCCTTGATCGTGCGGAGGAGCTTCGCCCTTCCCTCGCTGACCACGAACTTCCCTTCTCGCTCGAGCCATATGCGGATCTTCAGGTCGTACATCGTAACTGATCCTTGCTCGTCATCAGCCGAGGCCGGACAAATAGTTTCCTGCATCGGGACTTCACAGAGTGTGCGCCTGCCGGCCGGGGTATACTAGGCATTCGCAAAAGGTCTTTAAGGGACTGTATATTCCGTATGCTCAAGGAGACGATAGGATGAGAGGGCGTCCGATGAAGTTCTCGCAAGACTGGACAAAGCTCGGTGACCGTGTTTTCAGCACAGTCCGACTGCACAAGGGCGATTCGAAGTTCATTCCCGGGGAAGAGGTCGCCGTGATGGCGCCTACGAAGAGGTTCTCGGCAAGAGTGTTGATAAGCTGGGATACGAAGCTCGGGAAGGTGCCCATGAGCTTCCTCGAGTACGACCTGGACGCGAAACCCGGGGAGACCAGGCAGTCTCTCATGGACAAGCTAGGCAAGCTCTACGGTTGGCTGGACCCGCCAGAGGACGACGACAACATCACGATATACCTGCTGGAGAGAACCTGAGGGTCTCCCTCGCTTCGAGATGTTCAGTCCAGCATCGGTATCTTCACTTTCTTCTTCTTGGCCAGCCTGATGGCCTCAGGATACCCGGCATCCGCGTGCCTAAGTATGCCCATTCCTGGGTCCGTCGTGAGCACTCGTTCTATCTTCTGTTCGGCTTCCTTTGTGCCATCGGCGACGACCAGGAGTCCGGCGTGGGTGGAGTAGCCTATCCCGACGCCGCCGCCGTTGTGTATGGCAACGAGGTCTGCTCCCGCAGCCGTGTTGATCATTGCGTTCAGGAGCGGCCAGTCGGCAATCGCATCACTTCCGTCCCTCATGCCTTCCGTCTCCCTGTTCGGTGACGCCACAGATCCACAGTCAAGATGGTCACGGGTTATGACAATGGGTCCGGAGAGTTCCCCTGTACCGACCATCTTGTTGATGATCTTCCCGAACCTCGCCCTCTCGCCGTACCCTAGCCAGCAGACCCTGGCCGGAAGCCCTTCGAACGGCACCTTCTTCTCCGCGAGCTTGATCCAGTTGACTAGCTGGTTGTTGTTCTTGAACTCCTTCATGACTACCTTGTCCGTCTTGAGGATGTCCGCCTTCTCTCCAGTTACAGCGACCCATCGGAACGGTCCTCTGCCCTCGCAGAACATCGGGCGGATGTAGAGCGGAACGAACCCTTGGAAGTCGAAGGCATTCCTCACTCCTCCCTTTTGGGCTTGAGCACGGATGTTGTTCCCGTAATCGAAGACGACGGCCCCCCTCTTCCGAAAAGCGAGCATCGCCTGAACATGGATCGCAATGCTCTCGAGAGCTCTCTTCCTGTACTCGCCGGGATTTGTCCCTCTGAGCTTCGTCGCTTGGCGGACGCTCAGCCCCTTCGGTATGTAGCCTCCAAGCTCGTCGTGAGCTGAAGTCTGGTCTGTCACGACATCTGGGACAATCCCCATGTCGACCAGTGCGGGGTGAGTATCGGCGCAGTTGCCCAAAAGGCCTATCGAGAGCGGTTTCTTGCGCTTCTTCGCATCGAGCGCCATCTTGACCGCCCTGTCAAGATCATCAACCATGACATCGCAGTACCCGATGTCCAATCTCCTCTTGATCCGGCTCTCATCGCACTCGACCACCAAGCATACGCCGCCATTCATCGTGACTGAAAGTGGTTGCGCGCCTCCCATTCCACCGAGCCCACCGGTAAGCACGAGCCGTCCCTTCAGGGAGCCGCCGAAGTTCTGTCTTGCGCAAGCAGCAAAGGTCTCGAAGGTGCCTTGAACGATCCCCTGAGTGCCGATGTAGGCCCATCCGCCAGCGGTCATCTGGCCGAACATGATGAGTCCCTTCGCCTCCAGCTCGTGGAAGACCTCCCACGTGGACCACCTGGGAACGAGGTGCGCGTTCGCCATAAGCACCCTAGGAGCGGATGTGGTAGTCGTGAATACCCCTACGGGCTTCCCGGATTGAACCAGCAGGGTCTCGTCGCCTTCGAGATCCGTCAACGACCTCACAATCGCGTGGTAGCAGTCCCAGTTCCTCGCCGCTTTGCCCGTGCCGCCGTATACTATGAGCTCCTCTGGCTTCTCGGCGTTCTCGAGGTTGTTCTGGAGCATCCGGAGTATGGCCTCCTGCCTCCACCCTTTGCAGACCAGCTTCTTCCCGCGACGAGCCTTGATCTTCTTCATCGGATTCAGATTCCAGAGATGAATCGGCGGATAAGAGGCTTTTGGATTACCACCCCGCAGGAGGGTTTATCAGCGGGACGGCTTATGACGGCGAAGAAATGTTCAACATACCGACAGTGCTCTCTGCTGACGAGCTCCTGGACAAGGCGTTCAAGCAAGCCTCCAAGGTCGACTACGAAGGGCGTACGAGGCTGGAGTCCGTCCGAGAGATCAACATCGGGAAACTGAAGTCGTCCAGCGACATCATCGTCTCCACAATGGGTAAGTACGTGAAGGCGTTCCCAAGCATAAACAGGCTCAGCCCGTTCTACTCGGAGCTAATCGACCTGGCTGTGGGCACGGACAAGCTCAAGAAGTCGCTGGGCGCGATGGACTGGTGCCGTGGGAATGTAGCGCGGGTCGCAAAAGCGGGCATGAGGCAGATGGCGGCCGCGAGGCACATCTCCGAAATCGATGCGGCGAGGAGGGCAACCTATGGACGCATCTCCTCGTTCGTGAAGCAGGTGAAGAAGGAGTTGAAATTCCTGGGCGATGCCAGGAACAAGATGCGCAAGTTCCCCACGGTGAACCCAGGTGACCCGACGATCGTGATCGCCGGTGCACCTAACGTTGGCAAGAGCCAGCTCGTGGGAAGGATATCCACCGCGAAACCACGAGTGGCTGTCTATCCGTTTACGACCCATGAAATCTCCGTCGGCACCTTCCAGAGGAAATACTTCAGGTATCAGGTCATCGACACGCCAGGGCTGCTCGACCGAGAACTCAGCGAGAGGAACCCGATCGAGCTGAGGGCGATCCTAGCCGTGAGGCACCTCGCCGACATCATCGTCTTCATGTTCGACCCAACTGAGACGTGCGGATATCCGATGCGAGACCAGGAACACATGCTAGAGACCGTCAAGAAGGAATTCGGAGGCGTTCAGGTCATAGAAGTGGAGAACAAGGTGGACCTGCTGCGGACAAGCAGCCCCCGCCCGAAGATATCCGCTTCCACTGGAAAGGGAGTCGAGGACCTGATTGACGCCGTCGTCAAGATCCTGCGCGCTCAGCAACCCTTATAGTCGGGCGCCACGATTATATGCTCGGACCGCACAGGGATTAGTCGTCGCGGATGGATGGGAGCCGGATTCTCCGCGGTTTTCCTTTGGGGGAAGGCATGAAGGCAGTTGTGTGCAGCGAGTCGATGGAAGATTATTTCTCCAGTCTCCAGCGACAGGTAGACTCCTGCTACGAGGTCGCCAAGCGCGCGAGGATGAAGGGCGTGGACCCGGAGCTGGTTGTGGAGATCCCCCAGGCTTCAGACCTTGCTGCGCGAGTCGAGAAACTGCTGTTCGAGTGGGACGTCGAGGGTGTCGCATCCCGTATCAGGGAACTCAGCGAAGACCACAACAGGGAAGAGGTATCCATCCTCATCGCGAAGGAGTACGCGAAACTGCCCGCGAAGTCCACTGAGTTCGCGATTGAGAGAGCCGTCAGGGTGGGTCTCGCAGTACTCACCGAAGGTATCCTTGTCGCCCCTCTCGAAGGCATCGCAGGCGTTTCCGTCAACAAGAACTCGGACGGCACCGACTATCTGACGGTGTCTTATGCAGGACCAATCAGATCCGCAGGCGGAACTGGCCAAGCCATGAGCGTCCTGATTGCTGATATCGTGAGACGGGAGCTCGGTATCGGAAGATACCTCCCAACGAACGGTGAGGTCCTGAGGTTCAAGGAAGAGATACCTCTCTACAAGTCGTGCCAGCACCTCCAGTACACTCCGACGAATGAGGAGATCGAGTTGATCGCCAGGAACACCCCGATATGCATAGACGGCGAAGGCACGGAAGACACCGAGATTCAGGGGTACAGAGATTTGCCTAGAGTGGCGACTAACCGCGTGAGAGGGGGAGCCTGCCTCGTGATTGCGGAAGGGCTATGTCTCAAGGCTCCCAAGGCGCAGAAGCACGTGAAAAGGCTGGGCATTGACGGCTGGGAGTTCCTGGACGAATATGTCAACATGAAGAAGAAAGGCATGGAAGAAGGCGGCGCTGAGATTTCTCCCAGCTCCAAGTTCCTCAAGGACATGCTCGCCGGGAGGCCCGTGCTCTCGTACCCATCCAGGGTCGGCGGGTTCAGGCTCCGTTACGGCCGAACAAGGGCGACTGGTCTCGCAGCCTTGGGCATGAGCCCCGCCACGATGATGCTGGTTGACGAGTTCGTCGCGATAGGCACCCAGGTCAAGATCGAGCGGCCCGGCAAGGCTGGTGCGATCACACCGTGCGAAACGATCGACGGCCCAATCGCATTGCTGGACAACGGCGACCTCGTACAAGTACAGACGCGGGAGGAGGCTAAGGCGATTGAAGGGCGCGTCAAGGAGATAGTCGACGTCGGTGAGATCCTCATACCCTACGGCGAGTTCGTCGAGAACAACCATCTCCTGATGCCCGGCGGCTACTGCCTCGAGTGGCACAGGGAGGAGCTCGTCGAGAAATGCGGTTCCTTGCCCGACGATTGGGAGAGCCCAACCTTTGAACGAGCGCTCGAGATGTGCCATGAGTTCAAGATCCCCCTTCATCCCATCTACAATCTCTTCTGGTCCGATGCCGGCGTGGACGACATCGTCCATCTGAGAGCGGAAGTCCTCGAGCATGGTAGTATCGAGAACGGGGCGTTGCAGCTCAAGAACGAGATCAAAACGAAGGGACTCTTGGAACTGCTGGGTGCGCTGCACCGCGTAAGGGACGGCAGTCTGGTCATTGAGAAGCATTCGAAGCCGCTTCTTCTGGGGCTTGGCCTGGAGGACTCTGACGGGACGATCCGGTCGAGAGTGACGGAAGTCCCCCAAGCCACGAAGCCATTGGAGTTGGTCTCCGCGCTTTCCGGGGTCGAGATAAGGGCGAGAGCCGTCACCCGAATTGGCGCGCGAGTCGCGAGACCAGAGAAGGCTCGCGAAAGACGCATGAAACCTCCTCCACACGGCCTCTTCCCCGTGGGAACGAACGGTGGTCCTCAAAGAATCGTCAACGAGGCCGCCACCGCCGGGCCGGTCATCGTAGACTTGGGAGAACGCATATGCCACATGTGCGGCAAGAGGACGTTCATGACGAAGTGCGAGTGTGGCTCACACACTGTGCCCACTGGTAAATCGGAAGCCCAGGAAGTGCCAATCAGCATGATCCTGCAGAACGCCCTGGAGAACCTGAACGAGAGGCGGACAATCGAGATCAAAGGTGTCCAGGGGATGATCTCGAAGAACAAAACCCCCGAAGTTCTTGAGAAGGGTATCCTGCGCGCCAAGCACGGAGTGTTCGTGTTCAAGGACGGGACGATCCGAGTCGATGCCACGGACGTACCTCTCACGCATTTCCGACCGGATGAGATTGGCATAGATGTCCGCACAGCCAGGTCGCTAGGGTACACCAAGGACCACCTCGGGAAGGATCTTGAGACGCCGGACCAGGTCGTAGAGCTGAAGGTCCAGGACATGGTCGTCTCAAGGGCCTGCGTTGACTACCTGGTCCAGACATCCAGGTTCCTGGACGATCTTCTCGTGAAGCTGTACGGTCAGGAAGCGTTCTACAATGTCAAGGGGCATGAGGACCTGGTGGGCCATCTCGTGGTCGGCCTCGCTCCTCACACGTCTGGCGGAGTATTGGCCAGGATAATCGGATTCACGGACGCGCATGCGGGATATGCGCATCCATTCTTCCACGCCGCGAAAAGGAGAAACTGCGATGGTGATGAGGACTCCATCATCCTCCTTATGGATTGCCTCCTGAACTTCTCACGCGCATTCCTACCAGAGAAACGGGGCGGACTCATGGACGCCCCTCTAGTGCTGACTACGAAGCTGGACCCAAACGAAGTGGACAAGGAAGCCCACAATATCGACGTGAGCTCGAGATATCCGTTAGAATTCCACCGAGCCACCCAGAGGTACGCACACCCGAAGGAGGTCGAGTCAATGATGGACCTCGTCAGCAGCAGGATAGGGACGGTGCTGCAGTACGAGGGCTTGGGATTCACGCACGACGTGAAGGACATCGCAGGAGGGCCCACCTCCTCGGCATATACCTCGCTCGAGACAATGGACGACAAGCTAAGGGCGCAGATCGCCCTCGGCGTCAAGACTCGAGCAGTGGACGTCGGCGACATGGTCCACAGAATCATAACGAGACATTTGCTGCCAGACATCCAAGGGAGCCTCAAGAGCTTCACGGGTCAGCAGCTCAGGTGCCCGAAGTGCGGCGCGAAGTACAGGAGAATACCGTTGAAGGGGAAGTGCTACTGCGGGCACAAACTCACACTTACCGTCCATGAGGCGGGCGTTAGCAAGTACCTCGAACGGGCGAAGGAGATCGGCAACACGTTCAACGTGTCACCCTATACGCTTCAGCGGATATCACTTCTCGAGAACTCCATCAACTCGCTGTTCCAGTCGGACAAGGTTAAGAACCCGAAGCTGGACGAGTTTCTCTGAATCATTCCTCTAGAGCCGAAATCTGCTCCCTTAGGGCTTCGTAGCGCTCCTCAAGGGCCTTGAGTCCCTGGAGTAGTACTTCCTTGGCTGGAAGCGAGCCGTCCGTCTCGAACCTGAAAAGTATCTTGGTCGGGTCGGGCGTGACCTTGATCACACCAGCGTCGCACACCTCAACGCAGCTGTTGCAGAGGTTGCACTTCTCTGGGCGCTTCGCGACGATCTTGCGGTCTTCCTTCGCCAGGACGCCCTTGGGGCATATCTTGACGCAGCTTCCGCCTAGGTCGCACTTGCTGTGCTCGATCTCGATCTTGGCAAAGTATCTGTAGCCGGCCCCGATGGCTGCCTGCCACTTCGCGTGTTGCTTGCCGGTGCCCAGCTCCGCTGTCGCATAGATCAGGAGCGCCTGGTCGTCGGCGAGCTTCACGATAGGTATTAGGTCGTCCTTGATGCGCAGTTTTGTGTCCCCGATCGGTTCGAGGTCGCCTGAGTAGACCGTGCACGGCCCCTTCTTGTTAAGCGAGTACATGATGGTGCAGTTCGGGCATCCTTCGCCTTTGCACGAGCACTTGGCCCTGAAGTTGAGCACGTCCAGGTCTGTAGGGACGGGGATCATCGAGAGCCTGTGCGCTACGATCTCGTCAAACATCGGCGACACGCTCTCGTATGCCGTGCCCTTCTCATCCATGATCGGCCCTAGGTGGAACTCGACGTTGTCGATGGCCATCTTTGGGACATCGGCTACGATGACCCTCCTAAGCGCATTGGCGAAAGAAGGGTTTGTGTCGGTTATGACAAACTGCGCCTTTGTGGGCGTCATCTCGGTTACGTCGATCTTCATCCGGGATCACTCTATACCCTGCGTCCCCTTCTGCCGCCCTTCTTCTTTGTACCGTCGTGCGGTATCGGGGTAACGTCCTCGATCCTACCGATCCTCAAGCCCGCCCTGGCGAGTCCTCTTATGGCTGCCTGAGCTCCTGGCCCTGGGGACGCGGACTTGTTGCCTCCGGGCGCGCGGACCTTGACATGTATGCTGTCAATGCCCTTCTCCTTGGCGATCTCGGCGACCTTCTCGGCGGCCTTCATCGCGGCGTAGGGCGAAGCTTCATCCTTCGCCTGCTTGACCACCATACCGCCACTCGCCTTCGTGATAGTCTCTGCGCCGGTGACGTCCGTGACCGTGATTATGATGTTGTTGTAACTTGCGAAAATGTGCGCGATACCCCATTTGCCCATCAAGATCACTTCTCCTCTTCAGGAGGCTCGGGCGTGGCGGCGTCTATGTCCGCCTTCTCGCTCTCTTCCTCTTTCAGCTCGGTCGTGATGATCTTCTTGAGCTTCGGCTTCGCGACCTTGATCTTCTCTTCCTCCGGTTTCGGCGTGGCTGCAGTCTCGGCCTCGAGCTTCGCCTTCAGCTCGTCCGGTTTCGGCCTCATCGGGTGCATGTCGTTTGCTATTGGAGATGTTGAGTGGTATTGGATGAGCTCTTCCTCGCCCCTCTTGACGATGTATCCTGGGATAGTGACCTTCCTTGGGCCGATCGCTGTGTGGCCGTGGACTATCAACTGCCTCGCCTGCTTGGGCGTGTAGGCAAATCCCTTCCTGTAGATGACCGTCTGGAGCCTCCTCTGTAGGATCTGCTCAGTGCCGAGCGAGAGCACGTCGTTGAGAGTCGCCCCGTCGACCGGCAATAACGAAAGCCTCGCGCACCTCTTAAGCAGCTGGTCCGTCTCGATCTTCGCCTGCGGGTCGCCGGTCCTGGTTCGCGCCTGGAGCTCCCTGCTCTGGGCTCTCAGTCCTCCGACGAACGACTTCGCCCGCCAGAGTTCACTCTTGTTCTTGAGGCCATACTTCATGAGGAGCTCATTCTCCTCCTTTATCCTGTCGCCCTCCCACGGGTGGGCTGGCTTGTCGTACTTCCTTCTGGAGAACTTCGGGTCGCCCATGGGTCACACTACTCCTCTTTCTTCTCGGCTGCGGCCCCGGCTCCGGGCTCCTCCTTCTTCCTCATGACACCCATGGTCATTCCGGTCCTTCCGTTGGACCTCGTCCTCTGGCCACGGACCTTCTGTCCCTGCTCGTGCCTGATGCCCTTGTAGCACCTGATCATTTTCATCAGGTTGACGTCGTCCCTCCGGTTGAGGTCGACGTCCACGCCCACAAGGTGTAAGTCGGCTCCGGTCGACCAATCGCTCTGCCTGTTGACCATCCAGTGAGGCACCTTCTCGGAGTATTCGTTGATGAGCTTCTCCAATTCGTCCGTTTTCGACTCCGGCAGGTCGCCGATCTTAGTGCTCCTGGGGATTCCAGCCAAGCGCGCTATGATCTCCGCGCTCCTGATCCCAAGGCCCTTCACGCCCGATATCGCGATGACGATATTCTTGCCCCCGTCGATATCGGTGTTGATCAGCCTGACGATGTACCTGAAATTCTCGTCCCGCTTCTCGACGGGTTTCTTCACTTCGGGCGCGCCTTTCTTGTCAGCTTTCGCTCCATCCTTGTCTTTCGGCGCTCCCTTTGTCTTGGGCTCTTTCTGCTCGGGCAAACAGTGTCCTCCGGGCTGAGTATTCCAATCCTCTCCAGACTAGACAACCAGTGCTGTCTGGAGAGCAGACTCCCCCACACACTAAGGTGTATAAAACACTTATGCTGTTGACGAAGGGCGGATTAGCTTGCTTTTTCGGCGAGCCAGCATGTGTCACTTGCCCGCGGACTTTCTCTTGTCTCGGTGATTATGGGCATGCAAGGGCAGGTGGTTTGGTCTCTCGTGAATGTGCTCGTGTATGTGGGCGTGAACGTGCCTCCCCTCCCTGTCAATGACCTTGGTGAGTTCCGCGACGGCCTGGTCCATCGACACGGGAAGGCTGTCGACTGCGTAGCCCATCGTGTCAAGCACCTTGAACAACTTCGAGACCGGAGGTACCTCAAGTCCGACCTTCTCCAGATCCTCATGCGCCATCACCAGGTCCCTCATCGTGCCCCGCATCATCAGGCTCACATTGAGCACGATCGCACGATCGACTATCTCAGCCGCTGCCTCGAGATCGTGGGTCGCTATCAGCATCGTCCTATCCATCTGCTTCAGGAGCCTGACAAGTTCGCTCCTTGACCGCGGGTCGAGGCCGGAAGTCGGCTCGTCCAGGAGGAGTATCTTCGGGTCCATCGCCATGATACCTGCCAAGGCCACGCGCTTCTTCATGCCGTAGCTGAGCCTGTGTGGCCGTTTCTTTGCCAGGTGTTCAATCCCGACGCTCTTCAGGCCTCGAGCAACTCGGCCATCGATATCGTCCATCTTCAGGTTGATGGGGCCGAATGCGACGTCCTCCTCGACTGTGGGCATGAAGATCTGGTCGTCGGGATCCTGGAACAGCAGGCCGAGCTTCCTGCGGAGCCTAGCTGCGTTGTCATCCGCGAGCGTTTCACCGTCGACGACGGCCAATCCGCTGAAAGGCATCCTGAACCCGGCAAGCAGGTGGAGCAGGGTCGATTTGCCAGCTCCATTGGGTCCGATTATGGCTACTTTCTCCCCTTGCTCCACGGAGAACGTGAGGTCCTTCAACGCGACGGTGCCGTCCTCATAGCCAAAGGAAAGGTCCTTGACTTCCAGGATCTTCATCCTATCACTCCCAGCTGGAACGAGATGAGGAATGCAGATGCAGCTGCGAAACAAACCACGAATGACACTCCGGACCTCCCGAACCTTGATTCTCTCCAAACATACATTTCTGTGTCAAATCCCCTCGACCTGAGCCCTTCGAAAACCCGGTCGGCCCTGTCAGAAGCCCTCACGAGGACCATCCCTGCGGTATTGGAGATCACCCTGAGGCCGTACCTGTCGAGCAGACTCTTCCCGCCAGAGAATCCCCTGGCTTTTCTTGCGACAGTCATTCTGGATAGCTCATCAGAGAGGAGGAATACGTACCTGTGCGCCAGCATCAGCAGGGATGTGAGCAACGCTGGAACGTGCAGCCTTCTGAGGCCGGAGAACAGCTCGAAGGTCTCAGTGCCGCTGACGAGAACGATCAATGGCAATGTGCATGATGAAGTCCGCGCGAGCATTGTAGCTCCGTTCTCCCAACCAGTGAATAGAAAGACAGACACGGACGCCAGCAGGATGAACGGCAGCGTCGCGGCGTAAGCCCTCGCGATGTGGCGGAGTGGAATCTTGCTGATTGATGCGAAGATGATCGAACAGGCGAGAGCAGCGATGACGAGATCGGGCTTCGTCAGGAGTGCTGCGACCGCGATGAAACAAAGCACCCCGATCAGCTTCGCCCTTGGATCGATTCGTCCAAGCCAGGAAGAACGCGAGTGCTCATCGAGCTGCCTTGCCCTGAAGGATGAACCCCTGGTATGACCGACGATCACGTCGAACCGTCCCTCCCGCTCGCCAGTCCCAGCAGCCTCATTGTCCCTATGGACAGGAGCGAGACAAGAAGGAACCCAAGAATGCCAGCGAAGAGCATTGTGAAGAAATTCTGGCCATAGCTGAACGGTGATTCCAGGAGCGGCTCATCCATTTCCGTTCCTGACCTGTCCATCGTCTGCTCAAGGCCGTCCTTTCCTTCACTGGCATATACTAGGTAGAGAGGTATTGAGAGCGCGAAGACGAGCAACACGGCGAGGGTCGCAAGCAGGATTGGCGAATTGAGTACCCCAATCCGAGCTGCAATCGCACCAACCGTTCTCTTTCGGAGCACGAAGGCATTCGGAGCGACGCTTGAAAGATATGACATCACTCCAACAGTGATGATCGCCTCGCCCAGACCTATCACCGCGTGAAATCCAAGCATGGCTGGAATGGAGATCGGCGCACCGATGCCGTATCGTCCCGCGGACACCGCATAGCTGACGGCGAGCTCGGCCGCGCACGCAGCGGAAGCCACGAACACCGATGCCCATGCACCGGCAGCCAGCGCCATTCCCTTGCTCAAGGTTCCCTGTTTCCCAAGAAGCTGAATCAACATAGTGTAGACGCCCCAGCCGGTTAGCGGGGCGATGACCGCCATGTTGAGCGCATTCAATCCTAAAGCTGCGATTCCGCCATCACCGAACATGAGCGCCTGAATCAGGACAACAACTGTCATTCCTGCAATCGCAATAGAAGGGCCAACAAGCACAGCAAAGAGCGCGCCGCCGATGAGGTGCCCCGTCGTGCCGCCGCCTATCGGGAAGTTGACCATCTGAGCTACGAAGATGCCCGCACATAGGAGCGCAACGCGCGGCAGGTCCCTTTCGGAGATCCTCCTGCGAGCGAACCATAGCGACCCTGCGAGAACCAGCACGAACTCTGCCCAGCCAAGGAAGGCCACAGTAGGGTCCATCAGGCCGTCTGGTATATGCATCCAGCTCGTCTCCTGTAATACGATTCTGTGATTTCGTAATACGTAGTTGCCCCCTCCTATAAATCAGTTCTCACGCGCGGCCGACAACCCTTATCTTGTCGTGCTCCCTTCGGTCACCGATGGCCAACAAGGCAAGGATATCGCTGAGCGTCTCGGATGTGCTCCTCAAGGAATTCGATGCGCTGACGAGAAACCTCGGCCACCCGGACAGGTCGAAGGCCGTTAGCGAGGCGATGAGGGAGTTCATGTCCTCGAGGCGCTGGGACCTGGGGAAGAAGGGCGAGGTGCCTGGCGTGATCCTGCTGACCTATGACCATCATTCTCGCGGGATAAATGCGGCTCTCACTGCGCTGCAACACGATTTTCCGGACGTCATCACCGCGACGATGCACATCCACCTCTCGAAGCACACGTGCCTCGAGGTCGTCGCGTTTAGGGCAGAGGGGGACAGGGTGAGATCCTTGGCCAAGACCCTTCAATCCCAGAAAGGGGTGCTCTCCCTCAAGCTCTTGACATCCCCCGCGTGAGGTGATACCGGACGGTGGGTTCGATTGAACCGTTTCTGTGCTCGTTACTAAAGATGCTTCATCTGACTTAGCAAAAAATGGAACACTGATTCGACTCTTCTTCCACCCATGTCTTCAAGGCTGTCCGCCGACCAGGATGAGTATGATGGCCGTCGCCAAGCCTGCAATGACGAATCTCAGACCCGTGTAGATTATCATCTCTTTGATGAGGCTCCCTAGGTAGGCCCCGAGTACGAACAGGAACCCTATGGTCATCACTATTGCTGTGACGACCGCCTCATCCAGCGACATGAAGAAGAACGGTATGAGCGGTATGAACGCTGCCAGCAAGGGCGCCACCCCGTGCACTATTGCGCTTACCGAGATGCTGACCCTCATCGCCTCAATTCTCGTCCCCTCAACTGGCTTCAGCATGGCCTTCTCGAGATGCTGATGGCCCAGGACGTGTTCGACCCGCTCCGCTTCATAGGCGCCCACGGTGCTGGATACGGCGAGAGCGATTCCTCCTGCAAAGCCAGCTCCGAGGATCAACTGCTTCGCCAGTTCAGGATGTGTGTGACCTTCCGAGACATATGCGCCAAGTATCACTCCGAGGATGGTGAGTGCGCCGTCGAATGCGCCTATGACGAAATATCTTCTCGCAATCGCCGCCGATTTCGTCAGCTCGAAGTGGAACTTCAGTTTCTTCAGGCGTTCCGAGATGGGTGCCATCTGGCAATCACTCTTTCTCCAGCGCTGCCCTCGAAGCTGCTACAAGACCGTCCAATGCCTGCTCGAGCTTCGTCACGTCCTGGCCCCCTCCTTGCGCGAAGTCCGGCTTTCCGCCGCCGGAGCCGCCCACTAGCTTCATCGCATCCTTAATCAGCTGCCTGCAGTCGAGGTCAATGTCAGCGCTTCTTGCGATCACGATCTTCGCTCCGCCCTCGTCTGACCCGAGAATCGCGACGGTCTTCGGATGTCCGATGAGCTCCCTTGCGAGTCCGACGAGGTGCTTCATGTCCTCCGATTCGAGGTGTCTTATTATCTTCACGCCCTTCACATGGATGGCCTTCTCCACTAGCTCTTCGACCGTCTCGCCAACACGTCCCTTCTTCATCGCCTCGAGCTCCTTGACGAGCTCCTTCCGGTCGGCCATCAGCTTGTCGACCGCCTCGTTGATCTTCTCCGGGGTCGTGTTGAGCTTCACGCTCGCGTCCGTGAGGGCGTTCCAGAATCCGATCATGTGCTCGACCATGGGCATGCCAGAGACGAACTCCAGCCTGACAACGCCGTCCTGGATGCGCTTGGTCCTGAGTATCTTGATTGCGCCGACCTCAAGCGTGTTCTTGCAGTGGATGCCTCCGCACGCCTCGACGTCGAAATCGCCTATCCTGACCACCCGGATCTCCTTGCCAGGGACCGCACCTCCCTGATAGAGCCGGAAGCCGTACCGCTTCTCGGCGACATTCCTCTCCATGAACGAGCTGTTGACCTTCGTGGCAGAGAGGACCGTCTCGTTCGCAAGGAGCTCGATCTTCTCCAGCTCGTCGGGCGTGAGATCCGCGTAATGAGTGATGTCCAGCCGTGCGATGTCCTCGGCCTTGTGCGCGCCAGTCTGCCATATGTGGTTGCCGAGGACCTTCCTCGCGGCACCATTGACTATGTGAGTCGCGGTATGGTGCCTCTGAAGCCTTTTCCTGCGCCTCTCGTCAATATTGGAGGTGATGAGCTTGCCCTCCTTGGCCTGCATCTGTCCCTCCACCTTGTGGACCACAACGTTGCCGACCTTGTCCACGTGGACGACCTTCATCTCTTTCATCGTGCCGATGTCGCTCTCCTGGCCTCCGCTCTCCGCGTAGAAGTAGGTCTTGTCCAGGACGACCAGGTCATCCTTGACTGCGAGGACCTTCGCGCGGAACTTGTACTTCGAGGGGTTCTTGTAGAACAGAAGCTTGGTTGCGGGCAGACCGGACGGCAGCTGTATCTCCGGGGCTGATTCCCTGTCCTCCGGCTTGGAATGTCTTGCCGCGACGCGTTTGTAGAAGTCGTCCGGGATTGTGACTGGCTTTGAGGCGAATTCGGCGACGACTTCAGGGTTCAGCCCGTGCGAATCGTAGAGCTCGATGAGATCCTCGTCGGAGATGCTCCTTCCGTTCTGGCTGGCCGATGCCTCGAGCCTCTGGACGAAGCCCTTGCCCTTGGTCAGCGTCTCCTTGTACTTGTCCTGCTCGACATCGACGAGCTTGAGGATCTCATCCTTGTTCTCCTTCAGGTCGGGGAAGTCGTTCGCGAAGAAGTCCACCTGGCGGGCGACGATCTCCGAGAGCTTCGTATCGATGCCCAGCTGGGACATTTCCCTGAGCGCCCTCCTCACGAGCAGCCTTGCGAAGTATCCCTGGCGGACGTTGGACGGCATGACGCCGTCGCTGAGCATGAACATCAGTGCCCGCGTGTGGTCGCAGATCACATACATGCTCTCGAAGGGCTTGATTTGCCTCATGAAGTCGTCCACGTTCATCCCGAGACGCGCTGCAGTGTCTGTGCGAAGTGTCCGCACATCCGCTGCGCCCTCGATCTTCATCGAGCCAGCGACCTTCGCGTACTCCGCGAGAGTGCGATCATCGATCTTCGTTCCCGAGAGCCTCTTCAGCTCCTCGAGCACGTCCCCGAAAACGGCTTCGTATGCCGACGGTGTCCCTTGCGAGATCCAAGTCAGTCGCTCGAGACCATATCCAGTGTCGACCACCTGGATGTCCATCGGTCTCTGCTGGCCGTTCTCCATCGAGTAGCTCATGAATACGAGAGTCGCGACCTCGAGCCCTCCGAGGAGCACTTCCAGGCATGGGCCGGCGTTTCCGCCGCCTTCCCACCACGCCTCAGAGTAGTTGACTATCTTGGGATCGAGGCCTTGTACCTTCGTCAGGAACTCATGACAGAGCTCTGTTGTGCGGTCCTTCCAGTAGATCTCCTTCCCCTTCTTGTTGAAAACATGGTGTGCCATCATTTCGAACATCGTGAAGTGCGAGCCTGTCTTGCCCACATTGTCGATGTCGTTGAACCTGACGCAGGTCTGTGAGATGCCCAGCGGGTTCGCCGGTGGTTCGACGACTCCCTGTATTACCCATGGCTGGAAGCCGTAGATGCTAGCTTGCGTGAAAAAGACGTCATCCCTCCACCTGGCAGTTATCGGATAACGCGAGATTCTAGGATGTCCCTCCTTCTCGAGGAACGACAGGAAGCTCTCGCGCATGTCGTGGACACCTTGCTTTTCCCTGAAGAGCGGCTTCCCGATGAACGTGTATTCTACGCACGGTGCCTCGCCGCAGGTATCGTTGTCACCGAGTGTCCAGAAGAACTTGCGGCAGCTCTTGCATTGCTTTCGCTGGAAGCCGTTGCTCTTGAAGAACTCGAGCTCGTAGTCTTTGGAGTCCATCGTCGACTTCTGCATGAGTCTTCAGAATATAACCGTTTTTATGGGATTGGCCCATGCTGACTCAGGTGAACATGAATGACGGGTCCGACAACCTCGTCTTGATGTTTTCCACGGGTTCCCCGTCTTTGATGATTTTCGTGATCTTTGCGCTCTCCTTCTTGGAGCCGAGAAGGATGGCGCCGATCATCTTGCCATCCTTCAGCACGAACTTCTTGTAGACCTTGCCGTCAGAGGAGAGAACCCTGATCTCCTCGAACCCCGGTTCGGGCGGCTCGTGCTGGCTCCTGACAGTTCCGATCGAGGTGAGATCGACGCCCACCACCTTCAGCGTGTTTGACGGAATCGTACCCCTGTATTCAGATCCTTCCTGCCCAAGCATCTTCCTTGCTGCGACCTTCGCCTGGTCGAGTGCCGGAGGAATCATCGCCCAGACCTGGCCGTTGAACTCTGAGGCGTCACCGAGTGCGAACACATCTGGATCTGAGGTCCTTAGATACGAGTCGACGATGATCCCCTTGTTGATCTTTAGTCCAGTATCCCTGGCAAGTGCCACATTGGACCTCGTGCCTGCAGAGACGATGACCATGTCGCCATTGATCGTCCTTCCGTCCTTCAGCCTCACGCCCTCGACGGACACCCCTCCCAGTATCTCCTCGGTCTCCGCTTTCGTGACGATCCTCGCGCCCGTGCTCTCGATCCATTTCTTCAAAAGCTCTGCGCCCTCGTGGTCCAGCTGTCTCGAGAGTATGTGCTCGGCGTACTCAAGGATCGTGACGCTGAGGTGCGGATAGCCAGTGCAGACGGCTCTTGCGCTCTCGAGCCCGAGAAGTCCCCCGCCAATCACAATCACGTGCTTGCATGCTGCGGCGGCTTCCTTGATCCTCTTCGCGTCCTCCATCGTCCTCAGGACGAACACGTTGTTCTTCGGAAGTCCCTTCAGGGGCGGGATGAAGGATGAGGATCCAGTAGCGAGTGCGAGCTTGTCATAGGAGTGCCAAGTGCCTTTGGCCAGCACCTTCTTCTCCTTGACATCCAGTCTCTCGACCTTCGACCCGAGATGGAGATTCAGTCCGTTCTTCGCATACCAATCCGTCGGATAGAACGGCATGTCCTTCTCCTGGACCGTCCCGGTCAAGAAATCGATCAGCCTAGGTCTCGGATAGTAGGGCACTGCCTCATCCGTGAATATGTCGATCTCAACACTCGCGTCCGCATCACGCAGGGCCTTTGCCAGGGATGTTCCAGCGACGTTGTTGCCGATAACAATCGCCTTCAATCAGACCACCAGTCGGTTCCAGCGCTCGAACGGCCTATGAGATGCTCCGTCATTAAGGTTCCGAACTGCGAATGATTGATGGACTCGAATGACGTGCGCGGAACGATGGATGACAAGCCGCCGCTGGACTTCCTCTTCTTCCTCGGAGGCAATCTCGCGATACTCGCTGGGATCATGGCGTTGGCAAACGGCCTCATGGGGGCCTCCATCGGAAGCACCGTGGCGATCGGTCCTGACAGCCCCGTCAACCGCCTCACGATATGCAGCGTCCTTGTGATCATCTTCGGAATGATCGCGATAGCTGGTGGATTATCTGCGATACGCGGCAAGCATTTCACGCTCGCGCTCGTGGGAGCGGTCCTGGGGATGGTTGGAGGCGGCTGGGGCGGGTTCTTCGTGGGCTTGGGCGCGATAGTCATGTTCATGATGTCGAATCAGGATCTCTAGCGCTGAAGCTGGCCAAATCGGAAATGAAATGAAAATGTGGAAGGTTGCAGCAGGTCTCATGTGCGACAACGAGTAACGGCTGAGCCGTACTTACTAGGTCAGCATGTTGTTTAGCGGCTACAGCTTTTAGTGGCCGCGGACTGAATGCATCGGCGAACCTTTGCACTTACATCCCGGCTCTATCAACGCCATCATGTAATGGCGGCTGTAAGATGCCTCGTTTTCGGGATGGCTTCAAGCTTAGATGCTTTCAGCTTTTATCCACCATCGCGTGGCTGCTCAGCAATGCCCTGCCGGACAACTGATAGACTAGAGGCGACGAATCCTCGTTCCTCTCGTACTAAAGGATCCTTCCCGTCAGGCATCAAAACACCTCCAGCAAAAAGCAACAAACCTGTCTCACGACGGTCTGAACCCAGTTCACGATCCCTTTTAATGGGCGAACAACCCCACCCTTGGCAGCTGCTGCACCACCAGGATAGGAAGAACCGACGGCGAAGTAGCAAGCCTCCAGGTCGATATGAACTCTTGCTGGAGACGACTCAGTTATCCCCGGGGTAACTTCTCTGTAATCACTGGCCCCCATTTGTGAGGCACAGTGGTTCGCTAGGCCCTGATTTCTCATCGTGGTTCGTTGTTGGGCCGAACCACGTCAAGCCGGCTTTTGCCCTTGCACTCTTCGGTAGATTTCTGACCTACCTGAGCCGACCATTGGGCGCCCTTGTTACCTTTTTGAGGGCGTGGCGCCCCACCCAAACTGCCCACCTACCGGTGTCCATCCGAAGATGTAAGTGATACGAGTCCAAGAGGGCGGTGTTTCATAGTTGACTCGGAAACGACCTAGCGGCCGTCCCTGATAACGTCTCCCGCCTACGCTACACATTCAAACTCATACCACAACGACAGGTTGCAGTAAAGCTCCACGGGGTCTTCGCTTTCAGCTGGAAGCTAACGGACAGTGCTCCGTTATGTAGGTTTCACCGGCTTCGACGCGGGGACAGTAGAGCCCTCGTTGGGCCTTCATGCAAGTCGCCAATTAAGCGACAAGGTATTACGCTCACTTCTGTTGCTTTCGTGACCTCCGATCGTTCGGAGGCGGACCACGATTTCTCGTGATCTCCGCATGTCGCCATGCGGGTCGGACTGTATCTTCACTCATCCCTGAGTGTCCGGCGTACAGTCTCTGAGGATTCTCGATCGCTCGAGCCTTTCCTGCTGATTACCTGCACCAACGCATTTTCACTTTCACAAGTAGCGTTGGATACCCAGGCGTCCCAGCATATGGCCGAATTTTACTAAGGCAACGCAGTCACCTTAAGAGGGTCATAGTTACCCCCGCCGTTTAACGGTCCTTCTTTCCCTTGTAAAGGATTTTCAGATACCGTCACTGGGCAGGATTCAGCGGCAATACACATCCTTTCGGACTAGCTGCCACCTTTGTTTTGGTTAAACAGTCGGAGCTCCCTTGCCACTGCGACCAGCTCATCTCTGAGCTGGCACCACTTATCCCGAAGTTACGTGGCTAATTTGCCGAGTTCCCTCGCGTCAATTAACGCCGACAAGCCTTGGACTTCTCATCCAGGGGCACCTGTGTCGGATCTTGGTACGGACACTACAGTTGTTTAGCACATCTCTTTTCACGGGCACCGGGGATAGGCTGAATGAGGCCTACGCCCCACTACTCGTGCTTTCCCCCGCTTCTCACCATTACGGTTCTTCACAGGGATATGCACTTGAACAGATTGGCGCTCCTGCTCAGCTTACCCAGATGCGTCCAGATGTGCGCAGAGACTGCAGTGGTGCAGGAATATTAACCTGCTTGCCCTTTCGGTATTCTCGATTAAGGAACACCTTAGGATCGACTAACCCTCGACTGACGAACATTGTCGAGGAACCCTTGCCCCTACGGCTGAACGGATTCTCACCGTTCTTTGCTGCTACTACCACCAGGATCCTCATTCGAATGCGGTCCATTCGACCTCACGGCCGAACTTCTGCCCGCACACGACGCCCCCCTACCAGATCACCTTTCGGTGCTCTCAAGTATCGGTGACTGACTTAGCCCCGTCCATTTTCAGGGCCCTTAATCTTGACTGGTGAGCTGTTACGCTATCTTTGAATGATGGCTGCTTCTAAGCCCACATCCCAGTTGTCTGAGACTAAGGACTCCTTTTGCCCGTTCGCACTTAGTCAGCACTTAGGGACCTTAACTTGAGGCTGGGTTGTTCCCCTTTTGCGTATGGAGCTTACCCCTCATACGTTCACTCCCAGAGTCTACGGTGACGACAGGTTCGGAGTTTGGCAAGGCACCGACGGATTTCTCCACCTAAATGCCTAATCGGTCGCTCTACCCCATCGTCCACCTCGTCTGAGATCTACCTGCGAGTAGTTTCGGGGGGGACCAGCTATGTCCAGTTTAGATTGGCCTTTCACCCCTAGACGCAGATCATCCCAATGATTTGCACCTCAACACGGGTTCGGTCCTCCACCCAGGTTTCCCTGGGCTTCAACCTATCCACGCCTAGATCAACTGGCTTCGGGTCTCTCACCGATGACTTCAGGCGAGCCCACCTCGTCCCTCACGCTTGCGCGTTGCGGACTTGTCGGTTTCCCTTCGGTTGCTTGGTTAGTCCAATTAACCTCGCCATCGGTCCGAACTCCCTGGCCCGTTATTCGAAACGGATAATACGACGTCGGTCCACTCTTTCGAGCTTCGTCCCTTGCACGCCGTATAATAATGTCACCATCTGGTTTCAGGCTCTTTGCACCTCCCGCTAAGGGTACTTTTCAGCTTTCGTTCACACTACTACTGCACTATCGGTCTCGGGTCGTATTTAGGGTTGGAAGCAAATGGCTCCCGTATTCTCACGCCATATCCAAGGCGCAATACTCGAGAACATCCAGAATCATCTTTCCAACTTGCCCCTACAGGGCTGTCACCCTCTATGGCACCCCATTCCAGGGGATTTCGGGTTTGCTGGTTAAGATGTACCGGAGTCTACAACACCACATCTCCGGCCTGTTTCCAGGCAGGATTCAGTTTGCCCTCTGCCGCGTTCGATCGCCTTTACTGACGGCATCTCGATTGATTTCTTTTCCTCGGGGTACTAAGATGCTTCAATCCCCCCGGTTCCCTATCCTCACGGATTGCTCCGAAGAGCAGGAAGTCCCATTCGGTAATCGTCGGATCAAAAGCTCCTTGCGCTTACCCGACGCATATCGCAGCTTGGCACGACCTTCTTCGGCGCCCGAACCGAGCCATTCCCCAGACGGTTTAACTAGCCGCTAGCATGTCGACTCAGCACACGTCCGTTATCGCACATGATCGGTATTCACAGGAGCCCGCGAGTCCTTCCTAACCGCTGCCCCTCAACCATCTTCCCCGAACACAAGGTGGCCGGGTGCACGTTCCACCCCCTTCTTTACTAGAGTACATGCCTTATTTAGGCGTTGCCCTAGAAAGCGTGGCGTGGGATTCCCGCTATGTGCGGTCGCGTATAAAAGAGTGACGGTACGCGGCAAAGGGTACCAGCATTTCCATTGGAGCCTTGGCGAGCGGCCGAAACATCGACCGAAACTTTGATTGCGGAAGTCGCTGTTGGCGAGCTCGGACGGGATGCAGCTCATGAGTTCTGAGAATCCTGAGGTCGAACCTATTGACGTTCCGCCTCCGCCGCCAGAGGAGTTGCCTCCTCCACCGCCTCCTGAACCCGAGGCGCCCGAGCCAGAGCCTGCTGCGGGGAAGAGGAAGGACGCGTGGGAGGAGGACTACGAGGAGCACATCAAGCCCGAGAAGCCGATGAAGCCGAGGAAACGAAGGCACTACGGCGGAATCGTCATAGTCGTCACGATCATCGTCATACTGGTCCTTTGGACCTTTCTAAGCCCGAAGGTGATGCCTCAAGCAGGGGAGACCTACATGTCTTCACAGAGGTACGCGAACCTTGGCAGCTACATCGGCTACAGGGACATCTGGGCAGGGAACATGACCTGGGGCTTCTCGATCAGCGGCCCGAACACCACTCATGTCGGTACGGTGATCACGATATCCGTGCTCGTAACCAAGGTCTATGAGAAGCCTGGCAACTTCTTCTTCAGGGGGAGCTGGATCTCGCTCAAGAATGTCTCCATATACTCCGATAACGACACTTGGTTGGCGAGCATGAGTAACTACACGGTCGGCGATTTCGGGCCGACGGCGTCGATTCCAGTCTCGTTCGACACGACTGGGGAACATGACCTATACGTCCGCGCCAAGTTCCTTGCGTACATGGACATGCGGATCGGCTTCATGCCGCTGGAATCTGTGCTGTCCCCGGCAATCTATCTAGACGAGCCGATAGTCGTGTCGGCCTAGAGAGCCTGCGCGCATCACCAGTTCTTGTCCTGCACGTATTAAATAGCGTAAGGGGCATCCAATTCGAAGACCATGGCTAGACTGGAACTCATACTCATCAGGCACGGTGAGACTGACTGGAACAAGGAGTCCATATTTCGCGGCCATGAGGACGTCCGGCTCAACGCGACGGGCATCGCCCAGGCGGATGCCGCGGCCGAGACGCTGAAGGACAAGGTCTTCGAAGCGGTCTACTCGAGCCCGCTGAAGCGCGCGATGGTGACGGCCAAGAGGATCGCCGCGCCACACGAGATAGAGGTCCGAGACAAGTTCGGGTTCGTCGACATCAACTACGGTCTTTGGCAGGGGAAGAGGGAGAGCTCTGTCAAGGAGATGCATCCGAAGCTGTACGAGCGCTGGCTGTCCTCTCCAGCGAAGGTGAAGTTCCCCGGCGGCGAGAGCGTCAAGAAATCCTGGAAGCGGGTGAACACCGCACTCCGCGAAGTGTTGTTCCTGCACGGGACCGGCTCCGTGGTCATCGTGACTCACAGGATCCCGCTCAAGTTCATGACGACCTACTTGCTGGGCAAGCGCCTGGTCGAGTTCAATGATGTAGTGCACGACCCGTGCGCGATATCTATATTCGATGTCGAGGGCAGGAAGTACAAGCCGGTGGTCTTGAACGATTCCAGCCACCTCGCGAAGCTCGGGCTCGCAAAGCCCAAGGATTTCTGAGCAGCCTCAGAGGAAGCGTCTCATGTCGTCCAGGGTCCTGATCTTCAGGCAGTCGACGTCGGAATAGATGCTTGTCCTGTCAATCAGGACGGCGTTCATCCCGGCCTTCTTGGCACCGAGGACGTCGATCGCAAGCCTGTCACCGATGTGGATCGCCCTACTAGGTTGCACGCCCACCTCATCTGCGGCCTTCAGGAATATCTTAGGGTCCGGCTTCCTCAGGCCGACCTCCTCGGAGAGAATCATGATGTCGAAGTACTTGCTGAGATCCAGGTTGTCCATCACTTTTCGAGCGAGGTCGGTCGCGTTCGAGACCAGCCCTATCTTGAAGTCGCGCTTCTTCAAGTCCTCGAGCAGCGGCCGTGCGTCGGGGAATGCGACCCAGTTATTCACGTCTGGAACGACTCTGTCGAACTCCACTGAGACATCCTTTGAGAACTTCTCATGGTCTCCTTTGAAACCGAGCCTCTTCAGGACGAACTCGTCGTAGCTGTTCCAGAAGATGTCCTCGTGCTTCCCGTCGAGCTTCGCCTGAGCGTCGTCGAACACGCGCTCTGCCCTTGCGATGGACCTCGCTATGTCTTCCAGCTCGGCATTGAAACCGTGTTGATGGAGTACCTTCGCGAAGACCTCCTCCCTGGAGGGCTTCAGGTCGATGAGCGTTCCTCCAGCATCTAGCATTATGGCGTCTATCTCTTCGGTCATCCGAAATCGCACTGGGTCTGTCAGTATCTAAATGTATTGGAGATGCCACGAAACCTGTCCGCGATCATAGATTCCTTAGGAGGCCCGGGACATCGGTCGGGAACCGCGCGACCTTCACGCCAACTCCCTCCAGTGCCTTGATCTTGCTCTCCGCCGTGCCCCTGCCCCTCGCAATTATCGCGCCCGCATGCCCCATTCTCTTGCCTGGGGGAGCGGTCCTGCCAGCGATGTAGGCTACGACAGGTTTAGTTACGTTTGCCTTGATGAAGTCTGCTGCCTCTTCCTCGGCCGTCCCGCCGATTTCGCCAACGAGGACGATTTTCTTGGTCTGCTTGTCTTCCTCGAACTTCTTCAGGATGTCGATGAAGCTCGCGCCCGAGACCCTGTCGCCGCCGATGCCCACACAGGTCGACTGGCCCAAGTTGTGCTCGGTGATCGCGTTCACGATCTCGTATGTCAGCGTGCCGGATTTCGAGACGACTCCGATGTCACCCTCTTTGAAGATATTGTTCGGCAGGATCCCTACCTTGGCCTTCCCTGGAGAGGCAACGCCTGGACAGTTCGGGCCGATAATGGTGATGCCTTTCGAGCGCGCGACTGAGACGATGTGGATCGCGTCCAGCACTGGCAAGTGCTCGGTCACGATCACGATCGTTGGGACGCCCGCATCGATCGCCTCGAGGGCGGCATCCTTGCAGGACGGCGCTGGCACGAATATGCACGAGGTATTCGCCCCGGTCGCGCCTACGGCCTCGGAGACGAAGTTGAAGACCGGGATGTCGTTCACCTTCTCCCCGCCCTTGCCGTGTCTAACTCCGGCGACGACCTTGGTACCGAAATCGCGCATCGCCATCGAGTGGTACGTGCCCTGGTATCCCGTGATGCCCTGGACGATGAGCTTCGTGTTGTTATCGACTACGACCGCCATGTGTATCACCTCAGGGACTCCTTCGAGGCCTTCTCGGCCGCCTCGTTCAGCCCGGAAGCGGGAATCATCCCCGCGCTCTTCAGCATTTCACGCGCCTGCTCCTCGTTCACGCCCTTGATCCTCGCGACGATGGGCACCGTAGTCTTCCAGTCCTCGATCGCCTCGAGAACGCCCTTGGCGACGGTGTCGCACTTGGTGATGCCGCCGAATATGTTGAGCAGTATGACCTTGGGATTTGCCTCGCGCATCAAGAGCATCGCGCTCTTCACCTTCTCAGGATCGTCCGTGCCTCCGAGGTCCAGGAAGATGCCGGCCTTCCCTCCGTACATGTTGATGCTGTCCAGCGTGGCCATCGTGAGGCCTGCGCCGTTCGCGATCACCCCGATGTTGCCTTCGAGTTGAACGAACGCGATGTCGAGGTCCTTCGCCTTCTGCTCCAACGGCGTCAGGTCCTCAACGAGCTTGTTGTACTCCTGGTGTCTGAACAGCGCGTCGGAGTCGATCGTGACCTTCGCATCACCTGCGATGACCTTTCCGTCCTTGGTGACCACGAGGGGATTGATCTCCGCAAGCTCGGCATCTTCCTTCGTCACAAGTTCGTACAAGCGGCCGCATATCGCAGACATCTGTGACGCCTGGTCGTTCGGCAGCCCGACGAAGCCCGCGGCCTTTCTGCCCATGAAGGGCTGATACCCAATGAGTGGGTCGATCGGGTGCATCAGGATCCTGTTCTCGGGGACGCTCTCGATGTCCATGCCGCCATCGGGCGAGGCTATCAGCAGCAGGCAACTCCTGCTCCTGTCGATCGTGATGCCCAGGTAGAACTCCTTCGCGACGTCCAGCCTGCCCTCGACGAGGACCTCCTTCGAGATGTAGCCCTTGATGTTCATACCGATGATCGCCTTCGCAGCCTTCCGTGCTTCTTCGGCCGTTTCGGCAGGTATGATGCCTCCGGCCTTGCCCCTGCCCCCGATGAGGACCTGGGCCTTGACCATGACCGGTCCGGAGATGGACTTGATCTGATCAGGGGATGAGATGACGAAGCCCTCCGGGACTGGAATCCCGTACTTCTTGAGGACTTCCTTGGCTTTGTGCTCGAACAGCTTCATTTGCGGATCGCCTGGGCGAGTTACACCGATTGGGCATATTTATGCATTGTTGAGAGACAGTGTTCCAGCACCGCTCCGACAAGGTGCCTCGCGTACATCGAAAGCCTTATCACGCAACCCTCCAATCAACTAGTTTGATGGAGCAGGACATCAAGATTGAGACCCTAATAGTCATGTCCGTCGCCATCTTCGCAGTCCTCGCCATAATCGCCTTCCTCGTGCCTTTCGAGAACAACGACACACGCCTGTTCTTCATGGGCCTCGCGGCAGCTCTTACTGCAATCAACGTTGTGGGACTCTTCATGGTCTGGCGCTCATCGCCAACGATTCTCGACGAGGTCTTCCTCATGACGCCGAATGGGATGCTGCTCAAGCACTACACCAGGCGTCTCAGGCCCGACCAGGACGAGGACATCCTCGCCGGCATGTTGACTGCGGTCCAGAACTTCATCAGGGACAGCTTCGACGAGGCGGGTGGGAAGCTGAATGAGATCAGGTTCGAGAACTACGACGTTCTCATCTCACACTCGAAGAACGTCGTGATTGCCGCGATAATCACGACGAAGAAACCAGAGCGGTTGAGGAGCCAGCTCAAGATTGCCACGGACGACATCGAGAAGGAGTTCGGGGAGAGGCTCAGCCATTGGAGCGGCGACAAGAAGGATTTGGGTGATGTGGACCACATAATGAAGAGGTTCCTGTCGGGGAAGTATAGATCGAAACCGAAGTGAGCTTCGCATTGGCCAGAGGCCAGAGTCATCATCCGAGCTCTCGTCTCCCCGGTGAAAGTTTTAATGCCTTATCTGTGCATAGCGCCTCCGGATGGAGCTAAGGGACATACTGAAGAAGGTCGTCCTCCTGGGAGACGGGGGCGTCGGCAAGACCTCGCTCATCGCGCGGTACGTGGTCAACAAGTTCGATGACAAGTACATCGCGACCATAGGCACGAAGGTCTCTAGGAAGGACATCCAGCTGATAAAGCCGAACCTGATAATCAATCTCAGACTAATGATCTGGGACATTCTCGGTCAGAAGGAGTATTCCAAGATACGCTCCGCCAGCCTCAGCGGCGCCCAAGGGCTGATACTCGTGGGGGACCTTTCGAGGCCGGAGACCATCAAGAGCCTGTCCGAGTTCTGGCTCAGGGAGGTCCAGACGATCGTGGGGGACATCCCGACGGTACTCGTCGGAAACAAGATAGACCTCGCCGACAAGGCTTCCATGTCGGCCACCATCCTGGACTCGATGGGGCAGAAGCTCGGCTACCCGACCATGCTCTGCAGCGCCAAGACGGGTCGGAACGTCGAGGACATCTTCACCACGCTGGGCGACATGCTCGTGGCGGACCTCATTTCCGCCCCGGCGAAGTCAAAGGAAAAAGCTCCTCAGACGCTCGCGGAAGTCGTCGACTACATCGTGCAGGACTTCTGCGCCCAGTACGGTGATCTGGAGAAGGCTATGCTGATCATCCAGCACCAGCTCGAGGATGCCGGGGTCGACATCCGGAAGCCGCAGAAGGACGCGGTGCTGAAGGCGCTCGATGGCCTTGCGAAGGCGGAGGAACTGTCCCTCACGAAGACCGTCGCGAGGGTCAACCTGGAGGAGAGGCAGCGGATGGTCATCCTCTCTCGGGGTTGAAAGAGTTCCAGGACATCCTGGCCATGCTCTGTTCTTGAATAGCTTTGTATTGTCTAAAGACCAAGGTTTTATAAGGCGGGTGCATTCCCCTTTCAGAGATGAAGGTCCACTACATCGCGGGAGTGGGATACGACAGCAACGTATACCTCCTGGAGGATGAGGACCCAATCGTCGTGGACACGGGTACCGGAATGTACGCCGACACTGCCTTGGAGGAGATGTCCAAGATCGTTCCCCTGCGGAAGATCGGCAGGATAGTGCTCTCGCACTGTCACTACGACCACATGGGGGGCGCGGCGGCTTTCCAGAAGGCGACCGGAGGCAAGATATTCCTGCACGAAGCCGAGGCTGAACCGATAAGGGCGGGCGACATGTCGCTCGCAATATCCGACATGTTCGGGGAGAAGCTCAGGACCCTGGACATCGAGCCGCTCAAGGACAAGCAGAAGCTCAAGTGCGGCTCCTGCGAGCTGCAGGTCCTCCACACGCCGGGCCACTCGCCGGGCAGCATCGCGCTGCACCATGAGGCCTCAGAATCGGCGGTCGTCGGCGACACGGTCTTCTGCGACGGTGGGGTGGGCCGCTGGGACCTTCCAGGCGGAGATCTGGCTAAACTGATAGGATCGATCAAGAGACTACAGGAGCTTGGGCTGAGGAACATGTATCCAGGTCACGGGTCGTACGCCGAGGGCGACGCACCGCAGCACCTGAGGCTCTCAGCAAGGTACATCGAAGAGGCATACTGATGAAACTGATCAAGTGCACTGGGAAGAAAGGCCCGTGCAAGAAGTGCGACCTGCCAGAGAAAGACATAGATGAGATAATCACAGCGCTCAGGGCCGGAGAACTCGTGGTGTTCCCGACCGACACGCTGTACGGCATTGGAGCCGACCCGTTCAACGAGAATTCGGTCAAGAAGGTCTATGTCGCCAAGAACAGACCGTTCGACATGGCGCTGTCCATCGCCGTTAGCAACGAGAAGATGATGGAGAGCGTCGCCGTCCTGAACGACAATGCCAGGAAACTCATACGCAAGTTCCTGCCTGGGCCGCTCACGGTCATGCTTACGAAGAAGCCCAATCTCCCAGACATACTCACATCGGGTTCAAACCAGATCGGGATCCGCATCCCGGACCATCCGTTCGCGCTCAGGGTCATCGATAAGTTCGGGCCGATAACCGCCACGAGCGCCAACCTGCACTCGCACCCCGACCCGGTCCAAGCCTCTGTGGCACAGAAGGATCTCAAGGGACACATCAAGATATGCGTCGACTGCGGAAAAACGAAGTATACGGCTCCGTCGACCATCGTCGATGTTTCCGACGGAGCGGTCGACGTGATCAGGAAAGGTGTCATCTCCCAGGAGGAGATAGAGAACGCCCTCCGTTAGCCCAGATGTTTTAGAGAAGTACATCCAGGCGGGAAAGATCGCAAGGGAGGCCCGCGAGCTCGGAGCCTCGCGTGCGAGGGCGGGAGGAAGCTCGCTCGAGCTGGCGGACGAGATCGAGTCGCTCATATGCAGGCGCGGGGGGCAGTGCGCGTTTCCAGTGAACATCGGCGTGAACGAGGTAGCCGCCCACTACACGCCGTCCAGGAGCGACGACTTGAGGTTCAGGTCCGGTGACGTCGTGAAGATTGACGTCGGCGCCCATGTCGAAGGCTACCCGGCCGACACCACCGCTACGGTAGAGGTTGGCACCAGGAACCACACGAAGCTGATAGAGTCCGCGAACGAGGCTTTGCGAGTCTCAATCGAGATGGTCGCGCCAGGCACGACCGTCTCAGCTCTCGGGAGCGCAATCGCCAGGGTCATCAGGTCCGCCGGGTTCAAGCCGATCGAGAATCTCGTGGGACATACAATGGAGAAGTTCAACCTGCATGCTGGCCTGAGCATACCAAACATCGAGACGAAGGACAACTCAGCCCTGCATGAGGGAATGATCGTAGCCATAGAGCCGTTCTCGACGACCGGAGCCGGGAAAGTCTGCGGAAAAGGCAGGGGTAACATCTACAGGATAGTCCGCGAGCGGAAGGCTTCCTCGGATGTCGAAGCGTTGTTCCTGCAGCTGAAGCAGCGCTTCGGCCCTTTCCCGTTCGCATCTCGCTGGTGCGATCCCTTAGACCAGAACGCGCAAGCTCTCATGACGAAGATGGCTCGCCTCGGGATGATCATGAACTATCCGGTGCTGACCGAGGTTGCCAGAGGAGTCGTGGCACAGGCCGAGCATTCGGTCATTGTCACGGCTGATGGTTGCAGGGTTCTGACTTGAGCACGTGAGATCGATGGCAATGCCCATGCCTTGACGCAAGAACTGGCGAGAACCTGCGGTATCCTTTTTTGGAAAAAAGACTAGGTGGAGAGGCATTACGAACACCTCTTTTGTGTAAAAGTTGTGGGTGGTTCGAAATTCTGGAGGAAATGGCGAGGTGTGTTAGTGATGCCCCTCCATGGTGGAGTTGTGGTAGACGTTCCTCCGAGTCTTCCAATCAATCTATAACAAGAACTCACTTTAATTCCTTTCGGTTTGACAATCGAAGTCGACAACGAAGGCTCCGAATCAGACATATAGCGCAAAATCGCAGGTTGCCAATCAATTGATTCCTGTTGGGCCAGTATTATGCGGTCATCGTTGGCAGAAGCCCAATGGAAATGCAGGTTCTATTTTGCGAATGTCTATTATCTTACCGAGCCTATGGAAAAATCCGAGCGAGGGTAGCCAAGCCCGGTCAAAGGCGACAGACTCAAGATCTGTTCTCACAGGAGTCCCCCGGTTCAAATCCGGGAGGAGAAAAAGACCTTTATGTTGGAGGTGCGATTCTTCTCCGGGATTCGAATGGTGGCGCGGAGGAAGGTAGCGGGACTTGCCCTTGTTATCACCGGAATCATAGTAATCCTGACTGGTTCTGTCGTGATAGCCGGAGAGGAGACACTTGGGACAGGATTCATCGTCCAAGTCTTGATTGGAGCCGCAATAATCGTAGAGGGGGCTGTTTTGCTAATCCTGCCTCGGAAAAGCCCATAGGGGAGGCGGCGGACTACTTTCTGGCAAGTAAGATGTTCTGATCCATCCGCTCTTTCTTGGTCTTGTCTTCAGTCTTCTTCAGGATCTCGCGTATCTTTCTTTGAACATCGGAAGACAGTTGCTCTGGACGATACGATGCAAGAATGCGTTCTGCTTCCTCGTGTGCTCTGTCCAATATTGTCTTTCTTCCACTTGCAGCCCAGGATGCATAGGGAGTCACATCCGTCAGCCACGGCTTCCATGACTTCTTCAGAGTTTCCACAGTGGACTTTTCACCCAAGAAGTGACCTTCATGCCCGACCTTGCGAAGCAGAGGCACTGCGAATGCCTCCTCATCAATCGGGAATCCTTCGAGCATGCTCGCCATCATCTTGAACGCCTCGACATCTATCAAAAGCTGTTCATATGACAGAACCGTGAAGCTCTCAAGAAGGCCCGGTCCTCCGAGGAAGTCCGCTCCTGCCAAGAACATCGTCCAGGCGCTCAGAGCCTTCTCATATGCGGCCTGCGGATCTGGGACCTTTGAGCTTGACCCATGTCCGCCTGAGAAGAAGGGGAGTCTGTAGTATCTTGCCATCTGGATATGGCCGGCAGCGACAAGGTTTCCAGGAGGAAGCGCTCCCCCGAACGATCCCGTCGTTATGTCCATTGACATCGGGACAGAAGAGTAGATGACCGGCGCACCCGGATGAGCCAGCTGGACTATTGTGTTCACGCCGAGAATCTGAGCGTTGCCCATCAGGATTGACCCGGCAATTGTTGCAGGACCGCTGGCACCGACGAGCGGCATCGTCATTATTATCGGGGGCACTCCGGCACTGGCATATTGAATTGCTGGTTCGATCGTTTTCCCGACAATCATAGGCGAGGACACACAGTTGATTGAGGACAGGAGAGGACGCTTCCTGAGTTCCTCCCTTCCACCCAAGATCAAAGCTGCAATCTCAATCTCAATTTCGGCTTCTTCCTTCCTGTACACTCCGCCGCTGACGATATGCTTCCTAGTATTCTCGACCGATGCCGCAAATTCATAGGCCGTGTGTGCTTGGGCTGGCACGTCAGAAGGAGTTACCATTGGAGTATGGGCGACGATCTCAGGTATCGAGTCCATGAAACGGGCACATTCCTCGACGTCTCTCAACAACGCTGCTCTGCGCTTTCCCGTCTTGAAGTCCAACACTGCGGTTCCCACGCCGTCGGTGCACAAGAAATGGTGTTCCAGATCCAGCACGAAATCCATGTCTGGAGTTCTTCCTCCTAGCTTGACCGGGCGAGCGCAATGACGCAGCCCCTCCTCGACGAGCGAGCGAGGCATTCGGGCTATCTTGGTGTTCGTCTCGACATTCGCGCCGTTCCTGCGGAGGATTTCGAGCGCTTCCTCACTGAATACTTTCAGCCCCATCGTTTCCAGAAGCTCTAGCGAACGCTCGTGGATTTCCTTCCTCTGTGTTTCCGTGAGGACAGTAAGCTCGCCGAGGCCTCTCTTCACTGAGAAGGTCGACATAGACATCTTCCAGCCATCGAGACTGAAGGCTCGAATGAGCATTGTCTGTATCATACTTAGAATAATCGTCGGATGCAAGAAGGTTGCCTATTTCGCGATCAGTGAAAACCAGCCCTCCACCTGGGCGAGTTCGGAGTAGATGAGAAGTTCGGATGAATGGCCCATATGAAACAAGATGTCGCGATGCCTATTGCACCTTCCATTCTATGCTACGGCCTTGGACGCCCTCTTCTCTATCTCCGCTAGCTTCAGCTCGACATCCTTGTCCAGCGGCCTCGGTCTGTGCCTCGCGAGTATGTCTTTGACCTCGGCCTGGACCGTGACCAGCATGTCCTTCTTCCCTGACGCCTCCCAGGCAGTATAGCTCGACCGGTCGCGGTACTTTGGGACGTGCAACTTGCGGTAATTGGCGAGCGTATGCGGGTGGCTCAGATATTGCCCCTTTGGGCCGACCTTCTCAATCACTTCCAGTGCAAGGTCTGACTCATTCACCTCCATTCCTGCCCAGGTCCGCTTGATGTCTTCCCACATCTGGGCATCGATCAGCAGCTCCTCCATCGACGCAAATGAAGCGTCGTTTAGCGAACCGATGCCCGTCAGCAAATCACAGTCAGACAAGGCGACGGCCGCAGTCGTAATCCCTTTCTCAAACCCGGCCTGAACACCAGGAGTCTTTGCAGAGGAACCGTATCCGCTCATCATCGACGGCAATCCATAGTGCCTCGCCATCTCGGACCCGGCTATCCCGAGAACTCCATACTCTGGCGACCCAGTCGCGAAGGTTCCGAACTTCATGTCTAGCGGCGTGCATACGAAGCAGTAGAAAACCCGCGCTCCCCTGTTGGCGAGGTTCGATATGACCAACGATCCAAGCACCTCAGCGTTTGCGAGGGCAACCGATCCTGCCAATGTGGCAGGGCCAGTCATGCCAGGAGTGACCATTGACATTGCCACCACGGGAATGCCAGCGCGGGCGAATTCAATGACCGCGTCAGTAGACCCGCCGTCGTATTGAAGCGGCGCGACGATGCACTGCACAGATGAGAAATGAGGCCTTCGTCTGTTCTCTGCCTCATCTCCTGCGACAGCGCAAGCCATCTCTATCTCAAACCGAGCTTCTTGCCCGCTGAATGCCTGATACTGAACGTGCTTTTCGGTGTTCTCGTATGAGGTTCGGAGGCCCCCCACAAGCTGCAAATGAGTCGGCAAATCCGTTGGCGTTGTGGAAGGCCAGAAGAAATCCACGGTAGATACCGAGTCCGCGAGTTTTGCCCACTTCTCCAAGTCACTTCTCGTTGAAGGCCTCTTGACCAATGTGTCGCTGTCCCGTATGGCTACCGGAAAGCCATCCGTGGTCAAGAATGGAAAGCCATTGGCGGGGATTCTTAGATCGTGCTTTGGATTTCTGGCTCCGAGCACGAACTCCTTAGACGAAGACCTTAGCGCGTCCGCAACCATGCTTTCGGGGAAGTAAACTCGCATATCCTCATTACCAACCATAGCTCCTGCGTCCTTGAGAAGACGCAGAGCAGTTGCGCTTCGGACATAAGCCCCCGACCTCTCAAGTATCTTGAGCGAGGCTGCATGTGTCTGCTCCTTCTCTGACCTGGACATCATGCTGATCCGTGCTCTGCTCAATATGTCACCTCGTCTTTGACCCCCTTTGCCGATTCCATCTGGATTGCGTCGACCGGCTCGACTATCGAGGCCAGTGTTCCTGCGAAGCTACGACAGCCTCCCCACGTAATCCTCATACCCAGACTTGCGGAGAATTCTGATCTTGTTGGATTTCGCAAGTATCGCTATTGAGGGAAGAGGAATACCATTGAATATGTTGTTGCTCACCACGGAATACTTGGCCATATCAGAGAACATGATATTTGATCCGCTATGCAATGGCCGCGAGAATGAGTAGTCACCAATGATGTCTCCTGACATGCAACTTCGGCTTGCCAACCTGTAAGTATATTCCAACTCGCCTGGCTTGCCACCTCCAATGATGTCTGGCCGAAACGATGCAGCCAGTATGTCAGGAATGTGAGCCCAAGCTGAAGTGTCCAGGATTGCTATCTCCACCTCGTTGCGGACGATGTCAAGTACCCTGGTGAGGAAGATTCCTCCGTTCAATC
>Ga0315268_10000785_pt1 | contig 36985 bp, 26 predicted proteins | sample C1_top_MG_FD_204535 | JGI IMG/M metagenome (GOLD analysis project Ga0315268, IMG submission 204535) | Sediment microbial communities from Yellowstone Lake, YNP, Wyoming, USA - C1_top | ecosystem: Environmental > Aquatic > Freshwater > Lake > Sediment | place: USA: Wyoming | collected 2017-08-01
TTTCTGCCGTCGCGGTCGAGTTGGCTCCCGTTCCAAACCGCAAATGCCAGGGGTGTGCCTGCCGACTGCTCTGGAAGCACAAGAACGACGCGCCAAACCCCAGCGCGGTACGAAGCCTGCGCCGGAAAACTCGTATCCGTACGACGCGTGGTGCCGCGGCCCTGGGCCTCCATCAACATGGCGCCCCGCGCGGCGTTCCAATAGTAGATGGTCACCGGATCGCGCTGATCCCCCATCTGCAGCGAGGGCGATTGCACACTCGCGTCGCGCCTCGTCGGATACATCACCGCCGCTGCGTCGAAGAAACGGTCGGTGGCCTCGGTCTGCTCTTTGCGGTTCCGCGTCTCATATGGCGTGGTTGGCGGTGCCTGGAGCGTAGAGCTGTTTTCGGCGAGATCCCGCCAGCTCAGATGCACCAACAGCCTGCCAGGGGCGCGCGCGATCCGAACTTCGAGAACGGGAATTTCGTTCTCCGCCGGGGCTTCCGTGTCATAGAGCGGTGGCGTGCGGTTCAGACCGATGGTCCTGGCCGGCACCTGATTCCACGTTGTGGCGTTGGGGTCCAGAATGTCCACCGACGCGACCGTTACAGCGTGAAGACGCATGTTCGCCGGTGCAGCGAAGGTCTTCTGCTGGGCAGCGCCGGGCACGGACGTCAGCGCATCGAGGAGCAGCAGAGCAAACGCAGCGTTTTTCAGAATTCTCATGGCATTCACCCGTTCAGCGATTTGATTTGCACCAAATGCTCTGCGCGCGGGATCTGATAGCGCGTTTCTGCATCGCGTCCGACCAGAAGTTGCAGCAACTCGCTCCTCGCGCCGTTTTGCGTCGCCACCAACTCTTTTTCCAGCCGCACGATGATGTCCTTCACTTCCGGCCCAAACAGGTAGATCAAATAATTCAGCGGCAGGCGTGGGTCTTCGAGGATGCTTTTGCCGTAGTTTTCGCGCCGGGGCGGATTGAACGGCGGGACATAGAACACGTTTGGCTGCGTGCCTTTTTCCGGGAACAGAGGCAGCGCGACCTTGTAGACGTGGACGAGTTTGTGCACCGCCGAGTTTGGATCGTCAATGAAACCGACGAAGCGCAACCTTCCGGGGCACTGCGCCGCGCAGGCGTTCACTTCGCCCTTTTCCAGCCGCGGGTAGCAGAAGATGCACTTCTCGCTCTTCCCGGTGATTTCGTTGAAATAGATTTTTTTGTACGGGCAGGCGGCGATGCAGTAGCGGTAGCCCTGGCACCGTTCCTGGTCGAGCACCACGATGCCGTCTTCTTGGCGCTTGTAGATGACCTGGCGGGGACACGCGGCGAGGCAGGCCGGGTTGGTGCAGTGGTTGCAGATGCGCGGCAGATAGAAATAGAAGTTGTCATCGCCATTGAGCCCGCCGACGTCCTCGTCCCAGTTCACTCCGGACACCGGGTCCGGTGTGGGCACCACCGGTTTGCGCTTGCCTTCGTAGAGCCGCTGTTCGTAGTCGTATTCCCACGGCGAGCCGTAGTCTTCCAGCGACGGCTGCGGGCCGGGTTGCAAATTTCCGTCTTTCCACCCGCCGCCGATGCGGTCCCACTGGCGCGGGTATCCCATTCCCGGCCGCGTTTCGACGTTGTTCCAGTACATGTGCTGTGTCCCATCGCGGTCGGTCCAGAGTTTCTTGCAGGCAATCGTGCAGGTCTGGCAGCCGAGGCACTTGTTCAAGTCCATGACCATGGCGTACTGGTGTCGTGACATGGCTGTCTCCTAGACCTTCACCGGTGAGCCTTTGGCCACCGGTCCGCGGTATTTCTCGACTTCGACTTTGACGTCGCGGTTGTTGCCGGTGGGGCCCCAGTAGTTGAGGCGGAACTTCACGTGGCCGTAGCCGCCGATGAGCTGCGTGGGCTTGATCTTGATGTAGGTGAGCGATTGCCAGCCGCCCTGCTGAAAGCCGAGGAATTTTTCCCAGCCGTGGTACATCGTCACGCGACCGGGTTTTTCACCAGGAAGGATTTGCAGCCGGCAGACACATTCGCCGATTTGGTTGTGGATGCGGATCCAATCGTTATCGGCCAAGCCGCGGCGGCGCGCGTCGTCCGGATGCATGTAGGCGATCGGCATGCCGCGTTGCAGGCGGAGCATGGCGCGGTGGTCGCGCCAGGTCGAATGGATGGACCAGCGGCCGTGCGGCGTGTTCCAGTAAAGCGTGCCCTTCTCCTCGATGGGTTCTTTGTAGACCGGCAGCGCCTCGTCCAATTCGAGAAACCACGGGTGGTCAATGTAGAACTGTTGCCGGCCGGTGAGCGTGCGCCACGGCTTTTTCTGCACCACCTGGTGCTTGAAGGGCGTGTAGGCCACACCCGGCTCCACGTCGCTGTTCCAAGTGTCCGGGTCGGTGGCGACAAAGCGGCGCGGATGCGCTTGCAGGTTCTGGTAGGTCATCCCCTGCGTCTCTTTCGAATGGGACAGGATGAAGTCGGCGGCCTGTTCGTCGGTGAGGATTTTGCCGTGGCCCGACCAGTCATCGGCAATTCGGGTGAAGTCACGCTGCCATTCGAACTTCGCGTCCTGGAAGGACTTCAGCCCTTTCTTCCGTGCGATTTCTTGAATTTTCTGCGCCAGCGCTTTGAAAATGTCCCAGTCTGTTTTCGACTCGAACAGCGGGTCGAGCGCCTTTCCGAACGTGTGCATATAGCTGTGGCAGTCGGTGGAATTCAGGTCGACCTTTTCGTAATAGCTCGCGGCGGGCAGCACCACGTCGGAATAAAGCGCGGTGGTATCCATCCGATAATTGATGTCCACGATCAGATCGAGGTCCTGCCACAGGGAATGCTCGATCACTTCGTTGCCCTTGGCCTGGTTCAGGTAGTTCGCGCGCCAGATAATCATCGAGCGGGGCTTGCGCTTGGTGCCGTCGAATTTCTGCGCCGGCCACAAGGGCATCCAGCCGTTTTTCACTGATTGCTCGATGTACCACTCGATGGGCTTACCGTTGTGCAGGTGCGGGTCTTTGCTCGCCGAGTGGAAGTAACTCCACAGTGTGGTGTTCTGAAAACGCTGTTTCTGACGCGTTTCCGGAAATGCCAGCTCGAAAAAACCGTGCTCGGGCCAGACGCGTTCCTGGCCGACGTAATGATTGAACCCGCCGCCGTTCTTCCCGACGTTGCCGGTGAGCGCTACGAGCAGGATCATCGCCCGGTTCGTCAGGTCGTTGTGGTACCAGTGATTGGTGCCTGCACCGTGGATGATCATCGCGGGCTTGCGCGTGCCCAGTTCGTGCGCGAAGGATTGAATCTCCTTCGCGGGCAGGCCCGTCAGCTTGGAAACCTTCTCGAGCGGATAGGCTTCGAGCGCTTGGCGCAGGAATGCGAAGACCGGGGCGACTTCCGCTTCGCGGCCGCCTGCCAGTTTCACCCGGAACGTACCGTCCAGCGCCGGGTCAATTCCTTCCATGCGGATGTGCCTTTGCTCGGAACCCATCGAGCCCGGCACGGCCACGGCCTGCTTGCTCCGCGCGTCCCAAACGTAGAACACATCCTCCTTGCCGCCCGTTTTCAGGTCGGACTCGCGGAGGAAACGCCGCGTGTCCTTCACCACGAGAAGCGGCAGGTCGGTCTGCTCTTTCACGTAGGGGGCGTCGATCAGGTTCTGGTCGATCAGGATTTTCGCGACCCCGAGCGCAAGGGCGGCATCCGTGCCCGGCTGAATCTGCCAGTAGAGATCGGCGTGCATGCAGCTCGAGTTGAAATCGGGGGAAATGGCCACAATCTTCGCGCCGTTGTAGCGTGCCTCGTAGGCGAAGTGCGCGTCCGGAATGCGGGTCTGCGAAATGTTCGAGCCCCACAGGACGATGTATTTGGAGTTGAACCAGTCGGCGCACTCGCACGCTTCGGTCTGCACACCCCAGGTGAGCGGCTCGCCGGGCGGCAGGTCGCAATACCAGTCGTAGAACGAAAGCATCACGCCGCCCAGGTAGTGCGCCAAGCGCGCGCCGGCGGCAAAGCTGACCGGACTCATCGCGGGGATGACGCTGAAAAATGAATTTGTGTCCGGCCCGTAGTTGTAGATGTTGTCGAGCAGTTTTTCTGCGATGTGGCCGAGCGCCTCGTCCCAGCTTGCGCGGCGCCACTTCCCTTCGCCGCGCGCGCCGGTGCGGATCAGCGGATACCGCAGACGCTGGGGGCTGTAGACGTACTCGACGAAGCACCCGCCCTTCTGGCAGCCGCGTGGGTTGTAATCCGGAATGTCGTTGTTGATTCGCGGGTAATCGGCAGCCTGCTCTTCGCGCACCATCACGCCATTGCGCACGTACACTTTCCACGAGCACGAGCCGGTGCAATTGGCCGAATGCGTCGAGCGCACGACTTTGTCCCACGACCAAATCTTCCGATAAAAATCCTCCCAGCCGCGGTAGGGATAACTGCGGAGCGGATCGAAATCGCCGGCCAGCGAAGTCAGGATTGGTTTTTCTTTTCGGCTGCAACCGGGAATGGCCAGCGCAGCCAGACCGGCTGCGGCGGTGCCGATAAAGCTGCGGCGAGTGAGGTCTCTGCGGCTGGGGTGTTTGCGCACGGTCATGGCGTTCCTCCTGAGGAGCGCTGCCTGCCGGAATCGCCTCCGCTTCGCGCGACGCCCGGGGCGGATTTGGGTCCGAGGCTGCGCAGAAACGCGATCAGGTCGGAGATTTCCGCGTCGCTCAAGCCTGTCGCGCCGGGTTTCTGGAAAGCGGGCATCGCGGTGTTGCGGCGGCCGTAGCGAATCGTGGCGGCGATGAATCCGTCACTGGCCGCAGAAAGGAATGCAGGATTTGAAATTTCCGGTGCCATGCCCGCGTGACCCGCCGGGCCGTGACATCCGGCGCAGTTCTGGGCGAACAAACCTGCGCCGCGGGTTGCGTCACCGGCGGGGAGTGCAGGTGCAGTGCCGGCCGCCGCGGGACGCAGGCCTTGAGCGGCCGCCCCTGCCTGCAGGAACTCGGCCAGCGACTGAATCTCCACAGGCATCAGGCCGCCGGCTTGTTGGTTCCACGCTGGCATTTGCGTGCCAGGACGACCAGAGGAGATTTGGGCTTCCAGGTATTGACGATCGGCGACCGCCGCGACCGTGCCGCGAATGGCGGGAATGAAGCGCCGAAAGGTCTTGTCCCAACGGCCGTAGGTGCCGTTCCCGTGGCAGGCGAAGCAGAATTGCCGGTAGGCCTGCTCACCGGAGAGCGGCAGGCGGTTCAGGGCGCGGTATTTTTCCTCGATCTTGTCGGGGGCGAGGTAGCTTTCGGGGACGTCGCGCTGGCGCAGCGAGAGCATGTAAGCCGTGAGCGACTGCGCCTCGTGCTCGGTGACCGTCGGGTTTTTCATCTGGCTGCCGTCGACGATGGCGCCCGGGTCGCGAAAATGCGCGAGGTGCCAGTTCCACGTCGTGTGGGAACCCCGAAGGTTTGAGAGGATGAATTGGTGCTTGGTCTTCAGGCCCACGTTGTCGAGCGCGGCGCCCAACGTGCCCCCACGACCACCAATCTTGTGACAGGAGGCGCAGCTTTTTTCCTGATAGAGGCGCGCGCCTTCCGTGAGCAGCGCAACCTGTCCGGGAGCCTTGCTGGCCAGGTAGTTTGCGTCGTGACACATCAGGCACGTGGCCTGCGTCAGCGCGCGGGGCAGCAGCGGATAGTCCCAAAACGCGTCCTCCGCTTTCGCATCGTGGAAATTCGTGGCCGCGCCCTGACCTTGGTGGCAGACCGTGCAGCCAAAGCGGTCTGCCGGATGGTTTTTGAGCACATCGCCGGAATGGACGCGATGGGGCACGGGAACATCGGTCATCCTGGGGTCATCAATCCCGTTATGGCAGGAGACACACCGGTCCACGACACCCAGTGCTGGCACGCTGACCTGCTTCAACTCGACGCGGAAGTTGCGCTCCAGTTCACGCCCTGAACTGTCGGTGGCGCGCGCATGCAGCAGTGTGCGGTAGTCGTTCTGGAGTCGGTACCATTCCGCAGAAAAGTTTTCGCGGAACGCCGCTATTAACAGCAGCGCGATGGTCAGCAGGCTGGCGAGCAGCAACGTCCAGCGGAAGAGTTTTGAAGGATCTCTCATCGTCGCGCTCCTAGTGCACCGGCCACTGCGACGGCCACCAGTAGAATTGCCAGTTGGGCCCGCGATGTACGCTGGCGAAATAGGTCAGCACGGTGAAGCCCACCAGAAAGCAGGTGAACAGTGCCACCGCCGCCAGTCGCACGGAATTCCGCCGCTTCATCACCCACAGCGACCCGCCGGCATACAGCAACACCAGCACCGAGCCCGGATTGATCACGATGATCCAGAGCTGATGGATGTCCGGGAACCAGTTGCGCAACCAGCCGAAGTTCACCGTGAACACCAACATCCCGACCGCCACCGCCAGACCGTAAAAGAACGACCAACGGGTCACCTGCTTTTCACCCGCGGTGCCGAACCACAGACCTTCGCCGCCCGGTCTTCGGTCCAGAAACGGAATCAGCGCGAGTCCCGCCATGGTGATCGTCGGAATCATCATTCCGCCCATAAACGCCGAATAGCTGACCAGTTCCTGCAATCCCAGGAAATACCACGGCGCTTTTGCAGGGTTTTCAGGCACGGCGGGGTTGGCGAGTTCTTTGAGCGGCGCGTCGCTGACGAGGGAAAGCGCGAGCGTGATCGCGACGGTCAGCATCAGCACGGCCAGCTCCGCCCACAGCAGGTGCGGCCAGCTCATCACCGTGTTTTCCGGGCCGCGATTGACCGGGGGGCGCTTGCCCTTCACCACCGCCATCAATCCATAGGTTTTTGTGGCCAGCGGCTCGAACACGCGGCGCATCTGGCCGCCCCACTCCGCTTGGCCGCCCATGGGGTCTTCCGGCCGGGCCAGGCCGCCATCTTTGCGGATTCGCCAGAAGTGCACGCCGAGCAGGATGATCAGAAGCGCGGGCAAGACGAACACGTGCAGGATGTAAAAGCGGATCAGCGCGTCTTCACCCACGTAATTTGCGCCCAACAACAGTTGTTTCTGAAAACCGCCCGGATCAAACCACTGGGTGATGCCCACCGCGTCGGTCAGTTCGCGGGGAGAGTTCGCGATGTTCGAGCCGATGGTGATGGCCCAGTAGGCTAGCTGGTCGTACGGCAGCAGGTAGCCGGTGAAGCTCAAGGCCAGCGTAAGCACCAGCAGGCCGAGCCCGACCAGCCAGTTGAACTCGCGTGGCTTCTTGTAGCTTCCCGTGTAAAAGACGCGGGCCATGTGCAGGAAGACGGTCACGACCATGATGTGCGCGGCCCAGCGGTGGATATTGCGCATGAAGCGGCCGGTAAAAACCACGAAGTGGATATCCTTCACCGAATCGTAGGCCAGCGCCGTGGACGGCTTGTAGTAGACCATCAGAAGCACGCCGGTGATGCACAGAATCAGGAAGCTCGCCGCAGAGATGAGTCCCAGACCGAAGGTCAGCGTCGGCGCCAGGGTCCGGGCGTGCACGCGGACGCTGTGGATGTGCAGGAATAGGTTGTGAAAAGTCGCCTGCGATTCCTCGCGCTCCGATTCCGGCAGGCGGCCCACGCGAAACGTCGCATCCTTCAGCGTGCGGGGTAACTGGCGCAGGTTATGCAGGAATTCCTGCATGGCCGTCGCGTGTTCAGCCGTGGGCTGAGCTTGAGGGGCCATCGTTCCTCCTTCCCCTACACACGGAAGCGTGTTCCGCTGGGCACTTCGTTATCGGCAAAGACCACCAACTGCCCGTCGGCGGCGCGGCCTACCTCGAGCCACGGCAGCGCGCGCGGCGCCGGTCCGCCTTCCACACGGCCGGTCGCGCCAAACTTCGATCCGTGGCACGGACATTCGAAGCCGGTGCGGGAGCGCGCTACCGTGCACCCCAGATGTGTGCAGGTGGCGGAAATCGCGTAGACGCCTTCCGTGTCGCGGAAGATGAATACATTTTCTTTTTCAAGGCGCGTTTCGGAACCAACCGCAAACTGCTCCGGGTGGCCGACTTTGAAGCGGCGCACCGGCCCAGGCAGCACCGCGGGACGCGGCAACCGGAGCATTCCGGCCACAGCCGTCGCTGTCGCCGCGAAGAAACTGCCGAGCGACGCCAGGCTCAAGAAGCTGCGTCGCGTTACGCCTGGCGGGTCGAGACGTGAGGGCTTGCGTTCGTTGGCATCGGACATGGTGTCCACTCCTTGGCAAACTCAAAGCGTTCCATGGTGATGGCGGTGGTCGGGCAGCGCTGTGCACACAGCCCGCAACGGATACACCGCTCCTCATCTTTCAGGATCGTCGAGAATCCGGCAGGCGCGGCCAGCGCTTCCTCACCCAGCAAATTCCCGACTACAGTTTCGAGTTCCGGCGACGTCTCCAGCCGGTCCAGCGAAACCAGCTTCAGGCACACCGTCGGGCAGACGTCCACGCAGCCGCCGCACAGGATGCAGCGCTCGCCGTCGAAGATCGTGTTGACGCCGCAGTCCAGGCAGCGCCCCGCCTCGGAAACTGCCTGCGTTTCGGTGTAGCCCTTTTCCACCAGCGCCTTCGCATCGAGTAGCCGTTCCTGCGGACTCAACGTGGGGATGTGCAGCCGCTGGCGCTGCTCGTAGGTCTTCTCGCGACGATAGCGCTCGATGGGGAAATGGAACTGCACTTCTTCGGGCGCAATCTCGACGCCGCGCAGGTAGCGGTAAACCGAGCGGGCCGCCTGTTTGCCACTGGCAATGGCGTGGATCATCAGCCGCGGGCCATAGGCGATGTCGCCGGCGACGAAAACGCCCGGAGCGGAAGTGGCGCCGGTGGCAGCTTCGTTGACGATCTGCTGAGGCCCGCGCATCTCGATGCCGTCGCGCCCGGCATCGAGAAAGCTCAAGTCTGCCGACTGCCCGACGGACAGCAGCACGGTGTCGCCTTCGATCACGGCTTCGACGCTCGTGTCGAACCTCGGTGCGAACCGCTTGTTCTTGTCATAGACCGAAGTGCAGCGCACGAACCGCACGCCGCGCACGAATTTCTGCCCGTTTTCTTCGCGCACGAGGATCTCTTTCGGCCCCCAACTGTTGTGGCGGATCACGCCCTCTTCAGAGCCTTCCAGGATTTCCACCGTGTCAGCGGGCATTTCTTCGAGCGATTCCAGGCAGACCAGGTTGACTTCCCGCACGCCGCGCATGCGCGCCGCCGTGCGCGACACGTCGTATTCCTCCTGCCGCAGCACGGTCCGCGCCACGTCGTACGCCACGTTGCCGCCGCCAATCACAATCACGCGCTGGCCAAGCGAAACTTCCTTGCCTAATGCCACGTCTCGCAGAAAATCCACGCCGCCCATGACCCCGATCGCCTCGACGCCGGGAATCGACAGTGCGCGCGAACGCTTTGCACCGCACGCGATAATCACGGCGGCAAACTCGCGGCGCAGTTGGTCGAAACCAATGTCCTTCCCGACTTGAGTGTTGCAGCGAATCTCCGCGCCAAGGGACTCAATGACGGCAACCTCAGCGCGGATCAACTCACGAGGCAGCCGGTAGCCGGGAACGCCCGTGTAGAGCATCCCCGCGGGCACCGGCTCCATTTCGAAGATGACCGGACGGAATCCCATCAGCGCCAGATCGTGCGCGGCAGCCAATCCCGCCGGCCCCGAACCAATCACCGCGACGCGCTCGTTCTGCGGTTTGGGAAAATCCTGCCGCGTCAGAAAAGCGAGCACGTGGCGCAGCTCTTCCTGGTCGTCGCAGGTGCGTTCGCCGCTGTGGCCGCTGAGATACGGAAAATGTTCCGCGCCGGGCGCGGTGCTGGCTTCCGATCCAAACTGCTCGCACACAAACCGCTTCAGGGCCCGGATAGCGATGGGTTGGTCGATCGTGCCGCGGCGGCAAGCCGCTTCGCACGGCGCGCCGCAGATGCGCCCGCACAGCGAAGCGAGAGGATTGGGACCGCGAGCGATCAGGTAGGCGCGTTCGTAATCGCCTTCGGCGATCGCCCGGACGTAGCCGCGCGCGTCGGTATGCACCGGACAGGCAAACTGGCACTTGATCTGCTCGCGCCAGTATTCGGCGTCGGCGGTGCGCACACGGTAGGCCGGCGCGACGGGCGTTGCGCAGTTGTTTTTCTCTTCGACCAAAACCCATCCCTTCGGGCGCGGCGGGATGAGTTGCGTTCAGCGACCGGCGGCTGTTTCTTTCGGAACGGCTGCCGCCAACTCGTCCATCAGGGCGTGCAGGCGCTCGTGCGTGCCTGCGCCCATTTTCTCGGTTTCGACCTTCTCGAACAGAACCGACAATTCCTGCTGCTCCTGCGCGGTCAGCATACGCTCCGCCATCACAAAGAGGATTTCGTTTTCCTTGTAGATGTGTTCCCGGAGAAGCGAGGCATAACCCGACGCGGCGGCCGTCCAACGCGCCGCAGCACCCGCCTGCCCTTTCGCGTAGTCCTCGGCGGACTGCGCCATTTGCCGGACGAAGGCGCGGCCCTGGTCGTGTTCCAGCAGCATCACGCCGATGGGACCCGCATCGCGCGGCATTCCCTTTTGCTGAAGCTTGGGAAATAGTAAGTCTTCTTCCTTGCCGTGGTGGCACTGGTCGGCAAACAGGCGGAAGAATTCCAGCAGCCCGGTCAGGATTCTCGGTTCGACGGCGCCGCCGGCTTCCATCCGGCGGACAACCTCGTCGGTCACGCCGAGCATGCGGAGAATCGCATCATGTTCCCGGCGGAGAATGTCGGTTGCAGTGGTCATCAGAGGAAGTGCTCCTTTCGTCGTTTCTGCACTACTGGATGTACGAGTCCATTACTCGGATCTGCAAGAAGTCACTTTTTCTTCGCCGCGTTTTTTTTCGCCACCCGCGCTAGGTCCGCCAGCGTGTTGCGCTCAAGCATGGCCGTCATGTCTGCCCGGATGCTTTTCCACGTGTTGTGCAACGGGCAGGCGTTTTTCTCGCCGCAGCGAGGAAGCCCCAGCACGCACTGGTTGCTGAAGTCCATCCCGTCAGTGGCCAACACGACTTCGTGCAGCGTGATCCGGTCACGGGACCGCGCCAGCTCATACCCGCCCCGGATTCCCTTGAACGAGCGGACCAGCCGCCGCCGCGCCAAGTTGTGCAGGATCTTCCACAGAAAGGGCATGGGAATATGTTCAGCCTGGGAGATCTCGCGTGCGCCGGTCCGCTGGCCGGCCGGTTGCATGGCCAGAAAGGTCATAGCGCGGAGCGCATATTCGGTGGATCGACTGAACAACATACTAATGGACCCATTACTCCATTGATGCTCGGCTGTCAAGCGAAATCATTGGTCGGGGCTGCATACAAGAACCCTGCGAGATTTCGCGGCGGCTATTCTCTGCGCTGCTTCCCTTGCCTAACCAACTGGTCCTTCAACTCCATCGATTCGTCGGCAATCATCTTGCGATGCTTGAGGTTGACCGGACCGGACTTTTTTTACCAGCAGGAATGAGAGAGAAGACCTTTTGCAGCCGATGGCGTGATGCAGACTGTCTCACAATGCTTGGTACAGGAACTCGGGTAGGTCAGAAGAGTGGACGGGAGGGCAGCCGGACGACGAGTTCATTCGAGAGGCGTTGATCTTTGACCGCGAAAAGACTCCAGGTCGGGATAATCGCCATCCGAGTTGAACTCAAAATTCCAGAAATCCTCGGTTCCCAGAAACTCCAAACCGCCGCGTAGGGGTCCTGCCTCTTTTTTGTCCTGGCGCCAGACAACAGAGCCGGCGGCTTCACGCCGCGTTTCGAGGTGGAGCACCTTGATGACGCGATCCGCTTCTGGCAGGAGATTGCTGTCGATAACCAAACCAACTCCATGCCGGCTGAGGTCGCGGGAGCGAAGCAGCTCCTCGTGCTCGGAGCCATCTGAAAGTTGCCAGATCAATGCCAGCGGGACGGAGCGGCCGATGCGAGCGCTCCGACGCCGCGTGGGAAGCAGGGTAATCGATTCGGGTGGAAAAGGAATCCCCCAGAAGTCCTCATTTCCGAGAAACTCGATGGCGACATCGGTGCGTCCGGGCAGGTCGCTGGCTCCCGAATAAACAACGTGGCAGAGCGCCTCGCCATGGTCGGCGGCACGGAGCAACGGAATTGTGCCGAGGTTGATCGGGACATAGGGGTTCAGCAACGCGCCGTGACGGCTAAGGATACGAGTTTCAGCGGGCTCTTGGCGATTCTTCCCTTCTGCGTCGCACCAGCGCAGAACCGCGGGGAGGCAGCGATAAATGCGTCCGCTGCGGCGGTGAGGGGGGATGTCGGGCGGTGCCATCGCCCCGCCGAAGCTTCCTCCTGCAAAGCAGACTGAGCATAGTTGAGAATCCGCTGCCTGCAATTCTCCGTCAGCGTGTAAAACGCAATTCCAATCCACAAGTTCGGCTGAGAGCTGACCACCTTCCCGGGGAGCTCCAACGGGTGTTGTTCGGTGGGAAGGAGGATGCGGATGAGCACATCGGAACCTTCCGGCAAGGAGTCGCCGGTCTCGATCCGCATGCCGCCGACGCTAATGTCGCGTGCGTGTCCCTGGCTGATCAGGTAAGGCTTGGCCACCTCCACCTGGGCAAAGACAGGGATCCGGATGTGCTTTCGGCGATCACCCATCCCCTGCCATCCTTGGGAGGGACGGAAAGTTATGAAGCCCTCGCAACTTCATTTTCAAGTCCTTGCGAGAAACACAGGGTAACGCATAGGCATGACTTACAGCAATTGGGAACGCGTGATGCTCCCCCTATTGCTCTTTCGTTTTTGCGCTGGTTGAAACCCTCTGGCGTGTGGCAATCGTGCCCACTCAATGTCGGGGAAACATCGGTTCGGGACCAAAATCCAGCGGCACGGATGGCAGCCTAGCCTGCCTGAGTTCTCGTACCAGCGGGAATGAGAGAGAAGGCCCTTTGTGAGCGGCCCCGGTATTTTTGATCCACTTCCAATGTCAGTTTCCGGCAGGACCGCCGCTGGTTTGTCGGTCAGGAAGTAAAGGGCAACCAGACCGCGCCCAAGGGTGTGGGTTGTGGAGAGGCTGACGAAAGGGATACGTTTCGGTGCTGGTCAGGCGTGAACCGGAACCCAAATCGTAGCTTGCCTACCAGCTTTCAGCAGTCCCATTTCCGCTGAACCGCGACCATGAAGCAGGGGGCGTCTATCAAATATGACTTGTTATCATAGATTGACTATCAACTATTGAGGACGCGGACTTCCCTCGCGCGAGCGGGAAGCAGAAATTACAAAACGAACCCCTCTAAGTTTTCAGATTTCAAGCAGATGGCTCTTTGGGCGTGGTCAAAAAATGCCCATTTCGGCGCGTTCTAGGGGCGGTTCCCACAAACGCACGCATGGATCTTAGGCGAGGAGGAGAGGGAGGCCGCTGACCCCACTGCCCGACCATGATCCTTGCGACCAGCAAGGGGTCAGAGGTCGGCGATTCGCGTGCGCAGGTTCTCGAATTGGACGGTGCCGAGGCCGCGCTCGGCGGCCAGAGCGAGGTAACGAAGCGTCCGCGAATCCAGATCCCAATACGCTTTTGCGGCGTAAGCATCCAGGGCCACGGGATCCGTTCCGGCCAGCAACGTCTTCTTGAGCGCGACGTCTTCGAGATTTCCGCCGGTGGGCCCATTGCGCATCAGGACCCGGTAAGCGTCAATAAGCGTCAAAGTCGGCCGCATGAAGTCCGCCAGATCGACCAAGCTTTCATTAATGCGCTGGTGGAGGCGCTGGCGCCGTCCGCCAAGAATGCCGTACCAGTTTTTCATCCCCAGTGTGGCGCCGGTCAGGCTGTGCTGCTTGGCGATGGGAATGTTGATCATCTTGTCCGCGGCCAGAAAGGGCTCAAAGATCGGCCACGACCTCAAGACATCCCCGCGCAGATCCACTTCCCTAAATTTTCTTTCCTCCGGCAGAATGACCTGGGCCCCTGCGGCGCGCGCTGCCTCCGCAATCCCGGAGCGCTGAAAGCAGCGCCGGGGCTCATTGCAGCTTACGTCGGTCACGACGACTTTCGCGGCACCTGCCTCCAGGCAAAGCTTCACCACCTCCACGACGAGGTCGGGATTGGTGTTGGCAGCTTGCTCCGGTGTGCGGTCCCAACCAATGTTCGGTTTGACTACCACCACATCGTTTCGCGCGACGAAACGCTCGATGCCGCCCAACTCCTCGATGGCCTTGCGAACGAGTTGCGCGGGTTCCCCGCCCCGCGCAATGACCATCGCGGGCAGATTCGGATCCGCGGGAACGGCAAAACTCCGATGGGAAACGTTGGCGAGCGGCTCCTCGGGACGCTGACTGCGCCCCTTGAACCAAAAGCCCAATCCCGCGGCGGCAGCACTGAGTCCGGTCAAGCGCAGGAGTTTGAGAAGCGCGTCGCGGCGCCCCGAGAGACGATTTTCGTCGGCAGGTGTCAACGTGTGGCCACCTGAAGAATCGGTTTGCTTTCCCCCTCTGCTTAAGTCTAATACTGTTTGCGCGGGTGGCGTCAAAGGATTCCTTGTGACTGCGGAAACCGTGCGCGCTCCGGCAAGCCTGCGCGCGATCCTCGCACTGATCGGGTTCACAGCAGTGATCGCGCAGATCGTGCTGATGCGCGAACTCATCGTCGTTTTCTATGGAAACGAAATTTCGCTCGGACTGATCCTGGCGAACTGGCTGCTGTGGACAGCGCTGGGCAGCAGCGTCCTGGGGCGGATTGCGTCGCGAGTGCGCTCGTCCCACAAATTGATGGCGGTGTTGCAAGGGCTGCTCGCTGTGGTCTTCCCCGGCACGATCCTGGCCGTACGAGCGAGCAAGAGCATGTTTCAACCGATTCCGGGAGAAATCCTGGGGCCGGGTCCGATGTTCCTGACGTCGCTCGTGGTCTTGAGCGTGTTCTGCGCCCTCTCCGGCATGCTCTTCGCAGCGGGCAGCCGGCTTTACGCTGACCGCGCGGGCACCTCGACCGCCGGTGGAACGAGCGCCGTTTACCTGCTGGAAGCGGCCGGCTCCGGCCTCGGCGGCATCCTGGCCAGCCTGGTTTTGATCCGGTCGCTGTCCGCTTTCGAGATCGCTGCGGTATTGGCGTTGCTCAACCTGCTGGCGGCAGCGAGCCTGCTGATTCCAGCCGCATTCCGCCGGCGTGCCCCGCTTCTGGCACTTCTTGGAATCCTGCTCCTGATATCGTTTCTGCTCGGCGCCCGTTGGCTTGAGGAGACATCCCTCACACGACTCTGGCAGGGGTTTCATCTGCTCGAAGCGCGCAACTCTGTTTATGGGAACCTGGCCGTCGTGGAAACTCCAGGCAGCCGCAGCCTGTTCGAAAGCGGCGTTCCCCTCTTCAGCGTGCCGGACCCAGCGGCGGCGGAGGAAGCGGTCCACTACGCATTGCTCGAGCACCCCGCGCCGAAAACTCTGCTGCTGATTGGAGGCGGGGTGAACGGCAGCCTGGCGCAGGCTCTCCAGCACCCCAGCCTCGAGCGGGTGGACTACGTCGAACTCGATCCGGCGATCTTCGATCTGGCGCAGAAATATTTCCCCCAACAGTGGATTCCGATCCAGCACGACTCGCGAGTGCACCTGCACAACGTTGACGGGCGCCTGTTCCTGAAAACGTCGTCGCAGACGTACGACGTCATCATCCTCAACTTGCCTGAGCCCCAGACGGCTCAGTTGAATCGTTTCTATACGCTTGACTTCTTTCGGGAAGCAGCCGAGGTACTCGCGCCTGCGGGAATTTTCTCCTTCCAGGTCCACGGCGCAGAAAACTACATCAGCCCGCAATTGGGCGCGTTCCTGCGGTGCCTCAATCGGACGTTGCGCGAAGCTTTTCCCGAAGTCGCGGCCATTCCCGGGGACCCGGTGCATTTCTTCGCGGCCAAGCGAAATGGAGTTCTGACAACGGATCCTCAGACATTGATGGCGCGGCTGCGCGAACGAGGGGTGCGGACGAGTTACGTCCGCGAATACTACATCCCCTATCGGATGTCGGCGGACCGCATGCTCGATCTCGAACAGCAGATTCAGCCGCGGGCGGATACACCTGTGAACCGCGACTTGGCGCCGATCGCCTACTTTTTCGATGTGGCATTGTGGAGCACGCGATTCAGCGCCGGCTATCGGGAAGTCTTCGAGTTCATCGCTAAGGTAAGCTTCGGCACACTGGCGGCGGCCGTGATGGGGCTTCTTTGCGCGCTCGGTGGAGTCCTGCGTTGGCTCCCTAGAAAGGAGCGACGCCCTCGAGCCAGCGCGGGCTTCTGCGTCGGCGCAATGGGATTCACCTTGATCGGCCTCGAAATAGTGCTTCTCCTGGGATTCCAAGCGATTTATGGCTACGTGTACCAACAACTCGCCCTCGTCATCGCGAGTTTCATGGTGGGAATGGCGCTGGGAAGCTGGCGAGGACTGGCTCGGACTGAAAAAGACGGCTCGCGCCCGCAAGTACGTTACAAAATGCGGACTCTTGCGGGACTTCAAGCTCTGGCGGCAGTGTCTTCGCTGCTGCTTTACTTCTTGCTCGCTTCGCTGGCCCGCGTCAGAGACCCGTTGGGCCTGCTCGTGCTGAGCCAGGTCCTATTCCCTACGCTGGCGCTGCTCTTTGGTTTTCTCGGTGGATTCCAATTTCCGCTGGCCAGCAAAATCTTCTTTGCCGGCCCGCGCGAGCAGGCAAGCAGTCCAGGCACGCTCTATGCGCTTGATCTCGTGGGGGCCTGCTTGGGCGCGATCGTGCTGAGCGCCTACTTGGTACCGGTGTTCGGCTTCCTGAAGACGGCGGTGCTTATGGGCGTGGCGAATCTTGTGCCGACGGCCTTGGCAATACTGGTGGCTTCCGGGGCTGGAGATTCGCAGGAGGGCTGGGGACCGAGGGCTTCTGCTCACTGAAAACCAGGGCGGAGAACAGGAAGATGTCGGTATCTTTGTCCTGCCAGGCGCTGCGGGAAAGACCGGCTTTCAGGCAGGCCTGCTCGAGGAACGTCTTCGCGTCCCAGCCTTGTTCGACGGGAACCTGAGGGAGCAGAACGCCTTCGTTGTCCCCTCTTCTGATAAGCAAACCGTGCTCTCCGACGCGAATTTGTTTTACGTCCAGCACGCGCTGGAAAGGCGAAAGGACGGAAATCTCGTACTCGAGTTCCCCCAGTTCGGCCGGCCGGACTGGCGGGAAACGCGTATCTCTCAGAGCTGCCAGCGCGGACACATCGCGGACGGTGAGGTACAAGGGCTTCACCGGACTGACATAACCGACGCAGCCGCGCAGTTCGCCGCTTTTCTTCACGGTGACGAAGGCGCCGCGCTCCTGCACGAGCGATCCGGAGGCCGGGGCGGCTAATTCGTACAACTGGTCCTGCCTGACGGCCATTTCCACTGAGGTGCGCGCAATCTTGAGCAATTCTGCCCGTTCACGTTCGTTGAGAGAAATTTGCGGCGCCACTGACCTGCCACCCGGGGATTGAAATATCGCCACGGCTCCGTAGCCGACCACGCGACTCCGGTCACCAGTCACATCTCCCGTGTTTGCGTACTTGAGAATTTTCGCCTGGTTGGCACCGAGCTGCTCGGCAGCAATCATCGCCGCGACAATGGGGCCGCCTCCGCACGCTTCCCACACCCGAATTTCAAAATTGCGCGACATACTTAGATAATCCCACTCCTCGATGGCCTTCAGGGTCTTGCGGTCGAGCCTCACCGCCTCGTCGTAGGTGTGGAAGTGGGAAAGATCGGAGCTGGCTACGATGAGCGTGTCGGTTCCCTGGATGAGCTTGGCCAGCGCGACGCCGAGAGAACGGCTCAGTTCGTAATCTTGCGCTCCCATTACGACGGGCACCAGCTTGAAATTCCCCAGCACGCGCTGCAGAAACGGGAGCTGCACCTCAAGCGCGTGCTCTCCTCCCCGCTGTGTGGGCGCGTGGCCACGGCTGGAGAGCCTGATGAGCGGGCTAAGGTTCGCCAGCTTGGCTGCGAAGGCCTTGTCCACCGGGATGCTTCCCAGCGGTGTGGCGTACGCCTCGCCGTCGTAGACGGCCGAAAAGTCGAAACCTTCGTAGTGAGAAGGCGCGATTACGACCACTCTCGAAATCTGGTGGCCCTTCAGCAACGCGTAGGCGTTCGCCGCCACTCCGCCCGAATAGACGTAGCCCGCGTGCGGTGAGATCAGCGCCACAATCCGGTCTTTGATTTCCGGAGGCGCCGCACGAGAGAGAAGCTCATCCACCATTTGTGAAAGCTCTTTCGGGTCGGCCGGATAGAATTCGCCCGCGACAGCCGGCTGCCTCGTTTTTTGTCCGTCCACTGAGGGAACGACAATCAGAACGAGAACGAGAAGGCCGGAGAAGGCACAGAAAAAGAACACGCGAGAGATCAATCGTTTTCTCATAAGACCCTGCAGAGGAGCGCGCGGCGTTCGCCCCTGGAAGTCAAACCTGCCACACGCCCGGAATGCTCTGCCCGCAGAAGCGGCATTTGCCATTCCGGATGTTCACCTCCTGGATGGTGTAGCCCAAGCGCTCCACCAGGACGCGGTGGCACTTCGGGCAGTAGGTATTCTCGCCGGGATGGCCCGGCACATTGCCCACGTAAACGTAGTGGAGCCCTTCGCTATCGGCGATGGCTTTCGCGCGCTCGAGCGTCTCCAGCGGCGTGGGCGGAAGGTTCTTCAGCAAATACTCGGGATGGAAGCGGGTGAAGTGGATCGGGACATCCAATCCCAGGTTGGACCGGATCCACTGAGCCAGGTTTTTGAACTCCGCCTCGCTGTCGTTCAAGGTGGGCACGACAAGATAGACGATCTCCGTCCACGTCCCCTGCTGGCGCAAGGTGACCAGCGCGTCGAGCACGGGCTTGAGCTCGCCGTTGACCACCTCTTTGTAGAACTTTTCCGAAAACGCCTTCAGGTCCACCTTGATGGCATCGACGCCACGACAGAGTTTTTTCAGCGGGTCTTGCTGGATATATCCACCGGAGACTACTACGCTCTTCACGCCCTGGACGTGGCCCGCTGCGGCCGTGTCCATCACATACTCATGGAAGACCACGGGCTCGGAATAGGTGTAGGCGATGGCGGCGCACCCGTTCTGCTTGGCCAGGCCGGCCACGTCTGAAGGGGGCAGATAGGTACTGCGGACTTGTTCCGGCCGGACTTGGGAGATCTCCCAGTTCTGGCACATTTTGCAGTTCACGTTGCAGCCCGCGGTGGCGATGGAGAAGGCCAAGGTGCCGGGAGCAAAGTGGAAGAATGGTTTTTTCTCGATGGGATCGATGTGCGCGGCGCAGACCCGTGAATGAACCAGCGTGTAGTAGGTGCCCCCGCGGTTTTCGCGAACCCCGCAGTAGCCGCGCTCCCGGTCATCGATGACACATTCCCGCGGGCACAGTTTGCACTTGATCTTCTTGTAGGGGAGCTTTTCGTAGAATTTGGCCTCGACCGTAAACTGCCGATCGTCCTCCAGCAGGGGGAAGGCTTCCAAGGGCGCCGCCGACCAGTCCCCTAGACAGGCGGCGGCACAAGTGGCCAAACACGGCAACGCGGCTGCTTTGAAGAAGGTTCTGCGGTCGAGGGCGACTCGAGGTGCGCTGCAGGAAGGATTGAATCCGCCCAGGTCCGGAAGCGCGTCGATCGTATTGAGCCTGGAAAGAGACCCGCTCCGGGCCGCATTCTTGACGCCATCGAGCGATTTCGATTCGCTCGACATTCCGTGTGCCTCTCGTTTCTTCAGACTTCTACGCGCTCAATCTGCTCGGGGTTGTTGGTCCCCAGTCTGTGTCGTGTGTCAGCGGCGGTGGCAATGTAGTTGGGCGTGCGTTGTGCAGCCTGCAGGGACTTCAACCCCTTCTCTGCCCGCTTGGTTTCTATAATCTGCCACCCCGTATAGTCCAAGGCAACAGGGTCACGGGCCACCAGGAGCCCATTGAAGGGCCAAGCCCACTGCGGCATGTAAGAGGGCCCGCCCTCGTACTGCGCCGTCGTCGCGTCGCAGATGGTCAGGCGAACCTTCTGCCGGATGGCCGGCAGCATGTTGACGTCGGCGATGTACGGGTCCCCCACATTGAGATGGTATTTGTTGGGATTATGGATGGCGCCGAAGAGGTTCTTGAGGGCAATGGTCACGCCGGCAATCCCATGGTCCTTCAACACCGGCAGGTTGATCACCGCGTCGCACGTCCGCGTAAGTGTCCGCGACACCAAGCTCCCCACTTGGCCGTAAACCGCCAGCTCGTCCTCGTAGCCCGCGGCGTCGTTGCCAAAACAGCGAATCGCCGCGGGCCGTGTGGCAATCCGAAACCCGGCGCTCTCCAAATCGGAGTTGAGACGGTCCCAAATCACAATGTTCTTCTGCGGGACGCCCGCCTGCTGCAGACGCTCGCAAATCGCCTCGACCAGCGCCACGTTTGTCGAAATGCCGCGCCCAGCCAGGCAGTTCACTTTCAGCCCGACGACTTCTCCCGGCCGCACGACGCTTCTCCATGCCTCTGCCGGAGAGTCGCGGTCGTAAAGCGATTGCACCGCACGGTCCAAAATCTTGAGGAGCCGCCCGGAATCCAGACTGGCACCTGACTCTCGGAGCATGGGGTCGCGGGCAATCACGACTCTCGACTTCGCTGCGGCACCAGCGTTCATCGGCGCGTGATCAGGGCGCAGGAGCCCGTTTTTCCAAGTCTCCCCCAGAACGAGCGCGCCCGCAAAGCACCCGTGCAGAAACTCGCGACGATTTGATTTCCGCTTATCGTCCATACATTCGCGCCGCCAAACTGATCTTATCTGATTCCCTGCTGCCGAATTCTTTCGTCAATGTGCCGCGCCAACTCCACGAGAGCGTTTGCAGTTCCCGGTGCGTCGCTATAGGCAACCAAGCGAACAAGGTAGGAGCCCCTCCAGAAAACCAAGCTGGCCCCGTAAAGTCGCCCGGCCTCGCCGAGCTGGATGGCCTGGCTGCCGACCGAGGACTCAGATTCAAAAATCTTCTTGGCACCCTCCGCCGTGGCCATGGCGTGGATATCGACGACTGCGTCGATGCGATTCTGGTAGCGATAGTCCGCCGTCAGTGTTCTTTGCACGCCTGCCTTGATGTACTTCTCCGCATCCCCATCAATGTACTGCCACAAATTGCCCGCCTCAAATGTACGAATCTCGCGAGTTCGATTCCATCCGGCGACCTCGTTGCCTGCCGGGAAAAGAGTTTCCGGCTTCACGGCTAGCTTGGAGCCGCAGGCCAGAGCCGAACCCAGCACAGCCAGCACGAGCGCCGCTCGAACCCACTTCATCGTGCCGCCCTTCCCTGCGCCTGTTTGAGCAGGATCTGGTTTGTCCGGGACCGGCTCTCGCCGATGCTGGTGACGTAAACCGCCGGCCGATCCTTGACGGGGCACGCGTATTCGCAGGCGCCGCATCCCACGCAGCGCTCGGGTTCCACGTAGGGCTGCCGGACTTGTTTGGTTTTTCCTTGCGCATCCACGACCTCAGCAGGCCGCAAATAGATCGCTTTCGGCGAGGTGGGGCACCACTCTTCGCAGACGATGCATTCAGTGGCCATGGCCCAGGGCAAACAGCGTCCGCGGTCATAGAACGCGGTGCCCAAGCGGACCGGCTTTGCGTCGGCGTTGCCGGTGCCATTGAGCCAGCCCTTTTCGCTCGGCGTGATCTCCCAGATGGCGCCGGTTGGACAGACCTGGGTGCAGAGCACACAACTGGGCTCGCAGTAGCCGACCCGCGGAACCACCACGGGCGTCCAGATCCCTTCCAGCCCGGCTTCCACCAGACTCGGATGCAGGGCATTGTTGGGACAAACCTTCATGCACTCCCCGCAACGGATGCAGCGCTCGAGGAAACGCTTCTCGTCCAAGGACCCCGGAGGACGGACGAGCCGGTCGCTCGCTTCCACGGCCAGGCCGGTCGCGCTCCGGAGAAGAGGAAGAGCGGCCATGCCTGCGACCAAGCTGGTCAGCGCCTTGCGGCGCTGGAGATTCGGTCCCTCCACAGTGGTCGGGGTACGAGGAAAGAACTTGAATCGAATGCCACTTTCCGGACAGTCCGCCACGCAGTTGAGACAAAGATGACATTCAGCCTTGCGCCAGAGTGCTCCTGGGATGGGATCATCCCCACCCTGACAGTGCAGCAGGCAACGAACGCAGTCGTCGCACTGGGTGGGGTGTTTTTCGAGACCCAGGATGGACCAGCGCGAGACTGCTCCGAGTAAAGCGCCCAGCGGGCAGAGCGCCCGGCACCAGAACCGCGTGACCCGGAGATTCAGAACGAGAAGAAGGATAAAGATCAGGCCGATGAAAAACCCTTGGCGAAAATAGGCCTGCTTGAAACTGAGCACGATCCCTTGCAGGAGGATCTGCCCAGCGTCGGCAGCGAAATGGAGGAGCTTTACATTGCTCTGGTACAGCAAGTCGAACAGCGCATCAAAACCGTAGTTGATTCCCGGCAGAATCGAGAGGGATAGCGACCTGACGGTCAGCGAGATGGGGTCGAGAATCTCCAGAGTCCCTGCGCCGAACAGCGCCGACACCAGAAGCGCGATCAGGATGTAGTACTTCAGGGTCTGCCATCTCCGGTAGCGGTTCGACTCGATGCGCTGCTTGCCCAGTTTGCGCTCCGATTTGACGTTGCTGAAGAAGTGGTTCAACGTGCCCAGCGGACATATCCATCCACAGAAAAAGCGGCCGAAAAAGAACGTGGGGATCAGGATTACCAGACTCCAGAGGAGTCCCTTGTAGAGTGCGGCCGTCGAAAGGGCATTTGAAATTGCCACCAGAGGATCTGCTTGCAGAAAAATGTTGACGGGGTAAGGGAGCCGAAGATCTTCTCGGGCACCGCGCAACGGTCCGCGAAATTCAGTCTGGAAGAGAAGCAACAGAAACAGCGCCAGGAATAGGAACTGGGATAGCCGACGGAGCCTGATGAGGGTCAGGTAGCTCACAGCGTGTAATTGGGCGGCGAACCGCTTCTCAGGCGACCTGGCGGCTCGGGCGGGCATTGGGCAAGCGATTGCCGCCGAAGCGAAGTCTAGCACGCAGGCGAATCGTCACCAAGTCAACAGCGGTTCCGCCGGCGCCGCGTTACCACCGTTGGCCGCGCAAACTCGCTGGACCGGCGCCTATTTCCGGAACTGCCACAAGATCCCGCCCTCGACGTTGACCTTCTCGAGTCCAAAGCGCAGTCCCGGCGGGGTGGCGTTTCGGAGCAGCTCAAACAGGTCGTTGAGAACCGCGCGATTTTCGATGTAGTAGTTGTGGCCCAGGCGGGTGCGGTCAACAAAAGTGACGTCAATGGTGTCGATGCCGGGGATCAGCACAAGGTCGTGCTCAGCGTCGCCGGCTCGCGGATAGCCATGCAGCCGCCCCGAGGCCAGCAAGGCCTTGTCTTTCCTAGATGCGTAAAGAGTGATGCGCCGCGCCAGCGGAAGCACCGGCGCAATTTGCTCCCGAAGAATCCAGGAGTCAATATCCGGGGCTGCGAGCACGACCTGGCCAAAGCTCGGAAGGGGCCGCTTCCGAGACTCCGTCGCAATCTGATGAAGCGCGGCGACGAGCGCCTGGCCTCCCATACTGTGGGCAAAAAGCTGAATCTCGGTGCCGCGAAAATGGTCAGCCAGTTCTTCGAGAAACGTCGCCAGATGCGGTGTGCTCCATTCCGCGTTGGTGCGATCGGCGATATACCGGAAATGACTCCTGAAGGATGGCCAACTGTAGAGGATCTCGACTCCGTCGAACTGGAGATCCTGTTTGAACTGCGCGGCCCACAGAACGGCTTCGTCAAAATCGTAGTTGTAACCGTGCACGAAGATGAGGATTCGTTTTTGCTGGGCCCTAGCCAAGCGGTCTGCAATGGCTTGCCAGAACTCATCGCCCGGCTGGGGCGCGGGCCCCTTCAGATAGAGCGGATGAGAATCCGCTTTCAAACAAATCGGCCGGCGAACGTAACGGACGAGCTCTCCCATTTCTCGGAGCGCGGGAATCTGAATTGAGTAGACCCCGAGACTCAGGCGGCCACTCTCCGCGCGCTCATTCCCGAACAAAGGCGCGTTCAATTTTGCTTGTCCAGGCTTGCAGCCCACACGGTCGGGGTCGGCGCTGGTGCGGTCGGTTGCGTAGAACACTTCTACGACTTGCGGGGCCTGCGGAACAGGCGCAACAGTGCGCTGGTAGCGAAATCCGCAACCCGCAAGAGACAGGCTGAAGATCAAGAAGACCAAGACGCGAGATGTTCGCGAAATTCTCAGGTAGGTCATGACAAGCTACGAAGGCCCGAGACCGGGAGCATTGCTCAAGATTCTGCATCCTTTCGCGAATAATTTATCATACGCGCGAGGTGCGCTCACAAGAAATGGTGCGTCCCATCAGGAAAATTCCATTCAAATCTGGAGGGCCTGTGATCTGAGCGGTGATGAAAATCTCAATAGGGGTGTGGAAATTTACGAATCGCGCACATCAGAGTGCGCGAAATCGCATTCAGCCACACTAATTGCACCTGCAATCCTAGGGATTTCTGATGAGTTTTCTACCAGTTAGGTGGCGCTGAGATTGTTAGCGGGCCGGAACCGTACTTGCTGGTTCATTCATCTCCGCAGCTTGGAGTGGATGCACTTGGCCGTCCTGCTACTGAGCGCGCTTTTTATCTTGCAAGGCCCATACCTCATGGGGGGCGATCACCCCGTTCCCCTAGCGGCAGACACTGACGCGTCCAAATGTATCGAATGCCACGCGGACAAGACCCAGGGAAAGGTCGTTCACGCGGCAGTGCAGGCCGGATGCCTGAGCTGCCACTTTGTGAGGAATTCCGCCCGAGGCACTCGAATCGTCCCGAAGAATGCCCGGACGGAGACTCTTTGCGGCAATTGTCACGAAGACAAGAAGCTCGCCCCCAGCAACAAGCCCGTGCATCCCCCGCAGACCGATGACTGCCTCGAATGCCACCAGCCACACACCTCCGCCAATGCGAGCTTGCTGAAGAAAGAAACCTCGGGCGATAAGAACGCAAACCTCTGCCTCGAGTGTCACACCAAGGGCGAAAATGTCCCCGAAAAAGACAGCCGTCACGCGGCCTTGGACATGGGTTGCGCGACCTGCCACATCACGCACAAGAGCGGGGAAATCGGCAAGCAGGACGCTGAATTCCATCTGACAAAGACCACGCCGGCGCTGTGTCTCGATTGTCATGACGTGAAAGACAGCAGCCTGCTCAAGGCGCACGACAACCAGCCTCTGGCCGGCGCGGACTGCATTCAGTGCCACGATTCGCACCAGTCCACAACGACCAATCTGCTGCAAGCCAACCTGCACAGCCCGTTCGAAGCAAAACTCTGCGACACCTGCCACGCCCCCGCGAAGGACGGCAAAGTCGTACTGACACAACCGGACGCGCGCGCGGTCTGTGTGGCATGTCACGAAGAAACCACGAAGAAAATCGAGTCGGCCAAAGTGGCGCACGCAGGGGCGCAAGGCGACTGCACCCAATGCCACGACGCGCACGCCGGAAAAGCAGCGGACTTCCTCAAGCCGGACCCGGTAGGAGCCTGCCTGACCTGTCACAGCGACATGGCCGAAGCGCGTACCACGCAGAGCGTTCTGCATGATCCCGTTTTCAAGCAGGGCTGCAACGTTTGCCACACCGCGCACGGCGGCGAGCGCGAACACCTGCTGCGGGCGGAAATCGACGAGCTCTGCCTGGAATGCCACGCGCCCACCGCAAAGGCCCAAAAGCCCGCCGAGGGCTTCGGTGAAACCATTTTCGGCGGCGCGGTTCGCTTGCCTGCGGGTTACATGGACAAGGTGGAACGCATTCAGGTTTCGCGACAGGGTTTGGGGCATCCCGTCTTCGGGCATCCGATCCGCGGCACTGATCCGCGCGACAAAACGAAGCAGATCACTTGCGTCACCTGCCACGATCCACACGCCGGTGGCAAGCGGCTGATTTTGGCGGAAGCGGGCACCTCCCGCGCGCTCTGTAAGCTGTGCCACAAGGAGATGTAGCTGTGAGAAGCCGCGGAAACATCTGGACAAGACTCGGAGCGCTGTCGCTTGGGGGCGCGCTGGCCGTTGGCTTGTTCCTACCGGCCACGCTCCCTGCTCAGGAAGAGAACAAGAAGGCGCAAACGCAGACGACTGATTACTCCAAGCTGGCTTGGCCGGCGCCACCGGCTCCGGCGCGCATCCGCTATATCGGAGCCTACAGCGGCGACGACATCAGACCGAAAAAAAAGCGCGGCTGGCTTGAAAAACTGGCTGGCGTGCCCGAAGAACAGGCCCGGAGCCACATGCTGAAACCCTATGGGGTGGCGATTGACTCGAAGGGGCGCGCGTTCGTGGTCGACACGCTCTTGCGTGTCGTGTTTGTGCTTGATCTGGAAAACAAATCGCTGGAGTACCGCGGCGACAAGCCGCCCGCCGCTTTCCGCACGCCCATCGGAGCCGCGATCGACGAAAAAGATCGCCTGTTCGTTTCCGACGCCGAGCTGCACACAATCACCTGCTTCTCGCCCGAAGGAGAGGTTCTGGCGATGTTTGGCGGCGATAAATTGGAGCGCCCCGCCGGGCTCGCCGTGGATGTTCCGCTCCGGCGGTTGTACGTGGCCGATGCGAAGGCGCGCAAAGTCCTCGTCTTCGACCTCGACAAGCTGGAATTTGTCGGCACTATCGGGAAACCGCTGGATGGTGATTCGGAGCAACTCGGCGCGTTCATTGCTCCCACGAATGTGGCGATCGATCCGGATGGCCTCATCTACGTCGTAGACACCTTTAACAACAAGATTCAGGTATTCGATACCGATGGCGAACCTGTGCGTTCCTTCGGCAGGTTGGCAGAAGGGGCGGGTGGTTTTCCGCGCCCCAAGGGCATCGCGTTTGACTCGGATGGCCACGTGTACGTGGTGGACGCGATGAAGAACCAGTTCGAGATTCTGACCCGCGACGGCAAGCCGCTGGCCCCCGTCGGGGCGCTGGGACCCAACCCCGGGCAGTTCAATGTGCCCGCAGCGATTGCCATTGACCGCTTCAACCGGATTTTTGTGACCGACCAGCGCAACCGGCGCGTGCAGGTGTTCCAGTACATCACTGACGCCGAGGCGGGCACAGAGAAGGGCAAAGAGATCAAGGCCGACTCGCAATCGAATCCGGTTGCGCAGCGCCGGCCCAAGTAGTGCAAGAGCTTGCGTCGTGCCCGGGGTAGTTCCCGGACACGGACCCTGTGGTGATTCCGCCCGATACAGGGCCGGGTTGGATCACCAAGCATCACAAATTGTCCTGTATTCATCAGGAGGTCTTCTCAATGAAGAAGATTTTCATCCTAGTAGCGGCACTGGCGCTGACGACAGCGGCGTATGCTCAGGTTCCGTCTGCAGACGTGAAACTGGGCGACCACGACGTGCTGAACGTTGCCAACACGGAACGGCAGGGTTGCCAGTCCTGCCACGTGCCGCACGAAGCGAAGCAGGAAGAATACATCTGGCGTTGGACGATCCCGACCGCAGTTGGCGGGGTCGCCCTTCCGACGCTGGATGCCGCTTCGTTCCATACCAACGCGTGTATGAGTTGCCATGACGGTGTGACGGCCGCTGCAGTGCTCGATCTGAGCAAAATGGCCGAAGCCGAAAAGGTGTTCTCAGACACCGAGGGCATGTTGAATGACCACCCGGTCAACGCGCTCTTGACGCAACACGGTTCGACTCCGCCGGCGATGACTTTCATTCGCCTCTACAAGCCTTCAGGCTGGGTCGCACCGGATGCGAAGACGTTCGGCTACGTTGAGTGTGGCTCGTGCCACGACCCGCACAAGGGACAGAGCTATCGGTTCCTCCGTGCGCCGAGTGGCACGTATGCGACCTCGGCTTTCGCGAAGAAGGATCTCTGTCGCGACTGCCACGGCAAATAATCCAAACAACTGTGGGAGAGGGAGTTCCAACCTCCCTCTCCCATGTTCTCCTGGGCACATGCCATCCATGAATTTCAAGCGTCGCATCTACCTGGCCAGCGTGCTGGTGCTGGGTCTTCTCCCTGCTGCTTCCGCGCAGGCCTTGAAGGCATCGCACGGGCCGGCGACCAAGGTAGCCCGCGCGCCGAAGACGTCAAGCCAAGTCGTCGCCCGGGTCAATGGAGTGCCCGTGACCCAGGAGGCGCTCGAACGAGAAACCCGGCGAATTTTCCCTTCCTACTCGATGCATGGCGGTGTGCCGGAGCAATATGCCAGCGACATCCGCAAGAAAGCGCTGAACAACCTGATCGATCAGGAGCTGGCTTACCAGGAAGCCATCCGGCAAAACCTTCAGATTCCCGCGGCGGAATGGAATGCGCGGCTGCGCGAGATCCGCGCCGACTACAAATCGGACGCTGAATTCGAGGCGGCGATTCGGAAATTGTTTGGCACGCGGGCGGCCTTCGAAAAACAGCTTCGGCACGATATGTTGCTGGACCGCATCTGGCTGCTGGAGGTGAAGTACAAAGCGCCCGTCAGCGAGGCCGATGTGCGCCTTTACTACGAACGCAACCGGGCACAGTTCGTCCAGCCAGAATCGGTCGTCCTGCAGACGATTTCTACGCTCTTTCCTGCAGGGGCTACACCAACCCAGAAACAAGCCACCCGGAAGCGCGCGGAAACAATCCTGCCCCGGGCCCAGGCCGCGCGAAACTACGAAGAATTCGGCATCCTAGCCGAGAAGTTCTCCGAAGACCCCTGGCGGGTGATGATGGGCGATCGCAAGTTCCTGCACCGCAACGCCGCCACGCCGGAATTGCTGATCGCGTTTTCGATGAAGCCTGGAGAAACCAGCGGAATCATCGAAAGTCCCGACGGGTACGTGATTCTCCGCGTAAACCAGCATGTCCCGCAGAAACAGATGTCTTTTGCGGAAGTGCAGTCGTCCATCCGCGCCGCACTCGAGAAGGAGCGCCTCGCAAAACGTGCGAAGAGTTTTCACGAGTCGTTGCGGAAGGCGGCCAAAATCGAGGTTCTGTGAACGCGGTTCTCCACACAAAAAACAGCCTCGTTCTGCTCGCCTTGGGAGCCTTGCTCGCCTGGCCGGCCCCGGTCAAAGGGCAAGAGTTTCGTCAGCTGACCGGAATGGTGACCACCGGATACGAATCTCTGAACCAAGCGGGCGAGCTGTACAGCAGCCCGTTTTTCGGAGTCAGCGCCAACCTAGCGGGATTCTGGCGGGACCCCCGAGTGCTGACCTTCGACGTTCAGCCCGACATCCTGTTCGGGCAACATTTCCTGGGACCCGTCGCGACCCAGACGGGCAAAGGCATAGCTGCCCACACGTCGTTACTGGGGGGCAGCAGAATGCCGCTCACAATCTCTTTCGCTCACCGCAATCTGAAATCGCCGACCTTCGCGAGCGAGAGCGAACTGTACCGGGGAATCACCACAACCCAGCGAGTGTTCGGGATTGACTGGGCCGCGCGGTTCGAGCGGCTGCCGTCATTGAACGTTCACTATTCACGAGACAGCGACACAGTCAGCGTACCCTGGCAACTGGCGGAGACGGTCCGGACGAAGAACCACTACTTGGAAATCAGCAGCGGCTACCGGATCGGAAAATGGGAGCTGGAAGGAATGTTCGGGAACCGGACGGCTTCAAACCCGCTGCTGAGTGGAAACACGAACGGCATCGCTTCGCCCGATGACCGCAGTCACGACCGGCAGATTGCGTTCTCCGCATCCAGGCCGCTGCCGTTGCACTCCACCCTGATGCTGGATGCCTCGCACTACACGTACGACTTGCGCTCCACCGGACAGAACTACAACACCGCCTTCACCAGGGTCTTTGCCACCCTGCGCTCGGAATTGACTGAACGCATCTCGCTCACCGTGGACTCGGCATACTTGAGCAACGTCGGGGACTACACGCGACAGCAGATCTTGAGTGGTTCGACCCTCCCCAGTGACCCGCAACTGCTCAAGGCCGACGTGAGCACGCTGACGTCCGGCGGCAGCGCGCAAGTGAGAATCGCGAAGGGGCTGTTTGCCCACGGCCAAGTGCACAAGACGGCGAGCCTGTCGCAAACCACAGCGCTGTTTGATCCCAGCGGCGATAGCTACGGAGGCGGCGCCTCCTATTCCCGCCAACTCTTTGGGGGGCAGTTCGGGGGGTCCTACGGGTTTACGAGTGCGTCCACGCACGGTCAATTCCAGCAGAAAACGGTTCAGCACATCGTGGCGACATCCTATTCGCGGATGCTGCCCTTTCTGCTCCAGTTCACCGCCAGCGGCTACTACAACCGAGGACAGCTGCACTACGGATTCGTGTACCCCCTCGAGTCGCTCAGCACGACCGCCGAAGTGAGCCGGCCAGTCGGCTCGAGATGGTCGGTGACGGGCCGTTTCGAGTTCCAACGAACCGAGAACGCCTTCCCAGCCGGCAACAGGTCTTCGACAAAAAGCTTCGGCGTATCCGTGAATTCCAAGAAGTTGCAGCTTTCCGTCTCGCAGCATCTCGATGCGGGGCTGGCGTATCGCTTCGGATATAGTGTTGTCCCAATCCCAACGGAGTCTCCGCTGCTGCCCGTCGAAGGGCTCCCCCCGCTGCTTTTGACCGCCGGGAACAGCACCACGGCTTCCGGTGAATATCGCCCGTGGAAACGGCTCGAACTGCGGGTCCAGTGGGCCCGATATCACCGCGAACTGAGCACGGGCGACATGGCAGCCATGCGCAACCTCGATGCGCGGGTCAACTATGACTTTCGGAAGCTCCGCTTCACCGGCGGCTACATGAGACGCTTGCAGGAAACGGGCAACACGGTCACCTCCACCTGGCTCGGCAAACAGTTTTACGTGCAGGTGAACCGGCAATTCCGGATTTTCTAAGACGAGAAATGCGATTGAAGAAACTGCTCGCCATCACGATTGCATTGGTCCTGGCGCCCGTGGTGATGACCGCAGGCAATCGGGCCGAAAGCAACAATGAGTCTGCCCGGCCGTTCACGCTCCTGCAGCTCGAAGGCGGCCGCCGGCTGGAGTTCGTGCGCGCGTTTTCTTCGGAAAAAGAAGTCAACCCGAAGCGCTCTTTCTGGAACAAGTTGGTGGATTTCGTTGCCGGGGAGCCGGAATGGCATCAATTGGTGCGGCCTTACGGCATCGCGACCGACTCGCGCGGGCGCATCATCGTCAGCGACCCCGGCGCGTTGGGCGTCCACGTTTTCGGCTTCGAAAAAAAGGAGTACCGCTTCCTCGGCGGGAGCAAACAACAGGCATTGCAATCGCCCATCGGTGTCGCCGTGGACGCGCAGGACAATATCTACATCGCGGATTCGCTCCTGGGAAAAATCTTTGTCTTTAGTTCCAGTGGAAAGTTCCTCCGCTACATCGGCGACATCCGTGGCGAAGGATTTTTCAAGCGGCCAACCGGTCTGGCCATCGACAAGGCCGCGGCCCGGCTTTACGTCACCGACACGCTCCGGCACAAAATCTACGTGACCACGCTGGAAGGCACAGTGCTGGGTTCCTTCGGCGGCCGCGGAGACGCGGCCGGACAATTCAATTTCCCGACGGAAATCGTTGTGAAAGGAGAGGAATTACTGGTCGTGGACGCGATGAACTTCCGCGTGCAGATCCTCGACCACCAGGGCAACTTTCGAGGAAAGTTCGGCACCGCCGGCGACGCGGTGGGAAGCATCTTCCGACCGAAGGGGCTGAGTCTCGACAGCAACGGCAACATCTTCGTGGTGGACGCGGCGCTGGAGGCAGTGCAGGTGTTCGACCGTCAGGGACGCCTGCTGTTCGCCTTCGGGCGCAGCGGCACTGCGCCGGGCCAGTTCGAACTTCCCTCCGGACTCTCTATCGACGGCCAGAACCGGATTTTTGTCGCCGATTCCTACAACCACCGCGTGCAGGAATTCAAGTTTGTGGTTGCGGCCCGCGCGAGCGAAGGAAAGCGTCCGTGAGCGCGCTGGCAAAAATCGGAATGGCCGCGCTGCTGCTGCCGATTGGAGTATTGCCCGCGGCGGCGCAGACGCGGAGCGTGAACGATTCGGTGCACAATTTGTCTCTCGGCACCGCCAGCCCGGGGGGATGCGCCTTCTGCCACGCGCCGCACAGTACGAGCGCGATCGCGCCCCTCTGGAACCACCAGCTTTCGCCCGATTCGACCAAGTACACGCCCTACACGAGCAGCACCTACCAGCAGACCAACGAGCCGGTCAGCACGCGGAGCAAGCTCTGCCTGAGCTGTCACGACGGCACCATTGCGCTGGGGCAAACGATTGCCTTCGGCCCGCTGGGAACCACTGCTGCCCTATCCCCGCGGACCAATCTGGGCACCGATCTGGCCACGGACCACCCCTTCGGCTTCACGATGCCCGCTGTGGATGATGGCGAGATCCGGCTCTCCCTGACCACAGCGCCACCCACAATCTCCGACCCCACCGTCCGCCTCTACGGCAACAAGATTGAATGCATCACCTGTCACGATCCCCACGTGCCGAACAATGACGCCGTGGTTCAGAAATTCCTGGTGCGCGATAACGCGAACGGAGCGATCTGCAATGCCTGCCATGATCCATCCCGGGGCGCGCTGGCCGGCTGGGCCGTGAGCTCTCACGCCACGGCCCAGAACGCGGTGGCGGCGACGGCGGGCCCGTACGGTACCGTGGCGATGAACGCGTGCATGAACTGCCACGGGTCGCACAATGCAGTGGGTTCCGGGCAGCGCCTGCTGCGCGGCGTCGAGGAGATGGCCTGTACGACCTGCCACAGCTCCGCCGCCAACGTCTCCCCTGCCGCCCGAAACGTGATGAGCCAAGTCACAAATAGTCTATACAGCCATCCCATCACGGCGGTGAGCGGTGAGCATGATCCGGCCGAGGCGCTGCCGGTCAACAATGGGCGGCATTCCGAGTGCGCCGATTGCCATAACCCGCACGCCGCGCAGGCCACCGGAACAAGCACGCCACCCGCCCTGCAAGCGGCCCTGGTCGGAGCGAGCGGCGTCTCTGCTGCGGATGGCGTCACGCCCCTGCCGCGGGCGACCAACGAATACGAAGTCTGCTTCAAATGCCACGCCAACAGCACCAACAAGCCGCAGAACGTGGCGTACACGAATTATGGCCGCACTCCCTACCGGCAGACCTTCGCCCTGGCGGCGGATCCGTTCAACGTGCGTCTGGATTTTCAATCCCCGGTGGCGCGGCACAACGTGACGCAGCCGGCGGGAGTCAGGGGGCAGGTGTCACCGAGCCTTCGCGCCAATATGCTCGACCTGACCGGGAGCCCGGCAGGGCGCTCGCTGCAAGGGGGCACTTACATCTACTGCATCGATTGCCACAACAACAACGACGCGCGGAGTTCCGGCGGGGCATCGCCGAGCGGACCGCACGGTTCCAACTGGGACCACCTCCTCGAACGCCGCTACCAAGTCAACGAAGTCCCCACGGGAGGTTCCGGGGCGAACTTTCCAAAGATTACGTACTCGCCGGGTATTGCCGGGCCCTATGCCCTCTGCGACAAGTGTCATGACATCGACAACAAGATTCTCAGCGGCGACTCCGTGTTCAAGGAGCACGAAAGACACATCAGGGATGTTGGGGCGTCATGCGCCACCTGCCACGCTCCCCACGGAATCCAAGGCGGATCGGCCACCAACAACGGGCACCTGGTCAATTTCGACCTGAACATCGTCGGGCCAAATCAGAAAGGCCAACTGTCCCTGGATAGAGTCGCGCGCACCTGCTCGCTCCAGTGCCACAGCAAGAACCACAACGCGACGAAATACTAAGAGCTGCCTCATATCGCTCGAATCGCCGCAACAGCCAAGACATCACATTCCTCAGGGGTCAAGATCCGCTGAGTTCTGGTCGCTTGCTCGGCACGGATGATCCCAAAGTTTCGGGACGTGCCCTCCCGGGAGCGGCAAACGACGGATAGGCTGGAGTCTTGAGCCCGCTGAACTTTCCTGTATGCTTAGCCGTCAATTCCGCGGGCGCGCATCGTGGACGGGGGCCCGCGCACCCGGGTCAGGGATCCGTATGCAACTTTCACCCCAGCGAATCGAACGAATTCTTGCCTGGCCTGCAGGTGCACTGGCGATTCTCCTGATATTCGGATCGTGGAAGGGCTATCTCGCGTTCAGCGTGCCGGAAGCTTTCGGATTCGTGACCGGCGCGGTGTGCGTCTGGCTGGTGGTGAAGGAGAACATCTGGAACTTTCCGGTCGGCATCACCAACAACTCATTTTTCCTGGTGTTGTTCTGGCGCGAACGGCTGTTTGCGGGGATGGCGCTGCAAGTTGTGTACATCATCCTGAACAGCCTTGGATGGTACTGGTGGCTGCGCGGGGGAGAAAACCGGACAGCGCTGCACGTCACGCGCGCCAGCCGGGGGATGCTGGTCGTTTTGGCCGGACTGGCGATCGTGGCAACATTTGCCATGGCGCGCTACCTGGCCACGGTGAATGACCCGGCGCCGATTCTCGACGCGGTGACCACCGCACTAAGCCTTGCCGCGCAGTTCATGATGGCGCGGAAATACCTGGAAAACTGGTACGCCTGGATCACCGCCGATGTGCTCTTCATGGGTTTGTATCTCTCGCGCGGACTCTATCTGACCGCCGTGCTCTATCTGATCTTCCTGTTGATGTGCCTGGTGGGCTTGAAGCGGTGGAGCAAATCGCAGCGCGAGCGTGTGTCTGCGGTCGCAGAGGCCAATTGATTCCGCGCCGCGCTTCGATATTGCGGATGGTTCCTTTCGCTTTTCGGCCCGCACATCCATTACAATGGCGGCCAATTCGGAATTTTCGGCCCCCTCATCTCGGGAGCCACGGAGGCCAGTGAATATGAAAATCTTCCTTCGTACCGCTCCACCTTTGGACAAAAACAAATCGGCTTTCTGGAAGCGCGCGACGAATCTCGCGCAGATTCTTGCGTTGCTGTTCCTGTTCCACGGCGGTGTCGCGGCGCAGTCGAGCGCCCCTGTGCAGGAAGCGTCGAAGCCCGCGAGCACCAGCAGCGTGGACCTGACCAAGGAGCCGACGCTTTATGTCGTCGGCTATGCGCACCTGGATACGCAGTGGCGATGGGACTATGTGCGCACCATCGGGGAGTACCTCCCGAAAACGATGCACGACAACTTTGCCCTGTTCGAAAAATATCCCCACTACGTCTTCAATTTCAGCGGCGCCAACCGCTACCGGATGATGAAGGAATACTACCCGGCGGATTACGCGAAGGTGAAGCAGTACGTCGCGGCGGGACGCTGGTTCCCGTCGGGCTCGTCGACGGAGGAAAACGACGTCAACTCGCCCTCCGCCGAATCGCTGATGCGGCAGATTCTCTATGGCGGCTACTATTTCAAACGCGAGTTCGGCAAGACCAGCGCCGAATTCATGCTGCCGGATTGCTTCGGCTTTCCCGCCTCGCTGCCGAGCATCCTGGCGCACATGGGCATCAAGGGCTTTTCCACACAGAAATTGAGCTGGAAATCGGCGGCGCGTGTCGGAGGCCCCGGCTCGCCGCAGGATACACCGGTGGGCATCCCGTTCAACGTGGGCGTGTGGGAAGGGCCGGATGGAAATTCCGTCATCGCCGCGCTGAACGCAACCAGCTATGGAAGCGACGTCACCGAAGACCTGACCACCAGCGAGGTGTGGAACAAGCGCGTGCAGACGAACGGAAAATCCAGCGGCCTGTTTGTGGACTACCGCTACTACGGCACCGGCGACACCGGCGGGGCGCCGCGCGAGCCTTCCGTCAAACTGATGGAGGCCATCCTGAGCAAAGGGATGGCAGTGATTCCGCCGCCGCGTACCCCCGGACAGCGGCAACAGACGCCCACGCCCCCCGGCCCGGAAGTCAGAGTCGGCGAAGGCCCGCTGCACGTCGTTGGCGCTACGGCCGAACAGATGTTCCTCGACATACGTCCCGACCAGCAGGCCTGGCTGCCGCGCTACAAAGGGGATCTCTTGCTGATCGAACACTCGGCGGGCTCCATATCCTCGGAAACCTACATGAAGCGCTGGAACCGCAAAAATGAATTGCTCGCCGACGCGGCCGAGCGGGCTTCGGTTGCCGCCGCGTGGCTCGGCGGCCGGGCGTATCCCCTCGAGCGCCTGAACGACGCCTGGACGCTGGTGATGGGAGGACAATTCCACGACATCCTTCCCGGCACCAGCATCCCCAAGGCGTACGAATATTCCTGGAACGATGAAGTGCTGGCGTTGAACCAGTTCGCCGGCGTGTTGACCAGCGCCACCGAATCGGTTGCCTCCGCGCTGAACACGCAGGCGAAGGGCGCGGCCGTCGTGGTCTACAACCCGTTGTCCATCCCGCGTGAGGACGTGGTTGAGGCAACTGTCGCCTTGCCCGGCGGGACGCCCAAGGCGGTGCGTGTCTTTGGGCCCGACGGCAAAGAGGTGCCCGCGCAATTGGCGGGCGAGAAAGTGCTGTTCCTCGCCAAGGTGCCTTCGGTGGGCTACGCGGTGTACGACGTTCAGCCCGGCGCGGCCGCTGCACCGAGCTCAGCGTTGAAGGTGACCGAGACTTCGCTTGAAAACGCGCGCTACCGAATCCAACTGAACCAGGATGGAGACGTGGCCAGTATTTTCGACAAGAAGCTCAACAAAGAGCTGCTCGCCGCGCCTGCGCGTCTCGCCTTTCAGTATGAGAAGCCCGCGCAGTGGCCCGCGTGGAATATGGACTGGGCGGATCAGCAAAAACCGCCGCGCGGCTATGTGACCGGGCCAGCGAAGGTGCGCTTTGCCGAAAACGGTCCGGTACGCGTCGCGCTGGAAATCGCACGCGAAACCGAAGGCTCGAAATTCGTGCAGATAATTCGCCTCTCCGCGGGCGATGCCGGGGAACGGGTCGAATTCAACAATGTCATTAATTGGAAAATCGGCGAGACCGCGCTGAAAGCCACGTTCCCGCTGACGGCCTCGAACCCGGTGGCCACTTACAATTGGGATGTCGGCACCATCCAGCGCGGCAACAACGACGAAAACAAATTCGAAGTCCCTTCGCACCAGTGGTTCGACCTGACCGACAAGAGCGGCGACTTTGGGGTGACGGTGCTCTCCGATTGCAAGAATGCGTCCGACAAGCCCGATGACAACACGCTGCGGCTCACGCTGCTCTACACGCCTGGCATCAGCGATGGCGGACGCG
>Ga0315268_10000786_pt1 | contig 36981 bp, 35 predicted proteins | sample C1_top_MG_FD_204535 | JGI IMG/M metagenome (GOLD analysis project Ga0315268, IMG submission 204535) | Sediment microbial communities from Yellowstone Lake, YNP, Wyoming, USA - C1_top | ecosystem: Environmental > Aquatic > Freshwater > Lake > Sediment | place: USA: Wyoming | collected 2017-08-01
GAACGGGGGAGAAATTGGCTGAAAAGGTTGATTCACAATTGAACACAATCAGAAATAATCCGAGCTTGGTACGGTCATTCTTTGGACATCCAAGTGTCGCCTATATTTCTGACTTATGAGTAACATCTAATTTTCCCCTTCTCTCCGCGCCCCCATTCACTCTTTTCCCGGCGCGGGTATAATTCGCGCCATCTCTTAAACCATAAGGAAATATCTTGGAACTCTCCACTCGCGTACAGGCCATCAAGCCCTCCCCTACCCTTGCAGTTACCGCCCGTGCGGCGAAGCTGAAAGCTGAAGGCAAGGACATCATCGGACTGGGCGCGGGGGAGCCGGATTTCGACACGCCCCAGCACATCAAGGATGCGGCGATTGCCGCCATCAACAATGGGTTCACCAAGTACACCGCGGTGGGCGGCACGCCGTCGCTCAAAGCCGCAGTGATCGCCAAGTTCAAGCGCGACAATGGGCTGGATTACACCGCGAAGCAGATTCTGGTTTCCTGCGGCGGCAAGCAGAGCTTTTTCAATCTCGCATTGGCGGTGATCAATCGCGGCGACGAGGTGATCATTCCCGCGCCTTACTGGGTCTCCTATCCGGACATCGTGCTGATCGCCGAAGGCAAGCCGGTGATCGTGCAGGCGGGCATCGAGCAGGGCTTCAAGATGACGCCCGCGCAACTGGAAGCGGCGATCACGCCAAAAACAAAAATGGTCGTAATCAACAGCCCGAGCAACCCGTCCGGCGCGGTGTATACGCTGGAAGAATTGCAGGCACTCGGCGCGGTGTTGCGCAAACACCCCCAGGTGCTGATCTCGACCGACGATATGTACGAGCACATCGCGCTGACCGATGCCAAGTTCGTCAACATCCTGAATGCCTGTCCCGATCTGTATGCGCGCACGATGGTGCTGAACGGTGTTTCCAAAGCCTATGCGATGACCGGCTGGCGCATCGGCTATGCGGCGGGGGCGGAGAACATCATCACGGCGATGGAGAACGTGCAGTCGCAAAGCACTTCGAACCCGACTTCGATTTCGCAGGTGGCGGCGGAAGCGGCATTGAACGGCGACCAGGGCTGCATCGCGCCGATGCTGGAGGCGTTCCGCGAGCGGCATGTGTTCGTGGTGAATACGCTGAACAAGATTCCGGGATTGAAATGCATCATGGCGGGCGGCGCGTTCTACGCTTTTCCCGATGCGCGCAAAGCCATCGCCACGCTGTATCAAAATGGAATCATCAAGGAAGCCACCGACGTGGCGCTGTCCGAATATTTGTTGGAACGCGCGGGCGTGGCGGTAGTGCCAGGCTCGGCCTTCGGCAGCGAGGGTTACATCCGGTTGTCGTTCGCGACTTCGAGGAAAAATCTGCAAAATGCCCTGGAACGGTTGGCCAAGGCGCTGGTTTAATTCCTTCAAGATACCGGCTGATCTGGCGCGTCCTGCTCTATAGCCTCGCCTGTTCCATAGCCGCCTGGGCCATTTAACTTAGCGAGCGTAACGCAAAGTGGGGTTGTCGATCGCTCCACCGATTTGCAGTTCGGCAGGCGCCGTCCCATCGTGCATCGACAAACTGACGTTCATCCCTCCCGACAACTGTTTGTTAGCCACATCAAACGTGGCAGTTGCATTCAACACACCGGCGGCGATTCTCACCTGCTTGAAGTGATAGACATTGCTGGCATATGAAATGACGCCGTTAAGATCATCGAAATGTGTCCTGCCTCCCGGCAAGTTTTCCCTGCTGCGCATACGCGCGGTTTCAACGATGTCCATGCCGCTGATCATCCCGTTACCGGCCATGAAGCTGCCCTCCAGAACCACGGAATCGGTGAGCCCGGCCAACTCCATCGAGTTCATCTTGAAACGCGCCGAGCCTTCGACATTTCCGTTCAGCAGCTTGCTCAAGTTCTGCATGGTGATCGTTTTTGCGTTCAGCGCACCTTCCGCACGCCAGCCGGAACGCCAGTTGATACTCGCATTCCCTTGCACGATGCCGCCCAGGATTCTGGCATCGAAATCGCTGATCAGTAACCCGTCGTTGCTTAATGTGCCTTTTGCATTCAGCTCATCGAACGGCCAGTTGGGCAGCAACGGCAAGGTACTGCCATGCACCGTTATGTTGACTTGCAGCTTGTCTTCCGGGGTGGCATTGATACCCAACGTGAATTTCCCGGCATTTGCGCGCAAATTGGCATTGGCAAATTTGCCAGCCGGGTTGAAATTCAACTCGCCCTCCACACCGGTCAACTGGAAGGCATCCGCATCCAGCGTGCCCTGGCTGATCACCATGCGACTTACCGGATATTTGTCATCCCGTGCCAGTTGTTGCAACCATGCAGTTGCGTTTTGCAATCCGATGCCCCTGACTTTGACATCTTGAAAATCGACACTGCTGATCGGTTTCTTGTCTCCAAACACTCCGGTGATATCAAAATTAATTTGCGCTTTCGCGGCCTGGAATTGTTTCACATCGCCAATATATATCTCGCCCAATTCCAGACGCGGCGTGGGCAGAATACGTCCTGACAAATAGCCCATGTGCACCGGCTGATGCAATCTATCGGAGAGCAGTTGTTGGACCTTGGGCATGTAATCGCGCATCGGCAATACATAGGGAACGACAAACAGCGCGCCGACCAACAGCACCAGCAGGAATATTCCCAGCTTGAACATAAACCCTGCCAGCCTGCCCCATGCAAATGGCTTGCGCGGGACTCGTGCAACGGGTTTTCCAGCATGGCCGGTTGCGGCCGGATATTCAGCCTGATGAACTGCTCGTTCTGCGTTGGCCTTGGCGGCTTCGAGCGCCCTTTGCTCAGCATCAGCCCAAACTTTGCCTTGGGCATCGGCCTGCTCTCTGGCTTGCGCTTCCTCAGCGATGCGCTGCTCGGCCGCGATACGCTCCTGCGCTTCTCGTTCTATTTGTTCCTTGCCGGGCTTGCTCTCGGGTTCGCTCGCGTCAGGTTTTTGTTTGGCAGGCTCACGGACATCTGCGGGCCGAGTTGACTCAGCAGCATCGCCGGGCTGTTGTGAGGGACTGACTTTCCGCGCTGGCTGTTGATCCTTATGCGGCTCGGCCGGGCGCCGAGATTCATCAACACTGAACGAGCCAAAAGCAAATGCATCCTGCTTATTGGCCGCAGGGGAAACTTTCGCGGAGCCGGTGTTGTTTGCCGGCTGTTTTTCTCCATGCGACCCGGATGCGGACAGTGGCTGTTCGAATTGAAACGAGTCGAAAGAAAACGGATTCGGCTGCATCTCCGCAGCCAGATCACCGGCTTGTCGCGGTTCTGCTCCCTCGGCAGATGCGGAATCCACTAACTCATAGACAGGATGCTCGCGCCCGTGCTTGTCTTCCTGCATACCGCGATACCGGAACATGTCGGAGTATCCATCGTTCAGCCGCGAAATATAATCATAATAGGGACGGGAAATATAAATCTGGTCGACGCCGGCGAAACTCATCACGCGCTGCGCATCATTGATACCGTCGCCCACCATGTTGCTCCGGCCGTTCATATCCTTGACAATATTAACGGGACCAAGGTGGATACCGATGCGTACTTTCAGATCCAGATAATCCAGGTGATGGTTGGCCATGACAGTTTTGCGGAACATAACCGCCACTTCCAGTGCGTCTTCCGGATATTGCAAAAAACCTATTGCCGCGCCGTCCCCGGTATCGAGAATGATGTGCTCGCCACTGCCATGAGTCTTGATGCATTCGGAGACTACCCAATTGAATTGTTTTTTGATTTCGATCTGTTTATTTACTGATTGTTTGGTATAGCCGACCATATCAAAAAACAATACTGTCGCACTGGTAGAGCGTGTGGTCGTTGCGATACCCGGCATCGGCTTATCCGCTTCGTTCGACACCCTGGCTATGTCGGCTGCTTCTCGTGCTTTAGCAGTCTCTTCATCAGCCTTTATACGAGCATATGCCTTGTCTGCGGCCTCAAGACGCGCCTTGACTTCCTGCTCGGCTTTCAGCCTGGCGGCCTCGAGTTCGTCGCGCACTTTCCTGGCTTCCTGCTCGGCTTTTAAACGCGCAGCTTCGGCTTGTTGTTTCTCCCTGGCAGCAGCCTCTAGACGCGCTCTGGTTTCCTGCTCGGCTTTCAGCCTGGCGGCCTCGAGTTCGTCGCGCACTTTCCTGGCTTCCTGCTCTGCCTTCAGCCGGGTGGTTTCCGCCTCTTCCCTGGCGCGACGCGCCGTCTCTTCACGAATTCTGGCGGCCTCTTGTTCAGCTCTAAGAAGGATGGCTTCAGCTTCCCGCTGCGTCTTAATTTTCTCCGCTTCGGTTTCCTGTTTGGATTTTTCTTCAGCCTCCGCCATCAACTTTTTATCGTTGTCCGACAAGAGTGCCGGGGTTTCAGGCGGTGAAACAGGTAAGCCAGTCAAAAAATCCAGTTCGACTGCACCATCATCCACCGCTTGTTTTTTATGCGGGTCAGCAATCTTGCCGGGAACGACCATCCTGGGCGGCACGGCCATCTTTGGAATTTTGCCGGCCAAGGCTTTGTCCTGGATGAAGCCGCTCTTTTCCAGCTCTTGAAACATCTCGCCGAGACTGGCACGCATGCTGGGTGCGGCGCGCTTGCTGATTTCGCCAAAAGTTGCGGATCCGTCCACCATCAACAAGGCGCGTTTAACATCGCCGGGGAGATACGAAGTCCTGTTCTGCATCTCATCTTCGCCTTTGCTGGTTCTGGCAAAAATTGTTTTATTGTCCATGCTTTAATTCTAACTGATAGTGCGCTTGAATTGCGATGGTAAATTATTTCTTTACGGGTGGTCCGGGTGCAAGTCGCTTGTTATGGTTTGTCCTCACTTTTGCCTGACGGCTTGGTCAGATGGCCAGACTGTCAAACGACACCAGCCAAGTACACCCGCAAGGGGTGGCTGTGCAGGCGACTTGTAGCCAGCCAAAGGCTGGACAAGATCGTCACCGCCGTGGTTGTAAAGGGGCTAAAGCCCCAACAACACACGCAGGCTGGTTATCGGGGAGAACGGAAAATATATCGAACCACTGTAGTGACTTATTCGGCGCTTCCCTGGTTTTAATTTACACTTCCACACCTGCAAAGGCTCTTCCTTCAGGTTCAGCGATTCGATCATCCAATGCTCAGAATCCACCTTCAATATGCAGCTGACTCAGAAAAATCGCCGTGGCAAAGCAAGAAAAGGGCGCTCCATCCACCGCATAAAGCGGCATTTGGCGTTGTCACCGTCCGATGCAATCGTATATAATCCCGCGCTGTCAAATTTCAGGTTCCCCCCTTCATGCTGGAAGTCAGCAATCTTGCCTGTAGTCGCGGCGACCATCGTTTGTTTTCCGGGTTGAATTTTAATCTGCATCTCGGGCAGATCATGCAAGTACAGGGCATGAACGGCAGCGGGAAAACCAGTCTGTTGCGTGCCTTGTGCGGCTTTCTGATGCCGGATGAGGGTGATATTGTCTGGCGCGGCGAGAGCATCCGCGAGCTGGATGAGAACTACTATGCCGAGATGCTGTATGTCGGGCATTTGAATGCCATCAAGGATGAATTGAGCGCGCTGGAAAATTTGCGCATTTCTGCCGGCCTTTCCGGGGTCGGGCTCGATGAGAAAGAAGCAATGGCCGCTTTGCGGCGTATGGGCTTGCGCGGCCGCGAAATGCTGCCAACCAAAGTGCTTTCGCAAGGCCAGCGGCGGCGTGTTGCGCTGGCGCGTTTGCTGGTCAGTGATGCCAAATTGTGGATACTCGACGAACCTTTGACCGCGCTCGATGTCGGAGCAGTGGCTTTGATACAGGAATTGATTGCCGAGCATCTGGCTCGTCAGGGGATGGTGATATTCACTACGCACCAGCCGCTGCATGTGGCGGGGATGGAAATGCACACTTTGTCGTTGCCATGAAAAAATCCGGCATGCTCGATTTGCTGGTGCTGGTGATACGGCGCGATCTGGTGCTGGCGATGCGCCGCCGCGCGGATGTGCTTGCCACGCTGATTTTTTTCGTGATGGTGGTCAGTCTGTTTCCATTGGGTGTCGGGCCGGAACTGGACATGTTGCGCAAGATGGCGGCGGGTGTGTTATGGGTGGCGGCGCTGCTGGCCTCGATGCTGTCGCTGGGAAGATTGTTCTCGGCAGACTATCTGGATGGCACGCTGGAACAGATGATGTTGGCCCCGCAGTCTTTATCCATGCTGGTACTGGGCAAAATGACGGCTCACTGGATGGTGTCCGGACTGCCGCTGGTGCTGATGGCTCCGGTGCTGGGTTTGCAGTTCGATATGTCAGCGCGGGCGATCGGTGTGCTGATCGTTGGCCTGATGTTGGGAACGCCGATACTCAGCATGGTGGGAGCGATCGGTGCGGCATTGACGCTGGGATTACGCGGTGGCGGGGTGCTGTTGTCGCTGCTGGTGTTGCCGCTGTGCATCCCGGTGCTGATTTTTGGCACCGGAGCAGTCGAGGCTTTATCAAGCGGGTTAAGCATTGCGTCCCATTTATCCTTGCTGGGCGCCTTGTTGGTGTTGGCGCTGGTGTTCACCCCGTGGGTGACCGCCCAGGCTTTACGCATTTCGATGGAGTGATGATTTGGCAATTAACTGGTTCAAATATTCCTCACCGACCACCTTTTACGGCCTGGCCGGAAAGATGATCCCATGGTTCGCATTTCCCGCCGCGATCCTGTTTGCGATTGGCCTGTATATCGGATTTTTTGTCGCGCCCACGGATGCCCAGCAAGGCGAGTTTTACCGCATCATGTTCATCCATGTCCCGGCTTCCATTCTATCCATGTTCCTTTACCTGATCATGGCAGGCTACGCGGCATTGGGGTTGATCTTCAATACCCGCTTGTCGGCCATGATGGCCACCGCGATCGCGCCGACCGGCGCACTTTTTGCCTTCATTTCATTATGGACCGGAGCGTTGTGGGGCAAGCCGATGTGGGGCGCCTGGTGGCTGTGGGATGCGCGCCTGACTTCCGAACTCATCCTGTTGTTCCTTTATTTGGGCTTCATCGCGTTGCACGCCTCGATTGACGACCCGCGCCGGGCCGACCGTGCAGCCGCACTGTTGGCCATCGTGGGCTCGGTGAACGTGCCGATCATTTATTTTTCGGTGAAGTGGTGGAATACCCTGCATCAGGGCTCGACCATCAAGTTCAGCGGCACCACCATGCACATTGCGATGCAGCATGCCTTGTTCACCATGCTGGCAGCCTGCTGGCTGTATGCCATTGCGGTCTCGCTGGCGCGGGTGCGCAGCATCATTCTCGAGCGCGAACGAAATACTACCTGGGTTGCTGAATTGCCGGAGGTGCGACAATGATTAGTCTGGATATCTGGATGAGAGAAAACCCGCTCACCTATGTTTGGTTCGGTTCATATGCCGTTACGTTGCTCGTTTTTGCGATCGAGATCGCGATGGTCAAACACAAGAGAAAAATCACTTTGCAACAGGTGCGCCTGATGCGTAATGCAAGAAACGGAGAATAAATGAAACCGCGCCATAAAAGATTTATATACATCGCAGTTGCCGTCGCCGGAGTGGCTGTGGCAGTCGGCTTGATACTCTATGCGTTGAGGGGCAACGTCAACCTGTATTTCACTCCGACCCAGGTGTTCAATAATGAGGTCCCGAAAGGGCGCAGCTTCCGCATTGGCGGTCTGGTTGAAGCCGGCAGCCTGAAGCGCGAAAACGACGGCTTGACGGTAAAATTTGTAATTACCGATCTGCACAAAAGTATTCCGGTCGTGTATAAGGGCATCCTGCCGGATTTGTTCAAGGAAGGCAAAGGCGTGGTCGCACAGGGCACGGTGGAAGCCAGCGGTGTGATGCGCGCCGAAGAAGTGCTTGCCAAGCATGATGAGAATTACATGCCGCCCGAAGCGGCCGATGCCCTGAAAAAAGCGCAAGCAGCGAATGCGGCCGATGCGGCCGCCTCGCCAGCCAACGCGCCTGTAGCCATTCCTGTTGCAAAATAATTACCTGAGGGGCATTTCATGATTCCAGAACTTGGTCATTTTTCTCTGATCATCGCACTTTTTTTGGCGATGGCCCTGGGCGTGCTGCCCATACTGGGCGCCTCCCGCAACAACCCGGTATTAATGGGCCTTGCGCGCCCGTTGGCGTTTGGACAGTTCGTATTTATCGCGCTGGCGTTTGCAACCCTGGCCAATGCCTTTCTCCATAACGATTTTTCTGTGCTGTATGTCGCGGAACACTCGAATTCGCAATTGCCCCTGCATTACCGCTTCGCCGCGATATGGGGCGGGCACGAAGGTTCGCTGCTGTTGTGGGTAACCATCTTGTCGGTTTGGACCGCCGCGGTCGCCGCGTTCAGCAAACACCTTCCGGAAGAAATGGTTGCGCGCGTACTGGGCGTGATGGGATTGATCGCGGTAGGTTTCTTATTGTTCATGCTGCTCACCTCGAATCCATTCGATCGTTTGTTGCCTGCTGCGACCGATGGGCAGGAGTTGAATCCATTGTTGCAAGATCCGGGTCTGGTGATCCATCCGCCGATGTTGTACATGGGCTATGTGGGATTCTCGGTCGCGTTTGCGTTCGCCATTGCCGCATTGCTGGGCGGGAAACTTGACGCCACCTGGGCGCGCTGGTCGCGTCCCTGGACCACCGTGGCCTGGGTGTTCCTGACCACGGGCGTCATGCTGGGCAGTTGGTGGGCCTACTATGAACTCGGCTGGGGCGGCTGGTGGTTCTGGGATCCGGTGGAAAACGCCTCCTTCATGCCCTGGCTGGTGGGCACGGCGCTTATCCATTCGCTGGCCGTCACGGAAAAACGCGGCGCGTTCAAGAGCTGGACGGTGTTGCTGGCGATAGCCGCATTCTCCCTCAGTCTGCTGGGGACCTTCATGGTGCGCTCCGGCGTGCTGACCTCGGTGCATTCGTTCGCGACCGATCCCAGGCGCGGCGTGTTCATTCTGGCTTTTCTGGTGATCGTGATCGGCTCGTCGCTGCTGTTGTTCGCCTGGCGTGCACCCAGGATCGGGCTGGGCGGCAAGTTCGATATGATCTCCCGCGAATCGATGCTGTTGACGAATAACGTGTTGCTGTCGGTTGCCGCTGCTTCGGTGTTCATCGGCACGCTGTATCCGCTGTTCATGGACGCGCTGGGCATGGGCAAACTCTCGGTAGGGCCGCCCTATTTCGACGCGGTGTTCGTTCCATTGATGGCGCTGACGATATTGATGATGGGGTTGGGGGCTTTGGCACGCTGGAAGCAGACCAGCGTGCCGGAATTGATCAAGCGCGTCCGATGGGGATTCGCCGCGGCGGTCATCCTCGCGATCTTGTTGCCCTTCGTTTTCAAGCCCCAGCCACCACACTCGTCGCCGCTGATCGCACTCGGCCTGTTGCTGTCGTTCTGGGTTATCGCTTCGCTGGTGGTCAGCTTGCAGCAACGCTGGAGCGGGCAGGGAACCTTGATGCAACGCGTGCGCAATCAAAGTTTGAGCTACTACGGTATGCAGTTGGCGCATCTCGGCGTGGCGGTATTCATCATCGGGGTGACCGTGGTGAAGGGTTATGAAACCGAGCGTGATGTGCGCATGAACATCGGCGACACGGTGGATTCGGGAGGCTACCTGTTCCGTTTTGACGGCGTGCGTGACATTCCCGGTCCGAACTATATGGCGACGCAGGCACACTTCACGGTCACCAGGGATGGCAAACGGGTTACCGAACTGCTGCCGCAGAAGCGCGTCTACAACGCGTCGGGAATGCCGATGACAGAAGCCGCGATTGATACGGGGCTGTTCCGCGACCTGTACGTTTCCATGGGCGAACCGATTCCCGAATCGGAAGGCGCTTGGTCGGTGCGCGTCTATTACAAGCCGTTTGTGGTCTGGATTTGGGGAGGCTGTCTGTTGATGGCCCTGGGTGGTGTGCTGGCCATCAGCGACCGCCGCTATCGTGTTCACAGCAGAAAAGCGAGCCGTATAAGTGAAGGTGGTTTGCCTGTGGGTGGAATCATGGCAACAGGTGGCAAAGCCGCTTCGACAAGCTCGGGACAGGCATCATGATGCGTTACCTATGGCCGTTTGTGGCTTTCGTGGTGTTGGCGGGTTTTCTGTATGTCGGGCTGGGATTGGATCCGCATGAAGTGCCCTCGCCGCTGATAAACAAGCCGGCGCCGGCCTTTACGCTGCCGCAGCTGTATGACCCGGCCAAACAATTTGTGTCGCAGGACATGAAGGGGCAGGTCTGGCTGCTTAACGTGTGGGCATCCTGGTGTGTTTCCTGCCGGGAGGAGCACCCTGTTCTGATGGCGCTGTCACGCCAGCACATCGTGCCTATTTATGGTCTGGATTACAAGGACAAGAACGAAGATGGCAAAGCGTGGCTGCGCAATGGCGGCGACCCTTACACCCTGGTCGCCACCGACAAGGACGGTCGTGTCGGAATCGATTACGGCGTGTACGGCGTGCCTGAAACCTACCTGATCGACAAGCAGGGTGTGATCCGCTACAAGCAGATCGGCGCAGTCACCCAAGAAAGTCTGAAAGAAAAAATCCTTCCTCTGATTGTGGAGCTACAAGCGAAATGAAATATCCATTGATACTGCTGATTTGTTTGTTGCCGACATTTTCTTACGCCGGTGAAGCGAAAGATCTGGCCGAAGACCCGGTGCTGGAACAACGCATGGTCAATCTTGCGCAAAATCTGCGCTGCCTGGTTTGTCAGAATGAGTCGCTGGCGAGTTCGCGCGCAGATCTTGCCAAGGATCTGCGCCAGGAAGTGCGCGAACAAATGAAGAAGGGTATGACTGACCAGCAGATCATCGACTACCTGGTTTCCCGTTACGGTGATTTCGTGCTGTTCGACCCGCCGGTGAAAAGTTATACGTTGCTGCTCTGGTATGGCCCGTTTGTCTTGCTGCTGATGGGCGTGGCTGGTTTGGCGCTCCAACTGCGCAAACGTAAAAATACAGCCACCGAAGTTCAACTGTCCGCCGAAGAAGCGCAACGCGCAGCAGCCTTGCTAAACCCACCGAAAGACTCGCAAACATGATTTTATTCTGGACACTCTGCGCAGCATTATTGCTGCTCGCAACACTTTTTGTTGTCCTGCCGTTGTGGCGTAAAACTTCGTCCAGTAACGATGTATCAAGAGATACGGAAAATCTGGGAATTCTGCGCGACCAGGCGGCGGAGCTTGAAGTGGATTTTCATAACGGCTTGTTGACCCAGGATGCGTACGAACAAGGCAAGAGTGAATTGCAATCGCGCCTGATGGAAGAAGTCAAGATCACCGAACAGCCTGCAAGACCGCCGCGCAATCCGGCCAAATTGCTGGCGATCGTATTGGCAGTGATGCTTCCGTTATTCAGTGTGCTGCTCTATCTGACGCTGGGAAATACCGAAGCGCTGTCGCCGCAGGAAACAATCGTGGCCGACGCCAACGGCATCATCCACTCGGAAGAAGCGCTGCAAAGGCTGGAAAGGAAAGTGAAGCGGCTTCCCAAGAACCCGAATGACTGGTGGATGCTGGCGAGTTCCTACACCGGACTGAAGCGTTTTCCCGAGGCAGTCACAGCATATGAACACCTCGTTGCTCTGGTGCCGAATGAAGCCCAACTGTGGGCAAATTATGCCGATGTCTACGCGATGGCGAATGGCCAAACCCTGCAGAATCCGGAGGTTGCCAGGCTATTGGCAAAATCATTGGAACTGGATGCCAACAACCTCACCGCGCTGGCACTGACCGGTTCAGCGGCCATGGAGCGCGGCGACTATGCTGGCGCCATCACTTCCTGGCAGAAACTGGTCGACCAGGTACAACCGGGTTCACAGGATGCACAGATGTACCTTGGCGGCGTCAAGCGGGCACGTGAACTTCTTGCCGCTCAACCGGGCGGCAAAGAAAAGCTGGCGCAACTGCCGGAAAATAAAGTCCCTAAAAAAATAGCGGCAAACCCGGCTGAGGCCATTACCGGAAAAGTCTCCCTGAGTCCGGCATTGGCTGGAAAAGTTGCACCGACCGATATCGTGTTCATTCTTGCCCGTGCCGCACAAGGTCCGAAGATGCCGCTGGCGGTGTTGCGCAAACAGGTAAAGGATTTGCCGTTGAAATTCACGCTTGACGACAGCATGGCGATGCAGCCGCAATTGAAACTGTCCGGTTTTGAAAAAATCGTGGTGGTAGCGCGTGTGTCGAAGTCCGGCTCACCGACGGCGCAACCCGGCGACCTGCAAGGTTTGACGGGGGCCATCAAACCCGGCGTCAAAGGTTTAAATATTGTGATCGATTCGGTCATGCCATAGAGGTGGTTCGACCCGGTGATGCCCGGGTTGCGCAGCGGGTAGGGATAGACCGGATATGCCGGATGCAGGATGCCGCTTGCTGGTGTTGGGTTTGCAATACAGCGCATTGATGCCCATCCGCTACAGCGGACTTCCACTCCCCTTTAACCCGTTGTCTTCACTGTTCCCTATTATTGAATTCCCTGATATTATGCGCGGCCTTAAAGAAGGGGCTGTTCTAAAAGTCACCGTCGGGTTAATTTTGAACAGTATTTTCTCTTCAAGGCAGAGACAGTTACTTGCGCCCGTAGCTCAGATGGATAGAGTACTTGGCTACGAACCAAGGGGTCGGGCGTTCGAATCGCTCCGGGCGCACCATCAATTCAATGGGTTAGGTCAGAAATGATCTAACCCATTTTCTTTTGCGCGACTTTTTGCGCGACTATTTTTAAAGCTATCCATTCACCACGCGCAGCAACGTGCGTGTCCCCTGCCTGTCCAGCACCTTATTTGAAAGCTCGATCAGCCTGCCGATATCTGCCGAGGCGTAGTGTTCCGGGATCGAAGCGGACTTGTGGCCCATCAGTGCATTGCGGTCTTCCTGGGGCACGCCGGCGAGTCGCAGTCGGCTGGCATAAGTATGCCTCAGATCATGGATGCGGACGTCTTGCAGGCCGGCCTTTGCCCTGGCGTTCTGCCAGCCGTTGTTGTTCATGGTGTCGACGCGGTGGCCACTGTAGGTAAAGACATATTCCGCGCTCCCGTCCTCCTTGTTTATCTTGGCTCGCTGTTGTTCGATGATGTGCCACGCGTCATCGTTGAGGATTACGACGTGGTTGATCGCGGTTTTGTAATCTCCGGACGGGATGATGAAGACGCTACGACCGGCTTCCGGGATTGGGGTCTCCCAGCTCCAGCGCAGGCCGCAGATGTTTTCGTCGCGCAAGCCGCTGTTGATGGCGAAAAGGATCATGTTTTGCAGGTGAAGGGGGAGCAGTGGCATGAGGGCGTCCTGCTCTTCCCAGCTCAATGGGTGCGCCGGGCGCGGGTTCTCTTGTTCCATTGTGATCAGCGGCGGGGCGGTGAGCAGCCACGGCTGGCCAGCTTCATCGCGCCAGGCGCGGGCGGCGCGGTTGAGGATGGTGCGCACGACTTCGAGGGTGCGATTGATGGTGGTTGGGCTGACACCATCCAGTCGGCGCGCGTCCTTGAATTCGTCCAGGGTGGCGTCGTGGACGTGGCTGATTTCCATAGTGCCGATGAAGGGCAGCAGAATGGTGATGTGGTAGGCCAGTAATTCTGCGGTGCGCTTGTGCTGCGATTCGGTCAGGTAGCGCGCTGCGCAGTCCGCAAACAGAGGGCGAGCGTTCGTTCGACGATGCTGGGCGTTTTGCCGCTGGCGGATTTCATCGGCGAGCCGCTGCTCGGCTTCGTCCTGGGAGACTTTCCCAAGCCGAAGGAAGATGCGCTCGCCCTTGTGGACTTTGTTGATGATCCGGGAGCCATCGGCTTCGAGTGAGATTCCGCGCGTTCTGGTTGTTGCCATGATTGCCCTCCGTGTGCTGGTGGCTTGCCGTTAAGTGATTTATGGTGCGTCGCCCACGCATCCAATTCAAGCCGATCGAATGCCACGCCCCGTGAGCCGATCGGAATCTCGGTTAGCAATGGCCTTACCTGCGCATCAAATACGTCACGGCACATGCCAAGGTAGGCAGGTGCGTCGCGGTGACGGATGTAGCGAGGGTTGATGGTTGGCATGGTTAGCTATTTGCTCGATCGCGTTGGTTTCGCCTCTGAAAATCGTTAAAAAGATCGGCTGTTTTTCAATCAATACGACCCATTTTTTATTATCTTAGCGTAATATATAAATACGTGCAACAGTATCATATAAATAAAAAGAGCGACCAAATCATCTTGGATCCGAACTGTGATGTGCGCGATGCTGTATATCAATCGCTAAATGCCAGGTACGGGGGTGGTGTCAGAAACCATGGCGAGTGCTCAGTAATTCCACGCCAATAAAAAACGCCGTCCCAGAGAGAACGGCGTTTTTGTGTTACGGATACTCCTTTTGCACCCAATTTCCAGAATCCAAGGCAGCCTGGGCTTTGTGTGCTTTTTTCCAATAAATGGCTGACTCGCGAGAATTAGGCGCACCCTCTGAATCTCTTGTGCCGATATAAAACCCGGCATTTGACTCCAAGACCTGCAAGAGCAAATACTCTCCACCATATTGAAAGGCCAGCATTCCATAACATCGGAAGGACGACACTTCATTGGGGAATAATATTCCAACAAGGGCTTTCTTGAACGCTGGGATCGTGTCCAAGCCATGCCAGTTCCACTTGCCTGACCATATATTCAAGTTACCTGCTACGACTTGTCCTGGTGTTTTGGCAAGTGTTACATTGTCAAATCGGCAGGCAAGCCAGTCATCGTACACGGTGATTTTCAGCGGACCGGCTGTGGTTGGGATATTGTACTCATCTGTGTCGCTTGCAGTCGCCAGCGTTGACAGGAACTTATTGGCTGCGGCTTTGAAAGCGACCACTTGTTTTTTGGTTGGGGCTTTATATGCCATGTTTTTCTCCATAAAAAATAACCGACATTGGTTCATTGAGTATTGGATGAACAGCAGGCAATAAAAAAGCCGCCAGAAGGCGGCTGCTGCATTTTTGAACAATTATATGAATTTTGGGATGGACGTTATTGCATCGACCACTTGAGTCCGATAGCTTCGAGTCTGGCAATGCGTTCCGGGGAAAGTTTTCCAGCCTTGTAATTTTGGCGTTGATTGTGGCTTTGCGTAAGTCATACCCGGCAGCCATCAGACCAGAGTGTCCTGACCACCCTTGGAAATCATTGCTCGATCAACCACCGCCAGAAGGTCATACATTCGATGTGTTCTGTGCCGATAGCGTGACACGTAGTGCAAAGGCTTTAGAGAGGGCTGTGGGGGGATAGTTCTTTGAGATCGAGTACGAATCTCAAGTTGAAAAGCCGCAACAAGAAAACCCATGGCAGTTTCGTCCCACACACTGGCGAAACTATCAGTCATTGAATTTAATGTATTGAAGGAGGTATGCGAATGTCGATCGACATGGTGATTTTATTTAATGGCATGGCTGCAGAAAAGAGGTTCGTGCCGTTGCTGATCAAGTGTTGCTTGCGATGTAATCTCGTAGCCAATCGCAGTTAAATCCTGAAGGGTGGGTCTGGTGTCGCTCATCGATACGATGCGCCGACTCCAGTGTGTTCAATGAACCGCACGTCAGGTTGTGTGGGAGGACAGAGGTGGCTCTGCCTCCTACCCGATACCAATCTGCTGGCAAGAATTACTTCTTGACACCATTGACTGCTGCTTTCAATGTCGCACCAGCCTTAAATGCCGGAGCCTTGGAAGCCTTGATCTTGATGGCGGCGCCAGTGGCAGGGTTGCGGCCGTTACGTGCAGCACGCTTGCGCACTTCGAATGTGCCGAAACCAACCAGGGCAACGTTGTCGCCTTTTTTCAGTGTGGCGGTAATGACGTCAATCAAGGCGGCGATGTTGCGGTCGGCATCAGCCTTGCTGCTGCCCGTCTTGCTTGCCAGTGCGTCAATCAGTTCTTTACGGTTCATTTGCTATTGCTCCCTATGGTTGTGGTTGAAGTGCCGACGCAGATTGTTGTAGATATTGTGCTTGTTGGCAAGTGGGATGTATCAAGAATCACCGCCTCGAAACCAAATTTTCGTAGCGTTTATTGAGCTTCCTGCACCAGCAGGTATCTCGCCTTCAGGGATTGGTAAAGCTCATCACGGGCATTGCCTGAACCCAAGTCAACCAGTTCCAACACCTCGACCAAGTGTTCGTTATCCTCGCGACCGTCCCATATCTTGATGTATGAACCAGCCTTGTAACCATGGTCCTGGCGGAAGATGTTGAGCACATTTTTGCCAACATACTGTTTGAACAGTTCCATCCAGTCCATCCTGCAGTCCAGCAGCAGAGATTCAAACAACGCCAGGTTGGTTCGTTTTGAAGCGGCAAGGCCGACCAGCAAGTCGAGCTTTTCCAGCAGATTGATTTGGGCCAGCACGTAGTATTGGTTGTCGAATTGAACCGATTTTTGATGAAGGTTGAGTTCCGCCATCATGTCCATCTTGGCAAGTGCGACGTTGCCATGCTTGTGCTGCAACGCAGCAGATAGAATGAAATGCCAGATATCGACGAGCTCCATTCGCAACTGTTCAAGGTCGCAATCCTGCTTTTTCCACCACTTCCAGCCGTGATGTTCGATCGCTTCGACACCTTCGACCTGTATGGCGCGATGCCAGTTGTTGTTGGCGGATACCCAGTCAGGGTTGACCTTGCTATTCATATCATCTTGCAATTCAAGCATTGAGAGGAGTTGCGTTTCGGTGAGCGTCATTTATTGAGCCAATATTTGGATGGAGGTTGATTTTACCAAGCTGGCGTGACTATTTCTAAGTGTTTGCTGAAATGGCCAGGCAATATGATTTGTTGGGTTGATCCAAAGGCCACAAAATCGGACGGGGTGGGGCTAAAATATATTGAATTTTTAACCATGATATTAATGATGAACCATGTCTATAATCATTACCATGAATCAGTAGCCCGCCGTAATGGAATGGATGACAGCTTACGAATCCACCAAAAGTATGCACAAAGTGATCTATAAATAGCTGGAAGTGAATAAAAAACATCAGGGAGGACGATCTAAATGGATCTGTTGAAGGAACTTCATGAAGCTGCGGAAGCCTCCGACTTGGAGTCGTTTCGTCAGGGTTTGCTTGACGCGGTACGTGTGCGAGCTCCAGAAGGTTGTGGAACGGAAGAGCTGGATTTTGCCTTTGTCTGCGAGGTCGGCGCACGATTGTCGGACGCCGAAGAGTTTCAGGATTTCATTCCTTGTCAAGGTACTGGAATTGGGCATCGGTCAAAGAAACTTCGTGTGGACGGTTACGAGCTGGACGATGTTGATGACTCCATACGTCTGTTGATCGCCGATTACAGGGGGGGTGAAGAACTCGAGACGATTACGAGAGCGCGCGCCGATAGCGTATTTGCACAATTGAAAGCGTTTGTGGAGGAGTCTTCATCAGGCAAAATCTGGAGTTCTTCGCTAAGTGGATCCGTTCAAACCAAGGAACTCTCTGGCACGATTGAGCAGCGGCATTGCCTGAAGGACGATGGGAGCAGATCAGTCAGTCGGTACCGATTCTATCTGATAACCGATTCCGTTCTTAGCGATCGAGTAAAGGACTTGCCGATTGACGAACTGGACGGCGTTCCAATCGAACGTCATATTTGGGACATTGGCCGGCTCAAGGCAGTGTCATCCTCGATTCTCGGGACTGAAGAGCTCGAGATTGATTTTACTGAATTTACAGATGGTGGGTTCCCGTGTCTTCGAGCAAGTCAGACAGAAGACTACGAGGGTTATCTGTGCGTAATCCAGGGTGACGCATTGGCCGAACTTTATGATCGCTATGGAAGCCGGCTGCTTGAGGGCAACGTCCGCTCATTTCTGAGTACCACAGTAAAAATCAACAAGGGCATTCAGGCAACGATCAGGGCTGAACCGGACAGGTTTTTCGTTTATAACAACGGGATTTCAGCGACTGCGACATCCGCCGTCGTCGAAGATACTGCAGGCGGGCCAAGGCTGATGTCTGCTAAATACCTGCAAATTGTAAATGGCGGTCAAACGACCGCGTCACTGCATATCGCTAAACGAAAGGATAATGCTGATCTCGGTGAAATTCATGTACCCATGAAACTGTCAGTAGTACGGGCCAAGGATACGGAAATGCTGGATGAGATGATCCAGAAGGTTGCACGATACTCGAATTCACAAAACAAGGTCAGTGACGCCGATTTCTTTTCAAACCATCCGTTCCACCGTGCGATGGAAAGGCACTCAAGGAGCATTCCGGCCCCTAGAGCAGTTGGAGCAACATTCAATACTTTCTGGTTTTATGAGCGCGCAAGGGGCCAGTACGTCAACGCGCAAGCAAGAATGACGATCAAGGAAAAGAAGGGGTTCCTGCTGGAGCACCCACGTTCCCAGCTCATGAGCAAGACTGATTTGGCTAAGTTCGAGAACTCATGGCGAAAGCTTCCTCATATTGTAAGTCGTGCTGCTCAGAAGAACTTTTTGCACTTTGCCGAGTATGTTGGAAAGGAATACGGAACCGATGGCGCAAAGTTTGACAATGAAGTCTTTTTCAAAGAAGTCGTCGCCAAAGCCATCTTGTTCAGATTTGTTGAATGCATGGTGTCGGAAGCCAAGAAGTCATGGTATGGAGGTGATTACAGGGCGCAGATCGTCACCTATACCATTGCAAAGCTGGTGTCGATGATCGACGAGCAGGCTATTGGATACGCACTGAATCTGAATTCTGTTTGGGCAAGGCAGGGAGTATCAGCAGCTCTTTCTCAGCAGCTGGAAGAAATTGCGAAAGCCGTATCTGCAGCTATAACAGTTCCTCCAGTCTCAAATATGAACGTAGGCGAGTGGTGCAAAAAGGAAGACTGCTGGAATAAGGTACATGGAATATCGATTCCTCTTTCGTCTGCATTGCACGCTGAATTACTCTCCAAGAGTGTAATACAACGTGTGCATGACGATGCAGCCAAGCAGACAGCAGAGGACGCCGTCATCAATGCAGTCGTGGAAGTATTTAATTTGAGCCAAGCAGGTTGCTGGCAGAGGTTGAGTGAATGGACGCGTCGATATTCACCGCTGGTCGGCAAGGAAGCAGATTTGGTGCGCCTTGCCTCTCAGGGGAATTGGGTGCCTTCGGACAAGCAGGCGGCTGTCCTGATGAAGGTTCTCAATCGACTGGAGCAGGAAGGTTTCAGGCGTAACTAACTTGAGGCTTTGCTGTTACAAGATGACATCATCGGACAGAACTGGAAATTGATGAATCTGCTGCCTGCTGACTTAAGCCGCCGTATCTCCGTTCTCGATGGATGCGACAAGTCCTCATTGCCTGATTGGGCAGCATCTCTTGTATGGCTGGGCGCATGGTGCCGATCGAGCCAGTTGGAGGGCAAGCGGCTGATTGTTTTTGCTGTCCTTCCAACCCGTGAACTCGCTGCTGCTTTCGCCAGCCTCGGATGTCTCGTGGCTGGCGCGAGTATTTTCGAGGACGCGCTTTCGTGGTTGACATTCAAAAATTTGCCAACTGGCCGAGGTGTGTTCTGGAGCCACAGAAATGATAAGGCGCGTTACTGCGGCAATATTGTTGGCTTCAAAGAATACGAGGGGTCAGAATTCATTGTTGTGGTGGTAACCAAGGCGCCGAGAAATGCCGAGGTTGGATCTTCCCGTGAGATCAACAGAAAGTACTTCGATGAATACCGATTCACGGAAGAGGAGCCGCCTACGGTACCGAGATCAGCATCGTTCGATGCAGCGGAACAGACACTGCGGTCTTTGGTCGAGAATCTGAACCCCAAGTGGATATGGGCCGATGGGGCGGAAGGACTTCTCGTAACCAGCGTGGTCACGTTCGAAAGTGCAATCGCCGGTTTTTCACTGACGATTGAAGGGCAAACTCCGATCGCCATGTCTGATCTTCTCTGTTTGGGGAGAAACAAAGGGCAGAGTCATGCAAAGCTGCGAATTGATCATCCCAGAGGCGCTCTCGCGGGCAACTTTCCGCTTGCCATTCTCGATGGCGCCAAAGCTTTCATGGTGCATGAGCATCTGGCGGCAGTTTCCAATATGCTCGTGATTCTTGATCGATCAGAATACCAAGAGGGCATCCACGACGCAGTATTGAGACTCAGAAGCATTTCCAGTGATGGTCAAAACGCCGACTTCAAGAGCGCCATGCCAAGCAAGTTTACGCCCGGCATCGAACTTGCAGCCTATTGGATTGATGAACAATGACAGCTGCTAAAAGTGTGTTCTCAAGAACAAACCGAGCGTTCGAAAATGCCAGGCTTTCCTGTTTGAAAAGACACGAGATTGATTTTTCTCCAGCAGCTCAGGTCATGCAGATATCGTCACGATTGTTCCAGATGCTTGATCGCGCCGACCCTGTCCAAGCGGAAGTTTCACGTCGATTATGGGTGCTCAGATCGTCGATCCTGTTTACCATTCTTCCATTCGATGATCCAGCCCTGAGATTGCAGCATCAGATGAATGAGCTTGAGCAGTCGTCATGTGGTCTGCCGGACGCCGCTCAGCTGATTGAGACATTGAAAAAGCACGTAACGGATATCGTCAGTGTCGGACGGAACCCCAAGCGCGAGTGGCTCCTCCACGTTCTTGCTGAAAGCATCGGGAAGGATGACGGACAGATAGGAATGTTTTGTGCGTTGTCGGCAGGGAGTCCGCCAGGATGGCCTTCAGAAAGTTTTGCCCGATTGTCTGCGCTGAGTGAACGGCTCAAGCTGATTGGGTCGCGAAGACACCTGAGGGCCAATGTGTTTGGAACGGTGATTCTACCCTGCGCTTGTTGCAATGCTCCGCCCGCGCTATTGTCGGAACTGCTGTTCTCCGGGTGTGCCGCCAGACTTGAAGTGTTGCTCTACAAAGGGGAAAGATTTCAAGTACCAAAAAGATTGATGCTTCCAAGTGACGGCATCTTCGAGGGGAGACTGCAAAAAATGGAGATTGAGCGGGAGGTAATTGTGATATCGGGTGACTCGACCCTGTTGGCAGTCGACACGTGGGTGAATGAAGCTTTCTGGCAGGGTCTTCACGGAGCTGAAAGAAACAGTTCGCCCAATCTTGTTCCAGCTAACTACATGCTGTTCTGTGATGGCACAGGCACCTTTCTACCAGAAAATGGGCGCGTTCTGACGTTACCTGCAGATGGTGAAGTGGCCGACGAAAGTGACCTATGTCTAGTTCGTGTCGAGGATGTTTGTGAGGGGGATCTGATTGTTCTGAGATCCGGCGATTCTGGGTTTCTGCTTGATGAAGCAAGTGACCGTATCATGAGTAACGAAGATAATGAAAGCCTTTTTGAGATCGCGACTGACTGGAAGGAGGCGCTTGAAGCTCTGCTTGTTACGCACAGCAATAAAGAAATTGCTCAGGCACTCCGGGAAAGAGGCGCACCAACCAGCGCTGCCAGTATTCATCAATGGTGCGGCCCGGAAGTGCTTGGACCGCGCGACGAACATGTATTCAGGGAGCTAATAAATTTGCTTGCGGACAAGGGAAAGATAAAGAAAGCGGATGGGGAGTTGATCAGTTACGCCGATAGTCGCTGGAACAGTCTTCAAGGCTTGAGAAGTGTTCGGCAGAAGGCCGGGAACCTGATTCGGCAGGATTTGTTCAAGGAACTGTTCAGTCGACTCAAAAACGGAAATGGCAAGTTGGCGGACGGGGAGATTATTCACATCGAAGGTGATGCTGGTGCTGAGCTTCTGATCCTTCGGGTTTCATCAGTGGACCGTAATCCGGCTCATGTCCCCTCTTCGCGTCTTGGCCAGGTGGATGACTTGAAAGGCAACAAATGGCTCGGATGATTCCCCCTGCTTGCGCGACGAAAACTCCATTGGGTGAAAAGGATCTCTTCAACAAGCTAAGGGATGATCCCGATACTACGGGTTGGGTGGTGCTGCATTCACTTGACCTGAAGAAACATCAGTCCAAGATCGAAGGTGAACTTGACATGGTGGTGCTTGTGCCAAGGCTGGGTGTTCTATGCATCGAGGTAAAAGGCTGCGATGTATCGCGTCAGGATGGGAAATGGATTTATCCCTATGAGACTTCTGTCGAAGGCCCGTTCAAGCAAGCATCCAAGGCGATGCATTCGCTGCGTGCCTATCTCGTTAGTAAAGATTGCACACTCTCAAGGCTTCTCTTCTTTTCTGCGGCCATTTTTACCCGCGTGGATTTTGATGAGCAGTCCCCGGAGTGGCATCCATGGCAGTACATCAACAGGAGGCTCTTCGTCAGGCGTCCGATCTCACTGAACGTCACCAGCATCCTTCAACGCGCGCACGAGCACGTGGAAAGCCGCGTAGGGAAGCATTCCTGGTACAACGAGACTGACAGCCGCCCCGATGAAAGCCAAATTCGAAGGATGGTTGCCATTCTTCGGGATAATTTCGAGTACGCGGTTTCGCCCCGAAGTGATCTGGAACATCTGGAACAGATGATCTGCCTGTTTACCGAGGAACAGTTCGATGCTCTCGATCTGCTGGAGGAAAACAACAGAGTGGTTTTCAAAGGGCCCGCTGGAACAGGGAAAACGTTTCTTGCCATGGAGGCGGCGAAGCGGGCAATTGCGGGGGGGAAGAGTGTCCTGTTTCTCTGCTACAACAACTTGTTGGGAGATTGGTTGAAAGCGCAGACCTCCGGCTATTCGGACGATCCAAAGTTGTTCCAGTGCCGAACCTTCCATAGCCTTTTGTTAGAGATTGCCGGTGAAAAGCCCGCCAAGGTGGTGGGTAGGGAATATTGGAGAAAAGACCTGCCAGTGCGGGCATTAGATCGGTTGCTGGACGACGCACGCCCATGGTATTCCTACGACATGCTAGTTATTGATGAGGCGCAAGATCTCTTGGAGGAGGAGTACCTGGATGTCTTTGAGCTGCTCCTGAGTGGCGGTCTTGCAGGCGGGAGATGGGCATTCTTCGGCGATTTCGAGCGACAGGCAATCTATGTTTCGGAGGGTGGTGCGGGCGCTCAGCAGGCGCTTGAAGCTCTATCAGATAGGGCGCCCAGTCACGTCAAATTCTCGTTGCGCATCAATTGCAGGAATGCTGAACCCATTGCGGAAACCCTTGCGATAACAAGCGGGCTTGCACCGGGTTACAAGAGGGTGCTTCACGACAATGAAGGATCTGATGTTGACCCTTTGTTCTACTCATCAGCAGCTGATCAAGAGAAGCATCTTGCAGTTGCGATAAGCAATCTGAAGGAAACATTCAAGGCCGGAGAGATAATGGTTCTATCCATGCGGAGTGACGAAAGTTCCTGCGCCGGAAGCGCTTCAGCGGGTGCCGTCGGAGCCCGTCTTGCACCGATACGTCAAGTGCAGGACGGCCAGACGATTCCATTTGCCAGCATTCATGCTTTCAAGGGACTTGAAGCACCGGCGGTGATCATCACTGACATCGATAGCCTTGATGACGAGAGGTCTCGTGCGCTTCTCTACGTCGGTATGTCGAGAGCCAGAATCCGGCTATTCATGCTGATGCATGAAAGCTGTCGTGCCAGCTATGACCGAATTCTGGATGCCGGTCTTGAAATGTCGTCGAGAAAATAGACCATGGCACTTTCAGAAAAACTTGCAAACAATCTCGCAAATCGCAAGTGGCTTGCTTCGCGCTTGCGCGCCGAGATTGTGGGGCCGGATCCGGCTGGCCCAGAACTTGACATCCGTCCTGGCGGGGAGCAGAAAAAATTCACATGGGAGGAATTCCGAAAACCAAAAAAACAGATCAATGGCGAGGAGGTGGTATGGCAAGACCCTCCTGCCAAGAGATATGGTGCTGGTGTTCTCTTTCCGATCGGTGTTATCGAAGAACGCGAACAGCTGCGCGCCGGCGAGGATCAGCAGGGTGGCTCCGATATTGATCCGGGCGAGAATCAGGACGTGGACGAAAAGCTTGAAAAGCGTGCGGAACGAAAGGCCGCGAAGACGCCCGCTGCGATGGACGAATCGGAGGACTATGCGGTTACCCTGGCTAACGCCTTCAGGCCATCAGCGATTGGCTTGAGCTTTCTCGCGGACTTTTCCGTCGAGGGCACGGGGTTGCGGGTGGAGGTCGTATGTGTCGGTCGTCTTGGTAGTGATGATATTCAGGAAACTCCGGTTGGAACCTACAAACAGACAAAGGTGGTAGTCGGGGATCTAGGGGGCATCCCGTTTCCAAGGTCCTTGTGGCTCAGGGTTCCCTTGCTGGACGACGCGAAAAAGTATCCATACATCGAAATTTCTTCCGCAGAGCTTCTTGTATCCAGAGGAGCAATCACAATCAGAAAAAAGCTCGAAGGCGTAGGCCAAGGGCTGGAGATTGTGGTGGTTTCACGAGGCGGCTATTCTCGCCTGACATCAACACAGAGGCTGATAACCGTATCTCTTGTTAATAGAAAAGAGCTTGATGCAGGCAATCTTGACGAGCAATGCTTGTTTCAGGCTGGGATTCGCGTCAAAGGTCAAACTGGATCGCCTTGGATTCAACCCTACCCTGAAACCGAGGTCAGTAAACTGGGTGTGCAGGATCCCATGTCGGATGAACAGATCAATCGACTGATTTACCGGCAACACCAGACGTTTGCGATTGGCCACGGTTGTGCGGCGGATTGGGCAGGGCAATCCCCAAGCTCAGTTTCGGAAGTATGGACTGACGTGATGCCTGTCTTTGAGACACCCACAACGAGTGCTGATCTGTTCGTCCAGAATGAGGACGGCAGCAGGCAGCCAATCAAGGTCAGCATGCGAAAGCTTGCTGGATTGGATCCAGAAGACGACGGGTCTGCTGAGATTGACGCGCTTGTTCGGGCCTACAAGAGCTGGATCAATGAGCTAAAGACGGAACGCAAGGGTGTGCCCAGCATTTCTGCGGACATGACAGAGACTGCCGAAGGGCTCATCAAGCGTTGCGAAGAGTGCTTGGAACGCATCGAGGATGGAGTGAGATTTCTTCAGGAGAGCTCCACTCTTGCGTGCGCAGTCAAAGAAGCGTTTGTATTGGCTAATCGAGCAATGTTGATTGCCCAGCTCAGGGCAACCAGGGACGTGCGTGAACCCAGTCTTGGCAGTGACGGGAAAAGCATTGTCTGGTCACCTGCGATTTCAAATCCTGATCCTTCCATTCCCGATCCGCAAGGACGTGGTTACTGGCGTGCCTTTCAGATTGCTTTTCTCCTTATGTCATTACGCGGAATTGCCGAGCCAGATGGCGCGGATCGGGAAACCGTTGATCTGATCTGGTTCCCGACAGGTGGTGGCAAGACTGAGGCCTATTTGGGACTCACCGCATTCACGATCCTGTCCAATCGACTCTTGGGCAGGAATTCGGGCGGTGCAGATGTGCTGATGCGGTATACGTTGCGGTTGCTGACGGCACAGCAGTTTCAGAGAGCGGCGATTCTGTTCTGTGCAATGGAGCAGATACGACACAAGACACCCAATCTTGGAGAAAAACCGTTTCGTATTGGCTTGTGGGTGGGTGGGAGCGCATCTCCAAATACACGTGAGGAAGCGCTTCACGCACTGCAAAGTCTTCAGAGAGATCCGGAGAGCGAAAATCCATTCATTTTGCTCAAGTGTCCATGGTGCGGAGCCAAGTTTGGCCCCTCTTCTACCGAGGGTGGGCATCGTCAACGTGGTGGGGCGAGAGGACGAGGTTTTCACACGAAAGAAACGGGAATCCCGAGTGTCCTTGGTTACAGCAAATACACCAAGACAAATGACGCTCTACCGACAGTAGTGTTTCGATGCAACGATAGTGCATGCGATTTCGGGACCGCTTCCACGCTGCAAAAATCTCGTCCGCCATTACCGATTGTAATCATAGATGAAGACCTTATTGAAGATCCGCCCAGTCTGGTGATCGGCACCGTAGACAAGTTCGCGATGCTTGCCTGGAAACCGGGAGTGCGGAGGCTGTTTGGAATTGGAAGCAACGGCAAACATGAAGGTTTGCCACCTAGTCTCATCATACAGGATGAACTTCACTTGATTTCCGGGCCATTGGGGTCAATGGTTGGTGCCTATGAGACGGTCATAGAACGTCTCTGCCGGAAGGATGGGTATGGGCACATCAAACCAAAAATTATCGCGTCAACAGCAACGATCAGCCGTGCAAGAGAACAGATATCGCATTTGTACGCGCGAGATGATGTGTTCCTGTTCCCACCTTCCGGGCTTGAAGCGGGGGACTCCTTTTTTGCCCGAGACGCCCGCAACGATGACGGGACGCTGAAGCCAGGGCGACTCTATGTGGGTGTTCTTGCATCTGCGCATGGATCTTTCCAAACCACGCAGGCTCGCGTCTATGCATGTCTCATGCAGCACGCCGCGATTATGAATACCGATGAGGCTGGCAGGGACCCATGGTGGACTCTCCTCTGCTTCTTCAATTCCTTGCGGGAACTTGGTGGCGCGGCGTCATTGTTTGTTGCGGATGCGCGAGATTATCTCCGGGTCATTCTTGACAGGCAAGGAATCAAGTATGAAAAGATCAGGAAGCTGTTCAACGTTTCTGAACTGACCAGTCGTATTCGCAGCGACCAAGTACCCAAAGAGCTGGAGCGACTGGAGAGGACTCTTCGCACTCAAACGGGCAACAATAAAAGTATAGCTGATGATAATGATGTCGTCGATGCCTGCTTGGCATCGAACATTATCGAGGTAGGCGTTGACGTTAGTCGATTGGCTCTCATGGCAATCGTTGGTCAACCCAAAACAACTTCGCAGTACATTCAAGTTTCCAGCCGCGTCGGGCGTGATCCTGAAAAGCCGGGCTTGGTGGCAGTGCTCTATGGACAGAGCAAACCCCGAGATCGTAGTCATTTTGAGCGATTCAGACCCTACCACCAGCGGCTATACGCACAGGTTGAGCCAACCAGTGTCACCCCATTCAGCGCACCGGCCGTAGAGCGTTCCCTCCACGGCATTATTGTCGCAGCGGTGAGGCAGCTTGGGATATTGGATGCTGAGTCAAGTAGTCCTGATCCTTTTCCGCTTGGCGAAAGTTCCGCGTTACGAGATCTGGTCGATGAGATGATAGAGGAGCGCGTTGGAGTTGTTGCTTCGGAAGAGCGTGATTCAGTAATGGATAAACTGCAGCTCCGTCTTGACCAGTGGCAAAAATGGCAACCGAGCGAGTATGGTGGTTTTGGAGCAGCACCTCAGGATCCACCTTTGCTGCACCCAGCGGGTAGTACAGTACCGCCAAGCTGGGATGGCCATAGCTGGCCGACCATGTCGTCCCTGCGTAATGTCGATGCTTCCTGTGAGGCAGAGATAACCCGTTTTTTCAATCAGCTGCAGGATGATCAGATATGAGCCGCCCAGTTAGAAGGTCGCAAGCAATTTCGCCTTTCGGCATCGGGGCGTTGGTGGACTTTCCAGGTCCTGTATCTCTCGTTCACGCCGGCCTGGATGCTTGGCCATTCAAGGAAGGAGAACCGGAGCACCGGGAGTTCATAATCGATGACGAAAAACGCCTATCCAGTCGGCTGGACGTAGACTACTTTGTACAGCCCCCGGACTTTCGTCAACCCGAATGGGGGCAGGATGCAGCACAGTCCAACCTTAATATGAAGTTGCCGTTTCTCAGATTCCCTCTTTGGCATGTTTGCCCTCGATGCGGGCGAATGCATCTCGCGCGATATCAAGACAGCACACCTCCAACCTGTAGAGGGCCAATCGGATCTGGAGGTGGAATTGGGTCTGATCATCCGCCGAGAAAAACTGTTCAGGTTCGTTTCGTGGGAGCATGCAAAAAGGGTCATCTGCAAGATTTCCCATGGCTGGAGTGGCTGTTCAAGCAACCGGAACCATTGTGGGAGCCGGAGGGCAACCTGCGCTGGCTTCGCATGAGAAGTACCGGCAGTGCTTCGCTTACTGGCGTGGAAGTAGCTGCAGAGGAAAGGTTGCCGAATGGAGGAATTAAGGTTGTTGAGAAACGAACACTTGCCGGTGCATTTCAAGGCGATGGATTAAGCGACTCACAGACCGCCTTCGGGAAAATTGGGGTTAGATGCGAGGGACACAACCCTGCTTTGGGAATTGGCAAGAACGGTCCGAACCCGCTGCCAGGTTGTGGCCAGGAAATTTACCCTCTGCTTCGTGGTGCGTCGAATCTCTACTTTCCTCAGGTCGTCAGCTCGATTTACATCCCGAACATTGATGACAAGAATCTCGATCAGGAGGTACTGGATATCCTCGATGACCATTTGCTGAAATCCAGCCTGTTGCTCAGCGCACAGGATGCAGACAATGGCATGGTTTCAGCAAAGGCGGCTCGGAACGCTCTGAGGAAATATCACCCGGAGTCAACCGTGGATGCGGCAGTTTTGGCAGACGCTGCCAACAGGCACGTCCTGAAGGATATTCTGCTGGAAAACAGGAAGGTGCAACAATTCTTGTCGCAGAAAATAAAGGTCTCGACTGACAAACAGCTCTCGCTTGACATGGTAACCGCCGCAATAAAAAGCCATTGTTCGGAGTGGGAGATTGACCCGTCGGTGTTGTTGGGACCCTTGTCGGATTGGTTCAAGGGCAAGGGTGTGGATTCTGATCAAGGAACGGCGGGAGTCCAACAGGATACTTTGGCGGAGTCTGACTACAGGAGGGAAGAATACCGAGTCTTCTGTCGTGACGTTCAGGAGGGTTATCCAAAGGCCAATCTATTAATACGAAGCTCCGAGATGGGCAGTTATGGTGATCTTATCCGGTCCTCGTTTGAACGCATATCCTTATTGCACAAATTGAGAGAGACGCGGGCATTCGTGGGATTTTCCAGAATCTACCCTGGAGACGACCTTACGCAGGACGAGCGATGGAGACTGGTGGCACTAGAAAAGAAGAGATGGCTTCCGGCGGTTATTGTTAGAGGAGAGGGCATCTTCTTGAAGTTCAGGGAAGACCGGCTCGGTGAGTGGATTGAAAAATTCGGGGCAATTCATGAAGGTCGATTTTCGTTAATTAACCACCATATGGGCGAGCTAAGGGAGCGAAGACATCAGCAGCCGACTTTGATCTCGCCGAAACATGTTCTGATCCACACATTCGCACACCTGCTGATCAACGAACTGGTATACGAGTGTGGCTATGGATCAGCTTCTCTTAGAGAACGGATTTATTCTGCTGATGGCGAGAATCCCATGTCTGGCGTATTGATCTACACGGCTGCGGGAGACTCGGAGGGTTCAATGGGGGGCCTTGTTCAAATGGGGCAACCAGGCCATCTTGAGGCTGTTGTGGCTAGGGCACTTGAGAAGGCGCGCTGGTGTTCCAGCGACCCTGTCTGTATTGAAAGCAAGGGGCAAGGGCCAGACAACTGCAATTTGGCAGCATGCCATTCCTGCGCTCTGCTGCCGGAAACTTCATGCGAGGAGCAGAACCGATTGCTCGATCGTGGAGTGGTAATTGGCACCATCGAAAATCCATCCAGTGGGTTCTTTCATGGGGTATAAACGGAAGCTAGTCGGGGATCGATGCGGACTGTACGCTATGAAATAAGCTGCTTTACAGCTGATGCAATTTGGAAGGCAAGTAACGGTGGCACAGCATTCCCAACCTGATGAAATTGCTGGGTACGATTTCCTTGGAAAAAGTAGTTGTCCGGAAATGTTTGCAGTCTCGCAGCTTCCCGAACGGTCAGGCTCCGGCACTGTGATGGGTCAGGATGGATGAAGTAATGACCATCTTTTGAAATATGACTGGTTACTGTCGTTGCAGGACGATTACCCAATTGCACTCTGAATCGATCCGCAAATTTACCCGTTTCCCAGTTCTTGTGGTTTGGGCGCAGCTCGGCGAGATTGAACTCATCATGTCCCTTGGGAGAGTGTTCGTAAGCTATGGCGAAAGCAGATGCATAAAGATAGCGGCGAAGATCGCTTTCCATGTGGCCTCTGCTCTCATGGTTCAGCCATGCTTTCAATCTGTCGTCTTGATACCAGCGCCCCAAGAGGGTCTCCACTGAATGTTTGGGGTTTAGCCTGTCAATTCTCAATGAGCCATGATTGAGATCGGGGCTTATGTGGCCTTCAAGCATCTTGAGCATATTGACCAATTGATGTAGTTCCTGCTTCTGGGAAGCTTCCCGAATAAGCTCCAGTCGAAATTGCTCAACCTTGGCAGACCAAATCTCGGGGCTGTCCGCCTCCTTGCTGAGTCGACTGCGCAAGCGGGGAAGATCAGCTATCGCATCTTCAACAGTGGATTCTGTAATCTTGTTGAGAAGTGATGGAGCAGCATCAATGTCATCCCTGACGCCCAGAAGAATGACTCTATGTCTAGCTTGTGGAATACCATGACTTTCTGATCGGATGATAAAGTCGTGAACATCAATCTCTTCTGGATTCATGCCTTTCATAAAGCGGGTTGGCACGACAAGCGAATATAGTTTGTACCCCAGTCCGGTTTTGTTCCTGATGGCTAGTTGTGGATCCGATAGATCACGCAAAATAGAGTGAAATATCTTTTTTCCATCAACTTTTGAGGAAAGAATTCCCTTCACATTTTCCATTACAAAAATCGTAGGGTGATTACGTTCGATTATTCTGAGATATTCCTTGTACAGATAATGGCGATGGTCTTCTGCGGCTTTGTAATCAACCTTCCCACGATTTCTGGCACGCCCGACCAATGAATACGCTTGGCATGGGGGGCCGCCAATCAGAACCCAAGGTTTGTTTTCTCCTAAACCTGCGTTGTCTATGATTGAATTCAGCTCATGGTTTCCTGCTTCAGTACCGAGAGTGATGCGCCTAGCCTCATTCACCGCTTCATCCCATGCCCACTTGGATTTGTCATCCCAAGGTATATCGGATTCTCCATTGCAGAAGCGATAGTAGCTATCCAGTGACTTGCCCCCCTTGTTTTTAAGAATCCGGTAGAAAGCTCTCAATCTGAGGGTGCTGTGTGCCGATGGCTCCATCTCGGCTGAGACCAGAATTTTGAAAGCCTTGCCATTATCAAGAGCGGAGAAGCCCTCGCCCAGCCCACCAGGCCCAGCAAAAAGATCGACTACAGGAATAGGCTTATTCTGGTGCATGCTGTTACATTATTGATTGGTGGATTGTTCTCAAGTTACCAAGAATGACAGATATAGTCGACACAAAAACACGTTCTCGCATGATGGCTGGTATCAGGGGCAAGGATACCAGGCCAGAAATGTTGGTGCGACGCTTTTTGCATTCGCGAGGATTCCGATATCGGCTGCATGACAAAAAATTGCCCGGCAGTCCGGATATTGTATTGACCAAATATCACTTGGCAATTTTTGTGCATGGATGTTTCTGGCACAGGCACTCTGGATGCAGATTCGCTACCACGCCAGCGCAGAATCGTAATAGCTGGATACAGAAATTCAACCAGAATATGGTGCGAGACAAAAGGCAGATTCAATGTCTGATTGATAATGGGTGGAGGGTTCTTGTCATTTGGGAGTGTGGCCTAAATTCGGCCACCATGAATTTGTTGTGGATGCCTGAGTATGTTAAATCGAACCATGAAATTTATGCGGAGTGGCCAAAATAAAGTGCGTGCAATGGAAGCCAACCAAGAGCATCACGGATTGACTTCTTCCATGGTTTCGCAACAGGGCTTTGCTATTCCCACCTTTCATTAATTTTTCTCAACGAGCACCCAATGCCGCTTCTCGTGCACGCCGAATAAGCCCCGTCCATTCGGTATCGCTTCTGATATTCGTACCGTACACCTTTTCATCAAATGGATCATCACTCATTAGCCACGCCAGGAACTCCCGCTTGCTAATGGTGACTTTGCCACCCTCTTTGCCATGCGAGAATCTGCCATCCCTGCCCGGATAACCAATGATCTTGTCGCCATCCTCGTTGAGTTGAGACTCATTCCAATTAAACAAGATTACGCCAATGTCATCGAGACCAATTCCTTTGGCGATGGCGTTGAAGGCTTTGCCAATATCTGCATTGCTCATCGAGGATACCGACGCAGAATCATTCATTAATTTCCCCCATATATGGTTTTGAACATGAAATTGGTGAAGGCTAGGCAAGTTCTTGAACGCTGCCTTCTTTAAGCCAAAGGTCAATCGCATTTTGAGCGTTGTTCAAGTAGTCTATCAAAGAGACAGGCATGCCTTCATTTTCATCTAGTCCGCCGAAGTGATCCGTTAAGGCTTGCATCACATCATCCTCACAGAAGCCCCCATAGCAATTAGCGTCCACATAATCGTGCAGGGCTGAAAATGAGGGGCAATCCGCTGGCACTCGTCCGGCTTTAATGTCCTCAATAATTTCTTGTTTCATCCGCTCGATGGATTCATCAAGTGTTGGGGCGGACGTAGTCATTTCATTGCTCCTTATTTATATCCAGGATAGCACAATTCCGCTGCCGCCAATCCAATTTTTGACCGTGCGACACGAGGTCGCTTGTTGAAGTTGCGCGCACTTCAATTTCAACGGAGAAAACCCGAAGTGGAGACCGCTGAGCAGCTTCCACTTCCAAAAACAAACGTCGAGGGACATCTAAGACGAAACGGTGGCGGATAGGTGTGTTATTCGGATGAACTACAGCGTTTTATCGACTAGGGCAGATGACGCTGCCTGTATAGTGGGCACAGCAGGCCGCACTGCCTTCTCTTGACGATCTTTGCGCTCAGCCATAATGCGCCGCGCCATTTCGCCCCACCATACTGGTTCCTGTTTGATTTCTACGCCTTTGGTCACCCCTGACAAGCTGCGAGTGCGGATATGCAAAAAGGAATCCGCGATCTCTTGTATGTTTTCATTGTTTGGGATGACCTTGATATTCACCTGCCCAACCATCGAAACCGGATAGCCAACTGGAATGGTGCGCAGAATCCCGGCCAGCATTTCAGGTTTTTCATACACCCTGATCGGGATCGCAAGAGACGCATCCCGATGCTGACGTAGCAGCACCGAGATGTAGGCTTGTTGTTCCTTGCCGCCGTGGTGAGTGGCACGCACAATGGCCGCACCTTCAACGAAACCGGCCAGCGTCACCACATTGGCATTTTCCCCCAGCTTTGTGTTGAGCCTCCCCTTGGTTGCTTCGAGAACCCTCAAGATGTCCGCGATTTCACTAGTCTCAGAATCGTCGATCTGCTCAGCGATCATGCCCTTGAAGGATCCGTCGGATTTGAATGGCTGAAACGCATCGGTGGCCACGCCCTCGGCCAAAGAGCTATTCCACACCAATTCAATTGGCATCGATCGAGACGATGGCTTCTTGATGTCGATGGCGATCAGTTCAACAACGCTTTTACCGTCGTCTCGTTTTCTGCCATAGGCATGGCAAACAACTGTGACTGGGGTAGTTTCTTTCGGAATGCGTGTGCCCGGATCAACTGTGATGTAAATGGCGTGCGCCAGACTATTGGTTTGCTGCAACAAAAAGCCCTCTTTTGAGGGTTTTCTTACCCACCCTGACAAATAGCTGATGTTCAGCATTTCGTTCACAAACTTGAAACCTATCGAATGATTACGTGAATCAGCGGACAGCATAATTAGCTCCTTGAGTTATAATATTGACAACATCGCAGTAAGGCATTAAAAAGCAACTAAAGAATTGTCACCAAGCAAACCTGCTAAGGTGCCCTAGCTTCAAAAGGTGTGTTCATGACTAGCTCCAGTGCCAAAAAAAGTACAAGTCCACAAAAGAAAAAAACTGCCAAACCAGCGGTTGTTTCCAAACAAGCAGGGATTTCGCGAAAACGAAACGTTCATCACGCCGCGCCGGTCAGCAAAGAAAAGGCCCCCAGCGCGCTGATGTCGAAACTCTGGGAGCAAGCTGCCGCGAACAACGAATCGCTGCCGGAGCTTGCCGGCAAGCTTGATATTTCTTACCCGTATTTGATGGCTCTGGCACGCGGCGAACGCCCGACAGAGAAGATGGATAGAGCTCACCTTGTGAGCGCGGCCAAGTATCTCAATCTGTCCGTTGGCCAGGTCTATTTGCTGGCCGGCACGCTGCTCCCCGAAGACTTCATCTTTGAACCCACCAAAGATGAGAAAATGCAGCATGCGTTGGCGGCGATGCGCAACGATCCGTTGTGGACTGCATACGCGCCTAACGAGAAGGTTTGGAAACATGCTGACCCCTCGGTGAAACTGCTGATTTGTCTGCTGTATGAGCGCGCGGCGAGGACATCGTTTTTTGATGGGACTGAGGCTCCGGTGTACCCTGAGAAATAATGACTTTTCCGGACAAAGCTTTAATTTCATAAAGCCGCTTCTCAATAAAAATATCGATCCGCCGCATAAACTCTTCGGGTGGGTAATCCCCTGCCGCGACTTGGGCCAGCGCTTCTTCCCATGCAGTGGCGACCGTTATATCCGTCAGTTGTTCTGGTAATGCAAGAATCAGTGATCGGCCAAGAGCAGTGTCTTTTATTGGATCCGTTCTGCCGTAAACCTTGATAAAACCCCTGGCTTTAAGACCTTTGATGTCATTGGTTCCGCATCTGACAAACCGCTGCATTTCGCGGAGCAGAGTGCGTTCCGTGTAGTACACGTAGTATTTATATTTATCGGGCGTCTCTGCTTCGCTTTCAATGTCCATACCGCGACGAACAATCAAGGCAAGCATAGGTGTTTGAATGCGTCCAATCGGAATTAGCTTGTCATGCGCAAGCAGCTTGGTAACGGCTCGCGACATATTTTTTCCAATCAACCAATCAGCTCTCGATCTACACAATTCTTCGAGGTAAAAATTCCGACACTTTGCGTTATTCTTCATCGACATCGAGGCCGCAAATTTTTCTACAGAGGCAAGGTGCTTCTCCTTTAACAACAAGCGCATCACTTGGCCGTGGTATCCGAAGTAATCAATAACTTCAGCAACCAGCATCTGCCCTGCATTGCTGGCAGTCACAACCACGGAAGCCTTTTTCAAGAATGCTTCGATTGTTGAAAGCCGTTTTTTCATCACTGGATCGTTCTGCGACGTAAGTTGCCATTTTTCATACGGCACCTTGATGGGCAGCGTTGTTACATCCCACTTCGCCCAGCGGCTATCGTAGAAATCTGGTTCGCAAAGCTTCAACAAACGACCATCGCACCAGGTCACCACATCGTCGCCAACTTCAATGTAGTCATCAGTGCCTTGCCGGATGCCCGGCAACACGCCCGCAATAGCGAGGGCAAGGGAATGGCTGGATGCGATGAATAAGCGCATCAGAAATCCCGGTTCATGTTTCTGATAATGACAGCGGTTGCTTCTGTCATGGTAGTGCTGCCCGGTGGCGTTTCATTCAAATGAGCTGACAGCACTTCTTTTTGTGCCGGTTTCCCCGCAACTGCTGGGCGTGCTGGCACAATCTCAGATGAAACCATCTTGGCGGCATTGCTCAAAACATCGCGGATCACAGAAGACTGTTTGCGAAACGGTAAGCCCCACAGCCATTCAACCAACTCAGGATGGTCAGCCTTGTTGACCACAAAGCTGACCTTGACCTCGTCCGGTGCATCACCATCCCTAACCCAAGCCACGGCAAGCTCCTTAGCGACTAAAAGAACTCATCGCATCCAAACGAAGCGTTACCAGCGCATACCGCCGCATCCCCTCGGAAACCGAAAACCGATGATTGTCTGCCAGCACCGCGTGCGGCCACTTCGCCTTGATCTCATCAAACACCAAAGGTGCGCCACCACCGGCAATGATCACACCATCCAGTTTTCTGACGTGAGGTTCTATTAACTTCTTTGAGGTATCCAGAACATCAGCAACGATTGAACTTGTTGCAAGCTCAACCTCTTTGGACACATCCAGGTTCTCCCCGAAATATTTGATGGTCCTCGTTTGAAGAGCCTCCTCGGCCTCATTCAGATACACCGTGACATCCTTTTCGCTCATCGAGCGCATCAGTGCGTCAGCCGCCAAAGCGACTCCACGACTAGAACCAGCCGCTTTCTCCACCCACGTCCCGCCCGCCTGCATCAGCATAATGTCGGTTGTAAAATAGCCGACCTCAACCACAGCCCAAGCCTCGGACTCCATGCTATGCCGAGACGAAGGATTGCCGACCTCATCCAGCATCATGCCGTGGTAAGGCGCAAGCGACTGAGGCATGACCAGGACGCGTCCGGTGGTGCATTTAGCAGCTATGAGCTTCAAGGCAGCTTTTTGTCGAGAATGCAGATTTGTTGGTAATCCCATAACAATGACGCACTCATCTGGATTGATGTCTAGCGCACGTATTTTCTTTAACCCGCCCCGCATCAGAGCTTCGTATTCAGGTGTGTCAATCCAGCTTTCTGACAAACCGGTGGAACCGGGCAACCCACTTTGAATAAGCGCAGTTTTGCCAAAAAAATATGGCTTTCCATTAATGTCCACAGTTTCTTCAATAGCTCGTCGCTGCTCATTTTCATCCGAAATAGTGAAGGCCGGTGTGGCCACCGAAGGAAAGATGATGTCGTGCTTCACACCATCAGCGAAACATGAAATCTTTACTGTGGAATGTCCAATATCGAAACCGATAGCACCGTGCAACTTTATGTCCATCACAAAATTCTCCTTTGAAGTAATTAACCCACTTAAACAAAACCTCTCGCAACGCCACTACTGGATTAAACAGCCCAATTCCGAAATGGGTTATGGTTAATGCATAACGTATTAAATATTATCCCAATGCAATTATATATAAATAATATCAGAAGCGTAAATAAATTACACATAAGCGCACTTGTATTTCATTAACGGATAATGCAGAATCTATTTCCACAAGCCATTAGCGGGATGCTTATCGACATAACATCAATAAGTGAACCGAAGGTTTCAGTATCGAATTGCCACACTTCAAAAAACAACCCGCAACAAGCCAAAACCAGCATGAAAAAACCTGACAAACCCAAGCTCATTTTCAGTGAGCAGGCTAGAAGCCAAAAGCCCAAACTCAGCGCTGGTATCGAACGTAAATCTCAATCTAAGCAATTACTCATGAGTCAGTAAATAAGGCGACACACGAGGAACTTCAGGATTGAGATTGTGGTCAGAGTTTGCATGAAAAAAGATGGGCGCAAACTTGATCGAAAAGCACAGGAAGCGATACGGCTG
>Ga0315268_10000787_pt1 | contig 36973 bp, 40 predicted proteins | sample C1_top_MG_FD_204535 | JGI IMG/M metagenome (GOLD analysis project Ga0315268, IMG submission 204535) | Sediment microbial communities from Yellowstone Lake, YNP, Wyoming, USA - C1_top | ecosystem: Environmental > Aquatic > Freshwater > Lake > Sediment | place: USA: Wyoming | collected 2017-08-01
AGGTCTCAGGAGTTTCTCGATCCGGATCTAATAGCTCCACTGTCCAGGAAATCTATTCTGATTCCCAGAAATAAAAAGAAGGGGTCAGCCGCATCAGCTAACCCCTTGATTTCTCTGGTGGGCCGTCAGGGACTCGAACCCTAAACCTAGTGATTAAGAGTCACTTGCTCTACCAATTGAGCTAACGGCCCCGGTTGCCCCGTTGATTATCACTAATTAGTCAAATATTTGTCAAGTGGCCGGCAGCATAATGCTGATGGCGGCTTCTGGTTTTACAGTTTTTATTTTTCAGAAGTTAATGGTTACTATCCATTAGGGGAGATTAGAGGGGCCCAGGGTCCCGGGACGCCCGGGCCCGGGGCCCTCCCGGCCCTAAATTGCCGGTCAAGCCGGAAAAGGGAATACCCTTGACCTTCTGGCAGGTTGTGACATAAATAAAGAAACCTTATGATCTCACCGTCCGCTCCACCGCCCGGCTCCTGGTTTGCCCCGGCGCCCTATGTGTTGACCGGCCTGGCTCCTTATGCGGCCGGGGCCCTGCTGGCGGTGATCTCCGGCTTTCCCGGGCGGCCGGCGGTGTTTTTTTTCGGGCTGGTGGGGGTGAGCGCCCTGATCAAAGGGGCCTTTGCGGCCCGGGGGGCCTTTGCGCCGGATGAAGGCCGCTGCCCCACTTTTCCGTTGCCGCCGGCAGAATCACGGCGGTTGGCCTATGCCTGCCTGGCGGTGGCGGCCCTGGCGGGGGTGGTGCTGCAATTCTGGATGCGCACCGGGGAGCTCACCATCCCCTTGGGGGGCTTGGGGGTTCTGGGGGGCTATTTCTATTTCGCCCCGCCGCTGCAATGGGGGCGCCGGGGTTGCGGTGAAGCGGTGGGAGCTCTCTGCTTCGGGCTCCTGCCGGTGGCCACTGGGCTCTATCTCCAGTGCGGCCACCTGCTGACGGAGGTGCTGCTTTACGGCTTGCCCCTCAGCTTTGCTGCCTTCAATCTGTTCCTGATCCAGGGCTTTCCGGAGCCCGGCGGCGAAGCCCGGGCCAGCCGCTTCGGGCTGGCGTCCCGCCTGAGACCGGTGGCCGCGGCCATGGTTTACACCATCTTCAATGTCCTGACCATCCTGGGCCTGGTCTTTATCCTCTGGTTTCCGGCCCCGGCTTTGCCCTGGCGGAACGGGTTGTGGCTCTTCCTGGCCTTGGCGGTGGTCAACCAGGAACTGGTCAAACGCAAGGCTTACCTGGACGCGGGGCGGCTCCGGCTGCTGGGCCGCCTTACCCTGGCCCTGCACTTGGGCCTGGGCCTGATGTTCGTCCTGATGCTGTGGCAGCGGGCGTAGATGCAGTTTTTGGTTTTTAGTTGAAGGATGATGAGGACAGGATAGGCTCAACCCACGAAATTTGAACCTTGAAATCAAACTAGCGGAATTTTGAAATCATGCCGGGTCGGAGACTGATGAAAGGAACCGGGTGGCGGCGAAAGGCGGTGGCCCTGGCCCTGGTCCTGGCCCTGGTGCCGTCCTGCCAATTGAGCCCGGCCCAATTTTACATCCCGCTGGCCTATGCCGTCACCGGCCTGTGCATCGGCCTGCTCATGTCTCCCACTCCCGCGGCCGCGGTGGTGGGGTTCGTGGTCGGCGGCCTCCTGGGCGCCGCGGTCTATAACAACTCCCTGAAGCGGCAGATTCTGGAAGGCCAAAGAGCCGGGCCACGAAATTAGTCTGTCGCCGGGAAAAGTTTAATGAAATTGACAACTAAGGCGGAGCGGAGGCTCCGCCTTAGTTGTTTAAAGGGTTGGGGGAATGTGGGAGCGGCCAGGGGGTTGGCTCCCTGGCCCTCCCCCAACACCCCTACAGCACTCCCTTGGTGGAGGGGACGCCGCTGGACCGGGGTTCGGGCGTGGTGGCCTGGTCCAGGGCCCGGCCCGCGGCCTTGAAGACCGCCTCCTTGATATGGTGGGTGTTCTCGCCGTAGGGCACGGTGATGTGCAGGGTCATGCCGCCGTGGACGGCCACGGCCCGCCAGAACTCCTTGAGCATCTGGGGGTCCAGGGCGCAGCCGCCGGGAGGGAACTTCACCTCCAGGTGGAGGAAGGGGCGGTTGCTCAGGTCCACCGTGACCTGGGCCAGGGCCTCGTCCATGGGCACCCGGGCCTCCCCGAAGCGGCGCACGCCGGGGCGCTGCTGGAGGGCCTCCCGGATGGCGTGGCCCAGGCAGATGCCGATGTCCTCCACGGTGTGGTGCTGGTCCACTTCCAGGTCGCCCTTGGCTTTCACCGTGAGGTCGAAGTAGCCGTGGGCCGCGAACAGCGTCAGCATGTGGTCCAGGAAGGGGATGCCGGTGGCAACGGCTGTCTGTCCCCGCCCGTCCAGTTCCAGTTCCAGCTCCACTTCCGTTTCCCGGGTCTTGCGGCGGACCTTGCTCGTGGGCGCCATGGTGGTAATCTCCTCCTAAGGGGGTCAGGGGCCGAGATTCCGGGTTGCCACGGCCGGGTTTAATGATTAATTGATGGTCAACTTAACCGGACATCTCCGGCCTAAATCCCCCTTTTTCAAAGAGGGACTTTTGATTTCCCTGCTCTTAAGATGCTCTTAATAGCGGCCGCGAATTTTTGCACCCGAAGAAGCGAGCCTCAGGCGCCGCCTCGGCCCTGAGTTGCATTATAATACTTTATGGCAACCGCGGACAATTCTTTGTGGTAAGATGTCAAAGAGAGATGCCGGCCCAAGTGAGGTTTGGGGCAGCCGCGAGCCTGGCCGGGGCGCAAGCTGCGGCTGCCGGCGCCAGCGTTCATCGAATCAAGAAAAGGCGGGTTTGCTACTAGAAAAATGCGTGCGCTAGGGCGGCAGCGGCGGTGGCGGCGGAGGTGGGCGGGGATTTTGCTGATTATCGGGGGTGCGACGGTGCTGGCCCTGAGGCCCGGCCCGGCGCCGGCCGCGGGGGCGGCCCCCCAGGTGGCGGTGGACCAGACCACCCGGGATTTCGGCAAGGTGGTGGAGGACCAGGCCCTGACCCACACCTTCATCATCAAGAACCGCGGCGGGGCGCCCCTGAGGATCGAAGACGTGGACCCGGACTGCGCCTGCACCGCAGCGGACTACGACCGCACCATCCCGCCGGGGGGCGAAGGGAAACTCACCCTGACCATCAAGCCCTACTCGGTGGTGCACCAGTTCAAAAAGGAGACCCGGGTCAGGTTCAACGACCCGGAAAAGCCCCTGGTAATCTTCACCATGAAGGGTGCGGCTACGCCCTTCATCGAGATTCAGCCCAGCCACATCGTGCGGTTCCGGGGCTCGCCCAACGACCACCTGGAGGCCAAGGTGCGGTTCATCTCCCACCTCAAGGGCCCCTGGCAGATCACGGGAGCGCGCACCAACATCCCGGACAAGATCGACGTGAACCTGGAGGCGGAACAGCCGGACAAGGTTTACGTCCTGACGGTGAAGAACAAGCGCCAGGAGGCCGGGGCCTACGGCGGGCTCATTGAGCTGAACACCACCTCGGCCCAGCGGCCCCGGCTGATTGTGCGGGTCTTCGGGGAGCTTTATCTGCCTTCTTCGGGGAGCCCGTAGAGCAGCAGTTCGTTGAGCAGGTGAACGGCCAGGGTCCGGGCGGCGTCGTGGAGCAGCAGGTCCTTCTCCAGGGGGGCCGCCGGGCCGGGCTGGATGGGGGAAGAGACCTGGAGGCGGTCCTGGAAGGCGAAAACCGGTTCGCCCCCCCGGGTGATGAGGCCGGAGACCAGCAGGCGGGCGCTGATTCTGCCGATAAGGAAGCGGAAGGAGGTGCCCGAAAGGTCAACATACTGCACCGTGCCGGAGAGAACGGCATCTTCCGGGGGCGACAGTTTCAGGCCGTTGGCTTCCCAGGCGCGGAGCAGTTCTTGCTGGAGAATGGCCTGGAAGTCCTGGGGGGAGACCCCCTGGGCCGTTTCCACGGTGAAGGGTTGGATGGCGTAAGCCGCCCGGGCCGCTTCAAAGGCGGGGTCCCGCCAGACCGCGGTGAGATAGCGGCCGGGCTGCAAGACGAGATTTCCGGGAAGGGCCGGCGCCAGCCGGGGCGTACAGCCGGCAACCGTCAACCAGATGAGGGCCAGCCAGAGGCCCAAGGAGGGTAGCAAAGCCTTTTCAGACCACATGGCCAACTGATTACCACAAACCGTCATCCTCTGCCAAAGGAATTAAGAAGGGAAAAAGGGTTTGTGGGGGGGGAGGGCCAGGGATTTTTGAGGGCGAAAAGGCGAAAAGCGGGAAGGGGTGACAAAAAATTGGGATAAGGCACCCCCTTTTCCCGTTTCCCCATAGGCTTTTCACCTCTGTCCCTTAAAGTTGTTCCTGACCCCCCTCCCCGTTCATTACCTCCCAGCGAGGAAAGGAGGGCAAATGGGCGCCGACGGCAAGATCACGTTATCGGTAATTAAGGCTGACGTGGGCGGCTGGGTGGGCCACAGCACCGTCCACCCGGAAATGATGGCCCTGGCCCGGAAAATCGTCCAGGGGGCGGTGGACCGGGGCGTGCTCATTGACGGGCAGGTCCTGAACGTGGGCGACGACATCGAACTCATCATGACCCACCAGCGGGGCGAAGAGGACTCGGAGATCCACGAGTTCGCCTGGAATACCTTCATGGAGCTGACAGGTCTGGCCAAGAAGCTGAAGCTTTACGGCGCCGGCCAGGACATGCTGGCGGACGCCTTCTCCGGCAACGTCAAGGGCATGGGGCCCGGGGTGGCGGAGCTCAGTTTCGTGGAGCGCAAGAGCGAGCCGGTCATCATCTTCATGGCCGACAAGACCTCTCCCGGAGCCTGGAACCTGCCGCTCTTCCGCATCTTCGCCGACCCTTTCACCACGGTGGGGCTGGTCATAGACCCCAACATGCACCGGGGCTTCCGTTTCCGGGTCATCGACGCCGTTGAGCACAAGGAATGGATCCTGTCCTGCCCCGAAGACATGTACGACCTGCTGGTGTTGATCGGCACTCCGGGACGTTACCTCATCGAAAACATTTATCGCAAAAAAGACAACGAAGTGGTGGCCGCGGCCTCTTCCCAGAAGCTGGGCCTGATTGCCGGGCGCTACGTGGGCAAGGACGACCCGGTGATGATCGTCCGCTGCCAGTCGGGCATGCCCGCGGTGGGCGAAGTCCTGGAGCCTTTCGCCTTCCCCCACCTGGTGGAGGGCTGGATGCGGGGCTCGCACCACGGGCCCCTGATGCCGGTGGCCTTCAAGGACGCCATCCCCAGCCGCTTCGACGGGCCGCCCCGGGTGATCGCCGCGGGCTACCAGCTCACCGGCGGCAAACTCCTGGGGCCCATGGACCTGTTTGCCGACGTGGCTTTTGATGAAGCCCGCAAGGAAGCCAACCGGGTGGCCAACTACATGCGGCGCCACGGGCCCTTCGAGCCCCACCGGTTGGGGCTGCACGAAATGGAGTACACCACCCTGCCCCAGGTCATGGCCTTCATCTTCGAGAAATCGGCCATTCCGCGGCGGGCCGACCTGGAAGACCGACTCAGGAGTCTGTATCCGCATCTGAGGGAAGTGCGGGTGGTGGACCCGGGGATCAAGGAGATGGGCGCCATTCAGAAGACCGTGGCCCGGGAAGGGGCCTATTACCTGGAGGAGATCACTCCGGCCGGAGCCAAAATCGGGCTGTCCGGCGGCAAGACCCTGTACTTCCTGATCACCTACCTGGAGCCGGAGCGCCTCACGGGCCTGCACCTCTATCCCCTGACCCTGACGCCCATTCTGACCATGCCCGGCCTTACGGCCAACGCCATGGTGGGCATGATGAGCACCAAGTATCCCGATGCCACGGCCTACACCCTGCCCACCATTCCGGTGAACACCAGGGAAGAATACGAAAAGCAGATGGCGGCCAATCCCAAGCTCCAGCAAATTTACCGGGAAATTTGGGACGTGGAGATCATGGTGCTGGGGGTTGGCTACCTGACTGGGCCCATGCCGGGATTCCGGGCCTTTGCCGAACAGGAGATGGGCCTGACCGCGGAAGACCTGAAGGCCAAAGGCGTAGTGGGGGAGATCAACCACACCCCCATCGGCGCGGACGGCGAGCCCATGCTGGACGGCAAGGACAAGGAGTTGGCCGCCCTGACCCGCCGGGTCATCGGGGTGGGGGCCCTGGAGCTCCGGGAGCGGGCCGCCCGGGAGGACCGCTACGTCATCGCGGTGGCCGGCGGCCTGGAGAAAAAGGAGGCCATCCAGGCCTGCCTTAAAGGCAAGTATTTCAACGTGCTGATCACGGATGCTTATGTGGCGGAGGCGTTGGTGCAGTGAGCAGCGGCCGGGGGCCAGGAGTCAGGGGGCAGCAAATGAAAGCGGCTGTTACCGGAAACCGAAAACCGAAAACCGAAAACCGGCTTCTGCCCCCTGGCCCCTGACCCCGGTATTATGGTAACATTCCGAAAAATTCTCCTGTGGACCTCGTTGCTGCTGGGCCTTTTGGCTCTGGGCAGCCTGGGGTTTGTCTGGATCGAAGGTTGGAGCTTCTTCGACGGCCTCTACATGACGGTGACCACCCTGACCACCGTGGGGTACGGGGAGGTGCACCCGCTGTCCCGGATCGGCCGCATTTACAACATGTTTTTGATTCTCACCGGCATGGGGGCCATGCTTTACATCGTGGGCTCCCTGGCCCGGGTGCTCATCGAAGGTGAGATTCGGGAAGCCCTGGGGAAACGGAAATTGGTGACGAAAATCAAGAAGCTCAAGGATCATTACATCATTTGCGGTTTCGGCCGCATCGGAGAAATCATCGCCCGGCAACTGCGGGACCGGGGGATTCCCTTGGTGGTGGTGGAAAACAACCCCGAACACCTGGGCCGGCTGGAGGAGGCCGGCTATTTTTTTGTGGCCGGCGACGCCACCCGGGAGGAGGTCCTGCTGGAGGCCGGCATCGAACGGGCCAAGGGTCTGGTGGCGGTGGTGCACTCCGATGCCAGCAACGTCTATATCGTCCTGACGGCCCGGAGCCTCAATCCCAGGCTCTACATCGTGGCCCGGGCCGAAGAGGCGGGGGCCGAACAGAAGCTGTTGCGCGCCGGGGCCGACAAGGTGGAGTCCCCTTACGAGATGGGGGGCCGGAAAATGGCTTCCACCATCATGCGGCCCACCGTGACCACCTTCCTGGAACTCACCATGAAGGAGGGGGTGGACCTGAGCATGGAGGAGACCCGGGTGGAGTCCTCCTCGGCCCTCGTGGGTCGGACCCTGAAAGACTCGGGCATCCGCCGGGACCTGGACCTCATCGTGGTGGCCATCAAGCGGGACACCGGCGAAATGCTTTACAACCCGGCGCCGGATGCCCGGATTCTGGCCGGCGATACCCTGGTGGTCCTGGGGATGCGCCAGAACCTGGAGGCGCTGGAAAAGCTGGTGCGGTGAAGCGGGGAGTTATTAAAGCTGGAAGCTGACCGCGGATAGCTGAAAGCTGTTTGGGAGAACGCCATGACGCAGACAATCATCGGCCGGGGGGTGAGCATCACCTTCCTGGGCCACGCGGCCTTCAAGTTGACGGACGGCAAAATCCATGTCCTCATCGACCCCTGGCTTAACAATCCCTTGCTCCACACCCCGGTGGAGCAGATCGGCAAGGTGGACCTGATCCTGGTGACCCACGGCCACGGCGACCACGTGGGCGAGACCGTGGCGGTGGCCAAGAAGACCGGGGCCCCGGTGGTGGCCATCCACGAGCTCTCGGTGATCCTGGCGGGGCAGGGGGCCCCCCGGGTCATCGGCATGAACAAGGGCGGCACGGCGCCGTTCCACGGCCTCAAGGTCACCTTGGTCCAGGCGGTGCACTCCTCCACCATGGAACTGGGCGGCCGCATGGTGCCGGCGGGGGACCCCGGGGGCTTCGTGGTGGAGTTTCCCAACGGCTTCGTGGCCTATCACGCGGGGGACACCGCAGTCTTCAAGGACATGGAGCTCATCCGGGAGCTCTACCATCCGGAGCTGGCCATGCTGCCCATCGGCAGCCACTACGTCATGGACCCCAGGGAGGCGGCCCTGGCCTGCCGGCTGCTGAAGCCCAAATGGGTGATCCCCATGCACTACGGCACCTTCCCGGTGCTCACCGGAACGCCGGAGGATCTGATCAGTCTGCTCCGAGGGGAACCGGACATCAAGGTCATTCCCTTGAAGCCGGGGGAGACGGTGGAGTAGCCAGTGGTCGGTAGTCAGTAGTCAGTAGTCAATAGTACAGGCGGGATGCCTGTGCTACTAAAGCAAAAAAGAAAAAGAAAAACGAGGCTCTCCTTGCGCCGCAAGATGCGCTGGCAACTATATCCGGATGACCGGGGCCTGGTGGAGGATATCAGCGTCCGCCACGGGGTGCCCCGGCTGGTGGCCCGAGTGCTGCTGAACCGGGGCCTGGCCGGGGAAGAGGAGATCCTGGCCTACCTGGACCCGGTGCTGGAGCGCCTCTACCCCCCCTTCGGCCTGACCGACATGGAGGCCGCGGCCACCCGGCTGGGGCTGGCGGTGCGCCGGGGGGAAGCCGTGGCGGTTTACGGGGACTATGACGCCGACGGCCTCACCGCCACCGCCCTGATGCACCAGTTTTTGAGCGAACTGGGCCTCTCCTGCCCGACCCATGTGCCCGACCGTCTGAAGGAGGGGTACGGGCTCCGGGTGGAGGCTTTAAAAGACCTGGCCGCGCAAGTCCGCCTCCTGGTGACGGTGGACTGCGGCATCAGCGACACCGCCGAGGTGGCCTGGGCCCGGGACCACGGCCTGGACGTGATCGTCACCGACCACCACGAACCGCCGGCGGAACTGCCGCCGGCCCTGGCCGTGGTCAACCCCAAGCGGGGCGGCGCCGACTACCCGTTCCGGGAACTGGCCGGGGTGGGGGTGGCCCTGCTGCTGGCCCTGGCGGTGCGGGCGGAGCTTCGGGCCGAAGGCTGGTTCGTGAGCCGCCGGGAGCCCAACTTGAGGAACTACCTGGATCTGGTGGCGCTGGGGACCGCGGCCGACGTGGTGCCGATCCTGGGGGAAAACCGCATCCTGGTGCGCCAGGGCCTCAAGGTCCTGGAAGAAAGCCGGCGCCCGGGTATTGTCGCCCTGAAAGAGGTGGCGGGGCTCAATGGGAAACCCGTCTCCTTCCGGGACCTGGTCTTCAGGCTGGCGCCCCGCCTCAACGCCGCGGGGCGGTTGGGCCAGCCCCGCTGCGCCCTGGAACTGCTCTTGAGCGACGATCTCGCCCAGGCCCGGGTCCAGGCCGCCTATCTTCAGAACCTGAACCGGCAGCGCCAGGCCCTGGAGGAGGAGGTGCTGAAAGAGGCGGTGGCCTTGATGCGGCGGCTGGGCCGCAGCCAAAGGCCGGTGATGGTCCTGGCTAAAGAAGATTGGCACCCCGGCGTTCTGGGCATCGCCGCGGCCCGGCTGGCGGAGGAACACTGCCGGCCCGTGGCCCTGGTAAGCCTGCAAAACGGCGTAGGCCGGGGTTCGGCCCGCTCCATCGAGGGCTTTCACCTGGTCAAGGGCCTTAACGCCTGCCGCCACCTGCTCAGCCGCTACGGCGGGCACCAGGCGGCCGCGGGATTCGAGGTGGACGGAGCCAACCTGGAGTCCCTCCAGGCGGCCCTGGAGGAGGCCTTCCAGGAACAGATGGGGGCAAAGCCGCCGCGACCCACCCTGAAGGTGGACGCCCTGGTGAACCTGACGGAACTGGACCAGAATTTTTTCCGCCACCTGGAGAGCCTGCGCCCCTTCGGCCCCGGCAACCCGGCGCCGGTCTTCGCCTGCGAGACGGTGGAATGCCTGGGCTCCAGGGTGGTGGGGGAAAGACACCTCAGGGTGCAACTGGCGCAATCCGGCAAGGTCCTGGAAGCCATCGCCTTCGACATGGCGAAACTGCACCCGCTGAGCGGGGAACTGGCAGTGGCCTTCAGCGCCCGCCTGACTCACTACCAGGGGCGGACCGCCCCGGAACTTCACCTCCTGGACTGGGGAAGGCCGTAGGGGACGAGGCAGGAGTTGGGGGAGGGGGCTAAGGGCCTGGGCCCTTAGCCCTCTCCCCCAAACCCCCAGCCCCAATCCCTTAAGAAACGGAGCGAGCTGAGGCCGGGGAAGGCGGTGCGAAGCACCGCCGTCCCCGGCTCTCTTATGGAAAACTTATTTCACCTTGAACTCCTCCAACAAGCGGCGGGCTTCTTGTTGGTCTTCTTGCAGGCCCCGGGGTTGGATGGCGTGGCGGGTGGCGGTGAGCACCTGCTCCAGTTCCCGGCGGGCTTGGCTCCGGTCGTTGAGCTTGAGCAGGGTTTCGGCCAGATACAGGTGGTTGGTGCTGACATCCGGGGCCAGGCGCACCGCGGCTTCCAGGTGCCGGCGGGATTTCTGGAGGTCCCCCACCGACAGGGGCCAGCGGGGCGCTTCAAAATAGATGCGGCCCAGGACCCGGTGGGCGCCGGCCTGGTCATAGGTTTCATCCAGGGCCAGGGCGCGGTGCAGGTTCTCCAGGATGCGGGGCAGGAGCTTGCGGCCTTGAAGGGGGCCGCCGGCAGCGGCCAGGCCGCAGAGGTTGAGGGCCGTCCAGTAAGGCCCGGCCACGTTTCCCGGCTGCTCCCGGGCCAGGCGCTCCGCCGCGGTCAGGCCCGAATGGTAGAAATTCTCCCGCTGTCCTGTGGCGGCCAGGTCCCCCAGAATGAAATTCACCCGGGCCAGCCGGGCCAGCAAGCCGGCGGGGCCGGGGGCAGAGGCCAGCTCTTCTTCATATAGCGCCCGGGCCTGAAGGGCTTGTGGGAAATCCAGGGTGGGGCTTTTAAGGAGAGCCTCAGCGGCGGCCAGCCTATCCGGGTTCGGGGCCGCGGCGATGAGAAATTGGAGCAGCAGCAAGAAGGCCAGGGGGAACAGAGGCCGGAGGAGACGGCGGCTAGAGGCAAATCTGCCAGGATTAGCGGTCATGGGACCCTTCCCCGGGACCTCTGCGCCAAGTAAGGCCTGGCGGGCAATTCTTTCCCAGGCACAGGCTGGAAAGCCGGCGCCACCGAATCATTCCCATGGTTCAGGGTGCACCACCTATTTTTTACTTTTACAATATAATCCATGGCGCCGGCGATTGCCAACTGGCGGAGGGGGGCGGAGGGGGGCGGGAAGGGCCAGGAGGTTGGGCTGCCGCCTGAGAACTCCGAGAAGAATCTTGCTCCCAAGGGTTTTCTGTGATAGAGGATTGTGAAAGAAAGCGCTTGTGGAGGAGAGACCATGGCTGGGGTCAACAAGGTTATTCTGGTGGGGAATTTGGGGGCCGATCCCGAGCTGCGCTACACTGCCGACGGCACTGCGGTGTGTCGCCTCAGAGTGGCCACCAGCCGGCGCTATACCGACAAGCAAGGAAACCGCCAGGAAGAAACCGCCTGGCACCGCGTGGACGCCTGGGGCAAACTGGCGGAAATCTGCGGTCAGTACCTCAGTAAAGGGCGTCAGGTCTATATCGAAGGGCGACTCAGATACGGCTCCTATGAAAAAGACGGCGTAAAGCATTACACCACCGACATCGTCGCCGAAAACATGCAGATGCTGGGTGGGGCCGGCAACCGGGTGCAGGAACCGGAGCCGCCTTTTGGCCCACCGGAAGGCGGGATTCCGGAGGATGACATTCCTTTTTAGGGCAGGGGCCAGGGATTAGGGGTTAGGGATTAGTTAAAGAAAATTACTGACTACTGGCAACAGAATGAAAAGCCGGCAGGCCCTGAGAGAACAGATCGTCGCTTTGCTTAAGGAGGAAAATTTCCCGGCTTTGGTGGAGCTGGCCGGACGGGAGCCGGGGGTGGCGACGACGTTGCTGCAGTTCTTCTATGATCCCGAGGACCTGTTGCAATGGCGGGCCCTGGAAGGTCTGGGGGAGGTGGTCGAGACCTACCCGGCGCAGGCGCAGAAGATCATCGGCCGGCTGCTTTGGCTGCTGAATGAAGATTCGGGCAGCTTCGGTTGGGGCGCGGCCGCGGCCCTGGGAGAGATCGCCCGCCGCCAGCTTTCCCTGGTGAAGGAGATTGTTCCCATGTTTTACGGGTTTCTGGAGCATGCCTTCTCCCGGGGGTCCATGCTCTGGGGGCTGGGGAGGATGGGGGAGGCTCACCCGGAGATGCTGGCGGAGACCCTGCCCCTCATCGAAGCCGCCCTCGGCGACCCGGACCCCCAGGTGCGGGTTTGGGCGGCCTGGTGCCTGGGAAAGGCCCGGGTGGCGGAAGCGGCGCCAAAACTCCGGGCGCTGCTGCAAGATGGCAGCCCCGCGAAGATTTATCACCGGGGAGAGCTTCGCCGGACCACGGTGGGGCGGGTCATCCAGGAAGTTTTGGACTCCCTGAAAGAATCTGGTTAAAGACCAGGTGGAAGATACCGGTCACTGTGCGCCGGGGCACAGATAAAATCGCTGAGAAAGGAAGGGCAAGATGTTTTTACTGATCGTGGGTTTCGGCATCGGGGTTTATGTGGGCTACAAGTTTCCCCAGCAGGTGGAGCAGGGGGTGGAGATGGTGAAGAAGGCGTTCAACGACCTGAAGAACATGATGGGTAAGAAGGAAACCCCTCCTCAGGCTTAATCCAGGGTCTGGGTGTAAGGTTCAAAGTTCGGAGTTAGAAGAACCGATTTTTTCATGTCATTCCGTACGCAGTGAAGACCCCGATTTTTAACGATACGAGGTTCTTCACTGCGGTCGGAATGACATTTATTCTTTTTGTCGTCTCAGGGCCGGAGGGCGATGAGGGCCCCCTGGCGGCCGGTGACGCCGTCCCGGCGGTAGGAGAAGAACTCCCGGCCCTGGCACCGGGTGCAGAGACGGGCCAGATCGAGATGGCCGGGAAGGAGGCCCGCGGCGACCAATTGGTCCCGGCTGAGGCACCAGAGGTCGAAGTAGGTGGGCCGCACCTGGTAAGACCAGAACTGGGGGGGGAATTCCTCCCGGAAATGGCGGAACTCGGCGCAGCAAGGGCCCAGGCTCGGGCCCACTGCGGCCCGCAGGTCCCGGGGGCGGCAGTGGAAGATTTCCTGGAGGTGGCTCACCGCCAGGGCGATGACCTCCGCCACCTGGCCCCGCCAGCCGCAGTGCACGTTGGCCGCCACCCGGCGGACCGGGTCATAGAGCATCACCGCCTGGCAATCGGCCTGCTTGATGAGCAGGCCGACCCCGGGGGTCCGGGTGAGGAGGAGGTCCACTTCGGGAAGTTCCCCCGCAGGATTTGGGTTGCCGGTGATCACCGCGTAATTGTGGCCGTGGACCTGGGCGGCGCCGGCCAGGAAGTCCAGATTAAGAGCGCGCTGTACCCGGCGCCGGTTTTCCGCCACCGCTTCCCGGGCATCCCCCACGGCGTAGGACAGGTTGAGGCTGTCGTAGGGTGCGGCGCTCACCCCGCCTCGGCGGGTAAAGAAACCGTGGACCAGTTCCGGAAATTCGGCCAGCAACGGGCTGCGGTAACAGGGCAGGCCGCCGACCTTATCCGCTCTCCAGGCGCGCATGAATTCTCCTTGCGGAGTTAATGTAGCACACCTTGCCGACACGTTCGAGCCTCCTGGGAGAATCGGTTTGCGGTTTGCGGTTTTCAGTTTTCGGTTAAAATAATTTCCCGGTGGATAATTTTTGGGGAGGTAAAGGCATTTGGCTGGAAAAGGCTGGCTGATCGTGCAGCACATGGACTGGGAGGGGCCGGGCCAGCACCTGTTGGCAGCCCTTAAGGAAGGCGGGGTGCCATTCCGGGTGGTGGAAGCCTGGCGCGAACCCTTGCCGGACCTGGCGTCCCTGGCGGGGATGATGGTCTTGGGGGGCTCCCCCAACGTGGACGAAGAGGACCGGTTTCCTTATCTGCGGCCCTTGAAAGCAGCCATCAGGGAGGCCATCGCGGCGGGGAAGGCCTATCTGGGGTTTTGCCTGGGGCACCAGTTGCTGGGGGACGTGCTGGGCTGCCGGGTGGGGCCCCTGCCCAGAAAATCGGTGGGCTTCATCACCGGCGAACTGACCGCGGCAGGGAAGGCTCACCCGGCGTTTCAGGGAATTTCCTCACCGCTGTCCTTGTTTAAATGGCACGGCCAGGGGGTGTTGCCGCCGCTGCCTGGGGGGTTGGAGATCCTGGCGAGGTCCGAAGCCGCGGCGGTGGAAGCCCTGGGCGTGAGGGGCAACCCCAAGGTGGTGGGCCTCCAGTTCGACAACCACGCGGGGCCCCGGGACGTGGCCCAATGGCTGGAACATGACCGGGACTGGGCCCTGGGCGGCACCGGGGTGGACCCCGAGGCCGTGGTGGCGGAGGCCCGGCGCCGGGAGGCCGAAATGGGCCGGGAATTCCGGCTTTTTATGAGAAATTTTCTGGCCCTGGCCTGAAATCAGACCTCCCTTACGCCCCTGATTGGCACCGGAATTGAAATGGACGAAAGCAAAACCGCCCGGGAGGGGCGAAAGGAGGGGCGGAATGAAGCGCAATAAAAGGACGGAAGCGAAGGCCCACGAGAGGCTCACCCCGCTGACCGACCACATTCTCCAGGAAATGGGCTCCGAAGGGGCCGCCATCCGTCAGCGACTCCACCTGTTCTACCGGGAGCGAACCGTGGGCAAGGGGGAGCCGTATGGTCCGGAGAGGGACGCCCCGGCCTAAACACTTCAACCGTTCGGCAATTATTTGAACAGGCTGCCTAAGGGTCCGAAGTCTGGGTTTGGAAGATCAAGACTAGACTTGGAGGCCGGTTGGAGTTCTTTGTCTTTCGGTGGCGGAGCACCTTTAAGCTTTAGAGATCCTCGGGAAATTTTTGGAGAAACCGCCTTGGACCCAGGATATTAGATTGACTGGCCCTGCGGCCGTGCTTATAGTTGGTATAATTTGAAAAAAAAGGTTCCCTCATGGTCTGGTTGCGCCTGGTGCTCATAATGGGGATGTTCGGGATCGGCTGCGGTGAACAGATTCTTTACCAGCGGTTTGAAAAGGACATGTGGTCCAACTACATCCGGCTCAACCAGGTGAAACCGGGGATGCCGGTTTCCGAGGTGGTGGGGATCATGGGGCCGCCGGGAATCCGGGAGGAAGGGGATTACCGGGGCGGCCACTACGTCATCTATTTTTATCTCACCCACTCCATGGACTTCCCTGACAGCGACACGGTGCGGGGCGGTTACACCCCCCTGGTGTTCAAAAACGACCGGCTGGCGGGCATCGGCAAGCGGGAATACCGCCTGGCGGTGGACCGGCCGGTGGAGGACGTGACCCCCAATCTTCCCTGGAAGCGGACGCAATAGCTTTCAGCGGTCAGCCTTCAGCTTTCGCAAAGAAAATTTTGGCAGGCGGCCAAGCTGCAGCATTACCTGCAATCAATACCTGTCCAACAAGCATCCGGGTAAACTAAGCGGCCTTCTCGCCGGCCAACTGGCCGCAGGCCGCGGCGATCTCCCGGCCCCGGCTTTCCCGGATAAACGCGGTGTAGTTGGCCCGGCGCAGGATCTCCTGAAATTCCAGGACCCGCTCCGGGGGCGGCGGCGCGAATTCCGGCAGTTGCGGGTGGGGGTTCAAGGGGATGAGGTTGATCTTGCAGCGGAAGCCCGTAAGGAGCCGGGCCAGATCCCGGGCCTGGCGGGGGGCGTCGTTGACCCCGTGGATCAGGACGTAGGCAAAGGTGATGCGCCGGTGCCGGGGCAGGGGGAAGGCCCGGCAGGCCGCCAGGAGCTCCTTTAGCGGATAGCGGCGGTTTACCGGCATGAGGCGGCTCCGGGTGTCGTCGTCCGGGGCATTGAGGGAAACGGTGAGGTTGGCCCGGGCCTCCCGGCCCAGCCGGGGGATGAAGGGAGCCAGGCCCACGGTGGACACGGTGAGGCGCCGGCGGGAAAAATTGAGCCCCCAGTCCGCGCCGATGATGGCCAGGGCCTTGATGAGGGCGGGGTAATTGGCCAGAGGCTCCCCCATGCCCATGAACACGAGGTTGCTGAGGGGCTTGGTTGCCAGCGCTTCGGGGCGCACCAGCATCACCTGGCCCACGATCTCGCCGGGGGTCAAGTTCCGGATCAGGCCCTTCTTAGCGGTGAGGCAGAAGCGGCAGCCCTGGGCGCAGCCCGCCTGGGTGGAAAGGCAGAGGGTGGAGTGGACCTCTTTGGGGATGAGGACCGATTCCACCAGATTGCCGTCCTCCAGGGCGAACAGGTATTTCCGGGTGCCGTCCGGGGCCTCCCGGACCTCTTCCAGCCGAAGGGTGGTGAGGCAGGCCCGGCGGGCCAGCTCTTCCCGGAAGGGCCGGGCGATATCGGTCATCTCCTGAAAATCGCGCACCCCTTTGTACACCCATTTGAGGAGCTGGCGGGCCCGGTAAGGGGGGTGGCCCCAGCCAGCCAGGAGTTGCTGCAATTCGTCGAGGGTATAATCCTTGAGATCGATGAGGTGGGTCATTTAAAAGCAGTGACCAGTGATCAGTGATCAGTAGTCAGTAGTCAGTAATTTAAGAGGTAACAGTTCATTGGATGGTTTGGTTTCGTGGATTTTTTGATAACCGGTTGCTGGCCACTGACAAATGTTTTAATGTCCCCTGGCCCGCTCCAGGGCCTCCTGCCGGGATTTGCAGGCGATGCACATGGTGGTCACCGGCCGGGCGATGAGCCTCTTTTCGTTGATCTCGTTGCCGCAGAGCTCACAGTAGCCATAAGTGCCGGCGTCGATGCGCTCCAGGGCCTCCCGGATTTTGGTGATGAGCTTCCTTTCCCGGTCCCGGATGCGCAGGGTGAAATTGCGGTCGGTTTCCAGGGTGGCCCGGTCCGTGGGGTCCGGGAAAGGAGCGGCGGACCCCGTCATATCGTTCCTGGTTTTGTCGGCTTCCCCCAGGATTTCCTCCAGCCGTTCCTGTAAGAGATTGCGGAAAAACTCCAGACGATCCGGTTCCATCACTCCACTCCCGCGGGCCCGAAATGGCTCAGGGTTTTCCGGGTGCCCTCGCCCCGGCGGTAATCGCCGCTGGCGCCCCCACTTTTCTCTAATAATAGCAAATCTTTTATGATCATGCCACGGTCCACCGCCTTGCACATGTCGTAGATGGTGAGGGCGGCCACGGCCGCGGCGGTGAGCGCTTCCATTTCCACCCCGGTGCGGGCCTGGGTCCTGACCCTGGCCTCGATGGCCACGGAAAGGTGCTCCGGCTCCGGAGTGAACTTAAGGTCCACCCCGGTGAGGGGCAACGGGTGGCAGAGGGGGATGAGCTGGGCGGTATTCTTGGCGGCCATGATGCCGGCGATCCGGGCCGCGGCCCAGACGTCGCCTTTGGGAAGGCTTCCGGAGATGAGCAGGGGGAAGACCTTGGGGCCCACCACCACCCGGCAGGCGGCCGCGGCCTCCCGCCAGGTGACGTCCTTGTCGGCCACGTCCACCATGCGCAACTTCCCGCGCTCGTCCAGGTGGGTGAAATCACTCATGTCCGGCTGCACCGCGTTCTTCCCGTTCCAGGCGGGCCAGTTCTTCCAGCAATTCCCGCTGGCGGGGGCTGAGATTTTGTGGGGTGGTCACCACCACTTCATTGACCTGGTCCCCCGGGGGCTTATGGGGGCCGCCGCCGGCCCCGGCCCCCGGAAACCGGAAAGTCCAGCCGGTCTGGGTCCCCTGGGGCAGCCGGTAAGACCGGTAGCCTTCCAGGGTGGGGACCCGGACCTCACCGCCCAGGGCGGCGTCGCTGAAGGAGACCATGATGCGGCAGTGGATGTCGTCCCCCACCCGGGTAAAGAACTCATCGGGGGCCACATGGATGACGATTTCGAGATTGCCGGCGGGGCCGTGGTAAAAGCCTTCGCCCCCCTCGCCGGCGATGCACAAGCGGGCGCCGTCTTCGATGCCGGGGGGGATGCGCAGGCGGTATTCCCGGTGAACCTGGCGGTAGCCGTCGCCGTGGCAATGCCGGCAGGCCTGGGCCACGATCTTGCCCTTACCCCCGCAGCGGGGGCACACCGGGCCGAAGCGCAGCATCCCGGGCCCGCCGTAGCGGCGGCCCCGGCCCTGGCAGTCGGGGCAGGGCTGGTAGCCGCCCCCCAGGGCAACTCCGGTGCCGCGGCAGTGAGGGCAATCCAGGGGGCGCTCTACCCGGATGGCCGTCTCCAGGCCCCGGAGGGCGGCGGCAAAGGGGATCTCCAGATCGTAGCGGAAGTTGGCGCCGGCGGACTGCTGCAAGGGGGCACCGGCCCGGGAAAAGCCGAAGAATTCCTCAAAAAGGCTGTCTTTATAAGCGAAGCGGGGGCTGCGGTAATTCTGCGCCGCGGAGCGCCGCTTGGTCTTGGCGGTTTGGATGGCCTCGTAAGCTTCCACCACCCTCCGGAAATGGGCCGCGGCTTCCGGATCGTCGGGGTTGCGGTCCGGATGGTACTGCATGGCCAGCACCCGGTAGCGGCTGCGCACTTCCTCCAGGGTGCAGCGGGGTGAGACTCCCAGGATGCGGTAATAGTCCAGAGCTGGCATAATTTATGTTTCTGACGGTTCGGCCCCCAGGCCGGCGATGAGGCCGGCCACCATGGCGGTTTTGTCCGGGTCGCCGGCCAATTCATAAGCCCGGCGGGCAAAGTGAAATTTCTCCAGAGTCAAGGCCCGGTCGGCCACGGCGCGCCAGAGGGCGGGGTCGTGGTCTTTTCCCAGTCGGGCCAGCAGGTGAGCGTTCCCGGTTTCCAGGGCATGGGCCTTGATTTTCTCCAGACCTTCGGCAACGCCGCCCTTGCGGAAAAATTCCAGGGCGTCTTCCCACCACCCCAGGGACAGGAACTTTTCCCCGTACTCCCGGCAGGTCTCCGGAGAGAGTTCCCGTTCATTGAGGAGCCGCCTTTTCTTCAGGCAGTCCGGCAGCCCCGGTGGCAAGGCTTTGAACTCTGGCGCCATGAAACACCCTGCTTCAATCTATTTTTAATTTATAAAATATCTCCGGAGCTATGTAAACCGGAATTTTCGGGGGGTTGGCGGGCCGGGGGAGGGGGAAGTTGTTGACTTTCTCGCGGTCTTTGGGTATGGTAAACGCGTCTTCAGGTTTTACCAATAATTACGGGAGCTTCACGGCGCAGGAAGCCCTGGGGCTCGCGTCCTCCGTGCAGCTAGCTGAGTAGAGACAGCCTGGCCGGAAGTCATTCTAAAGTCAATGCGCCTCGACCCCTTGAGCAAGTGATCTCATGTTTAAAAGAATAATGGAGCGGTTCCGCCAGGACCGGGGTCTGCACAAGGCCACGATGCGGGTGGAATTCTTTCCCCAGGACCAGGTGGCCCCCCACATCTTCTGGCACCGCACCCAGGACCAGGAAAGCGACACGGTGGCGCTGGTGGTGTTTGTGTATGCCCGGATTCTCTATGAGCTGGCGGAGCTGAACGAGACCCGGGTGGCCCGGCAGGTGATCGAGTACCTGGAAAAGAGATTCTGCCAGCCCCTGGTGGCGGACAAGGGCGCCCGGAAGCGGCCTAAGCTGAGTTTGGGGAAACTGCGCCTGGTCAATGACATTGCGGTCCCGCCGGCCAGGACCTACCAGGTGGATTTTTATGAACTCCGGGATGGCGGAAGCCGCCTGGATTTTAAAGGCAGCCTGGGGGAGGAGAAATTTTATCTACCGGCCACGTTCATGGTAATTCTGCAGTACTGCCTCAACACCCTGGGGGAGGAGCCGCTTATGAACCTGGCCCGGGGCCTCAGCCGCCTTCACACTTACTACCGCTTTCGGCGGGACTTCTGGGACGGCTCGACGCTGACGTCCGGCCCGGCCTTCGCCCTGGGTACGGAAGAGATCAAGGCCGAAGAGGCGGCGCCGGAGGTTTGACAGTAGCGAGCAGTGGGCGGTGAGTTAAGGAATTCCTGTAATTCCGTCAATAAAAAGGCCCCGGAGCCTGGCCGGCCGCCGGGGCCTTGGCCGCGTATTGTGAGGGCTTAGGCGGAGATGCGCTCCAAAAGGGAAGCCTTGATGCGGTCGAACTCCTCGGCGCTGATGACCCCGGATTCCTTAAGCTTGATGAACTCCTCCAACTCCTCCCGGAGGCGCTCCGGCGGCAAACCAACGGCTGCGGCTTCCACGGCCTGGGCCTCTAGGGCGTAGGGGGCTTCCAGGGCCAGCGGCGCCGACCCTCCCGCGGGCAAGGCGTTGGCCAGGCGGCTGGCGCCGGCGTAGCGCAGGGTGAGGACCCCGTTCATCAAGGAGATCTCCACGTCTTTGCCGGCCTTGGTGGCTTCCCGCACCAGGTCGTTAAAGTCGCCGGCCTGGGTCGCCATCTTGGCCTTGAAATGGCCCCAACGGCGGTAGATGCGCCAGACAGCATAGGCCAGGAGCGCGGCGAAGCCCGCGAAGATCCAGGCGCTGAAGCCCAAGACCCCGGTGAGCCACACCAGGGCCACGATGAGGACGAAGGGGATGGCGATGAGGAAGATGAGCAGGCTGTAAAAATTGGCCAGATTCCCCCAGGTGCTCACCATGGCGTCGGGAGAATCGGGTTTGACTTTGGAGAAAAATTTGCGCATGGCAAAGACCATTTTGGATTTTTGGCAAGAAATAGGAACGGCTGATTAAGGCCGCAACATTTTCTTGTGTCATAAATCATAACAGAAAACAGAAAACAGAAAACAGAAAATTGAGACCGCCGGCCCTGCCTCAAGCTGCCTTGAAAAAGGCCTGGTAGGCCTTGAAGGTCATGTAGAGGTCGGCCTTGGAGGCCACTTCAAAGGGCGAATGCATGGAGAGCAGAGGCGTGCCGCAGTCGATGATCTCCATGCCGTGGACCGCCAGGTACTTGGCGATGGTGCCGCCGCCCCCTTCATCCACCTTGCCCAACTGCCCGGCCTGCCAGACGACCCCGTGTTCCTGGAAGATACGCCGGAGCCAGGCCACGTATTCGGCGTTGGCCTCGCTGGTGTAGTACTTGCCGCCGCTGCCGCCGTATTTGGAGAAGGCCACGCCGTAGCCCAGCCGGGCGGCGTTCCGTTTTTCGTGAACTTCCGGGTAGTCCGGGTCCAGGGCGCCGGTGACGTCCGCGGAGATGGCCCGGGAGGCCATGAGGACCCGGCGCCGGGCCAGGGGGCTTTCTCCCGCCCGCTCCAGCAGCAGCTCCACAATCTCTTCCAACAGGCAGCTCTTGGCGGAGGTGCTGCCGTCGGAGCCCGTCTCTTCCTTGTCGTAGAACAGGGCCAGGCAGGTATATTCCGGTTCCGGGATATTTAAGATGGCGGCCAGGGCCGCATATGAGCAGGCCCGGTCATCCTGGCCGTAGGCTCCCACCAGGCTGCGGTCGAAGCCCAGGTCCCGGGCGGGACCTGCGGGCACTATTTCCAGCTCGGCGCTGATGAAGTCCTCCTCCCGGATGCCGTAGCGGTCCTCCAGGTGCTTCAGAAGATGGAGCTTGAAGCGCTCCTTGGTCTCCTTGTCCCCCAGGGGGAGGGCGCCCACCAGGAGGTTGAGCTTCTCACCCTCAAAGGCATCGGTCACTTTCTTTTCCATCTGAGTTTTGCGGGCGAGATGGGGCAGCAAATCAAGCACGGTGAAGACCGGATCCGAGGGCTCTTCCCCCAATTTCAGTTCCACCGCGGTGCCGTCGGCCTTGAGCACCACGCCATGGAGGGCCAGGGGCCGGGCCAGCCATTGATATTTTTTGATGCCGCCGTAGTAGTGGGTCTTCAAGAAGGTGAGGTCGGTTTCTTCGTACAGGGGGTACTGCTTCAGGTCCAGGCGGGGGCAATCGATGTGGGAGGCCACCAGGCGCAATCCCTCGGTGAGGGGGCGCCGGCCCTGGACTGCCAGGACGATGGCCTTGTTCTTGTAGGCGTAGTGGGTGCGGGGTCCGGCGGCGCCGTTGATCAGCTCCACAAAGCCCCGGTTCCGGGCCTGGGCCTCGATTTCTTTCACCGCCTCCCGCTCGGTCTTGGCGCGGTCCAGAAAGCCCTTGTAGTCCTCGCCGTAGGCGAAAATAGCGGCGCGCTCGGCCTCCTCCACCTGGTCCCACACCAACCGGGAGGTAACCGTCAGGCGGTCCCGCAAGAGCTGCAATTCGTCTTTTTCGTTATTTCCCATGATGTGATAATCCTCCGCCGGGGATCAAGTAGTCGCGAATTTGAATTTCGAGTTTTTAGAGTTTCGAGGATTGGCGAATTGTTTGGAAGCCGGTTCTTTTCTGCCTTTTGAAAGCAAAGAAAAATTTTATAATTGCTCGATGATTCGGCGAAGAATCTTGCTTAGTGGAAAGATTCTTTGGTCACCTATTCCCTGAGAATGACAATTATGGATAACTTTATCCAGGTTCTTTGGTGAGACTATGTTATAAAACTTTCTCCTTAAGGAATCCGCGGCGCAAATTCATTTTTGGGCAAGGCCCCTACGGAAGCCGGCCCAAAAGTGTCGGTAATAAATAACATGAATTTTATCTTAACACAACCGGGGGATGATGAGGCACCGGGCGGAATTTCTTGACTTGGGTGGTGAAAGTCAATAAAATTATTGGAGGATTCGCCAATGCTGCGAGAGTGGCGGAATTGGCAGACGCACTGGGTTTAGGGTCCAGCGGGTTACCGTGGGGGTTCGAGTCCCCCCTCTCGCACACCCCGGTGGGGACGCGAACAGGCCGGAAAGGAAGATTCTGCCTGATTTTTATTAAATATAAGCGAGCTAACTGATGACGGAAAGTGCATTACAGGTGGAAGTTGAGAACCTCACCGCAATCAAGCGGCAATTAAACATCGTGGTGCCCCCGGACGAGGTGACCCAGGAAGTGGAGCGGGCCTACCGGGAATTGGGCAGGCGCGCCAAAGTCAAAGGCTTCCGGCCGGGAAAGGTGCCCCGCTCCATCTTGCAGATGTACTACGGCAAGCAGGTGGAGCAGGAGGTGTCCGACTCCCTGGTGCGCCGCTCCCTGGGCGAAGCCCTGAAGGAAAAGGACCTGGAGGCCATCAACCTGAGCTGGCCGGAGCCGCCGCCCCCGCCGGTGTCAGGTCAGGAATACCGCTACCGGGTGGAGCTGGAAGTGAGCCCGGAATTTACGGTGGAGGATTATCGGGGGCTCAAGCTGGCGGCCCCGGAAGCGGTGGTCACGGACGCCGAAGTGGAGGCCCGCCTGGAGGAGATTCGCCAGAACAACGCCATCCTCAAGCCGCCGGCAGAGGACCGGGGAGTTAAGGAAGGCGATTTCGTGGTCCTGGATTATGAGGCCTTCTTTGCCGGCCAGCCGGCGGAGGGCGGCAAGGCCGAGGGCTTCTACGTGGAGGTGGGCAGCGGCAAGTTCAACGAGGAATTCGAGCGCCAGCTTGTGGGTCTTACGGCGGGGGCCGAAGCCCGCTTCGACGTGGCGCTGCCCGACGATTTTGCCAATCCGCTGCTGGCAGGCAAGGTGGTGGAGTTCCGGGTGAAGGTGCTGGAAGTGAAAGTGAAGGAGGTTCCGGAGTTGGACGACGCCTTCGCCCAGGCCTTGGGTGGAAATTTTCAGACCGTGGCCGACTTGCGTCAGGCGGTCCGAGAGGATATTATTAAGGTAAGGGAACGGGAGCGGCAGGCCCTGCTGGAAAACCAGGCCATGGACCAGTTGCTGGGGCGCCACCAATTCGAACTCCCCCCCACGCTGGTCAGCCAGGAGCATGAAACCCTGTTCCGGGAGCAGTGGGAGCGCCTGAGCCAGTACGGCGTCAACCCGGCGGGCATGGACCACAGCAAGATGCTGGAGGCCTTGAAGCCCCTGGCGGAGCGCCGGGTGCGGATCAAGCTGCTGCTGGAGCGCATCGCCGCCCAGGAGGGCATTACGGCGGACGACGCCGAAGTGGAGGCGGCCCTGGCCCGCATGGCGGTGGCCAGCGGCAAGAACGTGGAAGAGGTGCGGAAGTTCTATCAGGAGCGGGATCTGATGGGGGGGGTGCGCCGTCAACTGCGGGACGAAAAGACCATGAAATTCTTGCTGGACCAGGCCTTGGTGGAGACGGGGGCGGCCGCGGCCGCCAAGTCCGGCGAGCAGGCCTAGTAAAGAATACGCAAGCAAGGAACAGAGATGCAATTGATTCCCATTGTAGTGGAGCAGAGCAGCCGGGGGGAACGGGCTTACGACATCTACTCGCGGCTGCTGCGAGACCGAATCATCTTCCTGGGTTCGCCCATCAACGACGATGTGGCCAACCTGGTCATCGCCCAGTTGCTCTTTTTGGAGGCGGAGGACCCGGACAAAGAGATCAACTTTTACATCAATTCGCCGGGGGGCCTGGTGACCGCAGGCATGGCCATCTATGACACCATGCAGTACATCAAGAGCCCGGTGGCCACGCTGTGCATGGGCCAGGCCGCGTCCATGGCGGCCTTGCTGTTGGCCGCGGGGGACCAGGGGAAAAGGTTCGCCCTCCCACATGCCCGGATCTTGATTCACCAGCCCCTGGGGGGGTTCCAGGGCCAGGCCACCGACGTGGACATCCAGGCCCGGGAAATACTGAGGCTGCGCGAAGAGCTGAATTACATCATGGCCAAACACACGGGTCAACCCATTGACCAAATCAACCGCGATACGGAGCGGGACTTTTATATGTCGGGGGAGCAGGCCAAGGAGTACGGCCTCATCGACGACGTCATCAGCCGGCGGGAGGCGGTGCGGCCCTTTCCTCAACATAAGGAGTAAGGAGTAAGGGGTAACCTAACGATATAGCCGGGGGCGCCCGATATTAGGGAGAGGCTGCCGCGGCCAAAAGGAGTGTTTAAACCAAGCCCGGGCATCGAAAGGCCGGGGCTTGGGGAGGTTTAAATATATGAGCAAACGCGGTATTGACAAGTCTGCCGATCTGTTGTGTTCCTTCTGCGGCAAGAGCCAGGGCGAGGTGAAAAAGCTCATCGCCGGCCCGGGGGTGTACATTTGCGATGAGTGCATCGAGCTGTGCAACGACATCATCGCGGAGGAATACGAAAAAGACGAAGGCAAACATGCCCGGCTCTCCATTCCGGAGCCGGCCCAGATAAAGAAGCAGATCGACGAGTATGTCATCGGCCAGGAGCGGGCCAAAAAGATCCTGTCGGTGGCGGTTTACAACCATTACAAGCGCATCAACGCCGGGGTGGACCTGGACGGGGTGGAGCTCCAGAAGAGCAACATCCTGCTCATCGGCCCCACGGGGTCCGGCAAGACCCTGCTGGCCCAGACCCTGGCCAAGATCCTGAATGTGCCCTTCACCATCGCCGACGCCACCACCCTGACGGAAGCGGGCTACGTGGGCGAAGACGTGGAGAACATCATCCTCAACCTGCTGCAGGTGGCGGACTACGACGTGGAGAAGGCCTCCCGGGGCATCGTTTACATCGACGAAGTGGACAAGATCGCCCGGAAGACCGACTCGCCCTCCATCACCCGGGACGTGTCCGGGGAAGGGGTGCAGCAGGCCCTGTTGAAGATCATCGAAGGCACCATGGCCTCGGTGCCCCCCAAAGGCGGGCGCAAGCACCCCCAGCAGGAGTTCATCAAGGTGGACACCACCAACATCCTGTTCATCTGCGGGGGCGCCTTCAACGGGCTGGAAGACCTCATCGGGTCCCGCATCGGCCGCAAAGCCATGGGCTTCGGGGCCGACATCCAGAGCCGGTCCCAGCGGCCCCTGGGGGAAATCCTGGTGCAGGTGCAGCCCCAGGATCTGCTCAAATTCGGGCTCATTCCGGAGTTTGTGGGCCGCCTGCCGGTCATCGCCACCCTGGAAGAGCTCAGCGAGGACGCCCTGGTGCGCATCCTGAAAGAGCCCAAGAACGCCCTGGTGAAGCAGTACCAGAAGCTCCTGGAACTGGACCGGGTGAATCTGAAGTTCACGGACGAGGCCCTGGTGGCCGTGGCCCGGGAGGCGTTGAAGCGCAAGTCCGGGGCCCGGGGCCTCAGGGCCATCCTGGAGCGGGCCATGCTGGACCTGATGTACGAGTTGCCTTCCCTGAAGGATGTGCAGGAGTGCCTGATCAACGAGGACTTCATCCTCAAGCATGCGGCGCCGATCCTGACCTACCGGGCCGCGGAGGGAGTCTCCTGGGATAAACCCGGAAGGGCGGTGCAGCAATGATTTTCCGTCTGCCCAAGTCCCGGGGAGCTGGCGAAGGAGAGAGGCGGAATATGCTTACCATTCCCATGTTGCCCTTGCGGGACATCGTCATCTTCCCGCACATGGTGGTGCCGCTGTTCATCGGCCGGGAGCGCTCCATCCACGCCCTGGAGTACGCCATGGGGCAGGAGAAGTACATCCTGCTCTGCACCCAGAAGGATCCCCGGAAGGACGAGCCCCGGGAATCGGAGGTGCACCGCATCGGGACCCTGGCCTCCATCCTGCAGCTGCTCAGGCTACCGGACGGAACCGTCAAGGTGCTGGTGGAGGGCAAGGCCCGGGCCACGGTGCGCCAGTTTCTGCCCATTTCCCAGTTTTTCCAGGTGGAGGCCGAGGAGCTGCCGGAATCCTGGGAGATCACCCCGGAGACCGAGGCCCTGAGCCGGGCCGTGGTGGCCGCGTTCGAGACCTATGCCAAGCTGAACAAGAAGGTGCCCCAGGAGGCGCAGCAGACGGTCTCCGCCCTGGATGACCCGGGCCGCCTGGCCGACACCGTGGCCGGCCATCTTTCCGTCAAGGCCGACGAGAAGCAGGCCCTGCTGGAAAACCTGGACGCCACCCGCCGGCTGGAACAGGTCCTGACGCTGGTCAACCGGGAAAACGAAATCCTCCAGATCGAGTCCCGCATCAAGAACCGGGTCAAGAAGCAGATGGAAAAGACCCAGCGGGAGTACTACCTCAACGAGCAGATGCGGGCCATCCAGAAGGAGATGGGGGAAAAGGAGGACTTAAAAGGCGAAATCCAGGAGCTGGAGCGCCGCATCCGCCGGAAAAAGATGAGCGCCGAAGGCACCGCCAAGGTGAAGCATGAGCTGAAGAAGCTGAAGCTCATGAGCCCCATGTCGGCGGAGGCCACCGTTTCCCGGAACTATATCGACTGGCTCTTGAGCCTACCCTGGTACGAGCGCACCAAGGACAAGCACAACCTGGAGGAGGCGGAGCAGATTCTCCATGAAGACCACTACGGCCTGGAGAAGCCCAAAGAACGCATCCTGGAGCACCTGGCGGTGCAGAGCCTGGTGAAGAAGATGAAGGGCCCCATCCTGTGCCTGGTGGGCCCGCCGGGGGTGGGAAAGACCTCCCTGGCCAAGTCCGTGGCCCGGGCCCTGGGCCGCAACTTCGTGCGCCTCTCGTTGGGAGGCGTGCGGGACGAAGCGGAGATCCGGGGCCACCGGCGCACCTACATCGGGGCCCTGCCGGGAAAGATCATCCAGTCCCTGAAAAAGGCCAAGACCAACAATCCGGTCTTCTGCCTGGACGAAGTGGACAAGATGAGCACGGATTTCCGGGGCGACCCCTCCGCGGCCCTGCTGGAGGTCCTGGACCCGGAGCAGAACTTCGCCTTCAACGACCATTACCTGGACGTGGACTACGACCTCTCGGAGGTGATGTTCATCACCACGGCCAACAACCTCTATTCCATCCCGCCGCCGCTCCAGGACCGCATGGAGATCATCAGGCTGCCGGGCTACACCGAGGTGGAGAAGCTCCACATCGCCGAGCAGTTCCTGATCCCCAAGCAGTGCGCCGCCAACGGTCTGAGCCGGGAGAACATCCAGTTCTCGGAAAACGCCATCCTCACCATCATCCGGCAGTACACCCGGGAGGCCGGGGTGCGGAACCTGGAGCGGGAAATCGCCTCCATCGTCCGCAAGGTGGCCCGGGAAGTGGCCGCCAAGGGCAAGGACCACCTGGTGAAGGTGAGCAGCCAGGCGGTCTCCAAGTATCTGGGAGTGCCCAAGTTCCGGTTCGGCCGCACCGAAGAGAAAGACGAAGTGGGTCTCACCACCGGTCTGGCCTGGACGGAGTTCGGCGGCGAGCTCCTGCAGACCGAAGTGGTGGTGGTGCCGGGGCGGGGCAAGCTGCTCATCACCGGGAAGCTGGGGGAAGTGATGCAGGAGTCGGCCCAGGCGGCCCTGAGCTACGTGCGCTCCAAGGCGGAAAACTTGGGGCTGCCCAAGGAGTTCTACCGGAACATCGACATCCACGTGCACGTGCCTGAGGGCGCCATTCCCAAGGACGGGCCTTCCGCGGGCATCACCATCGCCACCAGCATCGTCTCGGCCCTGCTGAAGCTGCCGGTGAAACGGGACGTGGCCATGACCGGCGAGATCACCCTGCGGGGCCGGGTCCTGCCCATCGGCGGCCTCAAGGAAAAGATGATGGCGGCCCACCGCCACCAGATCAAAACGGTGCTCATCCCCCGGGACAACGAAAAGGATATCAAGGAGATCCCGGCCCGGATCCTCAAGGCCGTGGCCCTGGTGTCCGTGGACCACATGGACGAAGTGCTGAAACTGGCCCTGGCGATGGACGATCCCGAGAGCCTGTTCAAGGCAGCACCGCCGGCGGTGCCCCCGGAGCCGGTCTTTTTGCCCGCCGGGGAGCCCGCGGAGATTCAGGCGCATTGAAGAAGTGGCCAGTGCCAGTAATCAGTAGTCAGTGGGGCTTCGATTCTTTAAGAATTTCTGATTACTGACTACTGGACTGACTACTGATTTCCCTCTTGACAGCAGGGCCGCCATTGGCGAAGATAACCGTCACGGGCGGATAGCTCAGCTGGGAGAGCATCGGCCTTACAAGCCGGGGGTCACAGGTTCAAGTCCTGTTCCGCCTACCAGTTTCGGTTCAAAGTCCAAGGTTCAAAGTGGTGGCAGATGTTATCCGGCTTGGCTCGTCCACGCTCTTAACCTTGAACCATCGACTTTGAACTCAGTTCCGGGGGCGTAGTTCAGTTGGTTAGAACGCCGGCCTGTCACGCCGGAGGTCGCGAGTTCGAGTCTCGTCGTCCCCGCCAATGAATTCAAGGGGTTAGGTCAAGCGGCCTAACCCTCTTTATTGGTTCCCAGCAGCATTCCCAGCAGACACCACCCAAAACGCTCCTGAGTTTCCTGATTGCGCCCTTGTCTCTTTTCGAGGCCGTACTTCACCTCCAGTGAAAATTTGGATCCACTCAAGTTGCTCAAAAAGCGAATTAAGCGCAAAAAGGTTTAGGCTTGTGGCAGTGAAAATTTAGACGTGCTCCCCTGCGAAAATTGCTAAAGTTGCTAATCCCCCAGGCCGGGTGTCGCAAGCCATGTCGTGAGCCTGTCGCAAGTTATGTCGCAAGATTAGCGCAAGTTAAGGTTACCCCTTGATCCGGTAAATCAATTGATTGGTAGCGCCTTCCGAGGATCGAAGAATTATACCTATCTACAATTCTCGGGAAGAGGATTGTACTTTTTGACCAAAATCTACAATTTAGCTGCCCTGGTCCGGTCAGTAGGGCGACATCATCAGCTTCCTTTTAGCCCTTGGGTTTAGGCTGCTTGCCTTTGCCTCCGGTGCATTCCTTGACGCTCATTCTTTTGTCTCCAAGGCACCTTGGATCGCCTCCCTCACCCTCTCAGCCAGTTGTACTGCTTCTACGGCATCTTCCGAGGTGATCTCCGGGATATCACCAGGATAGCGAATCTCCACTCCATAGGAAGTAAGCTCGGCAACCTCTTCCAGAGATTCGGCCAATGATGGAGCCGCGGTCGATATAAGGCTAAGGAGCAGGCTCAAGTCATGGGTCTTGGGGAACTCGATTTGCTGCCAGGTCAGGAAGGCTTTAAAATATTTCTCGGCCGCCTGTTGGCAGTGGAAGCCAATGGTGGAGAAAAAAGAGGTCCCCAAGGACAAGAGGGCCTTCGCTGCATTCAGGTCTTCATCGGCCTTGGCCAGCCACCGCCTAACCAGGTCGCGTTTGACTTCCTCAGGCGGCCTCATAGATTACCTTCCCATACTTGTTGGCCGGATAGGCGATGCCCCCTATAACTCCCTTACTTTCCTCGAAGCGCTCCGTGGCCATGACGATGATGTCGAAGGCGTGGTCCAAACCACGCAGGGCCTGGCGCAAACGCACACTTTCCTTTCGTGAATTACCGGGAGCGGTTCTTTTTAGGACTATGAGGTCGATATCGCTGTCCCGGGTCATTTCTCCCCTGGCCGCCGAGCCGAAGAGAATGATCCGCTCCGGCTGGGTTACGGCCAGGATCCGACCGATGATTTCCTCGATGAGCTTTTGGTTAATGTCCATGGCTACTCCCTTTTGGCCTGGCTCGTAGGTATTTTTATACCAGGGTTACCCTCCGTTCAACACCAATTGCTTCATCTTCACCCTTCTTGGTTTGGCCAGGGGTAAGGATGGGCCTTGGCTTGCTGATAATTGGCGTTCAGGGCCGGTTCCATCAAGACAATGGCGGCCAGGCGGCGGGGGTGGGCGGCTTCTCTCCAAAAATCGGCTTCATTGGGGGCCAGGCGGAAGGCTTCCAGCTTCACCTGCTTGCCTTCGGCTTCCTGCCCCACCAACAGGAAGTCCCTGAGATTGGTTACCAGCACCTGGCGGTATTTGCCCCAGTAGCGGGAGACCTGCTCCCCCTCGGCGGTGAGCCAGGCGTCCTCGCTGGCGGGCTTCACTTCAATGACCCTACGGGCCGGGATGGTACCGCCTAGGGGTTCCGTGGCGGCCTTCTGGAACTGGTGGGGGGTGAAGAGACCGCCGGCCGGGAGACCGGCCCCACGGTTCTTCAGGTTGATGATGAACCGGACTTTGGGCTTGAGGGTCTTGCCGATTTCGTTGAGCAGGGCCGCCAAGGGGCCGTAGTAAGAGGTATCCGGGGTGGCCGCCCTGGTGGAGCGGATGTCGTGGAGTTCCCGGATGTAGGTTTCGAGAGGATTCATTAGGCACGTATCCTCAGACCCATTCATTATCACCTTTTTACATGGCATTATGCCACGGCTACAGGGAGATTGTCTAATCCCTTTCGCCTGCTTCGCCCGGGCCAAGAAACTGCCGGAGGATTTTTTGTTTCAAACCTCGCCCGGTTCATGAACCGGGCGCTACTTTATTACCCTCATAGTATCCCACCTCCTTTTATCGGTGAACCCAAGAAGGCGGGGGAGCCGGCGCGGGGGGGAATTTTTCATGTTCTGCAAATCCAGATTAGTCTATACTTGCGGGCGACCAGTGAAAAAGCTGGCAGCCAGGCTCTTTCCAGAAAGCTTGGTAAAAATATTAAATCAGATAATTGGGAACCCGGAATGCAATCTGTGATCCGTAAAGCAATTCTTTTTCGCCTGCCGGTGCTGGTTCTACTCTTTACCCTGAGCCCGGTTTCCTCTTTCGGGGCGGAGGCGGCGTCCTGCCCCGAAAAGGACACCGAAGCCGGTTTGCAAGTCGAACCGGGTGCCGCACCTGCCCCGGCATACAATGATTGCGCCCGCTTCATCGCCGGCCTGAGCACCGGCCAAGGTCCTTTCACGGCCCTGGAAACCAAGCCGGCCTGGGTCAGGTATGCCAGGTTTATCGGCCAGAGCTGGGAACGGTTCGACCGGGGTCATCTGGCGCCCATGCGCGAGTGGGCTTCCCGGGAGCTTGTCGGGGCCAACCCCGCCACCGTATTTTATCCCTTCAGCGGGCCGGATTTCGTCAATATGTACACCCTGTTCCCCCACGCCAAAACGTACCTGATGATCGCCCTGGAGCCCGTAGGCGAGATTCCGGATTTTTCCGCCCTGGAAGAGAACTATTTCTTCGCCCATTTGCAACGCGCCCTTTACGACCTTCTTCAGTTTAACTTCTTTATTACGAAAAAACTGAAAAATTCCCTGCGAGGACCGGAACTGAAGGGTATTCTCCCGTTTTTATTGTTCTTTCTGGCCCGGGAGAAGCTCCAGGTTCTGGACGTCCGTTATTGGGTCATGAAGCCGGATGGCGCCATCGAGGAGTCGCCTGCCGCGGGGCCCGGGGTTCTGGGCCGGGAAGATGTTGCCGGCGTGCGCCTCGATTTTGCCCGGGCCGGTTCGGAGGCCAGGCAAACCCTCTATTACTTCCGGGTCAATCTGCGCAACGATTCTCTGCACCGCCGCGAGAACTTTGTCTCTTTCTTGAAGGGGTTCGGACCGTTAACCACCTTTGCCAAAGCCGCCTCCTACCTGATGCACAAGCCATGGTTTTCCGGAATTAGGCAGTTCATTCTGGATCAAAGCCTCTTGGTCCTGGCAGGCGATTCGGCCATTCCCGTCAGGTACTTCGACCAGGCTACCTGGAATTTAAAGTTTTTCGGGACCTACAGCAATCCGATTGCGCGTTTTAAAACCTTCCGGCAACCAGAGTTAGCCGAGATTTACCAGAGGGGCACGAACGTTTATCCGCTGCCCTTCGGGATCGACTATCGGCACCGGGTGCACACCTCCAACCTCATGCTCGCCAGGAGAAAGCTCTCAGCCAGCGCCGATTGGAAATGATTTTCAAAAGTTGCCTGAAACAGATTGCCGCCCTCCTGCTCGTCGCTCTATCAGTGATCACGATGATTGGCGCCAGCAACGGGGAGACCCCTCCGCCCCTGCCGCTCAGGGTGCCGGACACTGCCTGGCGTCCTTTGGAGCAACGGTGGGACCCGGGGCTCCAGGCAAAATTGGACCAGGCATTGAGGGAGGACCAACTCTGGCAGAGCCTGATGGACCGGGGAAAAATGGCGGTGGGGCTGGTGGACCTGGCGGACCCGGCGTGGCCGCGCTTTGCCCGGGTGAACGGCGAGGCGATGATGTATGCCGCCAGTCTGCCCAAGCTCGCCATCCTGTTGGCTGCCTGCCAGGGTTTGGAAGACGGCAGCCTCGCAGAGACCCCGCAGATTCCGCCGATCTCATCGAAATGATCCGCCGGTCGGACAATTTCGCCGCTGGTCAAATGGTGGCCCGCATGGGTCTAAAAAAAATTGAGAGGGTTATCCTTGAGCCACCTTACCGGTTTTACGATGCGGAAAAGGGTGGGGGGATCTGGGTGGGGAGTTCTTTTGGAGGAGATGGCCAACAGAACCCCGAACCCTTGAAAAACCTGGTGCAGGCGGCGACGGTGAACCAGGTTTGCCGTTTCTATTACCTGCTGGCTTACGGCAGGCTTATCAACCCGGCCCGCTCCCGGCAAATGCTGCAAATCCTGGCGTTTCCCGACCTGCATGACAAGTTTGTCAGCGTGTTGGAAAGAGAGGTCCCGCTCAACTACCTGCACCGCAAGTCCGGGGAGTTCAGGATATGGTACTCGGACTCGATCCTGGTCTGGGACAAGACCTGGCGGCGGTATATCCTGGTGTCAATGGTGGAGCATCCGCAGGGGGAGCAGATTCTGAGAAATCTGGTGCCGCGGGTGGAGCAGATTTTGAGACCCCGCCCGGTCCGTCCATAACTCAGGGGCTCGATGGCGGCCAGCCTTTAAATTAATGGAAGAAAAGTACTCGCGAGTTCGAGTCTCGTCGTCCACACCAGTAAAAGAAAGGGGTTAGGACAAAAGGCCTGACCTCTAGTTTTTCCCCTCTTCCTTTCACAAGATAGCACCGGCAGGGGCATCCCAATCCAAAAATTAGGCACATACCGGTTTTTGGAAACCTAAAATTCAGGGATAACCTGATTCACCTTTGCCGGCGCCAGGTTTCTAATGGTCAAAAGGCAACCAGAACAACCACAAGGAGGCGGAGGCAGGCAAAAGATGAGGAAAACAGTGATGTTGATTCTGGCGGCGGCCCTGCTATTCAGCGGCTGCGCCAATATGTCCAACACGGAGCAGAGGGTGTTGAGCGGCGGGGCCATGGGGGCGGCGGGCGGAGCCCTCATCGGCGCGGCCGCGGGGTCCGCGGCCATCGGCGCGGCCGCGGGCGGGGGCGCCGGTCTCCTGGGCGGCTACGTTTACGACCAGTACCAGAAATCCAGGGGAAACCCCTGAACCGCGCCGGGTCGCCCGGCGTTAAAGGAGTGCTTTTTTATGCGGTTCCCAACGATGGTGGTGGCATTGGGTTTAAGCCTCGCCCTGGCCGGAACGCCGGCCTTGGCGGACAACCTTTTCGGGCCGGTGCCGGTGATTGCGCCGGGCGTCCCCGCCTGGGCCCCCATTCCCGGGGCGCCGGGGGTGCAGTATGCCCCCAATGTCCGGTCAGACCTCTTCCGTTACCAGGGAAGTTATTACTGCCAGCACCAGGGCAGGTGGTACCGGGGTACGGGCCTTGGCGGCCCCTGGGCAGGGATCCAGAACCCACCCCCGGCTTTCTACCAGATCCAGGCCCCCTATTTCAAGGTTCCGCCGGGATGGGCCAGAGGAAAGAAAAAGGGGTGGGGCCAGGGGCACCTGCCTCCGGGGCAGGCAAAAAAGTATGGCGGCGGCACGGCGGGTTTTCCCACGGGGCAGTTGCTGAGGTGACCGCCTGCCAGTTTTTTGTTATAGTTATTAAGCCTAACAAAATGGCGGCGCGGGCATCTAACCGTTAGTAGCCGGATGCACTCGATCCACTGAAAAGAACCAACTTCCAATCCAGATTTTTACTTAGCGGAGGAAAGACAATGATGGCATGGATCATCGTGGTCCTCTTGGCCCTGCTGTTGACCTTTTCCACGGCCTTCGCCGGGGGCAAGGGGAAAGGCACCGGCGGCCAGAACCTGGGGGCGGGAGGATCGGGGGCCCACAGCAATTGGGACGCGGGTATGCCGCCGGGTTCCGACCAGGGGAAGAAAAAGGGCTGGCAGGAGGGAACCCCCCGGGGTTGGAGCAAGGATAAAGGGAAGAAAGGCTGGGGCGGCGAGGCCGCTCCCAAGGGCATCGGGAAGAAGCAGGTACAGTAGCTCAGAACACCGGGGGCGGACACGGTCCGCAGTCTTTAATCACGCCGGATAATAGCCAGGGGTTGCGGCGCGGCCGCAGCCCCTTCGTTTTTGCAATCTTAGGGAAGTTCATTTATATATAAAATCGTTTTCGGTATGGCCTGGCGAAAAGGAGGGGAGAAGGTGAACCTGGCCTTATTCGACCGCATGGCGGCCCCGGAATTGCGGAAATATCTGGAGTTTCTGCTCCACCATTACCGGGTGATGGACTCTTTCTGGTACATCTATATCACGGAACTGTTCGGGGAGGCCGCGGCGGACCGGATCAACGAGAAGGTCTGGGGCAAAGTTCCGGCCCTGGCGGTGCGGGACCTGCTCAAAAAGTTCGATATAACGGCGCGCGGCCTTGAGGGTTTCGTCCAGGCCATGCAGTACTGGCCCTGGCACCTGTTGGTGGGCTATGAGATTGAGACCCGGCCCGGGGAAGTCATCGTCACGGTGCCGTCCTGCCCCACCCAGGTGGCCCGTCTGAAACGGGGACTGGAGGAGTACCGCTGCAAGGAGATGCATCGGGTGGAGTTTGAAAGTTTTGCCGGGGAGATCGACCCCCGTATCCGCACCGAGTGCGTCTTTGCGCCGCCGGATCCCCACCCGCCGGAGATGTTCTGCCAGTGGCGGTTTTTCCTGGAAGGGGGCGAAGAGTAGGGGAAGATGGCAAACCGCGGGTGGCCATTACTCCCGGTTGGCAGCGGGCCAAAAAGATTATATAGTTATCGTGGCGGGCCGCCGGGCCCGTCCTTTTATTGGATGAATCAATCACCGGCCAGCGGCCGGTGCCGCGCAGGAGATGACGTTGTACTGGGATAAAGCCATCGAAACCATGACCCCGGAGGAGTTGCAAAGCCTGCAACTCCAGCGCCTGAAGGAGACCCTGGCCCGGGCCGCCCGCAGCCCCTTTTACGGGGAGCGGTTTAAGGCGGCCGGAGTTGCCGCGGAAAAGGTCCGGTCCCTGGACGACCTCCGCCGCCTGCCGCTGACCACCAAGGACGACCTCCGGGCCCGGGGCCGGGACTTTCTCACGGTGCCGGCGAGTGACCTGGTGCGCCTGCACGCCTCGTCGGGCACCACCGGCCAGGCCACGGTGATCTATTACAGCCGGAGGGACATCGGCGCCTGGGCCGACCTGGTGGCCCGCTCCCTGTACATGACGGGCCTCAGGCCCGGGGACGTGTTCCAGAACATGATGGGCTACGGCTTGTTCACCGGGGGCCTGGGGTTTCACTACGGGGCGGAGAAGCTGGGAGCCCTCACCATCCCGGCGGGCGCGGGCAACAGCGTCCGCCAGGTCCAGTTGATGCAGCAGTTCGGGACCACCGCGGTGCACATCATCCCCAGCTACGCCCTCTATCTGCTCAACACCTTCGCCAAGCTGGGAGTGGACCCCCGGGACCTGCCGCTGAAGCTGGCCTTCATCGGCGCGGAGCCTCATTCCGAAGATATGCGGCGCCGGATCGAGGCCGCCTACGGCGTCAAGGCCTACAACTCCTACGGACTTTCGGAAATGAACGGCCCGGGGGTGGCCTTCGAATGCCCGGAGCAGAACGGCATGCATGTCTGGGAGGACGCCTTTATCCTGGAGGTGCTGGATCCCGAGACTTTGGAACCCGCGGGGCCGGGGGAAGTGGGGGAGCTGGTCTTCACCAACCTCACCCGGGAAGCCATGCCGCTCCTGCGCTACCGCACCCGGGACCTGGCCTCCTGCGAGAGCGCGGCCTGTCCGTGCGGCCGCACCACGCGCCGCATTTCCCGCATCCAGGGGCGCACCGACGACATGCTCATCGTCAAGGGGGTCAACATCTTTCCCCTGCAGATCGACCGGGTGCTCATGGCCATGCCGGAGGTGGGGACCCACTACCTGGTGGAACTGACCCGGGAGAATTTCAACGACGTGATGCACGTCAAGGTGGAGGTGCAGCCCAACTTCTTTAAGGAGGACCTCAAATACCTCCAGCAACTCAAAAAAAGCATCACCGAGGCCCTGAAGAGCGAACTGCTGGTCACCCCCAGCGTGGAGCTGGTGGAGCCCAACACCCTGCCCCGGAGCGAAGGCAAGGCCCAGCGGGTGGTGGACCGGCGGAGTTGAGGGAGGACTTCTTGAGGGAGGGGGCCAGGGCCGCCGGCCCCTGCCCCCTCCCTCAAACTCCCTCCCCCAACCCCTTAAGGAGGCCGGGGAAGGCGGGACCTGGGGGCCCCGACTTTCCCGGCCCGTTGGCCCTACTCCAGATTGACATGGCGAGGGGGCGGTGTTAAAAAATTTTCAAGCGGAGGGATGGCCGAGTGGCTTAAGGCGCTGGTCTTGAAAACCAGCGACCG
>Ga0315268_10000788_pt1 | contig 36924 bp, 33 predicted proteins | sample C1_top_MG_FD_204535 | JGI IMG/M metagenome (GOLD analysis project Ga0315268, IMG submission 204535) | Sediment microbial communities from Yellowstone Lake, YNP, Wyoming, USA - C1_top | ecosystem: Environmental > Aquatic > Freshwater > Lake > Sediment | place: USA: Wyoming | collected 2017-08-01
GGTCGCCGAATTGCGGCGTGTAGACCGCGCCGTTGCCGACGTAGTAATTCGCATAAGAAGAGAAGAAATCCGGCCGCGACGAGCGCACCTCGACGGCACTCGCCACTTCCACGATCTCAAATGGCCGCCCGCGCGCGTCCCTGGCGGCGCGGAGAATAGCCTGCGCTTCTTTCTGCGCATGAGCCCATTCTGAGTGGCGATTCGGGTCGGCAGTGGCCAGCAGCAGGCCAGGGCGCACGATGCGTATCGAGCCATCGATATGCCCATCAGTAATGTCACGCCCGCGCACGCCTGGAATCCAGATCACGACCTCGACGCCCAGTTGCGCCTTCAGCGCCGCTTCGATTCCGGCGCGGCTCTGGCCGGGATTCCGGTTGTCGTTGACCCAGCAGCTTTCGGTCAGGATCAGCGTGCCTTCACCATCATACTCAAGGCCACCGCCTTCGCCGCGGACCGGCGCCGCGTAGCGCTCACAGCCCAGATATTCGGCGATCCGCCCGGCGAGCCTGGCGTCATGTTCGTGGCGTTGTTTGCCACCCCAGCCGTTGAAATTGAAATCGGCCAGCGCCGTGCCGCCCGTGCGCCCGATCAGGAACACCGGGCCGGAGTCGCGGGCCCACATGTCGTCGGTCTCGATGTCGACCAGGCGTACCTTCGGCCCGCACAGCTGCGCTGCCAGCGCGTGGTGTTCGGCACCGGCCGCCATCCATACCGGTTCGTGCTCGGCGATCGCCCGCGCGAGCCGCCCGAGTGCTTCCTGCACGCTCTGGTAATAACTGCCACCGCCATAGATCGCCGCCGTGCTAGGCCAGGCCATCCAGGTTCCGGCATGGGGTGCGTCTTCAGCCGGTGCGAAATAATCTCGAGTCATGGCTATCGGCTCCAGGCGTAATGGCAGGCGGCTGAGTGACTGGCGTCAGGACCCAATAGCATCGGCAGCTCGTTCTCACAGCGGGGCCGCGCCTGGGGGCAGCGACTCCGGAACGCACAGCCGGCCTGCAGGTTGATCGCTTTCGGTACCTCGCCGGACAAGGCCGCCTGTCCGGAGCGTTTTTTCGAATCGAATCTGGGAGCGGCGGCGAGCAGTGCCCTGGCGTAGGGGTGACGCGGGTCATTGAACGCGTCGCGGGTCGGCTGGTCCTCGACCACGCGGCCGAGATACAGCACCAGGACGCGGTCGGTGACCTGGCGCACCACACCAAGATCATGAGAGATGAACAGCAGCGTCAGTCCGAGCCGGCGGCGAAGATCATTCAATAGATTGAGAATCGAGGCTTGCACGGATACGTCCAGAGCGGCGACCGCTTCGTCGGCGATCAACAGCTCCGGTTCGACCGCCAGCGCCCGCGCGATGGCAACCCGCTGACACTGCCCGCCGGACAGTGCCGTCGGGCGTAGCGCCAACGCCGAAGCGGGCAGTTCGACCAGATCCAGCAGCTCGCGACAGCGGCCTTCGATTGCATGTTCGGGCCGTAGCTCATGCGCTCGCAGCACTTCGCTGATGGCATCGCCGACGGTCATCTTGGGATTGAGGGACGAGGCCGGATCCTGGAACACCATCTGGATCCGCCGTCGCGTGACGCGGTCGCGCTTGCCAGCGAGTGCGATGCCACCGAGTCGGATGGTTCCGCTCGTCGGTGTTAGCAACCCGATGATGGTCTTGGCCAGGGTGCTCTTGCCACAGCCGGATTCGCCGACGATACCCACCGCGGAGCCCGCCGCGACGCTGAAGGACACGTCGCTCACGGCACGCAGCACTGGCGCCTGCCGCTGCCGCGCGCGCGCCCAGAGGCGGGAGCCCAGGGAGAACTCGCAGCAGAGCCTGTCGATCTCGAGCAGCGCGCTCATGAATTTGACACGCTGAGTGCTTCGGGATGGATGCAGGCCGTGGCACGACCCTGGCCGATGCTGGTCATGGTATGTGGCGCCGTGCCGCAATCAGGCTGCGCAAACTGGCAACGTGGCGCGAAGCGGCAGCCGCTGCTGAAGGCCGTGGGATCAGGCGGCTGCCCCGGAATTGTCGGCAGCGCGCCGACGGTGGCATCGAGCGAGGGCACCGACTGTATGAGGGCGTGGGTGTAGGGATGGCGCGGCCTGGCGAACAGTTCGCTGACCGGACCGGATTCCATGACGCGTCCCGCGTACATGATGACCAGGCGATCGCACAGCTCACCGAGCACGGCGAGATCGTGGGAAACAAACACGATGGAAATTCCCACGCGTTGCCGCAGCTCGACCAGCAGCGCGAGTATCTGCTCCTGCACTGACACATCAAGCGCGGTGGTGGGCTCGTCGCACAACAGCAGTTGCGGATTCGTGGACAGCGCCGCCGCGATCATCACCCGTTGCCGCAGACCGCCAGACAGCTGATGCGGCCACATGCGGGCGCGCCGCTGTGGCTCCGGGATGCCGACATCGGTCATCAATTGTATAGCCCGGGCCCGGGCGGCCCGCTTGCTCAGTCGCTCATGCACCCGTGGAGCCTCGGCGATGAGATCGCCCACGCGCATGGTGGGATTCAGCGCGCTCATCGGATCCTGAAACACGAACGACACGCCGCGGCCGCGCACCGCGCTGGGGTCATAAGTGGCGAGACCCTTGCCATGCAGGTCGAGCAGCAGCTCGCCGCGGCGTGTCATGCCGCGCGGATTCAGTCCGATCAGCGATTTGAGCGTGAGTGATTTTCCGGCCCCGGATTCGCCGGCGATGCCGAGGATCTCGCCGCGACCGAGCTCGAACGAGACATCATCCACCGGGACGATAGTGTCCGGGCCGTGGCGAAACTCGAGCCGCAGCTTGCGAACCGATAGCATGGCTAGCGCTGCGCCTCTTCAAGGCCTTCACCGAGCAACGACAGTCCAAAGCCGTAAAGGACGATCAGCAGACCGGGCGCGGCGGCCAGCCACCATTGCGTACGGATATAGGGCTGGACCGCGGCGATCATCCCGCCCCATTCGGCCGTGGGCACCGGTATGCCCAGGCCCAGGTATGAAAATGCCGCCAGCCCCAGCGTCGCAAAGACGATATCGGAGGGCACATAGACGATGGTCTGACCGATGACATTGGGTACCACGTGGTGCATGAGAATCCGGCCGCTGGGCAGTCCGGCAGTTTCAGCGGCCTGGATGTAGGCCAGCGAGCGGATGCGAATGACTTCAGTGCGGACCAGACGTGCGTAGATCACCCAGCCCAGCAGGGTGAAGGCGGCCACAATGGCGCTCGCTCCCTGGCCGAACGCGACCACCAGCGAGATGATCAGGATGTAGCTCGGGAACGCCTGAACGATATCCGCGAGCCGCATGATGAGCGCATCAACCCAACTGCCGAAGTAACCGGCGATGAGGCCCAGCAAGGTGCCGATCACGGCGGGCAACAGTGCGCAGACAAGTCCGATCGGCAGATCGATGCGGCTGGCGTAGATCAGGCGCGATAGGGTGTCGCGCCCGAGCTCATCGGTACCCAGCCAGTGGAGGTTCGATGGCGCCTGCAGCCGATTGACCGGATCCAGCGCCAGCGGATCGAATGGTGCGAGCAGCGGCGCGCACAGCGCGATGAGCATGAACAGCAGGACGATGCCGGCCCCGACCCAAACTTTCGTCGGCAACGCAGGCGCTCGCGCTTGCGCCTTGAGGGTGGCGCTCATGAGTCGATCTCGACGCGCGGGTCCAGCAGCGCGGTCAGGATATCTGCGAGCAGGTAGACGACGACGGCGAGCGTTGCGAACAACAGGGTGTAACCCTGGATGGCGGGCAGGTCGCGACCGCGGGCCGCGAGCACCAGGCCCTGACCAACGCCAGGAAGCGCGAAGGTGGTTTCGACCACGGCCGTTCCGAACAGCAGGAAGCCGATTTCCAGGGCGAACACGGTGATGAAGGGCACCGCCGCATTGCGCAACACAAAGCGGCGGATGATCCGGCCCGCGGGGATGCCAAGCGAGCGGGCGGTGGCCACGTAGTCGGTGCCGAGGATCGCGATGATGCTGGCGCGCAGACTGCGGATCGGCACTGGCGCCATGCCGATCGCCAGCGTGAGCGCTGGCAGAATGACAGAGCGCAGGTGCTCGCGCGGCGTTTCGCCGAAGCCACCGGCAGGGAACCAACCCGTCGGCAGGGCGATCAGCAGCAGCAGCATCACACCGACCCAGAACGCGGGCATGCTGAGGCCCAGCAGACCAGCGATGCGGATCCCATGGTCTATGGCCTGGCCCTGGCGCGTGGCGGCGATGATGGCCAGCGGAATGGTGATGAGCAGAACCATCACGATGGCTACGCTTACGAGCCAGGTGGTGGCCTCCAGCCGGGCACCGATCATCGCGGTAACGGTTTCACGCGATTTATAGGAGTAGCCCAGGTCACCCTGCACGGCATGGCTGAGGTAATTCCAGTATTGAACCAGTATTGGCCGGTCGATGCCGAGCTCGGTTCGGACCTGGGCCAACTCTTCCGGCGATGCGCGCAGGCCCGCGACATTTCGCGCCGGGTCGCCAGGCGTTACCTTCAGGAGCAGGAACACAACAAACACGATGCTCAGCAGCATCGGGATCGCCTGCAGGAATCGCTTCGCGATGAAGCCGAATCGACCCACGTCAGTCGTCTCCGCGGCGGCGAATGGTGTCGTAGTAGTAAAGACCCCAGGGCGCTGGCGCGAAGCCGCTCAAGTTCGCCGCCACGGCATGAATGGTGCTGTATTCGGCCAGCGCGATCGCCGCGGCTTGCTCCAGCGCTTCGTTCTGTATCGCCACAACCGCAGCGTGCTTCAGCGCGGCTGAGGTTGTGCTCAGGTAGGTCTTGTGTTGTTCATCGAAGTGGCTGCGATCGTAGCCGGTGAACAGATACCCGGTACCGTCAATCCAGGCGAGCGGATCGGCGAGGTCTGGGGAAACGGCGCCGTAAGACCACACGACCATATCGGCGCTGAGGCTGTAGGCCCGGTCAACGAAGGCGAGTGTCTCGAGGCCGGTCAGCTTGACCTTGATGCCGATCCTGGCGAGGTTGGCGCTGACGATCTGCGCCACCAGCCCGTCGGCGCCGATCGCGGCATCGTAGATGAGCTCGACCGGGCGCCGAGCGCCTGGACTCGAATCGTGCAAGAGCGCCCTGGCGGCGACAAGATCAGTCGCGTGGTAAGGCGCTGACGGCGGGGCCCAGTTGGCGATATTCGGAGTCAGGAAGCCGCTCGGGAAGCGGGCGGCGCCCTTGAATGGGCCGTTGACGATCGCGTTGTAATCGAGCGCCATCGCCACGGCGCGGCGTACCTGCAGGTCATCGAAGGGCTGCGCCCGCACATTCAGTGACAGGTGGCTGACCTGACTGGTCGGGGTAAGCACGAGCGCCGACTTGCGATACTGGCCCGCCATGATTGCCGAGACGTATTCGACGATGTCCGCCTGTCCGGACTCGAACAGGATGGCGAGTTCGTTATCGTCCGGGACGACATCGATGACCACCTCATCGAAATAGGGCCGGTCGGCGGCGTAAAAATATGGGTTGCGGCTCAGCACGATGCGTCCGCCGCCGGACCATTTCCTGACTGTGTAGGGGCCCGCGCCAATGGGCGCGGCGTAGTACCTGTCCCTGGTCAGGCCGCCGAAATTGACCGGCATGATTCCCGCGATTGAGCCACTCAAAGTCGCCGGCAGGGTGCTGTCCTGGCTCTTCATCACGAAACGGACGGTGCGGGCATCGACCGCGACCAGCTCGCTGATCCGGTCGAACGATCGGCCAAAGTTGACGCCCTTCGACCAGACGCCGAAGGAGAACAGGACGTCCTGGCTGCTGACGGGCGTGCCATTGCTGAACTTCGCGTTGGCACGCAGGAGGAAGGTCCAGGTGCAGGTGTCGGCGTTGTAGGTCCAGGACTCGGCCAGGCCGGGCTCGACATGGATGCCATCCGCCGCGAATCGCACCAGCGGTTCCATGACCGCGGCATGCGTCTGATAGCTTGCGTAGGCCGCGGCGGAGTCGAGTACCCAGCCATCGAACGACTCGCTGCGATAGACGTGCAGGGTGCGGGCCGCAGCGGCGTGCTGGTCGGCAGTCGATTTGCTGTCAGAGCAACCCGCAGCGACCAACGACAGCGCCAGCAGCAGAGCAATCGGTTTAGGCAACCGTGGGCCTGCCCAGGTCGGATGGCGACATCAGTCGTCCGTAACGATTGGGGCGGCGGGTGTACAGCAGTCCGAAGCCGAGCCAATCGCGTCGCTGGTCGAGGTCGAGATCGGCCACCAGCACCGCTGGCTGGTCGCGGGGCGCCTCGACAACGATACGGCCGTAGGGGTCGGAGATGAACGACGACCCGTAAAAGGTCAAAGGTCCTTCCGTGCCGATGCGATTGATGGCGATCATGAACGTGGCGTTGGCCAGGCCGTTGGCGGCGATCATCTGCCGCCACAGTGGTTGGGAATCAGCCCCCGGGATGTGGGGCTCGCTGCCGATCGCGGTCGGGTAGACAATGACCTCGGCACCATCGAGCGACACTGATCGGGCCAGCTCGGGGAACCATTGATCCCAGCAGGTCGGGAACGCGAATTTCACGGCACCCACCGCGACCACCGGGCAGTTGGCGTCACTCGGCTCGAAGTAGCGGTCCTCGTGGTAGTAGTGGAACTCCGGGATGTGGGTCTTGCGCGTGCGCGTGAGCAGTTTGCCAGCGGCGTCGACACATATCGCGGTGTTGAATCCCCGCTGGTCCGCAGTGCGCTCATACAGGGAGGCGTGCACGGCAATGCCGTGGCGGGCTGCCAGTTCACGCGCCAGCGTCACAGTGGGCCCGGATTCCAGATCCTCGCCATAGCGCTCGAGCGCGTTTTCCACATCAGGGACGACGCAGAAGTAGGGCGACAGGGTCAGTTCCTGGAGCAGCACGACTTTCGCGCCTTGCGCGGCGGCAAGCTGCACACCGCGCTCGAGCGTCGCGCGCTGCTCGTCAGGGTTGGGGTGCCACGCACACTGCACTGCGCCCACGCGCAGCAGCGGCCGCTCGGCCTTACGGGTCCGAAACGGCGAGGGCAGTGGCGCGTCGATGCGGGTAATCAGCTTGAAGTCATTCATAGGCCTTGTATACTCTCCCTAACTGAATATTTGGTCAAGACTCTATGAGCGACCGCCGCACCGCACTGCTCAATGCGGCCATCGAGCAGATCGCCAGTAAAGGCACGCGCGGGATGCGCATCGAGAAGGTGGCCAGAGCGGCCGGCGTGTCGCCCGCCCTGATCTACCATCATTTCGGCAACCGCTCCAGGCTGCTCCAGCAGGCGCTGCAGTACGTCGGTGAGCGGGCCGAAACCTACACCAAGCCGGTCGCGGGCTCGGCCCGAGCGATGCTGCTCGGACTATTGGCCAGCGAGTTCCAGGACAATCGCACGGTGCGCACCAATTCTGCCGCCTGGGGCGAGTTGCGCGACTCGGCAATCTTTGATGCTGCACTGCGGCCAACGCTCACGGCGCTCACCCAGAAGTGGGTGCGAAGCATCGCCGAGCTGGTACGCAGCGGGCACCGCGACGGTTCGATCAGCTCCGTGGTCAATCCGGAGGCGGCCGGAATCTGCTTCACTGCACTGGCCGAGGGACTCAGCTCCCGCTGGCTCGCCGGGCTGCTGAGCACCAGGGCAGCACGCGAGCACCTGGCGACTGGGGTCAACGCCATGCTCAACGGTGCCGATGATTCCGGCTAACGGCTCAGAGAGTTACTTGCCGTCCACCGAAAACGCCAGCAGCACGTTGCCGGGCATGTGCCAGTAGATGCCGTAGCCCGAATTCACATACACCATGCCGCCCGCGATGGTCGGGCCGCCGCCGCCGATCGACCCACCACGTGCCATCGCGCCGGAAGTGGCCTTGACCTCGCCGGTCGTGTCGTACTCCCAGAGCACCTTTCCGGACTTCGGGTCATAGGCCCGAAAGCGACCATCCATGTGGCCGGCGAACACGGCGTCCGGAATTACAGTGACGGCCGACAGGATGCCCGCGTCGCAGTCGGTGCGGCCCGTGCAGTGGTCGTTCTCGGTTACGGCTGCCCAGCGCAGCGCACCGGTGGCCGGGTCAAGGGCGTACAGGCCTGGGTGCTGCGGCTCGGATGTCTTGACCGCGTCATGTGACTGCATGTCCGAGATCGGCACGTAGATGTTGTGCGCGTCGTGGGCCAGCGCGAACTGGATGCCGCCCTCGATCCCGCCACGGCCGAGGCGCCGCGCCCAGACCTGCCGGTCGGGGTGGTCGAGGTCGAGCGCAATCGCATGACCGCTCTTGAGGCCGGCAACCACGAAATCGCGTCCGTCGGCCGTGCGCACGAGCGTGGTGCCGGCGCCGATATCGTAGTCCGGGCCCGGCTCGGTCGGGCAGGTGTCGTTGCCCAGTACGCAGCCGACGTTCCAGGCGTCACTGGCGAACATCTGATGCGACCAGCGGATCTCGCCCGTCTTGAGGTCCATCGCGATGACGGCATCGCTGCGGTCATTGGCCGGCTCCGAGTAGTTGTCGCCAGTACCGACGTAGAGCAGGCCACGCTTGGCGTCGATTGTTGGCGAGTTCCAGACAGCGGCGCCGGACGGTGCAAACACACTCAGCCCGGTCTTGGTCGCGCCAACCCGCGCCGGAGCCTCATCGATCGTGTAGCGCTTCCATAGCTGCTTGCCGGTGCGCGCATCGAACGCGACCACCGAGCCGCGGAACGTGCAGCACTCATAGCCACCCGCAGCAGCCGCCTCCTCGAGCGAGGAAACCGGCACGTACACGCGGCCCGCATGGTAAGCCGGGGCGCCCGTGAGTGTCGTGGTCGCGTGGTCGTCGACCGCCGACTTCCAGAGCAGCTTGCCGGTGGCGGCATCGACCGCGTAGGCGCGCCCGATGATATCGCCGAAGAACGCCAGTGGCGGGGCGGCGCGCATAGCGGGTGTGTCGCGGTGGGACAGCACGATTGGGGTACGCACCTCGGCCGAGGCCCGATAGGTCCAACGCACGCAGCCCGACTTCGCATCGAGCGCGTAGACAGTGCCGTCCTGGCTGCCGACAAACAGCGTACCCATCGCCACCGTCGGCTGCGAACGTGCCCGCTGCGCAGCCGGATAGGCGAAGGCCCACTTGAGCTTCAGCTGCGGAATGTCGCCCGCGCTGAGGCCCGCGACGTCCCCTGGTATGAAGTGGCTGTTGCCGAGGTCTGCGCCCCATGAATATAGCTTCACGGGCGCGCGCACATCGACCGCACGGTTGCCCGCTGCGCACAGCGGCGGCTGGGCGGCGCGCAATGCTGCCGCGAGAGCGGCGTCGCCGACATACTCGGCAACCTGCCGCTTCTGCTCGTCGGTCAAACTCGCCGCCTGCTCGCGCATCAGTCCGGTGCTCAGCGCGCCGTAGATCGCATCCGGCGCCAGCATGTTGAGAAAAAGCTTCGCCGGCGCCTTGAAGACCGCCTTGTCATGGCATTGTGCGCACAGCTGGTGATAGACAGCGGCGCCCGGCAAGGCCTCTTTGTCGGTGGGCACCGCAGCAGCCGGGTGCGCGTCCGTCCCGGCATCAGCACGCGCCATCGCTGGCATTGCGCCGACCACGCCGGCGAGCACTATCAGGACTGCAGTAATTTTCATTTGCTTGTGTTCCAAGTTTGAAGTCTGTTCAAACCGCCCGCCGAGTCTCTCCGATTCGGCTTGCCGTCGTCAACTTCATCGCTGTGGTCGCTGGCGCCGGGGGGCGGCAACCGAGCGTGCTTCGAAGTCTTTTAAGGTTCGTTATGCTACGGTGCCCGCACAACAGCTTGCTGGAGGATGGATCCCGTCATGAATGAGGCCTTCATCTGTGACGCGGTGCGTACCCCCATTGGCCGCCACGGCGGCGTCCTCGCCGGTGTACGTACCGATGACCTGGCGGCGGTTCCGCTGCGCGAACTCATGCGTCGCAATCCCGGCATCGACTGGGAGGCGCTCGATGAAGTGATCCTGGGCTGCGCGAACCAGGCGGGCGAAGACAATCGCAACGTGGCGCGGATGGCGCTGCTCATTGCCGGTCTGCCTCAGTGCGTGCCCGGCACGACCGTCAATCGCCTGTGTGGCTCGGGGCTCGATGCGGTAGCGATGGCGGCGCGCCTGGTCAGGACCGGGGAGGCCTCGTTTGCGATCGCCGGCGGCGCGGAGAGCATGAGTCGCGCGCCCTATGTGCTGTCCAAGGCAGAGGCAGCGTTCGGGCGCGAACAGCAGCTGTTCGATACCAGCATCGGCTGGCGCTTCGTCAACCCCTTGCTGAAGCAACAGTACGGCGTCGACTCGATGCCCGAGACGGCCGAGAATGTGGCCGAGCGCTGCAGTATCTCACGGGCCGATCAGGATGCCTTCGCGCTGCGCAGCCAGCAACGCGCACTCGCAGCGCAGGTTTCAGGCCGTCTCGGCGAGGAGATCGTGCCGGTCGCCATTCCACAGAGGAAGGGCGATGCGCGGCTGGTGACGCAGGATGAGCACCCACGTGAAACCTCGCTGGATGCCCTTGGGCGGCTCGGCACACCGTTTCGTGTCAACGGCACGGTGACCGCGGGCAATGCCTCGGGCATCAATGATGGCGCCTGCGCCCTGATCATCGCGGGGCAGGAGGCGATCCGTCGCTACGATCTGCGTCCGCGCGCGCGGGTACTGGGTTCAGCGGCCGCTGGCCTCGAACCGCGCATCATGGGTCTTGGCCCGGTGCCGGCGACGCGCAAGCTGTTGCTGCGCCATGATCTGACGATCGCCCAGATCGATCTGGTCGAACTCAACGAGGCATTTGCCGCACAGGCCCTGGCCGTGTTGCGGGAACTCGGCCTCCCGGACGATGCCGCCCATGTGAACCCTGACGGTGGCGCGATCGCGCTCGGCCACCCGCTCGGTATGAGCGGCGCCCGGCTGGCGCTGACCGCGACGCGGCAGCTCGAGCGCAGCGGCGGACGCTTCGCGCTGTGCACGATGTGCGTCGGCGTGGGCCAGGGTGTCGCGCTGCTGCTCGAGCGCGTCTGAGCTGTCAGACGAACTTCGCGACGCTATCGAAGGGTAGCCGCTGGATGTCCGGTACCCGGCAATCCGCCGCAGGAAAGCCCACCACCAGCAGCAGGAACGGTCGTTCGAGGTCCCTGGGCCGTCTGAGGATTTCGTTGAGGAACTTCATGGGGCTCGGCGTGTGCGTCAACACCGCCAGGCCCGCATGGTGCAGCGCTGCGATCAGCATGCCGGTGGCAATACCGACAGACTCATCCGGGTAATAGCGTTTCTGCTTTACGCCCTGCGCATCGATTCCGAATCGTTCGACGAAAATTGCAATCAGCCATGGGGCAATCTCGAGAAAGGCTTTGTGCTCGTCGGTACCGAGCGGGCCCAGGGCCGCGAGCCACTCCGCGCTGGCGCGGTGGCCGTAGAACTCACGTTCTTCGGCCTCGGCTGCCTCGCGAATCTGCTTCTTGATGGCTGGATCCGCGACCGCGACGAAACGCCAGGGTTGCTGGTTTGCGCCGGAGGGTGCCGAGCAGGCCGCAGCGATGCACTGCTCGATGATCTCGCGCGGTACCGGGCGGCTGTCGAACTCACGCACGCTGCGCCGGCGATGCAGTTCGGCAGCAAAGTCATGGGACCGGCGAAGCATCTGCTCGACGGTAAGTTCCGCGAAACCCAGCGGTATCGATGCGAACGGCACGGCCATCGATGAATTCCCGTCAGGAGCGTTGTCGCATCAAGGTACTCTTGCCAAACATCGATTCCAGCAGATCCACAGCCAGTCTGGCAGTCTTATTGCGCACATCGAGCGCCGGGTTGAGTTCCATGATATCGAGCGAACCGAGACGCCCGGTATCCGCCACCATCTCCATGCACAACTGCGCCTCGCGATAGCCTGGTCCGCCCGGCACGGTAGTGCCCACTCCCGGCGCAATGTCCGGATCGAGGAAGTCGACGTCAAAGCTGACGTGCAGATGCGTGTTCGCGTCCACGCCCTCGAGCGCACGCTGCATGGTCAGATGTATGCCCATTTCGTCAATGAAGCGCATGTCGAAGACTTCCAGGTGCTGCTCGTGGACAAAGCGCTTCTCGCCTTCATCGACGCTGCGGATGCCGATCTGGCGAATCACGCTGGGGCTCACGATCGTGCCCTGGCCGCCGATGTCGACCAGTTCCGCAGGACCGAACCCGCACAGGCAGGCGACTGGCATGCCGTGCAGATTTCCGGACGGTGACAGGCTGCTGGTATTGAAATCCGCATGGGCATCAAACCACAGCACCCGCAGCGCCAGATCGCGCTCCTGGCAATGCCTGGCCACCGCACTGATCGAGCCGATGCTGAGCGAGTGATCGCCCCCCAGCAGCACCGGCAGCTGGCCGCGCGATAATTCGTCGCGAAATGCGTCGTAAATGGCGCGATTCCACGCGACCACTTCCTTTAGGTGACGGTAACCCTGTACCGGAGGCAGTGATGGATTCGCAGGACCCGCCAGATCGCCGCGGTCAGTGACCGCGCAGCCACGGCGCGTGAGCGCCTCGGCCAGCCCCGCCACCCGCAGTGCAGCCGGACCCATCGAGGCGCCAAGATCTGCAGCGCCGATGTCGCTCGGCGCGCCGATCAAGGTGACCGCGCGTGCCGCCGGCAGAATCATGCCGGCATCAGCTCGCCAGCGCGCTCTGGTTTCGTGGCCGGTCGGGCGCGCTTCACGGGCTGCGCGAGCGCCGCGTACAGATCTTTCGGGTCCGCAAGCTCAGGCACCAGATCGATCGGTGGGCTTGCACCCGGGAACCGGGCATTGAGCCGGTGCAGGAACCGCAAGGCAGAGAAGTCTTCGAGCGCGAATCCCACCGAGTCAAAAATAGTGACCTGGGAATCATCAGTACGCACCAGTGCGCGTCCATTCACCACGTCTGCGAATTCCGTAACCGCAAAGGTGGGCTCGAGCTGCTGGATCTCGCCTTCAATCCGCGACTGCGCTTCGTACTCGACCACCACGCGCGCGTCCTTGCGGCGCAGGATGTCGGCATGCAGCTCGGTCTTGCCCGGACAATCGCCCCCAACCGCGTTCAGGTGCATGCCGGGCTCGATCATTTCGGGCAGGAGTATGGTCGCATTGCATTTATCCGCCGTTATGGTCGTCACGACATCGGCGCCTTTGACCGCCGCGGCGACGCTCTGGCAGCGTACGATTTTCAGTTCGGGCAGATTGATCGCTGCAAGGTTGCGCTCGAGCTTGTCGGTTGCTTCGGGATCAACGTCGTACAGCCGCAGCACCCGGATCCCGCACATGTGGTGAAACGCAATAGCCTGAAACTCGCTCTGCGCGCCGTTGCCGATCAGCGCCATGGTGCGGCAGTCACTGCGGGCCAGCCAGCGTGCCGCAAGCGCCGACATCGCCGCCGTGCGCAGGGCCGTGGTGACCGTCAGCTCCGAGAGCAGCAGCGGATAGCCGGTGTCGACATCAGCGAGGATGCCGAAAGCGGTCACTGTGAGCAGGCCCGCGGCCGTGTTCTTGGGATGGCCGTTTACATACTTGAATGCGTACTGGCGTCCGTCGCTGGTGGGCATGAGTTCAATCACGCCTACCGGCGAATGGATCGCATGGCGCGGCGATTTATCGAACTCCTGCCAGCGCAGATAGTCGGCGGCGATTTCACCGGCCAGCTGCTCAATGAAAGACGCAGCGCCGACCTGGCTGACCAGTTCGCGAACCCGTGAGACAGAGATGAAATCGACCATCTTAAGGACCCCTGGAGGCTTTACCGAAACCTGCTATTGCGCCAGTATTGCGCCGTTGCTTGCCAGCGAGAAGAGGTCAAGATGCTCAAATTGATGGCAATATTGATCGAAAAGGCATTAATAACTGTCATTATGCTCGATATGGCGAGGTCGCCTGATGGCGTAGACCACGGTGGATGACCTCGACCGCGAGTTGATTTCCCTGCTGTGCGACGACGGGCGGGCGACGCTGGCCTCGCTCGCCAAGAAATTGCGGGTGGCGCGCGGCACCGTGCAGAACCGCCTGGCACGGCTTGAAAAGAATGGCACGATCATCGGTTTTACCGCACGCCTGCGCCCGCTTACCGAAGAGCACCGGATAAGGGGCTGGATGAGCATCGCCGTGGAGGGCAACCGCGCCGAGCCCGTCATCAAGGCGCTGCGCACCGATCCGGCCGTCGCCTCGCTCCATTCGACCAACGGCCGCTGGGACATCGTCGCCGAGCTGCGCACCGAAAGCCTGCCGGCATTCGACCAGGTTCTGCGCCGCATCCGGCTGGTCGAAGGCATCTCCGATACGGAAACCAGCCTGCTGCTCTCGACCCACAAGGGTTAAGGGCGCCGGGATAGCCCGTTTTCTGCTGGAATCGTGAGCCGCTTCACGCGTCGCTCCTGCCTACCGGCCTATGGTGCCAAAGCGTGCCATCAGCCAGGTGAAATCATGAGAGCGATTGCGGTTGCATCGGTTTGCATAGCGCTGAACCTGGCAGGCTGTGCCTCCATGAGCAAGGATGAATGCCGGGTGGTCGACTGGCGCACGGTCGGGTACGAGGATGGCGTGGCGGGCCGGGCCAGTGACACCATCGGGCAATATCGTAAAGCCTGCGCCAGTGTCGGCGTTGCTCCCGATCTTGATGCCTACCGGGCGGGCCGCGCCGAAGGTCTGCGTGAGTACTGTCAGCCACAAAACGGCTTCCGTGCCGGAGCACATGGCGCCGACTACGCTGGCTTTTGTCCTGCGGACCTGGCGCCCGCGTTCACACAGGCCTACGACTCAGGCCTGGAACTGCACGCGCGCAAGCAGCGCCTCAATGAGGCCATCGCCAGGCTCGCCTCGACGCGCAGCCAGATCGACGGCATAGAGCATCAGTTGATCAGCAATAGTGCCGTGGTGCTTGCCAAGGAGAGCAGCAGCGAGGCACGCGCGCAGGCGCTGCTCGAGACCACGCAGCTGGCTGAACGACATCAGCATCTGCAGGAAGCACTGCCGCAACTCGAGCAGGACAAGTGGCGTTGCGAGCACGAGCTTGAAGAGTACGAGACGCGGCTCGCCTCGCGGTGATGAGGGCCTGAAGGTGGCGCCGCAGGCGACGCTGCTGGTGATTATTCCCGGGCTGCAAACAGCAGGCTGGAACAGGTCAATCCCGATTCTGCTTTCTGCAATTCAGAAATATCCAGCAGCTCTAATTTGAAGCCCTGTTCCCTGATCAGTTCCGCAGTGCGCAGGTAAGCCGCGGGAAACACCACGACCTCGCCAATCTGCAGTGCATTGCCGGAATGCGGCTCGGTGGGATGCACATCGACCCACTCAAAACCCGCCATCCTGTTCGAGTCAAACCAGGCGCGATTCCCGAGTAGAGTATTTGCGCCCAGCAAAGTAACGGCGGATTTCAGGTGCAGGCATCCGCTCACGGGCACCGCTGTCAATTCATAACCATAGACGTTCACGATGTTCGTCAGTTGGCGTATGCCTTCAGGATTAGAGCGCCGTGTTACACCAACGAACAACTGCCTGCCGACGCGCAGCACGTCGCCACCTTCCAGCGTTCCCGGCAATGTGATGTACGCCAGTTCGCGAAACGGCTTGAGGGCCGCAGCGATGCTCGAGGCTTCTCTGCGGCGTGTCTCGGCGCCGAGCGCGCAGATGATCGCAACCTCGTCCAGCACGATCGCCGGATCTTCAACAAACATGGAGTCCGGCAGCTGCGCTTCTTCGGGCAGTGAAATTACCCTGGCGCCAAGTTTCCCCAGCAAGGCTTCGTAGCTGTGGTGCTCGGCGCGGGCCTTCACCAGGTCAATCGGCTCGCGATCAATAAAACTCAGTTCGCAGCTGGCGAAGGCCGGGCTTACGGCGCGGGTGATTGCTGTCAGCATAAGCTGGCTCTATCAAGAACTACCAAAGCCTGCGCCGCGCTAGTTCGCCCGGTACACCCATTCGCCGCCGACCATGGTCCATACCACCTGGGTGTCGCGCATGATTTCTGGCGACACCGTCAGCACATCTCGATCCACCAGCGTCAGGTCGGCAACCTTGCCGGGCTCGATTGATCCGAGCTTGTCCTGCTGGTTCATCGCACGCGCCGCGTTGATGGTGTAGGCATAGAGCATGGCCTCACGCGGCATATCCTGGCGCGCATCCAGCACGCCCTTCGGGCCCATGCGGGTTTCGGCCTCATAGATGGCGTTGAAGACATTGGGCGTCGATACCGACCAATCGCTGGCGCCGGCGATCACTGCACCGGCATCCAGCATGGCGCGCGCCGGATACTGCCATTGGTAGATTTCCGGCGTCACATAGGGCTGCACCAGATCGATGCTGTCGACGCCGGCAGCCGCCCACAGCAGCTGATAGGAGGCGATGACGCCCAGCGGCTTGAAGCGTGGCACATCCTCGGCACGCACGAATTGCAGATGCGTGATGGTGTGTGGCAGGCCGCTGTTGCCGTTGGCGGTACGCGCCGCCTCATAGCCGTTCAGTGCCTCGTGCACGGCCAGGTCGCCGATGGCGTGCGTGTGCACAATCAGGCCCTGCTTGTCGGCGTCGATGCACAATTGTGCAAAGTTCTTTGGCTCGAACAGCAGATCGCCCAGCTTGCCGGTATTCCTGTAGGGCGCGGTCATGGCCGCGCTTTGCGAGGGGTACTCCACCACGCCGTCGGCAAAGACCTTTACGCCCGGCACGGTGAGGTTCGGCACGTTGGCAAACTTCGCACGCAGCGCCAGCGCTTCCTGCAACGGTTTTGGCGCGTCGGCTTTCACGACCACGAAGGCGGCGACGTGCGCACTGAGTTTGTTGGCCGCAGCCAGATCGCGGTAGGCAGTGAGCTGTGCGTCGTCGACCGCTGGATCCAGCCAGGAGGTGATTCCCAGGCCATGCAGATATTTGACGGCCGCTTCGGCGCCGGCCAGTTGCTTGGCCGCGTCGGCTGGCGGGATCTTCTGCTGGACGATCTCCAGGCCTTCGTCCACCCCGAAGCCGTTGGGAGTGAGGTCGGATTCCAGGCCGTAGTACTTGCGTTTGGCTTCGCTCAGTTTGGAGATGTAGGCCTTATCCAGGCCGGCGCGCTTGCGCAAGGCTGCGTTCGACCAACCGGTGTGACCGTCCATGCCACCCAGAAATACCGGCTGCTTTACGTAGGCACCTGAATTGAAGCGCGCATTCAGCTCCGGGATATGCGACCAGGTCTCCAGTGACACGCCGCTCACCACCAGAATATCGCCACTCATGCCGCGGCCGCTGCTCCTGGCTTCGGCGACGAAGGTCTCGAGAGCGTCGAGCGTATGAATCTGGTCCTGTGCATCGGCGGAGAGCAGGCCAATGCCACCGTACACCGCGTGTATGTGGCTGTCGATCAGGCCCGGCAACAGTGTCTTGCCGCCCAGGTCCACGACCTGCGCGTTGCCACCGATGCTCGCTTTGACAGCGAGACGGTTGCCAACCGCAACAATTTTGCCGTCGCGGATGGCTACGGATTCGGCGTATGGGCTTTGTGAATTGCCTGTAAAAATCTTGCCGTTCACCAGCAGCAACTCGCTCGCGAATGCGGCGGATGCGGTGAATGCAGCGGCAGCGCAGGCAGCAAGGCACAGGCCGATACGCACAACACGCAATGAACTCATGGAGACGCCCTCAGGAAAGACTGATGATTGATCCTGGAAAACTCACTGGGATGGGGCGGCATGGTCAAGCTGCGCCTGCCGTGAGGCCGGCGTGTCCCAGCCGGATTTCACGCCCCATATGAAAAAGACTACACCGAGCGCGGCGACGAGCAGCAGATCCCAGCCCCACTGCAGATAGCCATGACCGCCGAAGCGCGTGCTGCCGGCCCAGGAGACCAGTGCGATAGTCGGCAGATACACGACCAACCAGACGGCTCCGTGCAGCTCCTGCGCGAGATGCTGCCCACCGTGTTTCACGCGATAGTAGGCGTAGACGGGCAGGGCGGCGAGCATGAGCAGCAGCACCTCACCGGTCAGCGGCCACTTCGCCCAGTAGAGCAGCTCGGTGGCAAATACGAAGGCCAGCGCGGCGATGACTGGCAGGCCTTTGAGATGCAGCGGGCGGTGCATCTGCTGCGCGGTACGGCGCAGCGCCATGGCACTCACCGGTCCGGTCAGATAGGAAATGATCGTGGCTACGGAAATTACGGCGGCGAGCGTGCTCCAGCCGCGAAAGAAAAACAGAAACAGGAACGAGACGATGAGGTTTAACCACATCGCCGGGCGGGGCACCCGATATTGGGGGTGCAGCCTGGCGAATGTGGTCGGTAGCGTGCCGTTGCGACTCATGCCGTAGATCATGCGGGCGGTGGTCGCCGTATAGGTGATGCCGGTGCCACTGGGGCTTACGAAGGCATCGGCGTAGAGCAGCATGGCGAGCCAGTGCAGGTTGACAATCAGCGCCAGTTCGGCGAACGGTGAGCGAAAATTGATGCCCTGCCAGCCGGCCTTGGCGAGCATCTCGGGTGGTACCGCGCCCAGAAAAGCCACCTGCAACAGCACATAGATCACCGTGGCGATGGCAATCGAGCCGAGTACGGCGATCGGAATGCTGCGTGCCGGGTTGTGCGCTTCGCCGGCGAGGTTCACCGGGCTTTGAAAGCCGTTGAAGCTGAAGACTATGCCGGCCGTGGCCACCGCGGTGAGCACTGCCGCAAAATCCGTGACCTGCACGCCGCCATGTATGCCGACGTCAAAGTTTCCGGGATGAAAGCCGCTGGCGATCAGCGCCACGGCGGTGGCGGCGGGCACGACCAGCTTGAACAGCGTAATCGCGGTGTTCGAGCGGGCGAACAGTTTCACGCTCCAGAAGTTAAGCAGAAAGTAGACGATTACCAGGGCGGCGGCGATGGCCAGCCCTGGCGGCGTCAGTTCGCCGTGGCCGCTGGGCAGATGAACAAAGAGATCCTGCGCCCAGGGGTAGCTCCAGGAGGCCATGTATTGCACCGACGCCTCGGCCTCGACAGGGATCACCGACACTACCGCGATCCAGTTCGCCCAGGCGCCAAGGAAACCCACCAGCGTGCCGTGCGAATAATGGCTGTAGCGCACCATGCCGCCGGATTCGGGGAACATGGCGCCGAGTTCGGCATAGGTGAGCGCGATGGTCGTGATGATCACGGCGCCCAGAACCCAGGCCCATACCGCGTTGGGCCCGGCAAGCCCGGCCGCCCGCCAGGCGCCGAATAACCATCCCGAGCCGATGATGGAGCCGAGGCCGGTGAGCATCAGTGCAAAAGTGCCCACTTCGCGGCGTGGCTGGGGTGTATTCATGCGAGTGCTTATTCCGTGCTGGCCTGATAGGCAGCACTCTAGCATCGAATGGCTTTTCAGCGCATGGGTCGGGCGCGCCACTCGGATAAGGTTCGCCGCAACTGCGCGAAGTCGCGCACCAGCTCGACTCCGGTCACGGCGCGCAGCCGCTGCAATCCTTCGCCGCCGGCCCAGATCGCGACCGAATCCGGCAGCAGCGCGCGCAGATCGTTCAGGCCGCGCTGCGCCGGCCCCGATTGAAATACGCCGCTGAATGAGAGCGCTACGACGTCGGCGTGATGTGCGACCGCCGCCTGCGCAATGGCGCCTGCCGGCGTTTGGGTTCCCAGCGCAATGCATAGTGCGCCCGCCGCGGTGAGCAGGGCCTCGGCCATCAGGAGGCCGACGCGATGTTGTTCGCCCGGCATCGAGGTGAGCAGCACCCGCGGCGGGCCGCCGTCGTGCGATGCCAGGAATATTGCGTGACGCAGCGTGTTTTCGAGTTGCTGGGAATAGAGGTGCTCTTCGTGGATTGCCAGCTCGCCGCGCGACCACGCTTCGCCAACCCGGATATTGAGGTCGTTCACGGTCTCGGTGACAAAGCGCTCGAGGCCCTGGCGCACCAGAGCTTGCGCCAGCCATTGCCGCAGACGTTCGCCGTCGTGAGATCTCAGTATCGCCATGAAGTCTGCAAAGCCCGCCGGGTCGGCGTGCACGGCTGGTGTGCCCAGGAGTGCCAGTCGCTCGAGTTCGTCCAGATCGCTCGCGACTATTTTTCCCGGTCGATGGCCGGCGTCGATCAGCCGCTTGATCAGGGCCAGTCGCGCGACCTGGGTGCGCGGATAGAGGCGTTCGCCATGGACGTCGCGTATCGGTCTCGGAAACCCATAGCGACGCTCCCAGATGCGCAGGGTGTCTTTGCTGAGGCCCGTATCACGCTCAACCGCACCGATGCCGGCAGGGGCCTCGGCGTCCATTACTTGAGTATTTGACCTAGACAAAAATAGCTCTATGTATTGATCGATGCCGAAGAATACGCTATATTCTGAAATATGACTAGGACAATATTAGGACCTTCCCTTCGGCTCCCGGCCAGGAAAATATGACAACGACAACCCAACTAGCGCTCGACTGGGTCGAGCAGGGCCTGGTGCCCGACACAGTTATCCGCGCCGGCATACGGCGTTTGCTGAAAACCCGGCTGGCCGAAATCAGCGCCGGCGACGCAGCTGGCGCGGCGGAGTTGTGCGCGGCATTTGCCGGGGAGATCAGTACGGCGCCGATCGCGCTGCTGCCCGATCAGGCCAACACCCAGCACTATGAAGTGCCGGCGGCATTTTTTGCCGAAGTGCTGGGGCGGCACCGCAAGTACAGTTCGTGCTGGTGGCCGGAGGGCATCGAAACGCTCGACCAGGCCGAAGCTGCCGCGCTTGCCGCGACCTGCCAGCGGGCCGAACTCGCCGATGATCAGGACATACTCGAACTGGGCTGCGGCTGGGGTTCACTGACGCTGTGGATGGCAGAGCATTTCCCGCTCAGCCGTATCACTGCGGTTTCCAATTCGCACTCGCAGCGCGCGTACATCGAGGCCGAGGCCGTGCGCCGTAATCTCGGCAATGTGCGCGTCTTGACGCGCGACATGAACAGCTTCGAGTGCGCAGGGCATTTCGATCGCATTGTCTCGGTCGAGATGTTCGAGCACATGCGCAACTGGCCGCAGCTGTTCGGCCGCGTGAGCGGTTGGCTCAAGCCGCGCGGGCGCTTTTTCATGCACGTATTCGTACACCGATCGACCCCATATCTGTTCGTCGAGCGCGATGCCAGCGACTGGATGAGCCGCCACTTCTTTTCCGGTGGCATGATGCCGAGCGACGATCTGGCGCTGCACTTTCAGGAGCAGCTGCGAATCGTGCGGCGCTGGCGCTGGGACGGAACCCATTACCAGCGTACCGCCAATGCCTGGCTCGAAAACATGGATGCCCGTCGCGCCGCGGTGTGGCCGATACTCGCTGACACCTATGGCCATGAACAGGCAGCACAGTGGTGGATGCGCTGGCGCGTCTTCTTCATGTCATGCGCTGAATTGTTTGGCTATGAGCGTGGCCAGCAATGGTGGGTCAGTCACTATCTGTTCGAGAAGCGCGCATGAATGCCACGCTACCGCAGCGGACGGCGCTCATGAGTCCACGAGCGGCTGGTCTGCTGTTCAACTTCATTGCCTTCCAGCTCGGCTGGTTTGCCTGCGTCGTGGGAGCCGCCCGCGGCTGGCCCCTGACCGGCACCGCGATCGGCGCGCTGATCGTCGCCTGGCACATCGTGCGTGCCGCACGTCCGCGAGAAGAATTGAAGTTGATTGGCGTTGCACTGCTGATTGGAGTGCTGTGGGACAGTGCACTGATTGTGCTCGGCTTGACAGACTTCACCTCCGGAACCCTGTTGGCAGGCCTGGCGCCACCGTGGATACTCGCGCTCTGGGCCCTGTTTGCAACCACCCTCAACTTGTCGCTCAGGTGGCTCAGGCAGCGCTGGCTGCTGGCCGCGCTGCTGGGCGCAGTCGCCGGGCCACTTTCCTACTGGGCCGGCGCGCGCCTGGGCGCGGTGCAATTGGTCGAACCGTGGCCGGCACTGATCGCGCTCGGCATTGGTTGGTCCCTCATGACGCCGGTGCTGGTGATCGCCGCCAGTCGCTACGATGGCGTTCACGCCACCGCTTAGCCGCCACCATGCCACATATTCATAACCTGGGATATTCAGCGCTTTGCGGTGGTGGAGCGATACTGCTGCTGGCGTTCGCCACCTGGCTCGTCAGTGTGGTCAAGCGCGATGTCAGCATCGTGGACAGCGTCTGGTCGCTGCTGATCCTGCTGGCTGGCATCGTCTACGCGGCCACACTGCCGGTACGCGGCGTGCGCACCGCGTGGGTCCTGGCGCTGGTTGCATTGTGGGCGCTGCGACTGGCGGGCTATATCAGCTGGCGCAACCGGGGCGAGCCCGAAGATCACCGCTATCAGGCCATCCGCGCCCGCAACCAGCCTGACTTTGCAGCGAAGAGCCTGTACCTGGTATTCATCCTGCAGGGGGTGCTCGCCGCAATCGTGTCGTTGCCGCTGCTTGCCGCGCTCGCCAGTTCCCGCCAGCCCAACTGGCTGGATGCGCTGGGTGCCGCCGTAGTGGTGTTCGGCCTGGTTTTTGAGACTCTGGGCGACTGGCAGCTGGCGCGCTTCAAGGCCAATGCGGGGAGCCAGGGCCGCGTGCTCGATACGGGTCTGTGGCGCTACACTCGTCACCCGAATTACTTTGGTGAGTTCTGTGTATGGTGGGGTTTCTATCTGATCGCGCTCGCGGCTGGTGGCTGGTGGAGCATGATCGCACCACTGCTGATGTCGCTGCTGCTGCTCAAAGTGTCGGGCGTGGCACTGCTCGAAAAGGATATTGGTGCACGCCGTCCGGAGTACCGGGCCTATATCGGACGCACCAACGCCTTTTTCCCGGGGCGGCCGCGAGGCGTCGGCTGATGCGGCCCGCTGGTATCAGCACGCGGCTGCTGGGCGCGGCGCTATTGTTCGCGACCAGCCTGCAGGTCGAGGCGCGCTCACGTAGCTGGGATTTCCAGGTATTTCTCGGTGATGCGCCAATTGGCTATCACCAGTTCACGCTGGACGAGCAGGGCGAGCGGCGCGAACTGCGCAGTGAGTCGCGCTTCGCAGTGAAAGTGCTGCTGTTCACTGCCTACCGGTATGAGCACGACGCGACCGAACTGTGGCGCGGTGACTGCCTGGAGAGCCTGACGGCGCGCACCAACGACAACGGTGGCCGGCCAACGGTGGATGCGTTGCGCGATGGCGAGCGCCTCGCGGTCGCTACCGGCAAGGGCAGCGAAACCATTGCCGGCTGCGTCATGAGCTTCGCGTACTGGAATCCGCAGATCCTGCGCCAGGCGCGTCTCCTGAACCCGCAGACCGGCGAATACGAAGCCATCAAGGTCACGACACTGGGCGTGGAAAACATCACGGTGCGTGGCGCGCCGATGGAAGCAAAGCGCTTTCGCCTTACGGGCAGCGGCAAGCCAATCGATCTGTGGTACTCGTTGGACGACGAATGGCTCGCGCTCGAATCCACCGTGGCGGGCGGCCGCCGCCTGCGCTACCAGCTCAATTGAAAAGGAGAGAATCTTGAGAATTTCGACACTGCTTGGCGGCCTGGCTTCGCTGTCGCTGCTCGGTGCCTGCCAGGGAGAAGCTGTGCCGCTGGCGGCGGTGCCGCATGTCGATCTCGAGCGTTTCATGGGCGACTGGTATGTGATTGCCTGTATTCCGACCTATATCGAGAAAGGCGCGCACAACCCGCTCGAGTCATACCGCCTGGAGGCCGATGGCACGATCGCGACCACCTTCACATTCCGCGCCGGCAGCTTTGACGGCAAGGCCAAGCGCTATACGCCGCGCGGCTTCGTGATCGATCGCAACTCGAACGCCATCTGGGGCATGCAGTTCATGTGGCCGATCAAGGCCGACTACCGGATCATCTACCTCGACGCGGCCTATGGGCAGACGATCATCGGTCGCCAGCAGCGCGACTACCTGTGGATCATGGCGCGTACGCCGCAGATCAGCGCTGCGGACTATCAACGCATGGTCGACTACGCGGGTCAGCAGGGTTACGAGCTCAGCCGGCTCCAGAAGATGCCCCAGCAATGGCAATGAAGAGCGGCATGAAGATCGCGATCATCGGCAGTGGCATTGCCGGCAACGTCGTTGCGCACCGCTTACAGCGCGAGCACGAGATCACGGTATTTGAGGCGGCCGCTCATATCGGCGGTCATACCCATACCCACGAGATCGACCTGGACGGCGAGCGGCTCGCCATCGACACCGGATTCATCGTCTTCAATGACTGGACCTACCCGAACTTCATTGCCTTGCTGGACGAGCTGGGGGTCGAGTCCCAGGCCAGTGCGATGAGCTTCAGTGTGCGCAACGAAGCGAGCGGCCTGGAATACAACGGCACCACGCTCAACACGCTGTTCGCCCAACGGCGTAACCTGCTCAGGCCCTCGTTTCATCGCATGCTGCGCGATATCATGCGTTTCAATCGCGAAGCGCCCGCACTGCTCGAGTCGGCGAGCGACATCGGGCTCGGCGAATACCTGGCCGCGCAGGGCTATTCCCGTGAATTCATCGGCGACTATCTGATGCCGATGGGGGCGGCCATCTGGTCCACCGACCCGACGCGCATGCTGGCGTTCCCAGCCCGCTTCTTTGTGCGCTTCTTCCACAACCACGGCATGCTGTCGGTGAATGCGCGGCCACAGTGGCGCGCGATTCGCGGCGGTTCAGCCCGCTACGTCGACAAACTGGTGGCGCCGTTTCGCCAGCGCATCCGCCTGAATACGCCGGTTGAAGCGGTGCGACGCCTGCAGGATCGGGTACTCATCAAGGCACGGGGCGCGGAGGCCGAGCGCTTCGATCAGGTTTTCTTCGCGTGCCACTCAGATCAGGCGCTGAACCTGCTGGTCGATGCGACGCCGCTCGAGCGCGAAATCCTTGGCGCGATTCCCTATCAGGAGAACGAAGTGGTACTGCACACCGACACGGCGCTGCTGCCGCGAGCACGACGTGCCTGGGCGGCATGGAACTATCATGTGGTGAGCGGGCAGCAGCAGCGCGCCGCCCTGACCTACAACATGAACATCCTGCAAAGCCTGCAGACGCGCACCACCGTGTGTGTGACCCTCAATCACAGTGAACACATTGCCCCTGCCAGGATCATCAAGCGGCTGAGTTGCCAGCATCCGCTGTACACGCCGGCCGGTGTGGCGGCGCAGCAGCGCCAGCACGAAATCAACGGTGTGCAGCGCAGCTATTACTGCGGCGCCTACTGGCGTTTCGGCTTTCACGAGGACGGCGTGGTGAGTGCCATCAACGCGCTCGAGCATTTCGGAGCAGCTGACCATGCACAGCGCGATCTATCACGGGTGGCTTAGTCACCGGCGCCGTGTGCCGCGCGTGCACGCGTTCCGCTATCGCCTGTTTTTCATGTACCTCGATCTGGCGGAACTCGAGAGCGTGTTTCGCGGGCGTTGGCTATGGTCGACGCGGCGGCGCGCGCTCGCGCACTTCAGGCGCGGCGATCATCTGGGCGATCCGCGCCTGCCGCTCGAGCAGGCGGTGCGCGATCTGGTCGAGGAGCGCAGCGGGCGCCGCCCGGCCGGGCCGATCCGCCTGCTCACACACCTGCGGTATTTCGGCCATTGCTTCAACCCGGTGAGTTTCTACTACTGCTTTGATGCCGACGACACGCAGGTCGAGACCGTTGTTGCCGAGGTCAATAACACGCCGTGGGGCGAGCAGCATTGCTACGTTCTGGGTGCTCCCCAACAGGTGGCGGGAGGAAAGCACCAGCGTTACCGCAGCGACAAGGCGCTGCACGTCTCGCCCTTCATGCCCATGGAACTGGCCTACGAGTGGGATCTGGGCAAGCCGGCCGGACAGCTGGACGTGCACATGGCGCTCGCGCCAGCGGACGGCAGCAACGAGAAAATATTCGCTGCCACGCTGCAGCTGGAGCGCGCTGAAATCAGCGGCCTGCGGCTGGCCGGGATGCTGGCCCGCTTCCCGCTGATGACGCTGCAGGTTGTCTTTGCCATTCACTGGCAGGCCCTGCGGCTCTGGTTGAAAGGCGTGCCTGTGCATACCCATCCGGCCAGGCGGCATAGGTCGCCAGCCAGTCAGCAGCCATCGGCCGCAGAAACCGGCGCCTAGTGCGCGCCGCGCCGCGGAGCGGCTTCGTGGCCAGCACGCGCCTGCGCCAGACGCTCGGCCGCGGCGCGTGCGTCCTCGCGAGCCGCGTCGATGACAGCCATGACGGCGGCGGCATCGGCTGCTGTCTCGGTGCGCGTAAACCGGCCGCTGAGGGCGCTGTCGGCCCGTAGCTCGCCCTGTTCATACAGGGCCCACATTTCTTGCGCGTATTCACTGTTCATCAGCTCGGGCGCGAAGCGACCGAGCGTGCCGCGAATATTATTGACGTCACGTTCCAGCATGGCGAAGGCTGCATTGTTGCCGGCGGCGTTGACCACCTGCGGCAGATCGATGATTACCGGGCCCAGCGGTCCAATCAGCACGTTGAATTCCGACAGATCGCCGTGGATGAGCCCCAGGCTGAGCATGCGCACAATCTGCTGCATGAGAAAGGCGTGATATTCGCGCGCCGTTTCGGCCGGCAGCTCGCGTCCGCCCAGGTGCGGTGCCGGATAGCCCTCAGCGTCGGTGACCAGTGCCATCAACAGCACACCGTTGAAATAGCCGTAGGGCTGGGGTACACGCACGCCAGCGGCGGTGAGCTGGTAGAGCGCGTCGACCTCGGCATTCTTCCAGGCCGCTTCCTGTTCCTGGCGACCGAAGCGCGTGCTTTTCTGCATGGCGCGGGTCTGGCGGCTGCCACGAACCTTGCGGCCTTCCTGGTACTGCGCCCGCTTCTGGAAGCTGCGCTGCGCCATGTCACGATAGACCTTGGCGCAGCGTTGCTCGCTGCCCGTGCGCACCAGGTACACGGTGGCTTCCTTACCGCTCTTAAGGGGTCGAATGACTTCGTCGATGATCCCGTCTTCGATCAGCGGTTGCAGGCTGGCGGGAATTTTCATGGCAAGGGCGGCATTAACGAGATTGTACCCGTTGCCAGCTCACAAGGTGCGCAGTTATGCAGGCCGGGGTGGGCACGGGCGATTGCAAACGCCGCCCTCCGGCGGCGCAGGCGCTCCCGCCGGACCGCGCAACATGCTAACGTCAGCAACCTACTTTCCGGTATTGATGGGAACTGCTGATGGACAATGTGCCTGCTGCTATGAAGCCAAAAAAATCAGTGGCGCTGTCCGGCGTCGTGGCTGGCAACACCGCTTTGTGCACTGTCGGTCGCACTGGCAACGACCTGAGCTACCGCGGCTATGACATCCTGCAGATCGCCACCAGCTGCGAATTCGAGGAAATCGCCCATCTCCTGATTCACGAGCGGCTGCCCAATCGTGCGGAACTTGCCGCCTATCGGCGTAAGTTGATCGCGCTGCGTGCATTGCCGGCGAATGTCAGGGCAGTGCTTGAAAGTCTGCCGGCCAGCAGTCACCCGATGGACGTGTTGCGCACCGGTGTTTCGGCGCTGGGTTGCACTGAGCCCGAGAGCGAGGGGCACGCCATCGAGGCGGCCCGCGATCTGGCTGATCGGCTGATCGCCTGTCTCGGTTCAATGCTGTGCTATTGGCATCATTTCAGCCGGGCGGGCAGTCGTATCGAAGTCGAGACCAACGATGAATCGGTTGGCGGACACTTCCTGCACCTCCTGCATGGTGAGAGGCCCGGGCCGCAATGGGTGCGGGCCATGCACACCTCGCTGATTCTCTATGCCGAACACGAATTTAACGCTTCGACCTTTGCCGCGCGGGTAATCGCCGGCACCGGCTCCGACCTTTACTCGTGCATAACCGGGGCGATCGGGGCGCTGCGCGGTCCGAAACATGGTGGTGCCAACGAAGTCGCTTTTGAAATCCAGAATCGCTACCAGAATCCGGCCGAGGCGGAAGCCGATATCCGGCGCCGCGTTGCCGGCAAGGAAGTGATCATCGGCTTTGGTCACCCGGTGTACACCATTTCTGATCCCCGCAATGTCATCATCAAGGAAGTGGCACGTGCTCTGGCGCTGGCGGCGCACGATGAGCGCTGCTTCGCTATTGCCGAACGGCTCGAAGCCGTCATGAAGGAAACCAAGAACATGTTTCCGAATCTCGACTGGTTTTCAGCTGTTTCCTATTCATTGATGAAGGTGCCGACGGCGATGTTTACGCCGCTGTTTGTCATTTCACGCACCACTGGCTGGGCCGCACACGTCATTGAGCAACGCCTGGATGGCAAGATCATCAGGCCGAGTGCCCATTACACCGGCCCGGAGAATCTGCCTTTTGTTCCACTTGAGCAACGAGTCTGAATCATGAGTCACGACATCAAGTCCGCGCTACGCCCGGATACCGACGCCGTGCTCGCCAGCATTGGCGACTACGCACTGGGATATGAGATCAACAGCGAGATCGCCTACGAAACCGCCTATTACTGCCTGATGGATACTCTGGCCTGCGGCTTTCAGGCACTGAAATATCCGGCCTGCACCAGGCTGCTGGGGCCAGTAGTGCCGGGGGCGACACTGGCACGCGGCGCGCGCGTGCCGGGCACCAGCCATGAGCTCGACCCGATCAATGCGGCCTTCAATATTGGCGCGATGATCCGCTGGCTTGATTTCAACGACACCTGGCTGGCAGCCGAATGGGGTCATCCGTCCGACAATCTGGGCGCTATCCTGGCCGTCGCTGATTATCTCGCGCGCAACGGCAAGCCGCTTAAAGTTCGCGATGTGCTCACCGCCATGATCAAGGCACACGAGATACAGGGTGTACTGGCGCTCGAGAACAGCTTCAATCGGGTCGGTCTCGATCACGTGCTGCTGGTGCGCGTGGCCTCGACCGCAGTAGTGACGGCGATGCTGGGCGGCAGCCGCGAACAGATCATCAACGCGATTTCAAATGCCTGGATCGATGGCGGCGCCTTGCGCACCTATCGGCATGCGCCCAATACCGGCTCACGCAAGAGCTGGGCGGCGGGCGATGCCACCAGCCGCGCGGTGCGGCTCGCGCTGTTCGCGCTCAAGGGCGAAATGGGCTATGCCTCGGCACTGACGGCCAGGAACTGGGGCTTCCAGGATGTGCTGTTCAAGGGCCAGCCGATTGTTGTCCCGCAGGCCTTCGGCAGCTACGTGATGGAAAATGTGTTGTTCAAGATTTCCTATCCGGCCGAGTTTCACTCGCAGACCGCGGTTGAGGCGGCCATTACGCTGCATCCTCAGGTCAAGGACCGGCTCGAGCAGATAGAGCGTGTCGTTATCGAGACCCAGGAACCCGGGGTGCGCATAATCGACAAGACCGGGCCGCTGGCAAACCCCGCCGATCGCGATCATTGCCTGCAGTACATGGTGGCGATCCCGCTGCTGTTTGGACGGTTAAGTGCCGCCGACTATGAAGATGAGGTGGCCCGCGATCCGCGCGTCGATGCGCTGCGCGCGCGCATGAGCGTCAGGGAAAATCCTGATTTTACGCGCGACTACTACGCCGCCGACAAGCGCTATATCGGCAATGCAGTGCAGGTGTTCTTCAGGGACGGCACGGCCACGCAACGCATTGCCGTGGATTTCCCCATCGGTCATCGCAAGCGGCGCGCCGAGGGTATTCCGGTATTGGTGAAGAAATTCGCGGCCAGCGTCGCGGCACACTTTGATGGTGCGCAGTCAGCGGCGATCACCACTCTGTTTGCCGATCGTCCCAGACTCGAGGCGCTGCAGGTCGACGACATGGTAAGCAGACTCGTCAGCTAGTTGCCGACCGCGTCCCGGTGCTGGCAAGGCGCTTCGGGCGTGACACCTTGTGGCGCAGATCGATGCCGGCGAGCTCATAGCCGCGCTTGAAATCGCGGATGTGCTTACCCATCCAGGATTGTGCCGCCTCGCTATCGCGGGTCTCGATCGCCGTACCGAGGCGACGTTGGGCATCGACAATGCGGGCGCGCGCTTGCGGTACCTTGACGATCATCGCGGCGAGCGAAGGCTCCAGCAGTTGAATGAGTGGCTCGTGGGCCAGTAACAGGGCCGGGTTGCCGCTGGCTATGCCCAGGGCTCTAAAAAAATCGCCGACGTGAGCCACGGTCTGCAGAGGTTCCGTATCGGTGCGGATATTTTTCAGCGTCAGCTTCAGGCGCTTAAGGTCCGCGAGTGAGCGACGGGTCGCGGCCACAGCAGCCAGCGGTGGCTCGAGAATCATCAGTGCTTCCCAGACATCCAGAAAAGTGACATCGTGGAGCACCAGTGCGCGTCGCACGCCGGCGCCGATCTGAGCCGGACCGGGGCGCGTCACCATCATGCGTTTCGAGCCACGGCGCCGGCCCAGCAGGCCGGCACTGTCGAGCTCGCGCAGGGCCTCACGCACGGTGGAGCGATTCACACCGAACTGGCGCGCGAGTTCCAGTTCCGGCGGCAGGCGATCTCCGGCCTGCAGCCGGCCGGCGACGATATGCTCGACCAGCGCGCTGGCCACCTTGCGATAGGTCGGTTCCGCCGCGATCGGCGCAAACTGCAGAGTGGTGCTGTCCTCGAGATTCAAGTGGTCAACCGGAATATCTCGCGACCGATAAGCATGCGGCGGATTTCCTGGGTGCCAGCGCCAATCTCGTAAAGCTTGGCGTCGCGCAGCAGCCGGCCGGCGGCGTAGTCATTGATATAGCCGTTGCCACCCAGTGCCTGGATCGCCTCCAGTGCCACCTGCGTGGCGCGCTCAGCCGCAAACAGAATAGCCGCGGCAGCGTCCTGGCGCGTGCTGCGGCCGGTATCGCAGGCGCGGCCGACTGCATAGACGTAGGCACGGGCTGCGTTGAAACTGGTGTACATGTCAGCCAGCTTGGCCTGCATGAGCTGAAACGTGCCGATGGATTTCTGAAACTGCTTGCGCTCATGCACGTAGGGCAGGGTGAGATCGAGTGCCGCGGCCATGAGCCCCAGCGGGCCGCCAGCCAGCACTGCGCGCTCGTAGTCCAGGCCACTCAGCAATACGCGCGCGCCGTGGTCGAGGCCGCCAAGGATGTTCGCCGCCGGCACCCGACAGTCGTCGAAGACCAGTTCGCAGGTGCTCGAGCCGCGCATGCCGAGTTTGTCGAGTTTCTGCGCGGTCGAAAAACCAGCAAAATCCTTTTCAACCAGGAAGGCCGTGATGCCCCGTTCGCGCGCCTGCGGACTGGTTCTGGCATAGACGATCAGCACATCGGCATCAGGGCCGTTGGTGATCCACATCTTGCGGCCGGTGAGATGGAAATGATGGCCGTGCTGCTCGGCGCGCAGTTGCATGGACATGACATCCGAGCCGGCCCCCGGTTCCGACATGGCCAGCGCACCGACGTGCTCGCCGGACAGCAGCCTGGGCAGGTAGCGCTCGCGCTGTGCATCGCTGCCGTGCAGGCTGAGCTGGTTGACGCACAGATTGGAATGCGCGCCATAGGACAGGCCCACCGCACCGCTGGCGCGGGAGATCTCCTCCATGGCGATGATGTGCGCGAGGTAGCCGAGGTTGGCGCCACCCCAACGCTCCGGCACGGTCAGGCCCAGCAGACCGAGCGCCCCCAGTTTGGGCCATAGCTGGCGCGGGAACTCGTTGCTGCGATCGATCCGCGCAGCCAGCGGGGCAATCTCTTCACGGGCAAAGCGCCGCACCTGCGCGCGCACCTCGGCGAGTGTGTCGCCCAGCCCGAAATCCAGCTCGCAGTGATCCAAAACGCTCATGGCGGCTTGCCTGCTTCAGGGTAATTGCGCTATTGTCCGACAATTAGGCGGTTCATGGCAAGCGCAGCTGCGGGAGTGACCACTGTGTCGACCTATACAAGCTCGGTTAAGCCCCGCAGTGCGGATTTTCTGGCCAATCGCGCCGCTATGCAGGCCCTGGTGGCCGACCTGCGCGCTAAAGTGGCGCGTGCGGCCCTGGGTGGTGGCACCACAGCCCGCGACCGGCACCTGGCGCGGGGCAAGTTGTTGCCGCGCGAGCGCGTCAATCTGCTGCTTGATCCCGGCTCGCCGTTTCTGGAATTCTCGCAGCTGGCCGGGTTTGGACTCTATGGCGATGAGGCGCCTGGCGCCGGACTGATCACCGGCATTGGTCGAATTTCCGGCCGCGAGTGTCTGGTGGTGTGCAACGACCCCACGGTCAAGGGCGGCACCTACTACCCGATGACCGTCAAGAAGCATCTGCGGGCACAGGAGATCGCGCGCGATAACCGCCTGCCGTGCGTCTACCTGGTCGATTCCGGGGGCGCACACCTGCCCAGCCAGGACGAAGTGTTTCCCGATCGCGAACACTTTGGTCGTATATTCTTCAACCAGGCCACGATGTCGGCGGCCGGTATTGCGCAGATTGCGGTCGTCATGGGCAGCTGTACCGCCGGTGGCGCCTACGTGCCGGCCATGAGCGACGAATCAATCATCGTCCGCAATCAGGGCACGATTTTTCTGGGCGGCCCGCCGCTGGTGCAGGCAGCGACTGGCGAAGTGGTCAGTGCTGAAGATCTGGGCGGCGGCGACGTGCATACCCGGCTGTCTGGCGTCGCCGATCATCTGGCGGAAAATGATGCGCATGCGCTGACGATCGCGCGCCGCGCGGTGGCGACACTGGCGCCGGCACAGCGCAGCGAGCTGTTGAGCCCGGCGCGGCACGCGCCGCTCGAGCCGCGTTACGCGGCCGAGGAGCTCTACGGCATAGTCCCGGCCGACCCGCGCAAACCCGTTGAGGTGCGCGAAATTATCGCGCGGCTGGTCGATGACAGCGCCTTCTCTGAATGGAAGGCGCGTTATGGCGCTACGCTGGTCACGGGCTTTGCACAACTGTGGGGCATGCCCATCGGCATCATTGCCAACAACGGCATTCTGTTTTCCGAGTCGGCACAGAAGGGCGCGCACTTCATCGAGCTGTGTTGTCAGCGGCGTACGCCGCTGGTGTTCCTGCAGAACATTACCGGCTTCATGGTGGGCAAAAAGGTAGAGCACGAGGGCATCGCCAGGCACGGCGCCAAGATGGTAACTGCAGTGGCGTGTGCGCAGGTGCCCAAGCTTACCGTCATTATTGGCGGCAGCTTTGGAGCCGGCAATTACGCCATGTGCGGTCGCGCCTACGGGGCGCGATTCCTGTGGATGTGGCCGAACGCACGCATCAGCGTGATGGGGGGTGAGCAGGCGGCGCGTGTGCTGTCGACTGTGCGCCGCGACGCTATCACCGCCAAGGGCGGACAGTGGAGCGCGGCCGAGGAACAGGCCTTCACCGCACCGCTGCGCGCGCAGTACGAAGCACAGGGGCACCCCTATTATGCTACTGCGCGCTTGTGGGACGATGGCGTCATCGATCCACTCGACACGCGCCGCTGCCTGGGGCTCGGGTTGGCGGCCAGTCTGTCAACGCCAGTACCGGAAACGCGTTTTGGCGTGTTCCGGATGTAGGCGACGCATATGTTCAAGAAAATCCTGATCGCCAATCGCGGCGAGATCGCCTGCCGAATCCAGCGCACGGCCAGACGCCTGGGAGTGGCGACGGTCGCGGTGTATTCCGACGTCGATGCCAACGCCCTGCACGTGCGCCTCGCTGACGAAGCGCTCGGCATCGGACCGGCGCCTGCCAAAGAGAGCTACCTGCGTGGTGCCGCGATTATCGCTGCAGCCAAGCGCACCGGCGCCCAGGCGGTACACCCCGGCTATGGATTTCTCTCGGAAAACGCCGAGTTTGCCGAGCAGTGCGTGCAGGCCGGGTTGGTGTTTATTGGTCCGTCAGCTGCGGCGATACGTGCGATGGGCTCCAAGTCAGCGGCCAAGGCGCTCATGCAGAAGGCGAGTGTGCCGCTGGTGCCTGGCTATCACGGCCATGATCAGTCGCCGGAAGTACTGCAGCGAGAAGCTGATCGCATCGGCTACCCGGTACTCATCAAGGCCAGCGCCGGGGGCGGTGGCAAGGGAATGCGACGTGTTGATCGTGCCGCGGACTTTGCCGCAGCGCTGGCCTCGTGCCGGCGTGAAGCGGCGGCCAGCTTTGGCAATGAGCAGGTGCTGATCGAGAAATACCTGCTGCGGCCGCGGCATATCGAAATGCAGATCTTTGCCGACAGCCACGGCAATGCGCTGCATCTGTTCGAGCGCGACTGTTCGGTGCAGCGACGTCATCAAAAGGTTCTGGAGGAGGCGCCGGCGCCAGGCATGGATGTGGCGCGGCGCGCCAACATGGGCGCGGCCGCGCTGGCCGCGGCCAGGGCCGTGGGCTATGTGGGTGCCGGCACCGTCGAGTTCATCGTTGAGCCCAGCGGCAGCTTCTATTTCATGGAAATGAATACCCGCCTGCAGGTTGAACATCCGGTTACCGAGATGATCACCGGGCTCGATCTGGTGGAGTGGCAGCTACGCGTGGCCTGCGGTGAAGCGCTGCCACTGCAGCAGCAGCAACTGGCCATCCACGGACATGCGATCGAAGCGCGCATCTACGCTGAAGACCCGACGCGTGACTTTCTGCCGGCAACGGGCCGGCTCGTGCACCTTTTGACCCCGCCTGCCAGTGCCGCGGTTCGTATCGATGCGGGCGTTGAGCAGAATGATGAAATTACCCCCTACTACGATCCGATGATCGCCAAATTGATCGCCTGGGGTGAAACCCGCGAGGCGGCGCGCCTGCGCCTGGCGCTGGCGCTGCAGCAGTTTCAGATCGTGGGCCTCAGTAACAACCTGCAATTCCTTGCCAGGCTGATTGCCACACCGGCATTCGTCAGCGCCGATCTGGACACCACTTTGATTGAGCGCGAACACGATCGACTATTTGCGACTGCCCCGGCAGTGCCCGACGAGATGCTGGCCGTTGCCGCCCTGCAGATCATTGAGCAGGATCGCCAGGCGGTGCGGCGCGGTGCTGGCGCTGCGGTCTGGCGTAGCAGTGACAGCTGGCGACTCAATGCGCCGGCGGAGCGACGGCTGTGTTTTCGGGCCCTGGGCCATGGGCCGGCAGCGGGAGCAGATCGGGTGGTGTCTGTCACCGCAGCGGGCGCTGGCTTGCAGATGCAATTCGCTGGCACGACGCTGCACGGGCGTTGCTCAGCCACTGGCGCAGGCACTGGCACGATGCGGGTAACGCTCAACGATTGCACCTTTGACGCCAGCGCGGTGATCCAGGGTGCGCGCTGCGAGGTATTTGCGCACGGTGAACATTTCAGTTTCGAACATGTGGATCCGCTCGCCCATCTGGGCGTGGAGGAGATTGCTGAAGGCGGTGTACGTGCGCTCATGCCGGGCAGAGTGGTGGCGTTGCTGGTCAAACCCGGCGCACGGGTCGCCAAGGGCGAGCCGCTGCTGATCATGGAGGCCATGAAAATGGAGCAGAGCCTGTGTGCGCCCGCCGACGGCGAGTGCGTGGCCTTCAATGTTGCGGTTGGTGAACAGGTGACCGAGGGCGCCGAACTGGTCGAGTTCAAGTGCGCTGCGGCGGCAGAGCCGGGTGTCAGTTCAGGCTCAGGCGCGTAAACAGCATATAGGAATTGGGGTGCGCACCATATTCAGCGTGAATTGCCGTGGGCAGCAAGTAGCCGCTGGCGAGTGCGCCGACGCCCAGGCTCAGGTGCCTGGCGATATTGATATCGAACAGATAGCCGATGCTGATCTTGCTCACGTTGAACGACTGCCCGAGCAGCGGGCCGGTTAACAGCAGCTCATCTTTGTCAGCATTTTCCGCTCTGGCAAAGAACGTGTGCCGCTGATGCTGCAGCGCGGTTTCGAACAGCAGTGCATTGGAGGTGGCGCCGGTAGATTGCTGGTTCTGGCCCCAGGCGAATGTGCCCTGCCAATGCCCGATTGACAGCTGGTGATCGACCACAGCCGATACTGTGTAGCGCTGCTGGTTGACCTCGGGTTCGAGCGCCTCCGGGCTGCGTATGGAACCGTAACTGAGTTGCAGCGCCACGGCCTGATTTGCGTTCCAGCTCAGGCGCGCCGCATATGAGTTGAGCCGCAGCGGATCGAAATTCCAGCGAAACTGATCGGGCTCACGGCCGTTGAAGGCCGAAGCTTCTGCTTTCCACGCGCCGATCACTACGCCGCTGGTGAGCACGCCAAAACTGGTATGCGTGGAGTCGAGCCAATGATGAGCGATTGGTGCTTCGGGGTTGGCCAGGGCGGAAAACCGCTGCATGAATGTGGGTGGACCCAGCGCGGGTTCACCCGGATACCCGGCATAGATGAATACGGACGCATTCGCGGACACCGCCATGCTATCGGTTAGCGCCAGTTCCATAAGAAAATCGTGGGGATGTTGCCGGTCGATCAATGGTGCGACGCCATCTGCTGATTCCCCGGTTTGCAACAGCAGTGGGTAGCCACTCTTGCCCATCAGCGGATCGAGCGACAGCATGGCCTTGAACGCCAGTCGGCTCTTGCCTTCCGTGCGCTGCGCCGTTGCCATCAACATGCTCTCACTGAAGATCAACTGATCACCACGCGGGCCGCCCTGATGATCAAGGACACCGAATACGTAGCCATGCAACATTGTGGCCCAGGAGCCGAGCTGGCCGTGCGTGCCGCTCATGACTGCGCCATCCGGTTGCCAGGCCGTGCCCGAGGCGTCGCGCATCATGGAGTAATCGCCCAGTCTGCCGCCGGAACCCATGTGCATGCTGTGCTCCTGAGCGTGCGCGGCGGACATAGCAAGCAGCGCGCAGGCGGATATCCACATGGCCGCGGCAGGTCGGTTAGTTGGTGCCAGCATGCGCAATTGTACTGCGCCAGCATGCGATCTTTTGAACGTGGTCCACGGCGTTTATTGTCGGCACGAGCTGGCTACGGCAACTATAATCAGCATTGATATGGACGGAGCGTGCGCCATGGATGCCGTTATTGAATAGCAAGGCTGACTGCCCTGGCCGGACGAGCGGCCTGCTGGCCGCTGCAGTCGTGGGCGTATGCGGCCTGTGCGCTGTTGTACTGACACCGGCCGACGCCGTGGAACCGGTAGCGGCGAGCGCGCCGAGCCCGGAGCCGACGGCAAGCGAGCCGCTGGCCGAACCACTGGCCGAACCACTGGCGGAAGTATTTATTACGGCGCCCGAGCCGCGCTACGTTGCACCCACGCGCCGTGATCGCATAGGGC
>Ga0315268_10000789_pt1 | contig 36875 bp, 30 predicted proteins | sample C1_top_MG_FD_204535 | JGI IMG/M metagenome (GOLD analysis project Ga0315268, IMG submission 204535) | Sediment microbial communities from Yellowstone Lake, YNP, Wyoming, USA - C1_top | ecosystem: Environmental > Aquatic > Freshwater > Lake > Sediment | place: USA: Wyoming | collected 2017-08-01
CCGAGCCCGGAATCATGTAGAGCCGGCCCTCAATCCGTTCCTTGACGAGTTTGAAGACCGGCTTGCCGCCGCAGTACCAGGTAATGCCGGCCTGCTCGTACTGCTGGGTGGGGACAGTGAGGCTGCGCACGGTCACTTCGATGGCGAGCTTGCCTTGGCGGCGGTCGGGGGCCGCGCGCACCAGGGCGTTTTGGACCGTCTCCGCCACGCCGGGCTCGAGCCGGATTTCCAGCGCGCCCTCTCGCAGCCGCCAGCAGTTGGTGTGCTCCCGGAGCCAGGACCAGCCTTCCGCCAGTCGGCCCTCGAAGCGATCCTCGAAAATCAGTTGCGGCTCGCCCGCGGCCAGCGCCAATTCGGCCAAGCCGGCAACCGCCAGAACCATCAATGTTCTCTTCATGGCCGGCCTGAGGGTGAACCTGCGCCCAACGCTAATCAACACTGAATTGGCTTGCTATGGCAAGCGGCGGGCTAGCAGACTGCGCGCCATGCAAGGGCTTGTTGCGGGTCAATGCGCTGGCGCTGCCGGCAACGGCTTGGGTTGCCCGCCGGGCGAGCTCAAGCTCAACCTCGGCTGTGGCCGCAAGTACCTGCCCGGCTATGTCAATTGCGACCTCTCCACGGCGGTCAAGGCGGACAAGCACTTCGACCTGAACCAGCCGCCTTATCCCTTCGCGTCCAACTGTGCGGCGGAGATACTCCTTGACAACGTGCTGGAGCATCTGGACGACATCCCGCTCGTGATGGCCGAACTCCATCGGCTGCTGCGGCCCGGCGGCCGGCTGCGCATCCACGTCCCCTATGGCAAAACCGACTGGGCGCTCCAGGACCCCACCCACAAGCACTTCTTCACCGAGCGGAGCATGGACTATTTCTGCGGCGCGAACGCCTGCGACTTCTACACCCCAGCGAGGTTCAAACTCAGAGTGGCCCGGCTTTACGGCCACCGATCCACTTGGCGGCACAAGCTCCGGAACCTGCTGCCCTGCAAGCATTGCCTGCGCTATTTCTTTTTCAACATCTACGACGGCGTCTTTTTCGAGCTAGAGAAGGTCGAATGCGCCGGTGAGGCGGCGCCCCAATAGCCAGTATGCCTTCCTGTGCCTCCTGCCCGATCTCGATCTCAATCGCAGTCCTAATTGAGCGCTTCAGCGGCCTGCCAAGACCGGGCCGCGCCTGCCCGGTAGAACAGTTTTGACTCGGAGGCCCCGAGAGGCTATGCTTTGACCCCAGATGACGGCAGATACAAAGGCCGCAGTTGAAAGGGCCGTTCAAGAGCTCCGCGCTTGTGGCGCCCAGGAGGTTTATCTCTTCGGCTCCACCGGCACCGGACACGCCCGCGAGACATCCGACCTGGACTTGGCGGTGCGCGGGCTGCCGGGCCGCAGGTTCTATCGGGCCGTCGGGCGCGTCATGCGGGCGGCGGGACGGCCGGTGGACTTGGTGGATTTGGACTCAGCCACACCGTTCAGCATGTATCTCAAGGAGCAAGGGGGGTTGGTTCGTGTGGGCTAGATTCCGGCGAGCTCAGGCCTTGGAGCGCGCGCAGTTGCACCGCCTCCTGGACGAGCACCGCGCTTTGCTTGAGCGGGCCAGCCGCAGTTCGCTTACTCCTGTTGAACTCTCGGCGCTGGCGACGATGCTCCACTGCTTCTATAACGGGATCGAGAACATCCTGAAACGCGCCGCTTGCGAACTCGACCAGAAGGTGCCTGTGGGACCAAGCTGGCATTCTGAGCTGCTCGACCAAATGAGCCAGGCCTCCGGCGCGAGGCCGGCGTTGGCATCACAGGCATTGCGAGACAGGCTGGATGACTACCTGGGCTTCAGGCACGTTTTCCGGCACGCCTACACGTTCGATTTGGAGTGGGAGAAAATGGCCGGACTTGTTCTGCAGGCGGAGCCGAAGCTGGCCAAGTTGGAGGCCGACCTGGACGTCTTTCTGGCTGGCAGAGGAACGCAGCCGTCGGCCTGACAATTGACGATGAAAAACACTGCTCCCACTCCGGCTTCACCGGCCGCGCCGGCGGCGGGCGACAGCCGCAGCTTGCGCTGGGCGGGCCTGTGCCTGCTGTGCCTTGTGGCCGTGCTGGCGGCGTTGTTCTCGCAGAGCTTTCAGCGTTCGCAGGTCCATTTCTCCAGCGATGGCCCCCTGGGCGCGAACGTGGCCCAATGGGCCAACGTATCCGCCGGCTACACGGGCATGTGGCAGGACCTCTATTGGGTTGGCGGCCGCGGCGGGAACTCGTTTCCCAGTTTCACTCACGCCTTGCTCATGGTGATTGGGCCGGTTGGTTTTGCGAAGTTCTACCCGCCGCTCTGCCTGTTAGTGCTCGGCCTGAGTGTGTGGCTATGCTTCCGCGAACTGGGCTTCCGCCCCGGCGTGGGCATCCTGGGCGCGCTGGCGGCCGCGCTTAACACCGACTTTCTCTCGTATGCCTGTTGGGGATTGGGCACCTTGCCCCTAGCGGTGGCGGCGGTCTTTCTGGGCTTGGCCGCGCTGGTCACCCCCGCCACCAACCGGGCTTGGCTCAAGACGGCGCTGGCGGGCCTGGCGGTTGGCATGGCGGTGATGGAGGGCTTCGACAGCGGTGCCATCCTGAGCCTGTATTTCGCCGCCTTTGTCATCTTCCAGGCGGTGCAGGGCGCGCCGCGTTCCCCGCGGCAATGGTTGGTAGGGGCGGGCCGCACGGCCTTGGTCGCCGCGTTGGCTGCGCTGATCGCTGCCCAGGCCCTCGCCCTCCTGATTGGCACGCAGATCAAAGGCGTCGTGGGCATGCAACAGGATCAGCGCACCAAGGCCCAGCGGTGGGACGAGGCCACCATGTGGAGCCTGCCCAAAACCGAAACGCTCCGCGTGGTTATCCCCGGCCTCTTTGGCTATCGCATGGACACGCCCGAAGGGGGCAACTACTGGGGCGCGGTGGGCCAACGGCCTGGCATCATCCAGTCCCGTCATTCGGGCTCCGGGGTGTATGGCGGAGTGCTGATGGTGGTGGTTGCCATTTGGGCGGTGCTCCAGTCGCGGCGCAAGAAGGACTGCCCGTTCTCCTCACCCGAACGACGGCTGATCTGGTTTTGGGCGAGCGCGCTGGTGATTTCGCTGCTGCTGGCCTGGGGGCGTCACGCGCCTTTCTACCAGTTTGTTTATGCGCTGCCGTACTTCTCCACGATCCGCAACCCGATCAAGTTCATGCACCCTTTCCACGTCGCCCTGGTGATGCTGTTCGGCTACGGGCTGCAGTGCCTATGGCGGCGCTACCTGGGCAGGGCCGTCGTTCAAACCGGGGCTTTGCGGGACCGGCTCAAGGCTTGGTGGGCGGCGGCGCCCGCGTTTGACAAACGCTGGACCCAAGGCTTGGTGGCGGCCATTTGCGCGAGCTTGGCCGGCTGGCTGATTTACGCTGCTTCCTACAAAGACCTGGTGGCTTTTCTGAAAGTGGCCGCACCGCCCGCTGAGCTGGCGGAGGCCATCGCCAAGTTCAGTCTGCTGGAGGTGGGCTGGTTCATCCTGTTCCTGGGCGTCACGGGCTTGGTTTTGTTCCTGATCATCAGCGGCGTGCTGGCGGGGGCGCGAGCGCGCTGGGGGATTGCCCTCCTGAGTCTGCTGGTCGTAGCCGACTTGGCGCGCGCCAACGCCCCCTGGATTTACTATTGGAACTACCCGGAGAAGTATGCGTCCAACCCCGTGCTCGACGTGTTGCGCGCCCGTCCTTACGAGCAGCGGGTGGAGGTGTTCCCTTTCCAGGTCCCCTCCCAGGGCGGTGAATACCTGGAACAGTTCCGCGCTTTTTACCAGATGGAGTGGCTGCAACACCAATTCCCTTACTACAACATTCAATCGCTGGATGTCGCCCAGGAACCGCGCCCGGCAGTGGAAAACGTCAACTTCCGGATGAACCTCCTCACCAAAGGCGGGCTGGGTTACGTGCGGCTGTTGGAACTGACTAGCACCCGTTTCGTGTTCGCACTGGCCGGCGGGTTCGCCGACGCCCTCAACCAGCAACTGGACCCTGCCCTCAGACGGTTCCGCGCTCACACCTTCTTCACGCTCGAACAGGCCAAGGCGGGCGCCATCATCGTGACTCGCACCAACGCTGCCGGCCCCTATGCCCTGATTGAGTTTACCGGCGCGCTGCCCCGCGCCAAGCTCTTCGCCCATTGGCAGGTCGTCACCAATGACGCCGACGCCCTCAGCTCCTTGGCGGCGACCGACTTCAATCCGGCCCAGACGGTGCTGGTGGCAAGCCCGTTGCCAGCGCCTGCCCCGGCGCCAGCCGCCACCAACCAAGCCGGCGGCGTCCAATACGTGAGTTACGCCCCCAAAGACATCCAGCTTGAAGCCACCGCCCCCAGCCCATCGGTGCTGCTGCTCAACGACAAACACGATCCCAATTGGACCGTGACTGTGGATGGGCAGCCGGCCCCGCTGCTCCGCTGCAACTACCTGATGCGCGGAGTTTACCTGCCGGCGGGGGAGCACCAGGTCCAGTTCACTTTCCGGCTGCCGACGACGACGCTAAAGATCAGCCTGGCCGCTCTGGGCCTGGGCGTGTGCCTGTTGGGATTGCTCTGGTTTGACGCGAGGAAACTGCGCCCGGCGGGGTAGCGGTGGCCGAACCAAAAGCGCCAGCGAGCTGGACGCCATACTGGTGGGGCGGTTGGATAGCCGACAGGGCAGTAGGGCGCGCTGTCCTCAGCGCGCCGGAGAGAGCACACAAAACCCGACCACCGGCGCGCAACGGAGTGCGCGCCCTACCACGGCAGTGTAGCCCATCCTACCGAAGGCTCCGTACAGGTGCGTGCAATGGGCAGGCTGGCTTGTGCGCTTCAATCCTGGAGGCGGTCGGCCAACTCGGCGTCGTTCATCACGTGGATGCCGCCTGCTTGGAGCGTCTTGATGGCCGCCTCGGTGTCCCCAAAGCGGAACACGAGCACGCCTTTGTCGCCGCGCTTGACGGTGAAGGCATAGACGTACTCGACGTTGACCTGCGCTTGCTCCAACACCTCCAGCACGGCCAACAAACCGCCGGGTCGGTTCAGGACTTCCACCGCCACCACGTCGGTGACCTTGACCAGGCAGCCGCTGTCTTCGAGCACGGCTTTGGCTTTCTCCCAATCGCGCACGATGATCCGCAGAATGCCGTACTGCTGCGTGTCGGCCAGGGAAAAGGTCATGATGTTGACGCCAGCGGCGGCCAGTGCCCGGCAGGGCACCGTGAGGGCGCCTGGTTCGTTTTGGAGGAAGAGGGATAGTTGCTTGAGTTTCATAGCACAATGGGGTTGGTTCGGTTCGCTTGGACTGGTTGAGTCAGCCCGCTAGAGCTTCCGCTTGTCTATCACGCGTTTGGCTTTGCCCTCGCTGCGCTGGATGGTGTGGGGGGCAACGAGGCGGACCTCGGCGCGCAGGCCGGTGATGGACTCAATCGAATGGGCCAGTTTGCGGTGGACGGCTTCCATCGCCCCCACGGTGTCGCTGAGCACGTTGGGCGTGACTTCCACTTGCACTTCCAGCGTGTCCAGCCCTTTGACGCGGTCAACGACGATCTGGTAGTGGGGCAGGGTGCCTTCGACCTTGAGCAAGGCCGCCTCAATTTGGGAGGGGAACAAGTTGACGCCGCGGATGATCAGCATGTCGTCGCTGCGCCGGCCGATGCGCATGATGCGGCGGAGCGTGCGCCCGCACGGGCACGGTTCCGCCGTCAGCGCGGTGATGTCCCGGGTGCGGTAGCGGATCATCGGCATCGCCCGCTTGCAGAGGGTGGTCAGCACCAACTCGCCCTCCACCCCATCGGGGCAAGGCTCGCAGGTCTGCGGGTCAATGATCTCCGGGTAAAACATGTCTTCAAAGACGTGCGGCCCCGCCTGGCAAAGGCATTCCATGGCCACGCCCGGGCCGACGATCTCCGTCAGCCCATAGATGTCGTAGGCCTTGAGGGCGCTCCCGGCTTCGATGCGCTGGCGCATGGACTCGGTCCAAGGCTCGGCCCCAAAGACGCCCACGCGCAGGGGCAGGTGCTTGAAGTCCACGCCCAGTTCGGCCCCGCGGTCAATGAGGTGGATGAAGTAGCTGGGCGTGCAGCAGATCACGGTGGCGCCAAAATCCTTGAGCACCATGATCTGGCGGTCGGTGTTGCCGCCGGAGACGGGGATCACGCTCGCGCCCAGGGCCTCGGCCCCGTAGTGGGCCCCCAGCCCGCCGGTGAACAGGCCGTAGCCGTAAGCGTTGTGAACGATGTCGCCGCTGTGCACGCCGCAGGCGGCGAAGCTGCGCAGCATCGCCCGTGACCAGTCGTCCACGTCCTCCTGCGTGTAGGCCACGACGATGGGCTTGCCGGTGGTGCCGCTGGAGGCATGGAACCGCACGATTTCGCTCAGCGGGCTGGCGAACAGGCCGAACGGGTAGGCGTCGCGCAGGTCGGCCTTTGCGCTGAAGGGCAGTTTAACGGTGTCCTCCAGCGTCCGGAGGTCATCCGGCGTCAAGCTGCGCTCTTCCATGCGCTTGCGGAACAGCGGCACGCGGTCGTAGGCGCGCTGGACGATGCTCTTGAGGCGCGTGAGTTGGGTCTCGCGCAATTGGGGCAAGGGCAAAAAATCCATCGCGCTGGCGGGATGGAAGGGGGCAGGTTGATTGATCTTGCTCATGGCGGCATCAAGTGGTTGCGGTTTTCTGTTGGCTTTGGCGTCCGAGTTCAAACGCCTGGCGGTTGGCGTCGAAAAAGCTCTCCGGGAAGTTCGCCCGCAGCGCCGCCAGCCAATGCTCGGCGGCGATGTTCAGGTGCGCGCTCAGGCAGCCGAGCAGGGCGACGTTGAGGGCCTTGCGATTGGCGAGTTGATTGGGGTCAACCGCCTCGGGCGTGAGCAAGGTCCCGCCTAGCCGCAGGAGGTGCCGGTACGCGGGCACCTGGTCGGCGGCCAACACCAGCAGGTAGTCGGCCTCGCCGGCTGGCACCATCGGGCTGAGCACCTGGCGGCCAAAGCGCACGTCGCTGGTGACCGAGCCGCCGCGCTGGCTCATGCCCTTGATCTCGCTCTTCTTGACCTCGTGGCCGGCGCGCAAGGCAGCCTCGGCCACAATGTCGGTGGCGCTCAGGATGCCTTGTCCGCCCAAGCCGGCCACGACGATGTTGGTCAGTTCATTGGGCATGGCTGCTTTTCTGCTCAGTTTCGCAGCGCTCGAGTTCTCGGAGCCGCTTGACGATCAGCAAACACGGACGGCGCGCAATGATGACCGCCAGTTCGCCGCTGGCAAGACATTCCTCCAGCACCTGCTCGAACTCGCTGGAGCCGGCCCGCGGCTCGACCACGTGCACGCGCTTGACCCCCACTGCTCGCGCCAAGTCCTCCAGCACCAGCCGGGTGGTTGGCTCGTGATTGAGCTTGCGCCCGGTCGCCGGATGTTCCTGGTGCCCAGTCATGGCCGTGGTGAGGTTGTCGAGGATGATCAGCACGTGGCCGGTCGGGGGCGGGTTATAGACCATCTCCACCAGCCCGGTGATGCCGCCATGCACGAACGTGCTGTCGCCGATGACGCTGACCACGCGGCGCGCCTCTGCCGGGGGCAAGACGTGGCGCAGCCCCAGGCCCACCCCGACGCTGGCCCCCATGCACACGCACGAATCCATCGCCTCGAACGGCGGCAACACCCCCAGCGTGTAGCAGCCGATGTCGCCGGCCACGATGCAGTCTTTCTTGCGCAGGCACTCGAAGACTTGGCGGTACTGGCAGCCCTCGCACAATTGCGGCGGTTTGCCTGGGGGCGGCGCCGGCTCGGGGCTGGTGTCCCTTTGCAGAATCCGCCGCACCCGCGCCACGTCCAACTCGCCGAAGCGATACATTTCCGGCTTGCCTTCCACGGCCAGGCCAGCGGCCCGAATCGAGTCCACCAAGTAAGGGTCGCCTTCCTCGATCACCACGCAACGCTGCACGCTGCGCACGAATTGGGCGATCTTGCCCAGCGGCAGCGGGTAGGTCATCTCCAGCTTGAGCACGCTGGCGTCGGGGGCGGCCTCGCGCGCGTGCGCAAACGAAATCCCGGAGGTGATAATGCCCAGCGACGGGCTGCCGGGGGTCAGGCGGTTGAACGAACTCGTTTCGTTCCAAGCCTGTATCTCGGCCAGTTTCTGCCGCAGGCGCCGATGGGCTGGCCGCGCGTTGGCGGGGATCATTACCCGGCCGCGGATGTTGTGTTCAAAGTGGGGCGGTTTGGCGGGGCCGCGCGGCGGGCCGGGGCGCACGATGGTTTTGCTGTGGCAGACGCGGGTGGTGGCCCGCAGCAACACCGGCAGCCCCCAGCGCTCGGAGAGTTCCAGCGCCGCCAACGTGAAATCGTACGCTTCTTGCGAGTCCGACGGCTCCAGCATCGGCACGCCTGCCGCGCGGGCGTAATGGCGGTTGTCCTGCTCATTCTGGCTGGAGGCCATGCCCGGATCGTCCGCCGACACCACCACCAGCGCCCCAACCACACCGGTGTAAGCCGCCGTGAACAGGGGGTCCGCAGCCACGTTCAGCCCGACGTGCTTCATCGTTGCCAGCGCGCGCGCGCCGCCAAAGGCCGCACCCAGCGCCACCTCCAGCGCCACTTTCTCGTTGGGCGACCACCGGGCAGGCCCGCCCAACTCGGAAAAATACTCCAGGATTTCCGTCGAAGGCGTTCCCGGATACCCCGCGCCCAAAGCCACGCCGGCATGATACGCCGCCAGCGCAATCGCCTCGTCGCCGCTCAACAACCTGCGCTCGGATTCACTCATGCAAAGCTGCTCACTTTCCCCGCCAGCCGCGCCGCCTCAGCCAGGCCGCTGAAGCCCGCCGGCTACACTAACCAAGCCGGCAAACCGATACAAGCGCACACTGCATTTTGCTGAAACTTTGCGCGCGCCCATCGTGTCAGAGCGGTTGACAGGATTGACACACGAGCGGCCCTCGTGGGGCGGCCAGGCGGGCGGCCCGGCGAAAGCTCAAAACCAGGAATGGATATGCCAGTGCTTGCGAAGTTTTACGGGATCGTGGTGCGGATGTTGTTTGCCCCCGTGCTGGGCGCGCACTTCCACGCCATTTACGGCGACTACGAAATGGTCGTGGCTATCCAGCCCCTGGCGGTCATCCAAGGCGACGCTCCGCAACGGGTGCAGGAGCTGGTGCTCGAATGGGCGGCGCAGCATCAACGGGAACTCTTGGCGGCCTGGCGGCGTTGCCAGCACCGCCTCCGACCGCAGGCCATCGGCCCGCTATACTGACCTCGAAATGGGGTGTGCAGCCCAACGACGCCCGCAGCCAAAGACCGAACATCGAACGTTGAACATCGAATGCCCCAGCGACGCTGGCAGCGTGGTTCGACGTTGCATGTTCGATGTTGGATGTTCGATGTTGTCGCCCCGCGCGCTCAGCCGGGAATAAGCCGCCGAGCCGAGAATGCGGACCGGCTCTGGCCGCGCGAAGCGTTTGGAGTGCGGCGGCTCGCCGGCGCTTTTGGCCCCGTCACGACTGAAAGCGGGAGCAAGCTCCGCGCGCTCCAAACGCTTCGCGTTTCGCCTCGCCGCGGGCCTTCAAGCGTGCAACGGGACTTCAATCGGGCGGGCGTGCTGTTCGAGCAGGTCCAGCACCTTGGCGCTGAGGATCTCCTCCTCGATGTCCCCCAGGGCGTCGCGCGCTTGGAGTTGCTTATATAGGCGGTCGGGCTTGATCTCGTGTTGCGCCGCCAATTGGGCGACGCGCTGGGCGATTTCCTCCGGGCTGGCCTTGAGGCCTTCGCGCTCCGCGATGCGGCTGAGCACGATGCGCGCCTTGACTCGTTCCTTGGCGCTGTTGCTGGCCACCGAGTAAATCTCATTGGACCGCTCGTCAATCATCTCCTTGGTGGCGCCGCGCTCGGTGTTGGCGCGCACGATGTCGTAGATCGCGCTCTTGGTTTCCCGTTGCACGACCGACTCCGGCAGGTCGCAGGTAACCCGCCCCAGCAACATCGCCACCAACTGGTTGCGCAGGTCGCGCTTCTTTTTGTACTTCAACTCGTTCTCCAGATCAACGCGCACGCCCGCGCGCAGTTTCTCCAGGTTCTCCGCCCCCCAGGCTTGGGCAAACGCCTCATCGAGCGGCGGTAGCGTCCGCTCCTTGACTTGGAGCAGGTCAACCTGATATGTGCCAAACTTGCCGGCGAGGGCTTTTTCGGGGAACTGCTCGGGGAATTGCACCGTGACGGCGCGTTTTTCCCCGGCTTGGGCGCCAATCAACTGGTCGGTGAAGCCCGGCACAAAATAGCTGGGTTCGACTTGGAGCCAGACGGCCTTTTGCTCGCCAAAACTCTTGCTGACGAGGGCCAACTCGGCGATTGGCCGGCCGTCGCAGACCCCAGCGTAGTTCACCACCACAAAGTCGCCGCGCTGCACTGGCCGGGCCACGTCACGGTACTGCGGGCGCTGCTCGCGCAACACCTGCATCGCCCGCTCGCAGTCCTCTTCAGTCACCACGCGCGCGTCCAGGCGCACCGGCAGTCCTTTGTAGTCGGGCAGTTCAAACTCCGGCTCGGTCTCCAGGGTGATGGCGAATTGCATCGGTTTGCCCCGCGCGAATTGGACTTCCTCGACGTGGATGTCGCCGACGGGGCGGAGTTTCTGCTCTTTGATTGCCCGCTGATAGGCCTCGGGCAGCAGCTTGCCTTTGACCTGCTCCTCGATGTCGGCCGCGAAGGCCCTTTCAATCAACTGGCGCGGACTCTTGCCGGGACGAAAGCCCGGCAGCCGGGCGCGCCGCTGAAGATCGGCCACAACCGACCCAAAGCCCGCCTCGACTTCATTCGCGTCCAGTTCCACCCGCAAGAGTTTCTTGCAGGCGCCCAGGTTTTCCACCGTCACGTTCACAAGCTGCCTTTCCGCCAAAGCCGCAAAAGCTTCGCGTGCCTTCCCGCTGCCGCAGGAGCGTGTCCGCGAAGCTATCCGCCCGTCAAGCTACGGCTAGGGGCGGGCGCCGTCAAGTTCGGGGTGAGCAGAAGCGCGGCGTTGATTCCGCCCGCCGATTACAAACGCGGCCCGCTCGTGTAGTTGCGCTTGGCCAAGGCCGGCACCATAATCCCGCCAAAAACGGGACGAACCATGAACAAAATTGACAAAGACGAACTCTACCAGCACTTGAGCCAGTTCCTAAAGACCAAAGGCATCGAGTTCCATGAGGGCACTTACACCGAGCGCATCCGCCAAGGCTGCTCGATCCTCACCGACACCATCAACCTGACCAATCAAGCCGTCAATCGCGCAAAAACGGAGGTTGACAAAACCCTGAGCCAGATGCGGCAGACGATTCATGAAAAGACGGCTCCGAAGACCCCGCCCGCCGAGCCGCCGCCCCCGCCGCCGCCGGCAGCCGCGCCGACACCCGAAAAAACAGCGCCCCAAGAGCAGCAGGCGGCCCAGAAGCGGCGGTCTTCGCCCAAGCCTAAACGCGCCAAGCCAAGCGCTCGGCGCTCGGCGCGCTAGCGCGGAAGGGAGGCTCCGTCCGCCGCCTCGGAGGCAAAACCGACTTGACCGTTTGTTTGCTGGCGCCAAGATCAAAGAGCGCAAAAGCCACTTGGCTCCAGACGGCCTCGCGTCCTATGCTCGGCCCCGCACTATGATTACAGTGCAATATGGCTGAAGAAGTGCGGCTGTGGCAAATCCGGGAGGCAGACAAGCTGGAGCCCTGTGCCCGATCGCGACTAAACCTCGAAGAACGGCTGGAAAGCTGGCTGAGCCAAGACATCGGCATCCTGGCGCCAAACCTGCCGGTGATCGGTCGGCAGGTCGAGACTGATTTCGGGGCCTGCATTGATCTGCTCTGCCTCGACGAGCGGGGCGACTTGGTCATCGTCGAGTTGAAGCGCGACCGCACGCCGCGCGAAATCACGGCGCAGGTGCTCGTTTACACGGCTTTGGTCAAGAACCTTGGCAGCGAGCGGATCACGGCCGTCGCCCAAGCGTTTCTGGGCCCCAACCTGACGTTGGAGCAGGCCTTCCGGAACCGCTTCGGCAGCGCCCTGCCCGATACGCTCAACAGCGAGCACCGGATGTTGATCGTTGGCTCCGAGATTGACCCGGCCTCGGAGCGGATCATTCGCTGCCTCTCGGAGACCTTCGGCGTCGGCAGCAACGCGGCCACGTTCAAGTATTTCCGCACGCCCGACGGCCGTGAGTTCCTGGCGAGGTTGTTTCTGATTGACCCGGCGGAGGCTTGCGAGCGCGTGACGCCCCGCTCCAAGCGCGCCACCCCCGAGCAGCTTGAGGCGATTGCCGACAGCGTCGGGGTGGGGGACCTCTACCGCGCCGTCTTGGCCCGCCTCGAGCCGCTCTTCACTAGTCACACGACCAGAGCAGGGATAACCTTCACGGACAAATCCAGCGGCAGCACCAAGGCGATGTTTCGCCTCATCCCGGGGGAGAGCGACCGGCAACACGGACTCCGGTTCCAGCTTTATTCAAACCGACTAGCGGAGTTGCTCGGCATCACGATGGACCGGCTTCGCCAGGCGCTTCCTTCGGGGGCCGAACCGTGGACGTACCGGGCTGCCGGGGGGCCGGACTGGGAGGGTTTCACCGGTTACCCGCTCACGCAGGCAGACGCGGACAAACTGTTGGCTCTCTTGTGCGCCGGGAAGTGATCGTCCACAGGGCGCCGGAGTTCTCGCCAGGCGCGCGCTCGGTGTTTCGTCTCCTTGGGGAGAAGAGGTGCAAGGACGGACTACTGGCTCGCCCTCACCCCGGCTCTCTGCCCCAGGAAAGGGTGAATCATTCGCCGCGTTTTGGCCGAGCCGGCGTCACGGGTGGTCGAGCGGCTTCTGCCTCGATCAGCCCAGACCCGAAGGCAATCGCAAGTCCATGCGGCCAATGTGACGGGCTGGCAGACTTCCTGCCAGGCCGGCTTTTTTGGCTTGCGCTGACGAGCTAATGCCCTTTAGACTGAACTCGTCAATGATGAGGGCAGGGAAGCGAATGCTCGCTGACGGTGCACTGCCAGGAGACCGATTTCCTTTAGGCTTATGCAAAAACGGGAACTAAAGAGAAGAATCCTTGAGGTAATAACCAATTACCCCGTGGGTTCGCTGGCCACTATAAAGGATCGGAAGCCTTGGGTTCGTTACATGGCTGTACAGCCGCAAGACGACCTGACTCTTTTCACAACGACTTTTGCCTTATCAAGAAAGGTTGAGCAAATCAAGAACAACCCCAATGTTCACCTTGCCTTCGGCGCTGATCCGCGCGACTATGCGCTTCCTTATGTCAACGTTGTTGGCACGGCCGATATCCTGACTGATTCCGCAACCAAGATGAGGTGTTGGAAGGAGGAGCTTAGGCAATACTACAAAGGCCCGGATGATGCAAACTACGTGGTGATTCGGATTGTGCCCAGCCTTATAGAATACATGGCAACGGGAGCGCATCAACCTGAGATATACACGATATAGGTATTGAGATTGACTGCTATACACCGTTCCCAGCAGTCTTTGAAATGCAGATTTGGTGCCACAGGTTTTCGGCTGTCAAAGTCGGGAAAGCATGATCCTCTCTGCCAGTGAATTAGAGAGCCTGGTAAAGGCCCGGCACAGTTCGCCGCACCAGTTGCTGGGGATGCATCCGTTGGGCCAAGGCCGGGGCGTGGTCGTGCGCGCGTTGGTTCCCAACGCCGTCAGCATCGTGGCGGTGCCTACCCACGAGAAAGGCCAGCCGGTCATCACCCTGCGGCGCCTGCACGAGGGTGGCTTGTTTGAAGGGGCGACGCGGAAGGCCAACCGCGTGTACGCCTACGACTTGGTTATCACCGACACCGCCGGCCAAGTGCGGCAGGGCCGCGACGCGTATTCTTTTCTGCCCACGATTGGGGAAATGGACCTTTTCCTCTTCGGCCAGGGCAACGAGCGGCGCATCTATGAGAAGCTGGGAGCGCACTTGCGGACGCTGGATGGCGTGCCCGGGGTGAGCTTCGCCGTTTGGGCGCCCCACGCCCAGCGCGTCAGCGTCGTGGGCGATTTCAACGCTTGGGACGGGCGTTATCATCCCATGCGGCTGGTGGGAGCTTCCGGCGTGTGGGAGTTGTTCATCCCCGGCTTGGGCGAAGGCGCGCGCTACAAGTTCGAAGTGCGCAACTCACGGGGCGACATCGTCTTGAAGACCGACCCATACGGCGCGTTCTTTGAGAGGGCGCCCAAAAACGCCGCCATCGTCTGGGACAATCAAAAGATCGTGTGGACGGACGGCGCTTGGTTGGAGCAGCGGCGCCAACGCGACCCGCGGCGTTGCCCGTTGAGCATCTATGAGGTCCATCTTGGCTCCTGGCGCAAGAAATCGCCGGCGGAATCGCTCGGCTTTCGCGAGCTGGCTGGCCCGTTGGTGGACTACGTGCGGCGGTTGGGCTTCACCCACGTCGAGTTCCTGCCCGTGGCTGAGCACGCCTTTTATCCGTCCTGGGGCTACCAAGTCACCGGTTTCTACGCGCCGACGAGCCGCTACGGGACGCCGGACGACTTCCAGTATCTGGTCAACGCCCTCCACGAAGCTGGCATTGGAGTGCTGGTGGACTGGGTGCCGGCGCACTTCCCGCGCGATGACTGGGCGCTGGCCCGGTTCGACGGCACCGCCTTGTACGAACACGAAGACCCCCGCCAAGGCGCCCAGCAGGACTGGGGCACGTTGATCTTCAACTATGGCCGCCATGAGGTCCGCAATTTCCTCACCGCCAACGCCCTGTTTTGGTGCGACCGTTATCACCTGGACGGCCTGCGGATGGACGCGGTGGCCTCGATGCTCTACGTAGATTATTCCCGCCGGCCTGGCGAATGGATTCCCAACAAGTTCGGCGGGCGCGAAAACCTCGAGGCGGTGGACTTCCTGCGCGAATGCAATGCGTTGGTTCAGTCCGAGTTCCCGGGCGTGGTGACGATCGCAGAGGAATCCACCGCCTGGCCGCAGGTCACCGGCTCGCCGTACCTGGGCGGGCTGGGCTTCAGCTTCAAGTGGAACATGGGCTGGATGCACGATACGCTGGGCTACTTCTGCCGCGACCCTGTCTTCCGGAAGTATCACCAGAACGATCTCACCTTCGCCATGCTCTACCACCTCCACGAGCGTTTCGTGCTGCCGCTCTCCCATGACGAGGTAGTGCACGGCAAGGCCGCGCTGCTCCAGAAGATGCCGGGCGATGACTGGCAGAAGTTCGCCAACTTGCGCGCCTTGCTCGGCTACCAATGGCTTTTTCCGGGGAAGAAACTCCTGTTCATGGGCGCCGAAATTGGCCAGCGCAGCGAGTGGAATCCAAACGCCCAGCTCGACTGGCCGCTGGTCGAACAAGTGCCGCGCCGGGCGGCCTTGCAGCGGTTCGTAGCGGACCTGAACCGGCTTTATGTCTCCGAGCCCGCCCTCTGGCAGGCGGACTATGAGCCGGCGGGTTTCCAGTGGATTGACTGCGCCGACCACGAGCAGTCGGTGCTCTCGTTCCTGCGCCGGCCAAGCGGGGCCGGGCCGGAGCTGTTGGTGATCCTGAACCTCACGCCCGTGCCGCGCTATGGTTACCGTGTGGGCTTGCCGCGCGCCGGTTTCTGGCAGGAGGTCCTCAATAGCGACGCTGAGCTTTATGGCGGATCAAACCTGGGCAATCTGGGCGGCGTGATGGCCGAAGAGCGCCCGGCCCACCACCGACCGTGCTCGGCGGCCTTCACCCTGCCGCCGCTGAGCGTGGTGGTCTTCCGGCCTTGCGCGTGAGGCGCAGAGCGTTGCCGATGACCAGCAGGTCCGAAAGCCCCATGGCAGCCGCGCAGAGGATCGGGCTGATGAAGCCTAAGGCCGCCAGTGGCACCGCCGCCGCGTTGTAGAAGAAGGCCCAGAAGAGGTTCTGCTTGATCGTGCGCAGCGTGGCCTGAGCCAGGCCGAGCGCCTCCGGAATCGCGTCAATGTCCGAGCGCAAGAGGATGAGGTCAGCGGCTTCGCGGGCAATGTCGCTGGCGCGGCTTACGGCGATGCCCAGGTCCGCTTGCTCCAAGGCGGGGGCGTCATTGATGCCATCACCCACGAAGGCCACCCGTTCGCCGCGGCGCTGCAAAGTCTTCACGACCTCGGCCTTCTGCTCGGGGCGAACCTCAGCCAGGACGTTTTCCGCGGGGATGCAAGCCTGCGTGGCAATGGCCTTCGCGGTGAGGGCGTTGTCGCCAGTAACCAAATATGTCCGCTTGCCTTGGTGGTGGAGGTGGGCCGCGACTTGGGCGGCGTGCGGTTTCAGCGCGTCGGTCAACGCAAATACGCCCAACAACCGCCGGTCCGCCGCCAACCCGACCACGGGCGCGCCCTGAGCCGACCACTGCTGGAGGAATTGGGTCGCTGGATTCAAGTCAACGCCAACTTCGCCGAGCCACTTCAACGACCCAAGCCGAACCACCGTGGCCGCTGGCAGGCCCGGCGGCTGGCTGCCCGCGACCCGGGCTTGCACGCCGCAGCCCCGGATTTCTTCCCAGTGCGCGAGCGAAGGCATGCCGCTCGGCGGCTTAGCCGCGTCGAGGTCTGGCGTTGGCGCGCGCCCGGGGCGACCCCAGGAGGCGATTGCCTGGCTGAGTGGGTGGCTCGAGGGGCCGGCCAGGGCGGCCGCCAGCCACGCGAGCGCGGGCGCGCGGGATTCAGGTTCGCGAAAGTCGTGCTGCTCTGCCACGGTGACCTGCCCCTGCGTCAACGTGCCGGTCTTGTCGAAAAGCACCGCGGTGATCCGTCCTGATTTTTCCAGGGCGACGCCGTCACGGATGAGGATGCCACGGCGGGCGGCGGCGTTCGCGCCCGCCATGATGGCGACCGGCGTTGCCAAACCCATGGCGCAGGGGCAAGCCACAATCAGCACGGCGCAGGCGTGCATGAAGGCGGCGGCCAGTGGCGTGGCTGGAACCCATGCCGGCCAGAGCCACGGTGTGAGGGCCTGGCAGACGCTGCGGGCCTGCTCGTAAGCCAGACCCCACCATAGTCCCGTTCCCAGCGCGACCAGCACCACCACCGGCACGAACACGCTGCTGACGCGGTCGCCGAGTTTCTGAATGCGGGCGCGGCTGGTCTGGGCGCGCTGGACGGCCGCGATGATGTGCGCCAGCGCCGTGGCCTCGCCAGTGGCGGTGACGCGCATCACCAACCGCCCGAGCAGATTGATGGTGCCCGCATAGAGCTTCGCGCCGGCGTCCTTTTCCACCGGCAGCGCCTCCCCGGTGAGCATGGCTTCGTCAACCGAGGATTGGCCTTCCACGACTTCGCCATCGGTGGGCACGCAATCGCCTGGTTTGAGGAGCACCCGGTCGCCCGGACGCAGGGACGCCACCGGGGCCTCGGTCTGAGTTCCCTCAGGACCAAGGCGGCGCGCGGTGGGTGGGGCCAAGTTCAGGAGCGCGCGCAAGGCACTGGCCGCCCGTTCGCTGGCCTTGGCCTCCAGCCAATGACCGACGCTGATGAGCGTAATGATCGCGGCGGCCTCAGTGAAAAAAGGGTGCAGGCGCCCGCCAAGCCCCAGCCCAACGGCGCTATAAACAAACGCGGTCGTCGAGCCCAGCGCCACCAGCGTGTCCATGTTCGCGCTGGCGGCTTTGAGCTGTCCCCACGCACCGCGATAAAACCGGGCGCCGCAAAGTACTTGCACCGGCAGCGCCAAGGCAAAACTCAACCACTGAAACCACCTTGCTGCGCTCAGGCCCAACGCCCATTCGCCGAGCATCAACAGCATCGTGACGCTTCCCCCCACAACTACGTTGAACCGCCAGCCTGCCAGCGGTGACCAACCGGGCGCGTGCGGTTGAGCTTCGCGCCCTTCCACCAGCTTGGCGCGGTAACCGGCGGCCACCACCGCCTCCACTACCGCCTCAAGGTCGGGTGCCGCCTCTGGCTGCCATCCGACCGTGGCCGTGCCCGAATCAAGATGGACGGCAGCGTGGGCGACGCCCGGCACGCCCTGGATGGCTTCGGTGACGCGGCGCACACAGCCTTGGCAGGTCATGCCGCCGATCGCCAGTTGCGTCTTCGCCGCGGCGAAAGCTTTGTCTGGCTGTGGCTTCATTTGAGCAAACTGGTTCGCGCTCAGGCCGCGGCATTGGCTGGGGGCGCAGTCGCGAATCCCGCGAGCGCGTTGGCGACCGCCACCCCGGCAAGGAACAGTCCCAACAGCAGCACGGCCCACAAGTAACCCAACAGCATCCCAGCGGCCAAAGTGAGCACGTTGGCCACCAGGGCAAGGGCGCGGACGATGGCGCCGCTCCGGGAAGGTTGAGCCTCCAAACTCCGCCAATAGCCCCTGGCCAGCAGCCCGTCGCCGATGAGCAACAGTTGGCTCACCACGAACAGCGCCAGCCATGCGAAGGCCTTGTCCATGAAACCGTAGGAATGCAGGCCCACGCCGAGCATGTTCACGCCGAACCAGGAAAAGCTCGTGACCACGTTGCCAAAAAGCGCCAGGTTCATCAGGCCGCGCGCGCGCGCCCAACCGCTCCAATGGGCGTGGAGGATGACGGCGTTCCAGAGCACGATGATGAGGGCGCCGTTTTCCTTGGGGTCCCAACCCCAAAAGCGGCCCCAGGCTTGGTCGGCCCAGATGCCGCCCGTCACCGTGCCCAGGAAACTGAACAGCGTCGCGAAGCAGACCACCCCGTACACCATCCGGGCCAGGCCTTTGGCGAGGGCTTCGCTCAAGCTCCGTGTAAATACGCCGCGCACGACGTAGAGGCCGGCCAGGAAGCCCGCCACATACGTGGCTGAGTACCCCAGCGTGATTGTGACCACGTGCGTCGCCAGCCAAAAGTTGCTGTTGAGGACGGCGCGCAACATCTCCATCGTATCGCCTTCCAGCGCCAGGTTGTGGGCGATCACCTGGGTCAGAAAACCGATGGCGGAGGCCATCACCAGACCGAGGCTCTGGCGCCAGAAGTGTTCCAAAACCAGGCCCAGCAGCACCGCGCCCCAGCCCACGAATACAGCGGAAGAATACAGGTTGGTGACCGGCGGGCGGCCTTCCAGCACCATGCGGAAGAGCACCCCGGCGGTGTGCGTCAAAAAGGCCAGCGCCAGCAAGTAGTACCCCGACCGGTTCAACGTGCCGAACCACCCAAACCACGAAGCGCAGCCGAGCAGGAACACGCCGACGTAGAGGCAGGTGCTGCGCAAGAACGGCTGCCACTGGTTGAACAGGAACTCGCGGCGGGCCTGCCGGAGTTCGGGCGCGAACCGCTGAGCGAGCCATTGGCGGTAGCCGGCCACTGCTTGGTTGAACGCCTCCGCGCGGCCCTGGCGGTAAGCTGTGGCCATCGCTGCGTAATAGCTCACCGCCGGGTGAAGTTGCCCGGTCCGAACCGTGTCCATCAGGCTTGCCGCAACGTCCGCCCAGGCGTCCCGCTGCATTTGCGGGTGGGCAGGCGGCACGATCAGCGGATAAGCCTCGCTGGCGGTCAACTCATAGCGGCGAAGCATTTGCAGCAGCCGGTCCAAATCCGCTTTGTTGTAGTCCTGGCCCGCTTGCTGGAGTTTGACCGCGGCGAGGCCCGGCTCGAGGGCTTTCTGAAATTCGGCCAACTCCGCCTGGAAATCGTCCGCATCCGCCGGGCGGAGGCTCTGCTTGAGGCGTTGGTAGAGGCTCACGGCATGGTGCAGCTTCACGACGGCTTTCTCAAAGGAGCTGCGCGCCGGCGGGTCAATCCTGCTGGCGCGGGCAGCTTGGCGCTCGATTTCGTCAAAGTGAGGCGCAAGTTCCCTCGCGGAGCAGTAGAACGGCCCCTCGGCAGGCAGCTTGAACAGCCCGCGCAACTCCGGGTGGTCCACCCGGAACACCGGGCGCGTGTCCGCCACTTCGGGTTTCATCGTGACTTCCATAAGCCACTCGATGGCCGGCAGACGCTTGGGCGGCTGCCACCGCTTGGCGTTCGGCTCGGCGATGGCCACGGACTGCCGGCCCCGGATGACCCGCAAGCAATTGCGCGCCACCGAGTCAAGCGGTTGCAGGCGCCCGTTGAGCAACACCGGCAGGCGCCCGAACTCGGCGGTCGCAAAACCGCTCTGCTGGCGCGGCGGGCCGAGTCCCGACGCCACCCACAAGGCGAGGATGGCCGTCAGGAGCCATGGAAGGTGCTTGCGCATCGGTCAAGTTGTCAGCTTACCACGTTATCGAGTTATCAGGTTTTCAAGTTATCAGGTTACCAAGTTGTCAGGCTGTCAGGTTAGCAGGTTGTCGGGCAATCGGGTCGAACACAGACACGCGAGATGGCAAACCGAACCTGATAACTTGATAACCTGATAACTACATTCACGTTTCACGCTTCACGCCTCTCTTTTAGGAACCCCACCAAGTGCGTCAAAAACTGGACCACCAGCCCCACCCCCACCAAGGTGCAGGAGACATAAGGCGTGAGCCAGCCAGGGTTGCGCACCACTTGCAGGATCGTCGCGCGGGCGCCACGCTCATCATATCCAGCCTGATAGAACGTCTCGCCCGCGTAACGGAGCGGATTGTTCATATAGACGCGCACCTCACGGTCCTCGCCGGTGTCGGGCCGCCGGAGACGCAGCCGGCTGGAGAAGTTCCTGGGTATCTCGGTGCCCGTGTATTTGTCGTGCGAAAAGGCAATCAACTGGAGCGAGAACGGCTTGTAGTAGCGGGCTGGCCGCAGAGCCATCTGGTAAGTCCGATTGGCATGAGTGAACGCCTGGGGCGCGTCGAGCCAAGCCGAGACCGCCCAAGTGCCCAGCGAGCCAGTCGGCGCAAGCAATTCAATGTAAGCAGTGGGCACGTTGCGCCGGTCGGTGCTGCTGGTGGGCGGCGCTTCCTGGAACTGAACTCGCTGGCCGGCGCCCTGGGTAGCCAGCGGCACGCCCGGCTCGGTTTGGGCCGTCACGCTGACGGAGTTGGGCCAGTAGCGGTGGACGCGCACTGTGAAGGGCAGGCGCGGATGCCGGAGGTCCTTGCCTTCAGCCAGCCGTGATTCGGAAATCGCCACCACCTCGTCGTAGTGCCGGCGGGTCGTGTCCACGATGGCCAACTCGTTTTTCTGTTCGTCTTCCGAATAGCTCTTGGTTTCGCCTTCGGTCAGGCGCATCGAGCTTTCGACCCGGAACAGGTCCGTGGCCAATTGCCCCAGCAGCAGCAGGATCAAGCCCGCGTGGATCAGCCACAGGCCGAGCTTGCGCTTGGTGAAGCCAAAGCGTTTGGCGTGCGCGCAGGCCAGGTTCAGCAGCAGCGCCGCGCCAACGAGGTAGCCGCCTGGCAGCACCGGGAGGCTCAGGCTGGTGCCAGGCAGCGTCCAAAACACCAAAAAGCTGCGGAAATACTTCGCCTGCGCGGCATAAACGCCCGCGTCCACTTGCGCCAGCGTGCCCACGAAGACCAACCCGGCCGCCAACGCCAGGCACACCACCGTGAGCCGGAGCGAACTCCAAAAATCAAATAGGCGGCGCAGGAACATCTGATGCAGGACAGGTTCCTTCTCGTGCCAGCTCAGTTTTCATTGACACCCCGCTTCAGCGGGGTGATCGCTGGCGGGAGTGGCCAGTTAACCGCTTCAGCGGTTTCCAGCACCTAATGCCCAGGCCCACGGCGCAAAAACCGCTGAAGCGGTTCTGGTCTCTCAGTGGCATGCCGCCACCCGGCTGAAGCGGGGTGTCAATGAGAATGGTAAACTCGGCTATCATTGGTTCAAACACACTCATGAGATGATTTGGTGCGGTAAGCTGCCCCCGAAGGTTCCTGTGTCACGCCCGGCAGTATTCTACTTCGCGCCGCTCTCAAAGGAGATGCCCTTGAGGAAATCAACGAAGACCGGCTTCTGCTGGCGCACCAGGGCATCCGGGCCGGTCATTTTGAAGAACCAAGCCAGGCCATCGCGGCGGAGCATGGCCGCCAGCAGGCGAACGGTTTGCTGCTGGCCGACCGGCGTGCCGGCGAACTCCAACAACTGCCCGCCTTGCCCGCCAATGTCCACCCGCTCGGTGAACTTGCCCAGTTCCGCTTCGCTGAGCGGCGCCAGCCCCACTTGGCCCCGCCAGCGGTTTGCGTTCTCCAAATCGCTCCCCGCCAAACCCGGCAAGGCAATGATCGTCACTTGGGCCTTCTGGCCGCTTGGGCCGCTAACCGAGAAATACCCCGCGCGCATCCGGCCGTGGGGCAACTCCTGCCAGCCCTCAGGCAGTTTCCATTGCGCGCGCGGAGCGCTGCTTTCGGCAGATTGGGCGGCGGCTGGATCTGGCGGTTCGCGGTCCTTCGGGGCGCGATAAACGCGGATGTCTTCTTGGCCGCAGCCCGCCAGCAGCAAAAGCGCGGGCACAAAGGCCGCCGCGCGCCAGAGGCAGTTCGGGTCCCGGATAACAAGGCGGCTGGGGGCCCGTGAGCCTGGCGCGATCAAAGCGGCACTGCCCGTCGAACGCACACAGAATTGTCGCATAACTGGCAAATTCTGGCAAGTTGAGCAGAAAAGGCCACCGAGGGCACGGAGAACACTGAGGCGAATGCTGCCGGAGAATCCTCCTCGTTCTCCTCCTTGATCTGCATCGCGTGTGGCACTACGCGGCGTGGCACCTGGTGTGACCAGAAAATGCAAGCTGGCCCCGACTGCGCGAAGCGTTTGGAGTGCGGGAGCTTGCTCCCGCTTTCAGTCCGGGCGCAGCCAAAAGCGCCGGCAAGCCCGGGCACTCCAAACGACTCGCGCGAGGCGCCGCGCACCCCATTTTCAGGCTTTGTGGCGCCACGTAGCATGGCCTGTGGTGTGACCCGAAAACGAGTCGCGCTGCCTGCGCCGCTCGTAGGGCGGACATTCTTGTCTGCCGGTTGGGGAGACTTTCCAGTCTCCCGGCTTGCTTGGGAACTGGCGGCTGGAAAGCCGCCACAACCGGCAGCCTGGAAAGGCTGCCCTACGCCGCCGCGCGGCATGGCATGTCGTCTGACGCCCCGCCATTTCCTGTTTTTTGTCCTTGCTGGCTGGCCTTCATCAGGGGCATAGGCAGCACTGCCTTCCAGCCCGCAGGCGCAGCGGGGTGTTTCTTTCGGGGGCGCCGGTGCCCGCGGGAGGGATAGGCTGACAGCATGCAGGCCCAGAAGAACTCCGCCGCGGCGCGAGCGAAAGCATGGGGCCAGTTCGCGTGGGCGCACCGGAGCACCGTGGTGGCGGCGGCGCGCGGGGGAGATGCTTTCTTTGCTAACAGCTTTGCCGGTGCTGCCAGGAGGGGGTGTTGGGTCGCTTCGACTGACCTGAAAATGGCGGCTGGGTGCGTGTGCGCGAAGCGTCTTGGACTGCGGCAGTCCGCTGCCGCTTTCGCGACCAGTGCGCAGGCCAAAGCGCCAGAGGACTGGCGCACTCCAAGACGCTTCGCGGCCCAGGCAGCCCCATCCCATTTTCATTGTTGTGGTGCCGCGTGTAGCATGTGGTCTGACCAGAAAATGCGTAGGAGCCGACGTGAGGAGGCTCTGGCCTCATTTTCATCGTTTGTGGCGCCAGGCGGCGTGGCATGAGGTCTTGCTGCTCGCGAACTTCAAACTCATCCATCGTATGAAACCCATGAAGATGTTGCTGACTATTTGTTTGGCGCCTGTGGTGGCGTCACTCTGTCCCTTGGATGCCGCTCAACCCGGCCAGAAGCTCTGGGAGTTTCAGACCGGTGGTTACGTGAGTTCGTGCCCGGCGATTGGTGCGGACGGGACGGTGTATGTCGGGTCAGACGACGGCAAGGTCTATGCCCTGTGCAGCAGCAGCGTGGGCGGCCTGGCTCGGAGCCCCTGGCCCAAGTTCCGGCACGATGCGCAAAACACAGGCCGGTGGACAGGCCAAGCGCCGGGCATTGAGAACCAGCTCAGGCTTGCCGTTCTCAAGGAAGGCCACGAAGGCCAGATTACGGTTCAGGTGTCAGGCAACCAAGCGCCGCAAGTGCAATGATTCTTCAACGGCGCGGCGCTTCCTGGGGACACAAATGGCACGTTGATCTTTCCCGCAGTGACGCGGGCGCTGGAAGGGACTTACTGGCTCCTCGCCAGCAACGCCGTGGGCCAGGCGACCAGTGCGCCCATCGTCGCCGTGGTCAGCAACGTTGACCCGGAGCGGTTCGTGGGGCTGCGCTGGGCGGGCCATGCGGACAGCGGGCTGACGCTGGAGTCCACGGACCGGCTGGGCCCCGGAGCGGTGTGGCACACACTGAGCAACTATCCGCCGGCAACCGTGGAGCAGCGGTTTGCAGAGTTGCCGGGCGCGGCGGCGGGTTTCTATCGGCTCAGTGGCTCCGGGTCGCCGCCGGTGTTCACGGCGGCCGGCTTCGTGAACGGATGGCAATACGCGGCGGCGGTCGGGACGCAGCACCGGATTGAGTACACGGCTGCCTCCGCCGGCTGGACCAACTGGTTGCTGCTCACCAACCTGGCCCTGCCCGCCAGTCCGTACCTGTTCCTGGACTACGACAGTCTGGGGGCGCCGGCGCGGGTCTATCGCACGACGCCGGGGCCGTAGCCAGGCGCGGCTATCTAATAGGGGCAATGAGCCTGACGTTGGGGAAATAGGTGCGAAACCGCGCCGCGTCAACTGTCATCAGCGAATAGTCCATTGCCTCGGCATGAGCGCCGATCAAGAAGTCTGGCAGAGGGGTCTTGGGCGGTTTCCGCGCCGCCACCTTGCGCGCCTTGACGTGCTTCCCGAAAGCCTGTGCCGCTGAGAACAAGCACGACCAGGGCAGGTCGAATCGCTCGAAGCTCGCCTCTTTCAGTCGCCGGTCCAGCGCCGCCGCGGACTCCACCGCGAGACAAAGCTCAGCATAGATGATCGGATTAACGGCTAGAATGTCGTTCTCTCCCTCTTCCCGCATCGCTGCTTCAGCCCATTGATGAAACACCGACGTCGCGTCCCAGAAATACACCAGCACGTTGCTGTCAACCAAGACTGGCATCAGAAACCTCCCCGGGTCAGTTGCATGAATTGGGCAGCGCTCATCTTGAGCTTGGGACGGTTCGCCTTGAGCGCAGCTACAATCCGCTGGCCGCGTGACTGCGAGGCGGGCCGCTTGATGAGCTTGGGGCCGTCGGCAGCTTTGACCCAGTCCACTTCCGTGTTGGGCAGCAAACCATATTCATGGCGGAGCGCCTCCGGGATTGTTATTTGGCCTTTGCTGGTTACTCTCACGTGGCAGAGTATTACTGGTAAGAGTAAGCGCGTCAAGCAGTCAATTCCGTGCTCCTTTGGCCGATTTGCCGGAGGGCCCACCGCGCGTGCTCGGCAATGAGCGGGTCGAGGTCGCTCGCAGCGCGCGCCAAGGCCGGCAGCGCGCTTTGGTTGCCGACGTTGCCCAGCGCCACGCAGACGTTGCGGAGCAGGCCCCTGCGCTTGGCGCGCACAATGGGTGTGCCGCCGAAACGTTGCTGGAAACCCGCCTCGTCCAGAGCCAGCAGCGCCAGCAGGTCCGGCGCGGCCAATTCGGGGCGCGCGTGGGGCTGCATGAGAGTGGTCGCGCGCGCGAAGCGGTTCCACGAGCAGGCGGCCAGGCAATCGTCGCAGCCGAAAATGCGGTTGCCGAGCCGCGGGCGCAATTCCAGCGGCATGGGGCCTTTGAGCTCAATGGTCAGGTACGAAATGCACCGCCGGGCGTCGAGCTGGCCGGGCGCGACGAGGGCACCAGTCGGACAGGCCGCCAGGCACCGCTGGCAGTTGCCACAGTGGTTTCGTTCGGCGGGGTCAGGCGCCAGTTCCAGCGTCGTGAGGATCTCCGCCAGGAAAAGCCAGTTGCCCAGTTGGCGGCTGACGAGGTTGGTGTGCTTGCCGATGAAGCCGACACCGGCCCGTTGCGCCAAGTCGCGTTCCAGCAGCGGGCCGGTGTCCACGTACCACAGCGAGCGCGTGGCCGGCCCGCCAAGCTGGTTGAGGAAGTCAGTGAGCGCGCGCAAACGCTCGCCGAGGGCAACGTGATAGTCAGTGAAGCAGGCGTACCGGGCCAGCGCGCCCCTCAGCTCCGGAGCCGGAGCGCCGGCAGGCAGCGGGCTTTGCGCGTAGGAAACAGCCAGCACAATGATGCTGCGCGCGCCAGGCAGGACCAACTGCGGATCGAGCCGCTTGGCGGCCTGACGCGCCAGGTAGGTCATCTGGCCGTGGCACCCGGCCGCGAGCCATTGCTGGAAGCGTGGCCCGGTCGCCGGCGGTTGGGCGGTAGTGACCCGGCAGAGGTCAAAGCCCAATTCCAGGGCGCGTTGTTGGATCGCGGCTTTCACGGTTCAGGCATAGGACCAGAGTTGAGAGTCGCAATGAGTTGAGAGTTGAGAGACGGGGCAGACTTCATGCCGCACGCGGCGCCACAAGCCATGAAAAGGGGACAGGGGCTGGCTGAAGCGCGAAGCGTGTGGAGTGCGCGGAGCTTGCTCCCGCTTTCTGCCGCCACGGAGCCAAAAGCGCCGGCAAGCCGCCGCACTCCAAACGCTTCGCGCTGTCGGCGCTGGTGAGCATCTTCTAGTCACGACAGCCGCTGCGGTTCTCTCAACTCTCAACTCAAATCCCTCTCAACTCCCCTTGCTCACCCGCGCGCGCCAGATGGAAGTGGATGACGACCTGCTGCACCACTTCGCGGAACTGGCGCAAGCCGGTGTTGATAAGCACGTCGGCCTGCCGATAAACGGGTTCGCGCTGGGCCAGCAGCTCCCGGATGCGGCCCAGCGGATCGGGCACCTGGAGCAAGGGCCGATGCGTGTGGTGATGCACCCGTTCCCAGACGACCTCCGCCGAAGCCCACAGGCATACCACCAGGGCATGGGTCTTGAGGCTGGCCAAGTGCTCTGGATTCGCGCCCAGCCCGCCCCCGGTGGCGATGACCGTGTCACGGCGCCGCGCCAAATCCGCCACCACCCGCTTCTCCAAGTCCCGAAAGGCGCTCTCGCCGAAGCGAGTGAAGACCTCCTGGATGGTCATGCCCGCCGCGGTCTCGATCAGCCGGTCGGAGTCCACATACTCGAAGTGCAACTGGGCCGCCACCGCCTGGCCCACGGTGGATTTGCCCGAGCCCATGAAGCCAATCAGGGCCAGGTTGCGATAGTCGCGCGGGCCGGCTACGGCGCCCGCTTCGTTTGCTGGCGGCGGGTCCATCTCACACCTAGCGGTTCACGATTCGGGGGTCAAGCCGCGGCCTGGCGCCACTTGCGACGAAAAACCGGTCGAGGTCGAGAACGAGGACGAGAACGATTTTCGAGTCAGAGTTCACCTTTCACGCATCAGGTTTCACGTATCACGCTTTAGCCCGCCCACACCAGCGCCATTGTGGCCGAATGAGTTCAGATTTCAAGGCCCAGCCCAAGGAAAGGCCCGGCAAGGCTTCCGCGCGACGCTTTTACGGGGCCGGGGTTGACAGGCGGCGGCCTTTCTTTAGATAGTCTGGCGCGCGTCCGCTGGGGCAGAGCGCACCCGGGCGGCTTTCCCGGGGCGGGCGCGGCTCAAGAGAATGAATTTCGCCGAGCTCCGCTTCTGGGGGCTGTTGTTGATTGGCTTGGTGGTGATCGCGGCGCTGCGGACAGCCTGCCGCGCCGCCTGGCCTGCCGCCTTGCCCCGCTTTGACCGGGTGGCGCTCATCTCGCTGGGGATGTTCCTGCTGATGTGCGTCAGTTGGCGGACGTTTGTGATCTGGCTGTGCGTCGCGCTGGGTTCGTATTACGGGCTGAAGTGGATTCTGAAGCGCCACGCGGGCGCGAGCCGGAAGTGGCTGCTGGTGTTGATCCCGCTGCAACTGGCGCCGCTTTTCTACTACAAGTACGGGGACTTTGCGCTGAACCGGGTGTTCGGGCTGGGCTTTGATTCGCTGCACCACTTGGTGATTCCCGTGGGCTTGTCATTCTACACCTTCCAAAAGGTGGCCTTTGTGCTCGACACGTTGGCCTTCAAAGAGCCGTTGCCGCGCCTGCTTGACTACATGAACTTCGCCGGCTTCTTCCCCCAGATCGTGGCCGGCCCGATTGAGCGCAAGCGGGACCTGCTGCCCCAGATGGAGGCTTTCCGTTTCCGGTGGGACAAGGGGCTGATCAACGACGGCGCCACGTGGGTCACGGTGGGCATTTTCTTCAAGTGTTGCCTGGCCGACAACCTGGCCATATGGATGCCGCTTTTCAAGGCTTCAACCAGCAACCCTTTCATGATCTGGATGGCCAACTTGCTCTTTGGATTGCGCATCTATTACGACTTCGCCGGCTACAGCCTGATTGCTTTCGGGCTGGCGCGCTGTCTGGGCGTGCGCTTGACACTCAACTTCGTCAGCCCCTATTGCGCGCGGAGCGTCCAGGAGTTGTGGCGGCGGTGGCACGTAACGCTGAGCAACTGGTTCCGGGACTACGTCTATATTCCGCTGGGCGGCGGGCGGGTGCGGGCCTGGGCCTTGGTGCTGGCGGTGGTGTTTGTCGTCTCCGGCTTATGGCACGGGGCCGGGTGGAATTTCGTCCTTTGGGGCGCATTGCACGGCAGCCTGCTGATTTTCCACCGGCTGACCAAGCCGTTTGCGGCGCCCGGCCCGCTGGCATGGCTGAGCACGATGTTGGGGACGTTTTTCGCGTGGTTGTGTTTCTACGAGACGCGCTCGGACGCCCTTTGGCTGAAGCTGGGCACCATGTTGAGCCCCGGCGCTTACAACGGCCAGGCCCTCCGGGCCGCCGCCGACGCGCTGATGGGGGGTCAGGGCGTCGTGTTGGGGGGACTGCTGGGGTTGGCGGCGGCGACGCTGGCGCTGGAGTGGTGGTCAGTGCGCCGCCGCGACGAACCGTATGTCTTGTTGCGCCGGCCGGTGGTGCTGGCGTGCATGGTGGTGCTGACGGTTGTGCTGGCACCTGGCAAGACCAACGCCTTCATCTATTTTGCCTTCTGAGCCGATGAATTCACCATGGCTACGGTTCAAGGCGGCGGTGCCCTGGGACGCGCTGCGGCTGCTTGGGATGGCGCTGGTTACGCTGGCTGCAACGGCGGCCTACACCGCATGGCTCAACCCGGAAATCCGCCTTTACAGGCACGCCGTCCGGGTCAAGCTGGCTTGGGCAGCCGAGCTGGAGCAAAGACACGGCCGGAAGGTCATCGTGTGCGGCGGTTCCAGCACGGCCTTCTCGATTGACGGCGAACGGATGCTCAGGGGGCACGGCTTGCCCACCGTCAACTTTGGGCTGCACGCGGGCATGGGGCCGCTTTTCCTGGTAGGCATCGCGGCAGAGGCGGCGCGACCCGGGGACACGGTCATTGTGGCCCTGGAACCCGATTTGCTAATCAAGCCGTTCAGTTCGCCCGACTTGGGCGGGCAAATAGGGATGGCACTGGGCAGGCCGGGGCTGGTCCACGCCTCGAACCTCACCGGCGGGCGGGTTCATTGGGTGGCCAATGCTTTAAGCTTGCGGCCTGGAGCGTATCACTTTTTGACCCTACTTGGCAAGATCGTCCTGCGCAAGCCGCTCTACCGATACTCGCCGGAGGGGATGACGCCCAGCGGTTGGCAGCGCGCGAGGGATTTCCGCCCGTTTCCCGAGGAGCCTGTCCCTGAGGGCCACCTGTCGCCCGACGCGCGCAAGTTCCTGGTGGCTTTGCGGCACTGGGGCGAAACCAACCACGTGCAGGTGGCTTACTCGTTGCCCTGGTGCTTCGTAAGGCCCCCGCAGAGCGCCGCCTTCCAACGGATAAACGCCCGGTTCCTCGCCGAAGTGGCAGAGATTCTGCCGGTGTTGAAAGACCCGGCTTTAGGCGCTCACCCGGTGCGCGAGCATTTCGCCGACACCGAGTGGCATCTTACCGCCGAAGGCGCCGCCGCGCGCTCCGACGCGCTGGCCGCACAGATCAAAGCGGGGAGCTTGTGGTCGGGCCGCGAATTGGCTGAACTGGCCAGAAAGCCGTAGGCCAAAGTGGTCGAACGAGTGTTCGCGATTCTCGTTCTTGGCCTCTTAGCGTGAGGTCTTCGTGTGTGTCAGCCGATGGCTTTATCCTCACGCAAAGGCGCGGACGAGGCAAAGAATGGAGGAGCGGTTCCCTGTGCTTGGGCCGCGGGTTAGGGCAGGGGAGGGGCTACGCCGCCGCATTCCTGATCAGCACGCGGCGCTGCCGTTTTGGAGGGCCCTCATGGGCCGGGGGCGACGGGCCGAGGTGCTCGGAAAAAAAGGCGGCGATGTGCAACCAGAGCTGCTCGTTCACCACAGGGTCGGGCACCATGTGGGTGAAGCCTTGCAAGGGCAGCAACTCGAATTCATTACCGGCGCGGAACAGCGCGTCGGCCAGCTTGAGCGTGTGCCGGAAATAGACATTGTCATCGGCCGTGCCGTGGATCAGCAGCAGCGGGCGAGTGAGTCCGCCCGCGTAAGTGAGCAAGGAGCCTTCCTGGTAAGCGGCGGCATCACGGTCGGGCAAGCCCAGATAACGCTCCGTGTAGTGGGTGTCGTAGTCCAGCCAATCGCTCACCGGCGCGCCGGCCGCGGCGGCCTTGAAGACGTCCGGACGCCGCAGCACCGCCAAGGCCGACATGTAGCCGCCGAACGACCAGCCCGTAATGCCGACGCGCGCCAGGTCCAACTCCGGGAATCTGAGGCCCAGGGCCTGCAAGCCGGCCACCTGGTCGGCCAGCGGCACTGTGCCGAACTGCTTGCTGATGGCTCGTTCCCAATCGCGCCCGCGGCCCGGCGTGCCGCGCCCGTCCACCGACACCACCACGAAGCCCTGGTCCGCCAGCCATTGGTTGAGGAATTGCCCGCTGGCGTTTGCCTGCACCGTGTTGGCCTGAGGGCCGCCGTACACGCTCACGATGACCGGGTATTTGCGGCGCGCGTCGAATTCGCGCGGGCGAATGACTTTGGCGTAAAACCCCGGCTCCTCGCCCACCTTCTGAATCTCCATCCGCGGCATGAACGGCGGCGACTCGGCCACGGAAGGCAACTCCGCGACCAGCGCCCCGTCCCGGCGCCGGACCACGGACTTGGGCATTGCTTTCAGCGCCGCAAACTGGTGCACGTAAAGCGCGCAGTTCTTGGCGAAAGTGGCGCTGTGCAGTCCCGGTTCGGTGGTCAGCGCGACGCTCTCGCCGCCCGCCAGCGGGACGCGATGCAAATGGCATTCAGTGGGGTCGGGGCTGGCCCGAAAGTACACTTGCCCCGCCGCCTCATCCACCGCCACCAAGCCGCGGTAGCCGGCGCTGGGCGGCACCAAGACCCGCGCCAAATCGCCGCCCTTGTTTCGCAGTTCGAGTTGGCGCCCGCCCTCGCGCTCACTCGTCCACAGAAAACCGCTGCCGTCCTCCAGCCAACGCGGGACCTCCTGGTCCAGATTCACCCAGGCCGCGTCGCGCTCCGTCAGGAGCACGCTCGTCCGCCCGCGGCGAGGATCGGCCCACAAAAGCGCCAGTTCCTTTTGGTCGCGCGTTTGGACCATTAGCGTCAGCCCGCCTTGCTTGTGCCAATCCACTCTGGCCAGGTAAGGGTAACGCGCGGCGTCCCATTCCACCCACAGCGTCGAGCCGCCGCGCGCCGGGGCCAGCCCGAGGCGGACGCGGACGTTCGCCTTGCCTGGCCGGGGATAGAACGACGGCACGCTGGGGGACTCGGGCTTGGCGGGGTCAGCCACGAACCACGTCTCCACCCCGGTCGCGTCGGCCTCTTCGTAGGCAATGAACTTCCCGTCGGGTGACCACCAGTAGCCCGTGAAGCGGTCCATTTCCTCCTGGGCGACAAATTCAGCCAGGCCGTGGGTGAGGGCGGCGCTCCCGCCCTTGGTCACGCGCCGTTCCTTCTGCCGGGCCAGGTCAAGCACGTACAGGTCGTGATCACGCACATAAGCCACGCTTTTGGCGTCGGGTGAAAACTTCGGGTCAAGGATCACGCCGGGGCCAGTCTTGAGGGCCTGCACTTTGCCCGTGGCGCGCTCGAAAACGAAGAGCTTGCCGCCGAGGCTCAGCAATATGAGCGCGCCGTCAGCGGAAAGCTGGAAGTCAGTGAACCCGCCCACGCTCACGCGCATCCGTTCGCGGCGGGCCTTCTCCTCGGGCGAGAGCCGTTCCTCGGCGCCTTTGAGCAGTTGCTCCGGCGTCAGCAACTCCCTGGTCTGGCCGCTACTGACGTCGAACTCGAACAAGTGGAGCTTCGGCAGGCGGGCCTGGGCGCGGAGAAAGAGCACGGCCCTGCCGTCAGGCGTGGGTTGGGGTTTGACGGGCCGGCCGAGTGAGAAGCCGCGCGTCTCGGCATAGTCGCGCAGAAACGTATCGGTGGCGGGCGGCTGGTCAACCGCTCCCAGGCAAGCCAGGCCGCTGGCCAGCCCAACTACCCACGGCGCCCACCAAGACATTCGCCTTTGCACGGACGGATGTTGGAAGGGGCGCCGCCCCCGCGCAAGCCAGAAGACGCCAAGCAGAGAGATGTTCTTTGCGCCTTTGCGTGAAGACAACAGCAACGCCTGACAAACAAACAAGGCCTTCACGCAAAGGCGCAAAGGCCGCCAAGCTCTCTGCCTTCGATCCTTCCCTTCTTTGCGTCTTTGAGTCTTTGGGTGTACATTTGCGGGCCAGAGGTGATACCACGGGGCGTGGAGCCGCAAAGAACGAAAACGGTTCGAGTGCGAGAACAAGAGCGAGAACGAGGACGATTTTCGGGGCGGGTGATAGGAAAGATGATGAGTGCCGCCGGGAGCCAAAGAGCCGAGCTAGCCTCGGGGCAGCAGCCCGCAGCGGGCCCAGCCAGTGTGGCCGGGCCGGGGCCGTTGCGCTTGCTGCTGCGGGTAAACCTGCTGGGGGCGTGGCGGCGGCTGCTGGCGGCGCGCCGGCAATCGAAGTTGCTCACCGCGCTGGTCGTGTCTTTCCTGGGCGGCTACGCGCTTTTGGCTTTCACGCTCTTCTACAAAGGGCTGCGATTTACCGGCACGTTCCCCGGCTTGGGCGCCGTGCTCATCGAGCGGATGCTCTTCTTGCTGTTCGCGTTTTTGTTTGTGCTGCTGCTGCTCAGCAATCTGATCATCAGCTACACGAACCTGTTCCGCAATCCGGAGACGGCTTTCCTTTTGCCCCTGCCGGTGCCGCCGCAGGTCGTGTTCCAATGGAAGTTCATCGAGTCCACGCTGCTGGCTTCGTGGGCGTTTCTGTTCCTGATCGCGCCGCTGCTGGCGGCGTATGGGCTGACCCAAGGGGTGCCGTGGCACTTCTATCCGGTCACCGTCGGGTTCATCGCGCTGTTCATTGTGCTGCCGGCGGTGGCGGGCGCGTGGCTGGCGGTGAACCTGGCGCGCCACCTCGACCGGCGCTCGTTTCAGGTGGCGGCGCTGGCCTTGGCTGCCGCGGCGGTCGTAGCGACGGCCTTGTGGTTCAAACCCGAGCCAATCACCGATGAGCAACTGGAGACGCGCGTGCTGGTAGTGCTGGACCAGCTCCTGCAGAAGACCAGCTTTGCGCAGCACCCGCTGCTGCCCAGCTACTGGCTCTCGGCCGGGGTGCTCCAGTGGGCCGACGGCATCGTGAAGGGGGCCACGTTCTTTGCGCTGGTGCTGCTGAGCCACGTGTTTTTCTTTGGCACGCTCATCTTCACCCGCATGGGCGCCCCGTTCTACAACGCGGCTTCGACCGTCCAAAGCCGGGGCAGCGTGCTGGCCCGCTGGGGCTGGTTCCGCGCCTGGCAGGAGCGCCAACGCCGCTCGGCTTGCGCGCGCGGCTGGCTGGAGCGGGTGGCGGCGCGCTTGTGCCCACGCCGGCTGGACGTGCGGGCGCTGTTGGTCAAGGACATCTTGGTGTTCTGGCGCGACACCACGCAATGGGGGCAGACGGTGGTGCTTTTTGGGCTGCTGGGTGTGTATATCCTCAACCTGCGGCACTTCACCCAGCAACTGACCAACCCGTTCTGGGTCTATTTGGTTTCCTATTTGAACCTGGGGGCCTGCGCGCTAAACCTGGCGACACTGACGACCCGGTTTGTGTACCCGCAGTTCTCGCTGGAGGGCAAGCGGCTGTGGATTGTTGGATTGGCCCCGCTGGGTCTGCCGCGCGTGCTCCTGACCAAGTTCGCCTTCGCCAGCGGCGGCTCGCTGGCGCTGACCCTGGGGCTGATCACTCTCTCGTGCCACATGCTCAAGCTGGCTTGGTCACGCACCTTGTACCTGGCCGGCGCGGTGGCCGTGATGACCTTTGCCCTGAACGGTCTGGCCATTGGCCTCGGCGCGCTCTATCCGAACTTCAAGGAGGACAATCCCAGCAAGATTGTCAGCGGCTTCGGCGGGACGTTCTGTCTGGTGCTGAGTTTCCTTTACATCCTTGGGGCAGTCATCCTGCTGGCCATCGGCTCGCCGTGGACGCGCTCTGGCGAGCAAAGGCCGGCCGTCACACTGGGCTGCTGGCTGCTCTTCGGGGGACTGTCGGCCTTGATCGGGTGGTTGCCGCTCAAACTGGGCCTGCGCCGGGTCAACCAGTTTGAGTACTGACCAGAAAATGCCACCGAGGACACCGAGAACACAGAGGCGGAATGTTTCGGAATCGTTCTCGTTCTCGTTCTCCTTCTCGAACCATTTTCATGGTCTGTGGCGCCACTCCGCGGCATGAAGTCCGACCCGAGAATGGCCGCTGGCTCCGCCTGCGCTAAGCGTTTTAGACTGCGGCAGTCCTCTGGCGCTTTTCCAACCAGCGCGCGGGCGAAAGCGCCAGGGGACCGGCGCACTCCAAGCTGCTTCGCGCCAACCACTGCCCGTCCCATTTTCATTGTCTGTGGAGCCGCGTGCGGCATGTCGTCTGACCAGAAGATGCGGCGCGCTGTCCGACGCCGCTGGCCTGGTTCGGTGTTGGATGTTCGAGGTTGGATGTTCGAGGTTCATTTTCGTTGCTTGCGGCGCGGCGTTTGACGCGAGAATCAAGACCGAAAGGCGCCGGCGTTTGCTCTTGACATGGCGGGGCCTTGCCTGCATTAGGAGGCCGTGATTAGTTTGGCTGGGGCTTGGTTTCGGACTCCCGGCGCGCGGCCAGCGAACGCGTCGCCCGGCGGTGCCCCGAACCGCCTTGGGCCAACGCCACTTGAACCTCTCTCCAGCGCATCACCATGAAGACCCATTCAGCACCCACCAGCCCAAACCTGAGCCGCCGAGAGTTCCTCCGCGACGGCGCCTTGCTGACCGCCAGTGTGGCCGCCGGGCTAAGCTCGGCCCAGGCCGCCCAGGAGGCCAGGAAGCCCCTCAACCATAACCCCAACATGGAGTACCGCCGGCTGGGCAGAACGGGCCTCATGGTTTCGGCGGTTTGCTTGGGCGGCCATTGGAAACGCCTCGACACCGTCTTCCCTGGCCTCTTCAAGAACGACAACTGGCTCGACGCCGACCTGCTCAACAGCCCGGATTTCGTGAAGAACCGCACTGACATCGTCAGTTGGTGCAGCGAGGCGGGGATGAACTACATTGACGCCTGCACCGGCCCGGAGGTGTTGGCTTATGCGAAGGCCCTGCAAGGCCGCCGCGGCCTGATGTACCTCGGCTACTCGTGGTACGAAAAAGAAGCCCGCTTTGAGCAATGGCGCACCAAGGAGCAACTGCTCAAGAGCCTCGACGAGGGGATGCAGGCGGCCAAGCTGGACTATATTGACCTCTGGCGCATCACCTGCCACGAACAGGGCGGCAACCACACATTCAACGAGTCCGAAGAAATCATCGCGGCCCTCGACACGGCCAAGCAACAGGGCAAAGCGCGTTTCAGCGGGGTGTCTTCCCACGACCGGCGCTGGCTCAAAATGATGATTGAGCGCTACCCGCAGCAGATGGACGTGATCGTCACTCCTTACACGGCCAGGTCCAAAGTCCTCCCGACCGAGAGCCTGTTCGGGGCGGTGAAAAAGTGCGACGTGGGGGTGTTTGGCATCAAGCCCTTTGCCGGCAACTCGCTCTTCAAGGGCGACAGCTCGTTGAGCAGCCCTGACGCTGAGGAGGACAGCCGCCGGGCGCGCCTGGCCGTGCGCAACATCCTCTGCAACCCCGCGATCACCGCGCCCATCCCCGGCCTCATCAACAAAACGCAGGTGGATAACATGGTCGCCGCTCTGCGCGAACGCCGGACGCTGGACGCCAAGGAGACGGCCGAACTGGAAAAGGCCAACACTGAAGCCTGGGCCAAGCTGGATGCCAGCCATCAATGGTTGAAGGATTGGGAGTGGGTGTAGGTGACCATAAAGTGGTGTTGAGGCGCGGATGAAACACGGATGAAACGCAGGTGGGGCCGTAGCGCGAAGCGTTTGGAGTGCGGCGGCTTGCCGGCGCTTTTGGACGGTCCGGCACCTTGGAAAGCGGGAGCAAGCTCCCGCACTCCAAACGCTTCGCGCCAGCGACCGCCCGTCCGATTCTCGTCGCTTGTGGCGCCGCGGGGTGGGGCATGAGGTCTGACCCAAGAATGATTGCCGATTGCCGATTGCCGATTGCCGACTGCCTGAGCCGGCCAAGGCCGGGACGACAAACGCGGTGCTGGGCGGGGTTGCTCGGTGGGGCCGCCTGTTGGCTACTAGCGCAGGGCCTGCTAGGCGGGCTGGCCGGCGGAGGCCTGGCCGAAGACAAGGCCGTCCCGCCGCCGCTCAAGCCGACGGGCTCGCCACGGCCCAAGCCCTCGGGACCGGCGGCGGACAACAGTCGCTGCTTGGTCTGCCACCTCAATTTCGATGAAGAAAAGCTGGCCGTTGCTCATGCCAAAGGCGGCGTGGCGTGCGTGAAGTGCCACGGCCAATCCGAAGCCCATGCCGCCGACGAAAACAATGGCACGGCGCCGGACATCATGTATCCTCGCAAGAAGATCGCCGCGGCCTGCGCGGCCTGCCATGAGTTGGAAGACGTCGCCAAAGTCGAAAAACACAAGCCCGAAGACCTGGATGCGCTGGTGGTGGGCGAGAAAGTGTGCACCGACTGCCACAACGAACACCGCCTCAGCCGGCGGAGCCGCCTCTGGGATCGAGAAACCGGCAAGCCGTTG
>Ga0315268_10000791_pt1 | contig 36817 bp, 27 predicted proteins | sample C1_top_MG_FD_204535 | JGI IMG/M metagenome (GOLD analysis project Ga0315268, IMG submission 204535) | Sediment microbial communities from Yellowstone Lake, YNP, Wyoming, USA - C1_top | ecosystem: Environmental > Aquatic > Freshwater > Lake > Sediment | place: USA: Wyoming | collected 2017-08-01
TATGAGGGGTTGTCTGCCATGCTTTCGCCGGGCCGTTTGTCGACCAAGTCCTGTTCGCGGCAGCCGAACAGACCGCAGGTCGCCCGGTTGACCAGGCGGACGACACCGTCGGGGTCGAGCACGATCAGGGCGTCGTTCATCGTGTCGATGATCTGGCGCGCCGCAAAAGCGGGTGTGATTGCCATGAAGCGGTAATGGAATATCGACCGCGCCGATATGATCAAAAAGCAGAACAGTGCGATATAGCCCAGCGGACGCCAGGGGATCCCGAACGAGGCGATGAAGTCCGTAGCCCCGAGGTATCCCACGGAAAAGGCAAGCAACAGCGTTCGGGCGCGCATCCGCTGTGCAGAACCCGGCGCAGCTGCGCGATACGAAGCCACGAAGCTGCGCAGAGTCGTGATCATGATGACGAAGAAGAACAGAATGAAGGGTATGCTGGTAACGCGGGTTTGGGGATAGAAGCCCCACGAATAACGGTACAGGGATGAAAACTGCAGGTCGGTCGTGAGAATGGTGACCACGAACAAGACGCTGATCGACCATACGACCAACACCCGTTTTCTTGCTTTTTCGTAATCCTTGAGGATGAGCGCGCTGAAATTGTAGACTGCTGCGGGCAGGCAGGCGATGCCGGCATACGCGACCCGGGCCCACCACATCGCAAGGGTCACATCGATCGCGCTATACATCCAGGAAAATGCGAACAGCCAGAGGCCCATGGCGCTTGTCAGCACGAAGAACACCAGGCTTACGTGGGAGCCCTGCTCGCGGACCAGGCCGTAAATGCCGAGCGCGATGATGCCCAGCCCCACGGTCAGCGTCTGGAGCGCGAGGAGGTTAAGCACATAGGGCGTATTAATGAAAGCGAAATGGATCATGCGATACCAGTGGTATGTCCGGAACAGTTCAACGGCTCATGGTCGGAATGACCGCAATTCTTTGTGTACAATGAAAAGATACCGCAAAAAGTTCGTCATGGCAAGAAAAAATAGGCGAAATGACAGCAACGGATCAGAGCATCGTGGTGAGGTTGTGAATGAGGTGAATACCGCGTTATATCCTATTCTTTGTTGTCAGGTCCGAGCGGAAATATGATGGTCGACCTTGCGCCCGGACAAGCAGGGGTGCTACAATAGAGGTCATGAGCACAAACCTGAAAACCGCGATCAGCTTTTGCTTTGTTGTCCTTTCCCTGTTGATCCAGTCCTATCCTGCTGCAGCCGCATCGAATCTTACGCTGTTATCAACGGGCGAAGGGGGCTACTCGCTTCAGGGCGCAGGCGTGGAGGGTGTCGCAGCGCTCGATATCACGATCGCGTATGATACCTCGACCCTTGCGAATCCCACGATCGTATCAGGCCCGATGGTCACCGGTTCCCTGTCCGCCGTGAATACGAACGTGCCCGGAGTGGTACGCATGGTGATCATTACCACCACTCCGATCATTGGGAGCGGGACCATCGCGAACCTGACGTTCAGTCGTACGGGTGCTGCATCGGGAACCATCTTGTCTCTCGTGATCAACGCCGCAAACCTCCAGGGTACCAAGCTGCCGGTCCTGTCCCAGATCATCAATGCGTCGGATGCCGCCTCTGCAAACGCCACGCAGCAGGATCAGCCTTCAACAACGACATCAACGGCCGCATCGTCGCAGGAACCCGCTTCCACGGGAACGACGACATCCGGCGCAGCTTCCGGCCCCCGGCTCCTGATAGCCGGCATTGCTCCCTCCCCCGGGGTGCCGGTGACGAAGAATGACCCCGACGGAAAGACAATGGAACCAACAGTAGAACCGGACAAGAAACAGGAACTTCGCACGCTTGGTACGGACACTATGCCGCCTACGGTGACCACGGAGAAGGCATCCGCTGACAATACAAAAAAAGAACCGATCTATACTGAAAAGAGCGTTCTGGAACTGTTCAGGGACCTTCGCGGAGAGCGGTCAATGAAAGCGTTCCTGGCCCTGTTCAAAAGAGAGAGAATGGTGGGATTCAGGCAGGAGCCGGCGATCGTCCTGTCCGATGGCAAGGGTGTTGCGAACATAACGTTCATCGCTTTGGCGCCTGCCGGACGGGTTCCTGACGTGAAGCCGCGCAACGCAACGCTAGTCGCGATCAACAAAGACCCTGACAACACGAACACCTGGACCGCGATCATCCGGCCGGACAAAGGAGCATCGTCGGCAACGCTGGCCGTTGCTCAGGACAGGATCTCCATGCTGTTCCCGATCACGGTTGCGCCCCGGGTGAATGTGGACCTCGATCGATCCGGAAACGTGAACGAAGCGGATTTCAACGTTTTCATGAAAGAGCGCGGAACAACAGCAAAACCGAAACACGACCTGAACAAGGACGGCAGACGAGACGCTATCGATGACTACATCTTTACAGCGAATTATATCGTAGCAACATCAGGAAAAGACAGAACACGCTGACAGGACCTCCGGATACTGACAAGTGTAACACCCCTCCCATGATGTTCGATTCTGGCAACAATAGACCCCACCATACATCGTAATACGTATCAGGATTCTCGCAAGGACGTCGTTGTTCTCGTTGCGTCGCAGGACAGCATGCGTTAGCGGTGCCGCAGTGCTGCTTGTTCCGCGAGGCGCAGGAAGAGGAGTGCATGCTATCCCTTTCTATTATAAAGAGATATTACAATCACAACTTTAGTTAAGAAATTGCTAATGTGTGAATATTACCTTGCATGTAGTGCAAAAACGATTTATTGTGAGCGAACAGGAGAAACTATTTTCGGAATTTTGGTCTTGATTAGTGAAAGGTTCAGGCGCTTCAAACAAAACGAAGCTTGACATTAATTACATCTTGAGGAGGTGCTGCATGAGTACAACGAAGCGAAGCAGTATGTGGACGTATGGAGCAGGAGCGGTCGTCATTGCATGTCTCGGCATTGGGATCATGGTCCAGTCGGACAAGAAGACAACAAATCAGATCAATCAGCCAACAGCAGGTGCTTCTACAAAGACGCTGGCTGTCCAGATGCTGGGGACCCAGCCCCTGCACTTTGAGGCGAACAAAGGTCAGACCGATGCAACGGTCAAGTTCCTGTCGCGCGGCAGCGGGTACAACATGTTCCTGACCGCCACGGAGACGGTCGTTGCTTTGAATAGAACCAGCTCGAAAAAAGATGTTGCTGCAACAGAGGAGCGTGCTGTCGTGCGCATGGCCTGGAAAGGCGCAGACCCGCAGGCGCGTGTAACGGGTTTGGAGCCGCTTCCCGGAAAAAGCAATTATCTGATCGGCAGCGACCAGTCGCAGTGGCGCACGGACATTACGTCCTTTGGCAAGGTGCAATACGAGAACCTGTATCCCGGCATCAACCTCGTATTCTACGGCGATCAGAAGCAGCTTGAATATGACTTCGTGGTTGCGCCGGGCGCTGATCTGAACGCGATCCGCCTGAGTTTCGCGGGTGAGCAGCGGCTCAACATCGACAAACAGGGAAACCTGGTCATTCGGGCTGGCAAGGAAAAACTCGTGCAAAAGGCGCCGGTGGTTTACCAGGAGGTCAACGGGACGAGACAGCAGATCGCCGGTTCCTATGTAAAGAAGGGCGCGCATGAGGTCGGGTTCCAGGTGGCTTCCTACGATGCCGGGAAGACCCTGTACATCGACCCGGTGTTCTCTTTCTCGACCTTCTTCGGCGGCAATGCTAATAATTATGCAAAGGCGGTTGCTGTTGACGCATCCAACAATATATACGTTACCGGATACACGGAATCGACAACGTTTCCCACAACCGGTGGGGTCTATAGTGCAACGAGTCCTTCATGCTCGTTCGATCGGCCCGACGTCTTTGTCACGAAGATAAGCTCGGCTGGAGCGATAGTGTATTCAACATACGTAGGCGATAATAATACCGCGGACAAGGGTTATGCTATCGCTGTGGATGCTTCAGGAAATGCATATGTTACGGGTGAGACCTATTATCCGGGTAGTGGCACGACGTTCCCGAACGTTAATGGATTAACAACGTCCAGCGGCGGCGCAATTTTCTTTAAACTCAATGCTGCAGGCTCCGCGCTGCTCTATTCAACCTCGATGACGACGGGCAGCAGTGCTGTAGGCTATGGCGTCGCTGTTGATGGCAGCGGTAATGCATATATCGTTGGAGGAGGCGTTATTCCTTCAGTATTCCCTTTTTGGAGAAGTTCGGCACCCTACAGCAGCTTTTCAAACACGCTCATTGGTCCCGGCGGGAATTACGAAGCGTTTATTCTCAAGATCAACACGACCGCGAGCGGTGATGGATCGCTTGTGTATGCAATACGCTTTGGCGGTTGGGATGCGGAGAATGCCTATGCTGTGGCAGTGAACGGTTCTGGCGAGGCTTATGTGACCGGATACACGACCTCGAATGACTTCCCCACTGCGGGAACTCCTGCTCAAGCGGGCTGCGGCACTGACAATAACTGCAATACACGAGTAAGGGATGTATTCGTTTCCAAGTTCAATGCAGCTGGTAATGCAATGGTATATTCAACATTCATCGGCGGCAGCGCTGCCGAAACCGGGTTTGCGATCGCTATTGATGGATCGGGCAATGCCTATGTAGCAGGAAGCAGCGCTTCCACGGATTTCCCGACAACCGTAGGCGCGTATCAGACAGCTAATGCGGGAAATATTGATGCGTTCGTTTTCAAGCTCAATTCCACAGGCAGCGCGCTGGTCTATTCCACATATCTCGGAGGCGCAAGCTGGACTGATATCGCATACGGGATTGCCCTGGACAGCGCAGGCAATGCGTATGTCGCAGGAGATACCGGCTCATCCAATTTTCCCACCACGACAGATGCGATTCAGCCAGCGAGGGCGAGTACAAACAATCAAGCTTTTGTCTCGGTACTCAATCCTGCAGGTACGGCGCTTCTGTACTCAAGCTATCTGGGCGGCACGGGATACACTGCGGGCGGGGACAAGGCTTTCGGCGTAGCGGTTGATGGCAACGGCGACGTCATTGTCGTGGGCCAGACCGATTCAACGGATTTCCCAGTGTCGAATGCATTTCAAAGCACGCAGGGGGGCGGCCAGTTCGACGGCTTTGTGGCCAAGTTCACCTCGTCGCCAGCGAGCGGCGGCACGACCACAACGACTACTCCGACTACGCCCGCTGATACGACCCCGACCACTCCGGCAGGCGGAAGCAGCGGTGGAGGCGGCGGATGCTTTATTGCCACCGCAGCGTACGGGACACCTATGTCGAAAGAGGTCCGCTATCTCCGCGCGTTCAGGGATGAATATCTCCTGACGAATTCGGCGGGAAAGAAGTTCGTTAAAGCGTACTATACGATCAGTCCGCCGATCGCGGATTTCATTGCGCAGCATGAGTCGCTGCGTACCGCGGTCCGCATCAGCCTGACGCCTCTCGTCGGCATGAGCAAGGTGGTTGTGAGCGATAAGGAGCTTGCGAACCAGACGGAGAAGAACAAATAGTTCCGCGACGATAACATCCTCCTCCTAAGGCAGGCAGCTTGAACATCGGCTGCCTGCTTTTTTTGTTCTTTTTCGCGCGTAGTAGAACTTGTTGGCCTTTATTCCCTCGCTATCCTTATCTGTGAACTACCCTAGTGCACTGTAAACTTAGTTGTTAGAGGTTCACCCTCGTCATTCCGGCACGTTTGAAGCCGGAATCCAGGGAATTTCGATTCAAAACCTCTGGACCCCGGCTAACGTCATGCCGGGGTGACGAAAAAAAGATGACGCCAGATACTATCAAGAATTACATTTACAGTGTAATAGCTATTGTTTGTGCAAGTTCGAAGATTCTATGCTATTATTATAATCATTTATGACATTTGTATAGTTATTGCAGTCTGGCGTGGGCTGAACGTGATCGATAGGTTTCCGGACCTCACGCCAGGCTGAAAATGAATAAATAAAAAAACCAAAACAGGGTGAAATTCTATGACAGGCAGAGATGATGGAATTCTCAAGGAGGAAATAACATCGGCATCCCTCGACATGTCTTGCTGATTTCAGCCATCTGGGTCGGTTTCAATACGCCCGGTGTGATGGCTTGTAGAGGCGACCAGCCGATTCCGTGTCGCACCCCTCTGATATTCTTCTTTTCCTTTCACTACCCCTAACACAAACACCTGACCTCACCTAAGGATCGTACAACACGCGGACCATTGTCTCCTCATTCTGACTAATAAATAACTTAATAGACGGCTTCTTTCGCGCATAACGGCGAGGCCGACTGTAAAATCGCACGTAAACCAATCACAAGGAGGGCATAATGAAGAAGACATCAAATTACGAGAGCGCCATAGCGCTTGAATCCCGCGTGAACGAGTCGAGTGGACCGTATACGACTCTGCTCGATGACGCAACCGAACAATTTATCCAGCGTTTGGAAGTCATCGAGAAAAGATGCGCGGACCCCGCAACGGACCCCGAGTCGCTTTTTCACGAGACCTGCCAGACCATGCTGGACATGGGCGCCGCGTGCGAAGAGTTTGAACAAGGCGTGGAGCATGATAAAGCGGTCATTCATGATGCCGCGTTGAAATTCCGCGGGAAGACGGACCGCCTGATCTCAAAAAGTCATCTGCTGAACCACGGGCGGACGTGGCCGAACGGACATCCGGGCGACCACAAGATCATCGAGGCGGTTTACCAGTGTACGGAGATGTCGGGCGGCCTGGGTTTTTACCTGGACAAGTATTTTCTCTTTGTCATAACGCTTGCCGTGGCCGTCAGGGGCAGGAAGGAACGGCTGTGCGAGCTTCTCCTGGCCGAGTTAAGCAGGAGACCTGGTCCGCGGATACTGGACGTGGCATGCGGGTCATGCCGCGAGGTTTTCGAGCTTGCTCCCGCCATCCAGAAATCGGGCGCCAAGGTGATCTGTATTGACACTGACACCGACGCTCTGGACTTTTCTGCAAACCGGTTATCCCTGGCCGGACTTCGCGGGGGGGATCAGGTTAAATTCCTCAAATATAATGCGATACGGATGATCAACCACGAAAGGAACCTGAAGGAGTTCGGGCTGCAGGACGTGATCTACAGCGTCGGCCTTTTCGATTATCTTGATGACGCGGTTCTGACCCGGCTCCTCGCGGCGCTCTATACGCTGCTCGCGCCGGGAGGAAAGCTGATCGCCTCCTACAAGGATTCTCGCCGCTACAGCACGTTCGACAACAGGTGGCTCCTTGACTGGGACGCATTTTACCAGCGTACGGAAGAAGACATGTGGAGCTTATACGAAAAAGCGGGGATCCCGATCAACAGTATCACGACGATTCGTGAGAATTCGGGAGTGATCCTTTTTTTTACAGCAACAAAATAGCCGGTTCTCGCCGGGGCTCCCGCCGGGGGCCCCGGCCTTCCGGTTTGACATTCGATTTTTCACGGGTATACTTATTAGCATGACGCCCAAGGAAACGTATATCGATGAGCAAATAACGAAAACCGTTCAGTTCTGGAATGACCGTCTTCTGGCGCTCGGCATCCTTCTTTTTCTGCTCCTGGGCATCATGGATTACATTGCAACGCCCGAAAACTTCAGGACATTCATGATGTATCGAATAACCGCATCAGCGGCGCTGGCCATTCTCTTCTACTTAAATAGACATAAAAAGCACAGAATGTATCATTATGCGATCATAACCGCGATGATCGTGATATCTGCAGCAACGATCGAGCTCATGATCTTGAAGTTCGGTGGGCATGCCTCACACTACTATGCGGGACTCAATCTTCTGATCATCGGGGCGCTGGGTCTCATCCCGTTCAGCCTCCCGTTATCGCTTTCCGTATCAATACTGATCTATGCTATCTATATCATCCCTATACTGCTGTTCGACCGGATAACGGATGTTCCTACCTTCATTGTGAATAATGCTTTTATGATCTCCACATTCAGCATTTCCCTGACCTGGAGAATCTCGACGCAGCGGGGCATGCTGAACGAACTGAGCCTGCAATACGATCTCACCCAGCAAAGACGGATGCTCGAACGCTATTCCGAGCGACTTGAGCAGGATGTCGCCGAGAGGACCAGTGAACTGCAGAAATCCGAGCAATGGCACCGTTCGTTGTTCGACAATGCGACCGACGGCATCCTCGTCCTCGATCGGAACGGGATCATCGTGAACGCCAATGAACGCGCCTGCGACATGCATGGATTTACCCGGGACTTCCTGTTGGGGACACATATCAAACTGTTAGAACAGGACGGCCACGGTAATGCATTTGCCGAACGGATACATCGAATTTTGGCCGGAGAAGCCCTTGTGTTCGAAACCACCCATAACAAGAAGGACGGATCTCCGCTCCAACTGGAAATAAGTTCGAAAGCGATCGCGATAGGCGACGAGCTCTATATCCAGTCCTTTTACCGGGATGTAACCGAAAAAAAGAAGCTTCGAGAACATCTCGTGCAATCGCAGAAGATGGAGTCCATCGGCGTGCTCGCAGGCGGTATTGCGCACGACTTCAATAATATTCTGACCGCGATCCTGGGTCATACGGAGATTCTCCGGCTGGACACATCCCTGGTCAGCAGATCGCTTCGCAGCTTGCAGGTTATCGAGGATGTATCGATCAAAGCCGGGGGGATGATCTCAAAACTGCTGGGCTTTGCTCGAAAGAGCACGTATGAAATGCTGCCGCTCAATGTTAATAAAGTCATATTGGACACGGTCAATCTGACCGAACGGATGCTCGGTGTGGATATCAAACTAAACCTCGATCTTGTCGATATACTACCGGATATTCACGGCGATCTCAACCAACTTGAGCAGGTCATCATGAATCTTATTGTCAACGCACGTGACGCTATGCCGAAGGGGGGGCGTATTGATATCTCGACGAGATATTGCGAGGCTACGGACGGCATGAAGAACGCGCCGCCTTACGTTCAGACCGGCCAATACGTACAAGTCGCTGTTGCCGATACGGGCATGGGCATACCCGACCATGTGATCCAGAAGATTTTTGAGCCCTTTTTCACGACCAAAGAGACCGGCAGGGGAACGGGGCTCGGCCTGTCCATGGTCTATGGCGCTGTCAAAGAACATGGCGGTTATATTCACGTCCAGAGTCAGGTGGGCTGCGGCAGCACGTTCACCATGTATTTCCCGATACCCGTCATGGCTGTTTCCCGACCTGTCAAAACAAAGGAGGTGCCGATCAAGAGGGATGAAATCATTCTCTACGTAGACGACCAGGAAGAGGCGTTGTGGGCGTTTCAGGAAATTCTGGAACAACAGGGCTATACCGTTCTGTCCGCCAACGATCCTGCGCAAGCTCTGGCCCTGTTTAAAAAACAACGGCATGAGATAGCACTCGTGATAACGGACATGATCATGCCGAAGATTGACGGCTTAGAGTTCATCCGACAGATCAGGGCGCGCAATCCGGAGTTGAAGGTCCTCGCTGTTTCGGGCGACCTGAACATTATCAGGGGCAAAGACAGCATCCCGGACGTCGCCGGCTTCATCCGTAAACCGTTTGATTCCGGGGCGCTTGTTTCTACTATTCGACGTATCCTCGACACGAAGCCGAGCGCATCAGCACCATTCAATGCCTGAGGTTTCGTATTTCTTAGTTCCGATCATCCAGACCTCCCTGAGAACACAGACCCGGGACATCGTTGATAACCGAAGAACGACCGCATGTTTCATCCACACTGGACCATCGTTTCTTTTCAGTGTGTTGATTCGTATTAATAATTGACTTCCCCTTCGCACCTTGCTAATATACGGACAATGTTACGATTTTTTGCGAGAACGACCGGTCTGGGGATTGAAATAACCTCATCGGCAATGCGTCTAGCGGCTGTATCGGGCCGCGGAACGAACAGCTCAGTGCTCTTTACCAAGGCAATCCCCTTGCCAGCAGGACTGGTGAGTTCAGCCTATGCGTCATTGAACCTGCTCGAGAGCGACCGCATTGCAGCCGAGTTGAAGGCGAGTCTCAACAGCGTGGCCGGCCCGGTTCTGCGCAGGGCTGCTCTGTGCCTGCCTGACGGGGCATTCCGCGTCCAAACACTCGAATTCGACGAACTTCCTGACAACGCAGACGACCGCAGCCGGCTCATCCGCTGGAGGCTCGAGAAGACGGCCTTTGATACCACGGACACGGTCCTGAGGCACCAGGTTCTGCCGCGGCAGGACAAGGGGTTCACCGTGCTTGCCTGTGTTGCGAAGCAGCAGGTGATCTCGCAGTACGAGGCCTTGCTTGTCGGAGCGGGCCTCGAACCCTGGTCAGTGGGTCTTTCCTCATTGCACAGCCTGAACTTTTACCTGCCTGTTCTTATCAAACGGTCCGGGGTCTTTGCGCTTGCCCATATCACGGAGGACTCGTTCGCGACCATTGTGGTGGAAGCGGGCGGAGCGCGGTTCTATCGGTACAAGGAGATCAAACGGGGCGGCACGGACGAGATCAAGTCGCGGTTCATGCGCGAGATCGATGATTCGCTCCATTTTTACATGCATATGGACCGGTCCCAGCAGTCCGAGTTGAAGCACCTGTACCTAACCGGAGAGTCGTCCCTGCCAACGGACCTGGCGGATGGTCTCCGGTCCATGACCTCGCTCGAGGTCGAGGTGCTGACCCCGCAGACCGCACTGCCGTCAGCAGCCGGTGCCGGCATGGACATGGCCGCTGCACTGGGAGCGGGGAGTTCATTATGATCGATATCAATTTTGCGAGCAGGAACTTTCGCCTGAACGAGCGTCTGCGGACCGGTCTGATCGCAGGCAGCATCGTCCTCTGCATTGTCATGGTTGTGCTGCTCTGGGCAGCGGCATCGCTGCGCGCAAGCAGTGCGGCGCTCGAGGCAAAGCTGAAGGCCGCTGAAGCAGCGGACGCGCAGGTACGGCCCGCGCTTGAAGAACGCGAACAGCTGGTGAAGTACCTGACGGCCATGTCGGGCCTCATGGAAACGAAAAAATTTTCCTGGACCGGGCTGTTGTCTTCGCTCGAAGCGGTCGTGCCGAGGGGCGTGGCCCTGACGCACCTGGAATTCAAACCCCGCGAAGCAGCGGTCACGCTGACGGGAACGGCGCAGTCTCCGGAAGCGCTCCGCACCCTGGTCATGGGGCTCGAGAAATCGTCATCGTTCAAGGACCCGTATTTGAAGCATCAGTCTATTGAAAAAGGGAGCATCTCATTCAATGTCGTTGCGATCTATCATGAAGGCGTTGCCCCTGCAGTGGCTCAAGGCAGACGATAAACGGCTGCGGTTCAGCCTGTTCGTCTTTGTCGGTCTGATTCTCGCGGACCTTGCCTTGTATGGCGCCCTGGTCGCGCCCACAGCTGCAGGTTTTTCATCACGTGAAGCCCGATATGCCGAGCTCAGGAAGCGGCACGCAGAATCGGTCCTGTTCCTGAAGCAGAAGCCGCTCTTTGCAGGGATCATGGCAGGCGTGCCGTCCCAGCAGGACATGCCGCTTCTGGTCAAGGAGTTCGTTCAGTCCGCTAAGCGGTTGAACCTTAAGGTCGCGGCGGTCAATTACGACATGCCGAAGCGCGGAAGCGGGGAACTGGCCCAGTTGGCGTTCTCGTTCCCGGCAGAGGGCCGGTACCCGGACCTCAAGCGTTTTATCTATGAGGTGGAGACCTCTGACCGGCTGGTCGGGATCGATGACCTGAAGCTGGAAACGGAGCAGGGCAAGGTGAAGCTCACCATGAAACTGATGACGTACGTGAAAGGGCAGTAGGACCATGGCGTTCACAAAAGAACAGGAGAAGCAGGCGCTCGTTGCGCTGCTCGCCGTGCTCGTGCTGGCGTTGCTCTACCAGTTCCTGACCGCGGAGAAGCCGAAGACCGCGCCGCTCACCTACACGCAGGGCGCTGTAGCGACCTCTCCGGTACGGAAAGGCCTGTCGCCGCGCACCGGGGGCGCGGACCCGCTGAACGTGTTCCTGGAGAGACGGGAAGAAAAGTATCCGGGAGTTTCCCGGGACCTGTTCCGGATGGAGGCATTGGAGTCCTCGTCGAAGAAACCGAAACCAATGATCATCGTCGCACCCACGCCGACCGTGCCTGCAGTGCCGGTGAAGACCCCTGAACAGATCGCCGAAGAACTGGCAAGGGCCGATCTGTCGAAGTTCCGGTTCCTGGGCTACCTGACCGATAAGGACAATACGCTGTTCCTGTCCAAGGACGGCGAGAATTTCCTGGTCAAAAGCGGCGACCGGGTGCTCAGGAACTACCGGGTCAAGGAAGCAGGAAAGGACCATGTGGTCCTGTTCGATACCATTACCCGAGTTGAAGTGAGAGTGGAACTTTCCGGAAGCGAAGCAGCGCCGCCGTCTCCGATGCGGCCGAGGTAGCAGTGTAAATTCTATTAACACCTAAGACATTTTACCGCAGTAGCCTTCAAAAGAAAATCGGCCGCTTAGGGAAACACGCAGAGGAATGCACGTTCACGAACAAAGACAAACAAGCAAAGAAAAGAAGCACTGGTGTCAGCAGTTTGGAAGCTCATTTCAAGGTGTCATCAGAGCATTTGAACCAATGCACCTGAAGTTCGATAGGTCGTAGAGGGAGTAGGACTTGAAAAATCGCTCGTTGTATTGCGATGCAATAGTTCTCGGCGTCCTCTGCGGTGAAAGCATTTGACCTTACGCCCTGTGGTTCGAGGAGGGGAACAATGAAGAAGTTGATGCTGTTGCTCATGACCGGTATCCTTGCGGCATCGCTGCTCAGCTGTACGGGCTCGCGTGCGTATCAGCGCGGGGAGCGTTATTCTCAGCACGGCGAATGGGACCTTGCGGTAAAGGAATACCGTGAGGCGAACCGGTCGGATCCGCACGACATCCAGTACCGCTCCGCCCTGCTTCGGGCCGAGGAAACGGCGGCGAACCAGCATTATAAAAAGGCCCGGAGCTATCTGAAGGAGCGCAAGCTCGACCAGGCCATTGTCGAGCTCCAGCAGGCCATCTATCTTAATCCGACCAATGCGGCGATCCAGAGCGCGCTCAAATCAGTGCTGAACATGAAGCAGGCGGAGGAACACTACCGCGCGGCGTTGACCTTCCAGGAGCTGGGGAGGCTCGGGGAGGCGATCAACGAGCTGAACCAGTCGGTGGAGCTCGATCCGGAGAACGTCAAGTACCATGAGTCGCTCGACCGCGTCCAGAAGAAGAAGACCGAGGTGGACCCGGATGACGCACTCACGCTTGCCTCGGACAAGCCCATCACCCTGAACTTCAAGAACACCAATATCAAGGACGTGTTCGATTTCCTTTCCAAGCTTTCGGGCATCAACATTCTGTTCGACGAGGAAGTGAAGGCGCAGCCCGTGACGGTCTTTGTCAAGGACGTGTCGTTCCAATACGCGCTGAACCTGCTGCTGTCGACGAACAAGCTTTTCATGAAGAAGATCAGCGCGGACACCATCATCATCATTCCGAAGAGCAAGGCGAAGATGGACCAGTACCAGGACCTGATGGTCAAGACCTTTTATATCAACAACGCGAAGTCGAAGGAGATGGTCAACCTTCTCCGGTCCATGCTGGACGTGAAAAAAGTGTACGTGAACGAGATCCTGAACTCCGTCACCATCCGCGATACGCCTGAGAAGATCAAGCTCGTGGAGAAGATGATCACGGCGAACGATCTCAAGGAAGCGGAGGTCATCCTCGACGTCGAAATCCTCGAGATCTCGCGCACCAACTCGCTGAAGTACGGCTGGAACTTCTCCGGCGACCCCTTTGCCGCCGGGAAACTCCAGAGCACTGCCACAACCGCGAACACCAGCGGCATCGCCATGAGCGAGCTCAGGGGAGTTGACAACAGAAACATCTTCGTGAGCCTGCCGAGCATTGTCGTGAACCTGATGAAGCAGGATGCAGATGCACAGACCCTGGCAAACCCGCGGGTGCGCGTGCTGAACAACAAACAGGCGAAGTTCCACATCGGCGACAAGATCCCGGTCCAGACCTCGACGGTCCAGTCCACGGCAACGGTTGCCGTCACGTCAACGTTCGAATACAAGGACGTCGGCATCAAGCTCTCGATCGAACCCACGGTCCATCTCAACAACACCGTAACGCTCAAGATGAGCCTGGAGATCAGCACTCTTGGCGATGCGCTGGATTTCGGGAACGGACAGAAACAGTACAAGTTCGGAACCCGTAACACGGAAACGCTCATCAACCTGCGGGACGGCGAGACCGTCATCATCGGCGGCCTGATCAAGGACGAAGAGCGGAAAAGCCGGATCAAGGTCCCGATCCTGGGGGACATCCCGATCCTCGGAAAGCTTTTCTCCTCGACCGACGACGGCACGATCAAGACGGATATTCTCATGTCGATCACCCCGAACATAGTAAGGGCCATGGAGCTTCCGGATAAGGACTCGCAGGCATTCTGGTCCGGGACCGAGGAAGCCTTCGACATCAAACCGCTGTTCGTCGCGACGTCCGCCAAGAGTTCCAAGCACACGGACAAGGCCGTCGACCGGACCGCGGTGCTCGAATCCCTGGCGCGGCGTGATGCTGCAACTGCGGCTGCTGAATCCAATAAGCCGGCAACCGCTCCCACGGGAACGGGACTTTCCGCTGGCCCTGCTTCCGCTCTGCTCGAGATCAAGCCTCCCGAGGCGCCTGTGGGCGTGGGCCAGGAAGCCCGGTTCGAACTTGTTGCGGGAGGCGTCAAGGACCTCTACGGCGCCATCATTACGCTGAGCTATGACCCGAAGATCGTGGAGTTCAAGACGGCGAGCGAGGGTGCGCTGCTGAAAAAGGACAATCAGCAGACTTCGTTCCTGTTCTCGAACAATATCAAGGCAGGGACCGTGGATATCTACATGACGCGCATCGGCGATGTGGGCGGCGTGGACGGGAGCGGCAGCCTCTGCACGCTTGTGTTCCAGGCCAAATCCGGAGGCACGAGTGATATGGCCGTGAAGAGCGTGAAGCTCACGAATTTCAACCGGGAACAGATCCGGACCGATATCAAGGGCGCCCGGGTGATCGTGAAGTAGACAGTGGTCCGGCTCCGGCGGAGGGCGTTTGCTCTTGCCTGAAGACGGAAGAGGCGCCAATGGCTGCGAAGGCGCGGGAATGAACGGAAATGCGACATACTTTGCAGAAGGGCATAACGCTGATCGAACTGCTCGTCGTGATCGCGATCGTGTCGATCCTGGCATCGGCTGCCATGCCGCTTTCGCGACTGAGCGTAAAGCGGGCCAAAGAGATCGAGCTTCGAGGCGCATTGCGGTCTTTGCGCATGGCGATCGACGCGTTCAAAAAGGACTGCACGGAGAAAAAACTGTCCTCGGATTACTGCAAGTCCGAACAGGACAACTACCCGGAGTCGCTCGAGAAGCTGACTGAACCGCTGAAGCTGGCCGGCGGGCTGGACAAGACCAAAAAATATCTCCGGCGGATCCCCCGGGATCCCATGACCGCGTCCGAGTCATCCGACAAAGCAGACGCGTGGGGAATGCGGTCGTACAGTGATCAACCGGATTCGTTCCAATGGGGCGGCGGGAATGTCTATGATGTGTATTCGAAGAGCGAGGCGATCGCACTCGATGGAACAAAGTATAATTCATGGTAATGATCAGCGATGACGGACAGAGAATGAGAGAACGCATCAGCCAGAACGACCCGCGCCGGAGCTGTGCACAGCGCGGCTTCACGCTCCTGGAACTCATGATCGTAATGGCGATCATGGGAATCCTCATCACGATCGCTGCACCGAACCTGAAGCAGTCCATTGTACGGGCACGGGAAGCCGTGCTCAAGGAAAATCTGTTCCAGATGCGCGAGGCCATCGACCAGTTCTATGCGGACAACGGCAAGTACCCCGGTTCGCTCCAGGACCTGATCAATAAGCAGGAACGGACCAAGAGTTATTTGCGAGACCTTCCCAAGGACCCCTTTACCGGGGCCATCGACTGGATCACCGTCGCGCCTGAGGGCACCGAGGAGGGCGCCGTGTTCGATGTGCACAGCGCCAGTCCGCTCATTGCGACCGACGGCACTACATACAATACCTGGTGAGCTCCTGCCTGCCCGAACGACGACAGTCCGATCGTTCCGGGTAATCCCTGGCATCCCCCGGCTCCTGCCGGGGGCGGAAAGCGCTTCTCGCGATTGGTAAGAATGAGCAGTCGCGGGGAAGCAGTTCCGGGAGGTCGCGTTGTTCGTGGGAGCCTCCGGCTCCTGCCGGAGGGGCTCCACAAAAAGCTTGCAACCTCCTTGTAAAATCAGTAATATTACAATCGTGAAAAAAATCAGGGACTTCATCAAAAAGTATTTCATCACCGGTTTGCTCGTTATGCTTCCGGTATGGGCCACCTACTATGTGCTGTCTGCGCTCCTGGGCGTGATCGATGGCATGCTGGGGGACCTGCCTGCGCAATTTCTGGGGCTGCGGCGCTTCCCGGGTTTGGGGATCATCACGCTGATCCTGTTCATCCTGGCCGTGGGCGTGCTGTTCGCGAACTACATGGGGAGCCAGGTTGTCAGGATAAGCGACGAGCTCCTGCACAAGGTCCCTCTGGTGCGCGGCGTTTATTTTACCGTGAAGCAGGTGATGGAGACCTTCTCCATGAAGCAGCAGTTCCACGGAGTGGGTTTGGTGGAGTATCCGCGGAAGGGCTGCTACAGCATCGGGTTCATGACCGGCAATATGCAGGGCGACCATTTCGGTTTGAACGGCAGATATGTATCCGTATTCGTCCCGACCACGCCGAACCCCACTGCGGGCTTTCTTCTCCTGATTCCCGATGCAGAAGTCATCAGGCTCAACATCAGCGTTGAAGAGGGGATGAAGTTCATCATCTCGCTGGGGCTTGTTCCGTTAAGCGATATCCAGGCCAATAATCTGAAGAACCATGCACAGGAGGCCGGTACGTGAAACCGACCGTCGTCATTCTCGCCGCGGGCCTCGGCACGCGTATGAAGTCCGGTCTCGCCAAGGCGCTGCATCCGCTCGCAGGAAAGCCGCTTATTCAGCACGTCCTGAGCGCGGCGCAGGCTGTGGACCCTGAAAAGATCGTGCTGGTGCTCGGCCACCAGGCCGATCGGATGCGCAGCGTGCTCGCTGAGCATCGGTTGGAGTTCGTGGTCCAGGCCGAGCAGCTCGGCACCGGCCACGCGGTCCTGCAGGCTGCGCAGGCGATCGCGGACGCATCCGGGCCGGTCCTGGTCCTGTGCGCGGACACGCCGCTGCTTACGGGCAGGACGCTCGCGCAAGCGCTCGACCTGCACAAGCGCTCACGATCTGCGGTCACGCTCATCACCGCGGTCCTGGAACAGCCGTTCGGCTACGGCAGGATCGTCCGCACACGGTCCGCGGTTGCGCGTATCGTGGAGGAAAAGGACGCCACCGCTGTACAGAAAAAGATCAAGGAAGTGAACGCGGGGATCTACTGTTTTGAAAAGAAGCTCCTGCTCGCGTCCCTGCAGGGGCTCGGTAAGAACAACGCGCAGGGCGAATATTACCTCCCGGACACGATCGCGCTCGCGCGGAAGAACAAGTGTCCGGTCGCTGCGCTCCTGTGCACTGATGCCGAAGAAGTGATGGGCGTTAACTCCCGCATCGACCTGAGCCGGGCGGAAGCGGTAATGCGGGACCGGATCAACCGGCACTGGATGGCGGAGGGCGTGACCATGCTCGATCCGGACACCGCGTTCGTAGGGAGCGACGTGTCTCTCGGACGCGACACTGTCCTGTACCCGAACGTGCGGATAGAGGGACGGACGAAGATCGGCGAAGCCTGCACGATCTATTCCGGTTCGCGCGTCATCGACAGCATGATCGCGTCCAACGTAGCGGTAAAGGACTGCTCGGTGATAGAGGAAAGCACGATTGCATCGGGCGCATCGATCGGACCGTTCGCGCACCTGCGGCCCGGTTCCATGATCGGGGAGCGTGCGAAGGTCGGTAACTTTGTCGAGATCAAAAAATCTTCCCTTGGCGAAGGAAGCAAGGCCAGTCATCTATCTTATATCGGCGATGCGACGATCGGCAGGGACGTGAACATCGGCGCCGGCGTCATCACCTGCAACTACGACGGCTACAGCAAATACCCCACCGTGATCGATGACAACGTGTTCGTGGGCAGCGACACCCAGCTCGTGGCGCCGGTCAACATCGGCGCCGGGGCGCTTATCGCGGCGGGCTCCACGATCACCCGCGATGTTCCAGCTGACGCGCTTGCCATCAGCCGCAGCCGTCAGGAGAACAAGGAAGGTTTTGCCGGACGCAGACGGCGGATGAAGCAGAAAAAAGAGGGCTCTCACCAGTAGCGGAATCTGTATTCGCAGCGGTTCCCTCGCCGCAGTTCACCTGACATACGATCCTGAATATTATCTAAGAACGGCATGCATGTTACGGCATGCGAAGCCGGAATCTGTATCGGAGATAAACCTATGTGCGGCATTATCGGTTATATCGGCAAGGAACCGGCAGTCCCCCTCCTGATCGAGGGGCTCAAAAAGCTTGAGTACCGCGGGTACGACTCGTCCGGCATAGCCGTGCTGCAGGACGGAAAGTTCGAAGTGCGGAGGGCCGTGGGAAAGCTCCAGAACCTCGAGACGCTCCTCCGCGGAGAGTCGTTGAACGGGAAAATGGGTGTGGGCCATGTGCGCTGGGCCACGCACGGCCGTCCGTCCGAGGAGAATGCGCATCCGCACCGCGCGGGCAGCATCGTGCTGGTTCACAACGGCATCATTGAGAACTATACCGCGCTCAAGAAGGGCCTCCTGGCCCAGGGCCGGACGTTCCAATCCGAGACGGACACAGAAGTGATAGCCCATTTGATCGACAGCATCGCAAAAAAAGGGATGAAGCTCGAAGCGGCAGTGCGCGAAGCAGCACGCCATCTGGAAGGCGCATATGCCATCGCGGTGATCGATGAGCGCGATCCTGATGTCGTGGTGGGCGCGCGCAAGGGCAGTCCGCTCGTCGTCGGGCTCGGTCAGGGCGAGTTCTTTCTCGCATCCGACATCCCCGCCATTCTGCACCGCACGCGGGATGTGCTCTTCCTGAACGACGATGAGATGGCGATCCTGTCCAACGAAGGGGTTCGGATCACCGACCTTAAAGGAACGGAGGTCTCACGCGAGATCACGCGCGTGATGTGGAACCCGGTCATGGCGGAAAAGGGCGGCTATCGCCACTTCATGCTCAAGGAGATCTTCGAGCAGCCTCGCGCCATCATGGACACGATACGGGGCAGATACTCGCAGGACACGGGCGCTATTCATCTCGAGGAGATCGGTGCTGCGTACGACCGGCTCCCCTCAATCAAAAAAGTATTCATTGTCGCCTGCGGCACCTCCTGGCACGCGGGGCTCGCGGGCAAGTACATGTTCGAAGAACTTGCCGCCATTCCCACGGAGGTCGACATCGCATCGGAGTTTCGCTACCGGAACCCCCTTGTCGGCAAGGACGACCTGTTCATCGCTATTACCCAGTCCGGGGAAACGGCCGATACGCTGGCTGCGATGCGCGAGGCGAAGAAGAAGGGCGCGACGGTCATCACCATCTGCAACGTCGTGGGCTCCACCGCGAGCCGCGAAGCGGACGGTGTGGTCTATACGCATGCGGGTCCCGAGATCGGCGTGGCTTCGACCAAGGCGTTCACCGCCCAACTCACCGCGCTGTATCTGTTCGGGCTGTTCTTCGCAGGCCTGCGCAAAACGCTCACGACCGAGGAAATGAAAAAGCGGGTCGAGGACCTGGTGCACATCCCCACGTTGGTGGAGCGTTGCCTCGAGGAAGAGGCCGCTATCGAGCGGATCGCCAAACAGTATTTCAAGGCACGCGATTTCCTGTACCTCGGCAGGGGCCCTAATTTCCCGATCGCCCTCGAAGGCGCGCTCAAGCTCAAGGAAATATCATATATTCACGCGGAAGGCTACCCTGCGGGCGAGATGAAGCACGGCCCGATCGCGCTGATCGACGAGAAGCTTCCCGTGGTCGTGCTGGCGGGCAAGAACGGCGTCTACGACAAGATCCTCGCGAACATCGAAGAAGTGAAGGCTCGGGGCGGCATCGTGATCGGGATCGTGACCGAAGGCGATACGGAGATCGTCAAGAAAGTGAACCACGCGATACCGGTGCCGTCAACGAACCAGCTGCTCATGCCTATCCTGATGTCTATCCCGCTGCAGCTCCTCGCGTACCACATTGCGGTCCTGCTCGGGGCCGACGTGGACCAGCCGAGGAACCTGGCGAAGAGCGTGACCGTGGAATAAGCGAGAGTGCTTGCATGAGGTTTGTTGAACTCTCCTCGCCCCGTCCCTCCCCGTAAAGGGGAGGGTGTGCACAACGCCCATCTCCGCCAAAACTCATCTTGCAATTTCCCGGGTTGTTCTGTAAAATACCCAATCTGAAAACTTCCGGATTCGCCTTTATTTATCATGGATTACCTTGAAAACTTAAATCCCCCCCAGCGCGAAGCGGTGCTGTACGGCGACGGGCCGCTTCTGATCCTCGCAGGCGCGGGCAGCGGCAAGACCCGCGTGATCACCAGCAGGATCGCGCACCTGATCCGGGAGCGGGGAGTGGACCCGAGCAACATCCTTGCGGTCACGTTCACGAACAAGGCCGCGAACGAGATGCGGGAGCGCGTGGAGCGGATGCTCGACATCCCGCTGAACAGGCTCTGGATCAGCACGTTCCATTCGGCCTGCGTCAGGATCCTGCGGCAGCACATTGACCGGCTCGGGTATAAAAAGTCGTTCGTGATCTATGATGAGTCAGACCGGTCGTCCCTGATCAAGGCCATCATGTCCGATCTGCGGATCGACACGGAACAGTATCAGCCGCGGGCCGTGTCAGGTCGCATCAGCGCGCTTAAGAACAATCTGACGGACGCTGACCAGTTCGCGAGGACGAGCGCCGGTTTCGGTTTTGAAGAGGCCGTATCGCGGGTCTATGCGATGTACCAGGAACAGTTGAAGGATGCAAGCGGTCTGGATTTCGACGACTTGCTGATGCTCACGGTCAGGCTCTTTGAACAGCACCAGGATGTGCTCGGGTATTACCAGGGCCTGTTTCACCACATCCTGATCGACGAGTACCAGGATACGAACCGGGCCCAGTACCGGCTCGTGCGTTTGCTCACCACGAAGCACCAGAACCTGTGCGTGGTCGGGGACGACGATCAGAGCATCTACAAGTTTCGCGGCGCCGACATCTCGAACATCCTGAACTTCGAGAAGGACTATCCGAACGCGAAGGTCATCAAGCTCGAACAGAACTATCGCTCCACGCAGAACATCCTCGGAGCTGCCGGGGCGGTGGTCAGCAGGAACGTGGGTCGGAAATCCAAGGAACTCTGGACGCAGAAGCGCGGCGGTGACGCCATCCAGTGCTATAAGGCAGCGGACGAGAAGGACGAAGCGCGCTACTTCACCCGGACCATCCAGCAGGAGGTCGACGAGGGCAGGAGCCTTCGCCAGATCGCGGTACTCTACCGGACGAACGCGCAGTCCCGCGCGCTCGAGGACGCGCTCCGGAACCGGAGCATCCCGTACCGCATCTTCGGCGGCCTGCGGTTCTACGACCGCAAGGAGATCAAGGACATCATCGCGTATCTTCGCGTGCTGCAGAACCCCGCGGACATCGTGAGTCTGCGCAGGATCATCAATGTTCCGACTCGCGGGATCGGCGATACCACAATTGAGAAACTCGAGAACGCGGCAACACAGAGCAGGACAAGCTTGTACCAGACCGCGCTGGATGCCGATCAAACCGACATCACGCCGGGAGCAAAAAAGAAGCTCAAGGAATTCTGCGGCATGATGGAACGCATGCGCGCTGACCTGGAAACGCTGACGATCACGGACCTCGTGCGCCGCATCATCCACGAATCCGGATACGCGGCCGCGCTGGACCAGGAAAAGACCATTGAGTCCCGGATCAGGATCGAGAACCTGACCGAGCTCATGACCGCGACCGAGGATTTTCAGGAGCAGAACCGGGACGCTTCGCTCGCATCGTTCCTGGACCAGGTGGCGCTCATCACGGACCTGGAGCAGCAGACCGCTGCGGACAGCGGCCGGGTGAATACAGACTCGGTAACGCTGATGACGCTCCACAATGCCAAAGGCCTCGAGTTCTCGGTCGTGTTCATGGCCGGCATGGAAGAGGGGTTGTTCCCGCATTCTCGGTCAGCCGAGAGCGACGAAGAGCTCGAAGAGGAACGCCGGCTGTGCTACGTAGGCATTACCCGGGCCAAGGAGCGGCTCATTATGACGCATGCGTCGGAGCGCAGGCTTTACGGGTATCCCCAGGCGAACCTGGTCTCGCGCTTTGTGCAGGAAATTCCGTCCGAGGCCATTGAGATGAAGGGTGGGCATGCACCGGTGGAGTTCTCGTACACTGCGCCGCCGAAATGGAACCCCGGCGTGATCACTGCCGCTGTGAAAACGCCTGTACAGCAAACCGCTTCGTCCGGTTCCTCCGAACGGTACTACAAAGGCGCGGTGGTGAAGCATGCCAAGTTCGGGATCGGCACGGTGCAGCGGTCGGAAGGCGCAGGGGATGATCTGAAGATCAGCGTGAGCTTCCCCGGTCACGGGGTGAAAACGCTCGCGGTGAAGTACGCGAATCTGGAAATGGTATGATTTTGACACTGAATGACACTGACAATTGCTATGAAAGGTCCTGATCATAGCTTCTCTCAGTGTAGATCAGTGTCTGAAAATGTTTAAAGAAATGATTTTGACACTGAAGGACACTGACGACAGCTATGATAAGGTCTTGATCCCTCTCAGTGAAATCAGTGTCGAGAGATAGGTAAGGAGTTTTCATGAAGATCACGCCGAAGGAAGTTGAACACGTTGCAAAGCTTGCGCGGCTGGAGCTGTCGGACCAGGAAAAGACGAAGCTGACGGACCAGCTTTCCGGGATCCTCACGTACGTGGAAAAACTGAACGAGCTTGATACCAAAGGCGTGGAGCCCACGTCGCATGTGCTCGACATCAACAACGTCATGCGCGACGATGTAGCGGACGTAAGCCTGTCCCAGGAACGGGCGCTTGCCAATGCCCCGGAAAAAGCGGCAGGGCACTACAAGGTGCCGAAGATCATAGAGTAGCTTTAGTAGCATGTAGCAAGGTTTGGCCTTTACCTTGCCACTTGCTACTTGACCCTTGACCCTGTATTTACGAGGAGACCCATGTTTCGATTAATGCTGCGATCAAAGATACACCGCGCCACGGTGACTGACTCGAACCTGGACTACGAAGGGAGCCTGACCGTGGACCCGGTGCTGCTCGAGGCCGCGGACATGCTTCCGTACGAGCAGGTGCGCGTGTCGAACCTGAACAACGGAGAGCGGTTCGAGACCTATCTCATCCCGGGCAAACGCGGGTCCGGCGACATGTGCCTGAACGGCCCCACCGCGCGCAAGGGAGCCAAGGGCGACAAGATCATTGTGTTCTGCTACGAGTATTACAATGAGCAGGAGCTCAAGACATTTAAGCCCAATATCGTACTGGTCGACGGCCGGAACAGCATCGTTTCTGTCGGCCATACTATCAAGGACAAGGAGTAGGCATGGAGTTATTCAACCTTACGATCCACGAGCTGCAGGACATGCTGAAACAGGGAACGACCACGGCACTGGCCGTGACCGAATCCGTGCTCAACAGGATCACGGCTGTTGACGGCAAGGTCAAGGCGTACCTCACGGTCACCGCTGACGTTGCACGGGCCCAGGCTGCGGATGCCGATAACCGCATCAAGGCGAAGGATGCCGCCCCGCTGCTCGGTATTGCCATCGGGATCAAGGACAACATGTGCACCGACGGCATCAGGACCACGTGCGCTTCGAAGATCCTCGACAACTTCATTCCTCCTTACGACGCAACGGTCGTTCACAAGCTGAAGCAGTCAGGCGCCGTGATCTGCGGCAAGCCGAACATGGACGAATTCGCCATGGGTTCGTCCACGGAGAACTCCGGCTATTTTGCCACCAAGAACCCCTGGGACCTGGAGCGCATTCCCGGCGGTTCGAGCGGCGGTTCGGCTGCAGCAGTTGCTGCCGGCGAATGCATCGCCGCGCTCGGATCGGACACGGGCGGCTCCATTCGCCAGCCTGCTGCGTGCTGCGGCGTGGTCGGCCTCAAGCCGACCTACGGCAGGGTGTCCCGGTACGGGCTCGTGGCGTTCGCATCATCGCTCGACCAGATCGGGCCGATCACCAAGGACGTGACGGATGCGGCGATCCTGATGAACGTTATTTCAGGCCGCGATCCCCGGGACTCCACCTCTGCCGATCTCAAGGTGCCGGATTTCACCCAACGTCTTAAGAAGGACGTCAAAGGCATGAAGATTGGCATTCCCAAGGAATACTTCATCGAGGGCATGGACCCTGAAGTGGACGCTTCGGTAAGGGCAGCGATCAAGACGCTCGAAGGGCTCGGGGCAAAGGTTATGGACGTGTCCCTGCCGCACACGGCATATGCCGTGGCAACGTACTATATCCTCGCGACATCGGAAGCAAGCTCCAACCTTGCACGGTACGACGGCGTGAAATACGGTTTCCGCGCCCAGGGCGCAAAGGACCTGCTCGATATGTACATGAAATCGCGCAGCCAGGGGTTCGGGCCCGAAGTAAAACGCAGAATCATGCTCGGCACCTATGCCTTGTCCGCGGGCTATTATGACGCGTATTATAAGAAGGGTCAGCAGGCCCGCACGCTGATCAAACGGGATTTTGACGAGGCGTTCAAGTCGGTCGACGTCATTGCCACACCTACGGCACCGACCGCTGCGTTCAAGCTCGGTGAAAAATCAGCCGACCCGCTGCAGATGTATCTGTCCGACATCTTCACGATCAGCGTGAACCTGGCTGGCATCCCGGGCATCTCGCTCCCGTGCGGGTTCACGAAGAACGCACTGCCGATCGGGCTGCAGCTGCTCGGGAAGCATTTCGACGAAGAAGCCATTCTGCACGCTGCATATGCGTATGAGCAGGCAACGGATTGGCACCAGCGAAGGGCGAAGTTGTAGGGTGCAGGGTCAAGGGGCAAGTAGCATGTAGCAAGTAGCAAGGGAAGACAATACCTCAGTGAGGAATGATCATGAAATATGAAGCAGTCATCGGACTGGAAGTGCATGCGCAGCTCCAGACCACTACCAAGATCTTCTGCGGATGCGAGACCGCGTTCGGCGAGGACGCGAACACGAGGACCTGTCCGGTTTGCATCGGCATGCCCGGCGTGCTGCCGGTGCTGAACAAAAAGGCCGTGGAGTACGCGGTCAAGACCGGTCTGGCAACGCACTGCAGCATCAGCCCCTTCAGCCGGTTCGCGCGCAAGAACTATTTCTATCCGGACCTGCCCAAGGGATACCAGGTATCGCAGTACGAACTGCCTATCTGCGAGCACGGGTACGTGGAGATCGTGGTGAACGGAGAGGTCAAACGCATCGGTCTCACGCGCATCCATTTGGAAGAGGACGCGGGCAAGAACCTGCACCAGGCAGAGAGCGGCGCAAGCCTGGTGGACCTGAACCGCGCGGGCACACCACTCATGGAGATCGTGTCCGAACCCGACATCAGGACCGCCGAGGAAGCATCGGAATACCTCCAGAAGCTCCGCGCCATCCTGCGCTACATTGAGGTGTCCGACGCCGACATGGAGAAGGGGAACTTCCGGTGCGACGCCAATGTCTCGATCCGTCCCGTAGGCGCGAAGGAGTTCGGCACCCGCGCAGAGATCAAGAACGTGAACTCGTTCAAGTTCGTCCAGAAAGCGATCGAGTATGAGATCAAGCGGCAGGCTCAGGTCCTGGACGAGGGAGGACGCGTGATCCAGGAAACGCGGTTGTTCGACTCGTCCAAAGGCGTGACCTTCTCGATGCGCAGCAAGGAAGAAGCGCACGACTACCGGTACTTTCCGGAACCCGACCTGGTGCCGATCGTTGTGGCGAAAGAGACGATCGAACACATTCGCGCGACCATCCCCGAGCTGCCGGACGCGAAGCGGGCGCGCTTTGTGAAGGAATACGGCCTGCCGGAGTATGACGCGGACATGCTCACCCAGTCCCGCGCCATCGCGGCCTATTTCGAGGAGGCGGTCAAGCTGTCGGGCCAGGCCAAGGCGGTTGCGAACTGGATCATGGGCGAACTGATGCGACTTCTCAACGCGGAAAACCGGGAGATCGACAGCTCGCCGCTCAAACCGCAGCAGCTTGCGGGCATGCTCAAGATGATCAGCGACAACGTGATCAGCATCAAGATCGCCAAGACCGTGTTCGAGGAGATGTACAAGACCGGCAAGGACGCGGGCACCGTGGTGCAGGAGCAGGGACTGGTACAGGTCTCCGACACCGGCGCTATTGAAGCGATCATCGACGACGTGGTCAAGGCGAACCCGGGGCAGCATGCCGACTACAAGGCCGGCAAGGACAAACTGTTCGGGTTCTTCGTGGGCCAGGTGATGAAGGCGAGCAAGGGCAAGGCGAACCCGGACGTGGTGAACCAGCTGCTGAAAAAGAAATTGTCTGAATAGAGTGCCGACCAAACAATATTCAATTATCAAGATTCAAAATTAAAATATACGTAGGGTGTTAGCGATGCTTGAATCAATGCGGAAACACATGACCTGGATGATGTGGGTCATTGTAGGCCTTATTACCGTAACCTTTCTCTTTTTCGGGATCTATCCGTCCGACATCGGCGGCAGATCGGTGGCAAAGGTCGGCGACGACGTGATCACTGCGGATGAGTTCAATCGCGTCTACCGGAACATGACGGACCAGTACCGGGAGCTGCTCAAGGACCAGTTCAATGATTCCATAGCAAAAGGCCTGAAGGCGCAGGCATTGCAAGAGCTTGTCGTAGGCAGGCTGTTCATCCAGGAAGCGCAGCGGATCGGACTCACGGTGAGCGATGCGGAACTCCAGGCCGCCATCCTGAACATGCCGTCATTTGCGCAAAACGGCAGGTTCGATCGCAAGACCTACGAGCGGATCCTGGACCGCATCAACATGTCGCCGGCAGCGTTCGAGGCGTCCCAGCGGGACTTCCTGTTGAGACAAAAACTGGAGCGGCTGGTGAGGGACGGGGTCATGGTAACCGAGCCCGAGCTCGCAACAGAATACAAGAAGAGGAACCCCAAGGCGACGCCCGCGGAATTCGCAAAGAAAAAAGAGGAATTCCGCCAGTCCTATCTTGCGGAGAAACAGCGGGAAGCGCTTACCGGCTTTATCCGGGGCAGCCAGAGCCGGTCCAAGGTCGTGATCGATGAAAAGGCGATGAATTAGGACATTGTAGACTTGGTTATTACTGGTTCAACGCCGTCATTCCGGCACGTTCTAAGCCGGAATCCAGGGATTTAAATCTCTGGACCCCGGCTAAGATCATGCCGGGGTGACAATAAAAAAAAGAACTGAAACTCATTCAGCCGCCGTACCTGCGTTTGATCGCATGTGCGGCGGTTTTTTTATTGTTTATAGCCGCGCCAGCTCCGCGAACAGATGGATAAGGCTTCGGCAGCCCTTTTCCCAGTCAGCGATCAGCAGGCTCTCGTTCTCCGAATGGGCAGCGGTATACGGGTCCCCGACCCCGAAGAGGAGGGCGGGCGCATTGCCGAGAGCCTCGGTAATGGTCTGGACAAAGGGGATCGAACCTCCGGCCCCGACGACCACCGGCTTCCTTCCGTACCCCTGTTCAAGGGCACGCAACGCAGCAGCGTAGGCAGGGCTGTCCGTGTCCGTCTTCCACCAGCGCGACGGTGTTTCCGGGACGATGTCCACCTGCACGCCCCAGGGAGCGTGTGTATGCAAATGGTCCGTGAGCAGCTGCAGCGTCTCCCCGGGGTCCATGTCGGGCACGATGCGGATCCCGACGCGCGCCCAGGCAACATCGTTAATGATATTCGCGGCATTTTTACGGCTGCTCGCTTCGATGGCGTTCACACTGATCGACGGGCGGAGCCACATCTTCTCATACACCGAGCCTTTGCCGCCGATGATCGGCACGGTGCTCAGCAATTTCGACTGGTCGCGGTAAGCGGACTCCTGAAAGGGGAGCGCATCGAGCGCGGACTGTTCAGCAGCGGAAAGCGGGCGGACCCGGTCAGCCAGACCGCGAATAGCGGGCCTGCCCTGAGCATCCACCAGGCTGGCGAGCATGGTGGAAAGCGCCAGCACGGGATCGGGCAGGGGACCGCCCCAGGTCCCTGAATGGACGCTCGAGGAGAGCGAGCGGACCTCGACATTCACGGTCACGATCCCGCGGAGCGACGCGGTGAGCGATGGGATGCCGCTGTCGAAGTTCTCACTGTCCGCGATCAGCACCACGTCGGCACGGAACAGGTCGCGGTGTTTATCAAGGAGCTCCGGCAGGGTGGAGGAGCCGACCTCTTCTTCCCCTTCGATCAGCACTTTGACATTGATCGGCAGGTTGTTGTTCGCGGCGAGGTAGGAACCGATCGCCGCAGCGTGCATCACCACGCCTGCTTTGTCGTCCGACACCCCTCTGCCGTACAGCCGGCCGTTCCGCTCCGCTGGCTCGAAGGCAGGCGTGGTCCACAGGTCCTGCCTGCCGATCGGCTGCACATCGTGGTGTGCGTACAGCAGAATGGTGGGAGCTCCGGGTGCGTTTGTCCATTGAGCAAACACGGAAGGATGTCCAACACCGGCTCTCAGGATGCGGACATCCGTGAGGCCGCGCTTCTTCAGGAGCTCTGCAACGGCATCAGCGCATCGATCGACCGGGTTGTGCTCGAACCCGGGAAAGCTGATGCTCGGAATGCGGACGAGCTTTTTCAGGTCGTCCAGATGGTCAGGGAAATGGGCATTGAAATGCTTTAGCGCGGATGAGACGGGTGTACGATCGCTCATAGGTGTTTTCCTGTGTACGGGAGATGGTTTGGTGATGTATCGGATGATTGTCTGCATTATACAGAACAGCATACTGTTGTCAACGGGTGTTTCGGTTTGATCTCCGATGAAGCGTCTGAACGCGATCGACTTCGCATGAAGTCTGTCAGATAGGTCTTTCTTATGGGCAAACGCCTATGGTATACTCTGTCTGTGCGATCTGATCGCACAAACAATACGGAAGAACAAACTCTTATGCCCCTCAACTCTACCATATTTGAGACACGCTTCAGCGCGAACGACGAGATCTGTCCAACACCGCAGGCGCTCAAACAATTTCTCGCAACCCCGAAGATCGAGGGATGGGCGGACCTGCACGCGGATGACGTGGCGACCTACCGGAAGCTTCTTACGGACATACATGCGTTTGAACAGCACAAACTGAAGGGAGCGGGGGGGCAGGACATCCGGATGCTGCTGGCTTACCGTGTGCTGGTCCATACCGTGTTCTTCAATGTCAGACTGCTCTCGGCAGCGGAACAGTATACCTATCATCTGCGTGCGCTGCCGGCTATCGATATCAAACAGCCGATGGATTTCATCCGCTCCGCCGAAGCCGCCATGAGCAAACTTGACCCCAAAAGGATCAATGATGTGCTCAGAATGGCGCGGCTTCAGGAAATGGTGGCTGAGCGGAAGAAGATCCTTGCGGATCTCAGGAACCGATGGACGCTCGTCGCAGCGGAGCTCCGCAACATCGCGCACTATATCAGCGAGAACCTGGCCAGGATCGAAACGTTGTGTAAGGCAGCGGTCCTTACGCTCTCGGACGCGGATGCTGCCGCAAAAAAGGAAAAGCAGATGGTTGCGGACATCCAGACCTATTTCAAGGATCGGCTCAGGAACGCGCTGCGCGGCGGTCAGCTGACCAAACAGGACCTGGAGAAGGCCAAGCGCGATGTGGATGCGCTGGTCCGCGAGCTGTTGGCCCTTGTCAGGGAAGATCGCCACGGGATGATGCGGGTGTATGAATCCATTCAAGGCCATGTGCAGGAGAACAATGCCGCTCTCGCGGTGCAGCTGGCGGTCCTTGAAGGGAAGAAGACCGTAAACGTTGCTGAGACCAGTGCGTCCTTTACACGGATCGGAACAGCACTGGTCAGGCTGCTCAAGGAGCATACCCTCGTCATTGAACCGTCGCCTGTTCAGCCCCGGAAGCCGCATGATGCTATCATTCATGAAAAAAGAACGGAAATGGCGGACTATCTTTACGAATTGGTTCAAAAGGAGCGCAGGAGCAGGGATGACCGCAGGTCATTGCGGGACCGGAGAGTGAAACAGGAATCCGACTTCCAGGGGCCGGAACGACGAAGCAGTGCTGCGCGGCGCTCCGGGAAAAGCCGAAGATGATGTCCCCTGGTGCTCCGTCCCGCCGCTCTCCCGGATCGCTGATGACTGTTGCAGAATGCCTGCATCCGAGAACAAGGAGATCTTTATGCCGGACCTGAACACACTGGAAAATCTGGCGAAGCTCGTTCGCTATTGGAGCCTGGTCGCCACTACGGAGGCGGGCTCAGGACATCCGTCCTCGGCCCTGTCGGCCGCGGACCTGATGACCGGGCTGCTGTTCGGGAAAGCGTTCCGGTCCTTTCCTGACCAGCCGCTTCATCCGAACAATGACCGGCTGATCTTTTCCAAGGGGCATGCAGCGCCGCTCTTGTATGCGCTCTGGCTTGCAGCCGGAAAAGTCTCGGAGCAGGAGATCGTGACCCTGCGGAAGTTCGGCAGCCGGTTCGAAGGCCACCCGACACCCGCGTTTGCGTATACCGAGGCTGCTACCGGATCGCTCGGACAGGGACTTTCGATCGGCGTGGGCATGGCCCTGAACGCAAAATATCTGGACAAACTTCCCTATCGGACCTATGTGCTGCTCGGGGACAGTGAAATGGCGGAAGGTTCGCAGTGGGAAGCCATGGAGATCGCGGCGTACTACAAGCTCGACAATCTGGTCGGCATCATTGACGTGAACGGGCTCGGACAGCGCGGAGAGACCATGTATGGCCACGATCTCAAGGTATATGAAAAGAAAGCCGCGGCGTTCGGCTGGGAAACGATCCTGATCGACGGTCACCATATGCCCCAGATCCTTACGGCCTACGAGCAGGCAGCGCGGGCAAAGGACAGGCCGGTCATGATCATTGCGCGGACCGAAAAAGGGAAGGGTGTGTCCTTTATCGAAGGCAAGAACGGATGGCACGGCAAGGCGCTCAAGAAAGAGGAGCTTGCACGTGCGCTCGCGGAACTCGGTCCCCTTGACAAGGGCCTGAGAGGAAAGATACAGGAACCAGCGGACCGAAGGCCGGTCAGCCGGACAGTCTCGCAGGCAGCGCCGGTATCCTATCCTCCAGATCATCCGGCTTCAACGCGCCACGCCTACGGAGCAGCGCTCGCGCGGCTGGCTGATCAGTATCCGGACCTCGTGGTGCTCGACGCCGAGGTCAGCAATTCGACCTATGCCGAGATCGTCAAAACAACGCATCCCGATGCCTTCTTCGAAATGTTCGTCGCGGAGCAGAATATGGTCGGGGCCGGCATGGGCCTCTCGCTCCGGGGCAAGGTCCCGTTCGTGTCGAGCTTTGCAGCATTCCTGACGCGGGCGTTCGATCAGATACGAATGAGCCAGTACTCGAATGCCAATGTGAAGTTCTGCGGATCGCACGCAGGCGTATCCATCGGCGTTGACGGGTCCTCCCAGATGGGACTGGAGGACATTGCCATGTTCAGGACAATCCTGAACGGGGTCGTGCTCTATCCAGCTGACGCGGTGTGCGCGGAAAAGCTCGTTGAGGCGGCTGCGCAGCACAAAGGCATCGTGTATTTGCGCACGACCCGCGAAGAGACGCCGATCCTGTATCGGAACGACGAGGTGTTCCGCATCGGAGGAAGCAAAGTCCTGAAACAGCATAAGAAGGACGCGGCCACGATCGTAGCTGCAGGCATCACGCTGCACGAGGCGCTTGCCGCGTATGCATTGCTGAAAGAACGGGGAGTGCTGGTGGGAGTTATCGATCTGTACAGCGTCAAGCCGATCGATGTGCGCACACTCACGCAGGCAGCTCGTTCTACGAAGACGATCATCACCGTGGAAGACCATTATGCCGAAGGCGGGATCGGGGAAGCGATCAGAAGCGCATTGGCAGGCGTACCCGGTGATGTGCATTCCCTGGCAGTGCGCAAGACGCCGAAGAGCGGAAAACCCGCTGAGCTGCTCGCATATGAAGAGATCTCGCGGGAGGCGATCGTGGACCTGGTGATGAAACTGGTCAAGCCGTGACCCAACGGCGGTGCGATTGGTGCGTAAAGTTCGACGATCTTGCCGGACAGCAGCTGTTTCAGCACGGTATCCACGATAGTTGTGCGAGCGGTTGTTCTTGAGCGTGTAGGGAAAGCCGGTAATATCGCTGCAGACAATCATCATGTTCACAATGGTCGGCCACACGATCGCATTATGGAATCTATTCCTCCAATGAATACTGAGCAGACAGGGACAACGGCAACCGGCATTCGTGCACCGTTGTCTTTTCTTTCCGGTTTTGCGGTGTTGTTCATCGCTGTTACGCATTATCTAGGTGCGATCCTGCCTGATGCGGTGATCGCGGCGATGATCAGGGCGACGGGGGAGATATCAGCCGCTTTTTTGAGACTTGTCGGCTTCGAAGCATCCTTCCGGTATCCCCTGATCGTCATGTCGCGCTTTACGATGGAGGTCAACCTTGAATGTACGGCAGTCCATTATATGGCTCTGTATACCGCCGGCGTCCTACTGTATCCCTATCAACGGACGCAGCGCAAGCTCCTGGGACTGGCAGGAGGACTTGCGGTCATCGTGTTCCTGAATATGCTGAGGATCGGCACCGTCGGCATCATCGGAGTGTACTCTCCGGCGGCATCGGACTTCGTTCATGCATATCTGTGGCAGGGCACTTTTGCCTGCATGGTCATTGCGCTCTGGATCGCCTGGATCAGGGGCCTGTCGCTGTTTGATAAACCGGCGATGCGGTTCGCGGTCGTATTTTTGTTGTCAGCAGCGATGGCGATCCTGGGGTTGGGGCTTATCATCGAATGGTATGCGCGCATGCTCGCGGTCGTCGCAGACAAACTCTTTGCTATCATACCTGGCGTCCCGAATCTGTCCGTGTCGACGTATGAGGTTTATGGCAGCGCGATAATCTATTTCGACGGCGCTCACGCATATACCTATTCCATTGCAGCGGACATTTATGACGCCGCGATCTTATTCGGTCTTCTGATCGCATCACGGGAACGGAGAACGCTCGTTATCATGGCCAGAAACTTGTCAGCCGGTGCCGCCATTATGGTGGTGCTTCATCTTTTCTATATTCTGGGGATCGGAACTTGCTTCTCCCGAACGCCGGATTCTATGCTCGGGCATCCTTTTTTTGCAATCCGCGGAATATCCATTCTGAGCCCGTTTCTCGTCTGGCTAGTGCTAATGAGGTTGTCGAGGCAACTCCCGCAGATCGCGGCTGGGGAAGTCGAAAAAAAGCACGGTATAGGTCGTAATATATATTGTCTTTAACACTAAATAATGGTATATTTTGATGCACATGCGCCCTAAGATCAAACATATGCAAAAACTGGCTCACGCTGTTGTTCAGCTTGGGCTTCTTCTTTTCTTCAGCGTCTACGCGCTCTCGCCGATCTATGTGTCTGCTCAGATCGACCATCACGGCAAAGTTCAGGTCGATCAAGGCCTTGCCAAGGGCATCGTATGGGTCGAGATGCTTCTTTCTACGCTTTCCGGCCAGGACCCGAACGACGCGGATTCCAACGGCGTCGACGACCACATGCATGTTCTGGTCAAGAAAAAGCGGGCCGTTATCCGGGAGAGTATCTCGCTCAAACCCCTGTTCTCCGTGGTGACGCTGTCGTCAGTCCCCGATGATCTTGTCATCGTGTCTTCGTATTCGAACGAGATCTCTCATGATCTTCGTCATCACGAGTCCGAAGGCTATTACACCCTCAATTCAGGACTTTCTCCTCCTGCTTCTCTTTCGTAATCGCTGCAATCCAACTGAAATGCTGTCGCTGTAATTGAACGAGCCTGTACGTTGTGCCCGGTTCTTGGGTTTGACGCGTTATTTCGGCGCGTCAAACAGCCGGTGTCGTGACGCGTCCGGTCCGGAAGGCCTTATTGCGACGCGGATAAGCCACTGTCACGAACATCGTGCATACGGCACGTACAGCGACCATTATCGATAAAACCGAAAGAGAGGTCATCTCATGCCAAATAGTGCATGTTCCTTCAAACAGTGCGATAACGTGATCCTTGCAGTATTGTTTGCACTTGCTGTTCTCGCACCCTCGCTTGCCTGGGCCCCCCCGGGACCGCCGCCAACTCCCGTGCCTGCTGAAAATCTGTTCACGGAATACGCGGCAGGTATGGGAATGGCGGGATACGGCGCCTGGGTCCTGTTCCGTTCGAAGCGCGCTTCGAAACGAAAAAATAAGAACGAAGAAGCCGGACAATGAAAGGGGGGATTATGAGAACGTATGACAGCAACAAGTCCGCGAGGATCAATCTTGTGCTGATGCTCGCTCTGATGGCCGGTGTCGTAATGCCCGGCGGTCTATGTGCACCCATGGATGCTCACGCGGCGACCTATTATCTGCGGGGCGATACCACGACAGATCTGGGTTTTGACGGGATTGCCACGCTGCCGAATGTGCAATCAACTGGAAATGCGATACCGTACCTGGGGAGCATGCTCACGACAGCAGCGACCGGCAGCAACTGGCGCCCCTCATCCATTCCTGCAGGAACGGCCACGTTGATCGACGGATATACCGCCATCTATTCCGCGAATGCGGTGGATATATCGGGAATCTCCTCATCCTGCGCAATGCGCTCAACCGCGACGGATACGATTTCTTTTTACCTCTACGATTACAACCCTGATACAGGGGTAAAAACGCTGATGGCCACATCTGCGACCGGGACCGCCGGACAAACAACGGTCGCGGTTGTGCCAAAATCATGGACTTTGTCGAACGCCCGGGTCCAGCAAAACAACAGGATCGTATTCAGAATAGCAAAGACTTCGGGGGCGGCAAGAACTACGGACCGACTCTATTATCAGGCAGCTACGGCAACAACGGGCTGCTGGGTCACCTTCACGGAAACGCCTGCGATCAGCGAATTCATACCGCCGTCGTCCTCGATAACGGCTCCGGCCAACGGTTCGACGTACACGCTTGCTTCAGCAAGCCCGGCAACGATAAGCGGCACTGCCGTGGACGATGCATCAGGGAGCGGCATCGCAAGCATCCAGGTCTCGATAGACAACGGCGCGACCTGGAATGACGCGTCTTGTTCGAATTGTCCCACAACCGGCAGTACGACGGCGAACTGGACCTACAGCTGGACGCTGCCTTCGGAGAATATCGTCGGCCACACGCTGAAGAGCAGGGCCACGGACCGGGCGAGCAATGGGGAGACGCCGGGTGCAGGCATCTCAGTGACCGTCGATCGCGTTCGGCCTGCGGTAAGCTCGACCGCACCGGTCAACGGAGCCACGGGAGTCCCGATGAACAGTGCCGTGACGATCGTGTGGAGCGAGAACGTGAACTGCGCGAATGTGACCACTGCCACGGTGGCCATAACCCCTGCGGTCGCCTGGAGCAGAACAGCATGCTCCGGAAATCAGGCGATATTCACGCCCGCTGGACAGTCGGCGAACACGCAGTATACCATCACAGCGGGAACGGGAGTCACGGACGCTGCAGGGAACGCAATGGCCTCTGCTACGGCATTCAGTTACACAACTTCCGCTGTTGCATCGCTGGCACAGCCCGCAAACATCACGCTGTCCGGTATGAAAACCGCTGGACCGGACGTGTCCTGGGACAGTGTCCCGGGAGCCGCACAGTACAACATCTACCGCTCGACGGATGGTTCTACCTGGGGCAGCGCCATCGGGAGTGTTGTTGATCCGGCCACCTCCTACACCGATACGACGGCGCCGCTGTCCAACACGACGTATTACTGGACCGTGACTGCCCAGAACGCTGATGGCGAATCGGATAAAACCGATTCTGTAACCGGAAGGACCGCCCTGCTGGTCGGTTTCAATATGGTCTCAGCGCCGTGCAATGCGTCGGGATCGACCGCATCGGTGTTCGGATCGTGGGCAAATTGGTCCTGGACCTGGGATTCTACAGGGAATACCGACCCGGACAACAACGGGGTATGGAACAAAGCAGGCATTGCCCCGGGTGAATCGACGTACACCTGGGCTTACAACGACAGCACGGTGCTGACCGCCTCAGGCGCGGCGAATGCGGTCTCCCTGAACGTAACGCTTGTGCCGGGATGGAACCTGATCGCTAATCATCTCGCCGCTCCTCTGACGGACATCGGCGCGAACTGGCTGGTGGACGGAGCGTCGCTCAGTTCAGCTGTTACTGCCAACATCATCGCGGGATCGCTCTCGTGGTGGAACGGAAGCACGTATGACACGCTCGTCATCAGCGCGAATCCGGTGATCGAGCCGTGGAAAGGTTATTTTATTCTGAATATGGATGTGGTGAACCATACGCTTACCCTACAGTAGCGAGGAGGAAGTATAATGAGAAATCTGGCGAGAATACTCACACTCACGGCATGCTTTGCGGCATCGTACGCGGTCGATGCGGCCGCTGTTTCGGATTTCGAGGCAACGATCCGCGTCAGCGGCAACGGCACGTACGATTACTGCGTCATCGGGATGAAACAGGGCGCCACGGACCTGTTCGATAATGCCTATGACATCATATGCCCCGGTTTGAGCATGAATGCGGTGTCAATTTCATGCGCGCTGACCCATCCGGAATGGACGACCCTGAAGACGGAATTCCGCGGGGACATACGGTCGCCCAAGGAAACGGACGAATGGCATGCCGTAGTAAATTCCAACCTGCCCGCGGGCACGGCTCTTACCATGGAAATCGTGCCCATGCCAAAGGACCTGCC